>Ga0210016_1000587_pt1 | contig 32382 bp, 30 predicted proteins | sample CryGeyCG2014_300_FD_185454 | JGI IMG/M metagenome (GOLD analysis project Ga0210016, IMG submission 185454) | Groundwater microbial communities from aquifer - Crystal Geyser CG02_land_8/20/14_3.00 (SPAdes) (version 2) | ecosystem: Environmental > Aquatic > Deep subsurface > Groundwater | place...
ATCGCCAAAAATTGCCTCTACGCGTGCCAGTTTCCCCTTCTTTTCTCTATCGAAAAATAATTCCGTAACGAAAAACCCATTCATAAGCGATTTTTCTTCCTTTCATCTACTTCACCGAGAATTGCTGTGACAATAATAAGGAGTTTGAAATAGAGTTATCAATAACGTGATTATGAAAAAATAGCCCTTATTGTGCCTAGGAGGAACTTTGGATACCATCACCCTAACGGTAAACGGAACCACGGTAAGCGGAAAAACCGGGATGACCATCCTTGCCCTGGCCCAAGAGATGGGCATTTACATTCCTACTCTTTGTCACGACCCGCACCTGAAAGATATCGGCGCCTGCCGGATATGCCTCGTGGAAGAGGAAAACCGGAAGGTTCTCCTCCCTGCCTGCGTCACTGCCATCCAGCCCGGCATGGTCATTAGAACCGATTCGGCCCCGGTTCTGGAATGCCGGCGCATAGTGGTGAAGCTGCTTCTCGCCTCGCATCCCGAATCCTGCCTGGTCTGTGATAAGGGGAACCGGTGTCAGCTCCGTCAGATTGCCAGCGATCTGGGAGTAGGCCTGATAGATATGGATCCCATGCCCCAGTATTTCCCCTCAGAGGACAGTAATCCCTTCTTCAAGCGGGATATGAGCAAATGTATCCTCTGCGCCAAATGTATCCGGGGAGATCAGGACCTGGTCGTGGAAGGAGTTCTTGATTATCTAAACCGTGGTTTCGAGGCCCGCCCCAGCACCCTCTTCAATCAACCCCTTGAGAAGTCCGACTGTACCTTCTGTGGGACATGTCTTTCACTGTGTCCTACGGGGGCTCTCACAGAGGTGGGGCTGCCCTGGCCGGGAACGGGGAAGGAAGTGTGCCAGACCGTTTGTCCTCTCTGTGCCTGCGGTTGTTCTGTCGCACTGGAATCGGTAGATGGGCGACTGATCAGAGTAAAACCCGAGGGAGAGGGTTCCAGTAACGCTGTAACTCTCTGTGTCAAGGGACACTTCGGCCTGGATTTCATCCATAGCCCGGACCGGTTGCGTACCCCCCTCTTACGTGAGGAAGGGGGCTGGAAGGAGGCATCCTGGGAAGAGGCCTTGGAACTTGTGGCGTCCTCCCTGAGCGCGATAAAGGATAAGGAAGGGGGGGAGGCGGTCGGATTTTTGGGTTCCCCACGCCTGACCAACGAGGAGAGTTACCTCTTTCAGAAACTCGCCCGGTCTGTCTTCGGATCTCCTCATGTAGATAATGGAAGCCGCCTCTATGCCGCACCGGCCTTTAAGGTACTGCTCGATGCCCTGGGCCGCCCGGGGACGCTCAAACCCTTTAGTGAACTGGGGAAGTCGGATCTCTTCCTCGTAGTAGGGGCCAATCCGGCGGAGACAGCCCCCGTCCTGAGTTACTACCTTAAACGCGCCGTCCGTGACTCCGGCGCCCGCCTGATTATCATTGACCCCCGGAAGACCCCCCTCTCCCGTTTTGCCACCCTGCACCTGAGACCGGCCCGGGGAGGTGATCTCTCCCTCATCCACGGTATTACCCGGATCATGCTTCAAGAGGGTCTCTGGAACAAGGGGTTTGTCCAGACCCATACCGAAGGGTTTCAGGAGTGGGAAGAAAACTTTACAAGGAAAGACCTGAACCTACCGGCCGTACAGGCCGGCGTCGGCGATGAGGAACTACACGGGGCAGCCAGGCTCATCGGTGAGGCCGCAAAAGTCCTCTGTATATTTGGAGATGGGGTTACTCAGCAGTCAGGGGGAGTATCCCTGGTAAGGGCTTTGTCCAATTTGATGATCCTGAAGGGAGAAGCGGGAGAGGGGGGCGTTGGCATCCTTCCCCTTCTTAAGGAGAATAACACCATCGGAGCATGGGCTATGGGAGTGGTTCCTGAATTCTTGCCCGGTTTTGTGCCCTCGGGGGCGGCCTCCGATCAGGTGCCGGGAAAAGGGGAGATGACGGCCCTTGAGATGATACAGGCCGCTGACGAGGGAAAACTCAAGGCACTCTATATCGTGGGGGAAAATCCCCTGCTTTCCTTTCCCGATCGCGCCTGGGTGGAGAGGGCCCTGTCCAGGATTCCCTTTCTCGTGGTACAGGACCTCTATCTCACCGAGACGGCAAACATGGCCCGGGTGATTCTCCCGGCGGCATCTTTTGCCGAGAAGGAGGGAACGGTAATTAATCTTGAAGGTAGAATCCAGAAGATCAACAGGGCTTTCCCTCCCCTGGAAAAGAGTCTTCCTGATGGCCAGATCTTCCGGCGTCTGGGGGAAAAACTGGGCCAGAGGATTGCCCCGGAAGAGACGACGGAACTCTGGGAGGAAATCGGAAAGAGGGCGCCTCTCTATGGGGCCATCCCCCTACATCTCCTTGCAAAGGGGGAGGGCCGGCTCTCCCTCGGAGAGGTGCGACCGAAATTTATCCTTCCTGTGGTAGATGCACCTCAGAAATTTTTAGAAAAAGAAAAGGATTTCCCCTTTTACTTTATGGCCGGGGCGGTCAGACACCACCTCGGGTGGGGGACCCGTACCTCCCGATCTTCACGCTTGAAAAAATTGGCGCCCGCTCCTCACGTCTCCATCTCGCCGGAGGAGGGGGCAGCCCTGGGTCTTGCGGAAGGGGACGAGATACGGATAATTTCGCACAAGGGGGAGATACAGACCAGGATTCACTTTGATCCCGATCTTCCCCGGGGGCTAATCTTCGCTCCCCATGGCTATCCCGGCATAGAGGAGAACCGTCTCCTCGATCACCTCTGGGATGAGGAGACCAAATCACAACTTCAGAAAGGTTGTGCCGTCAGAATTGAGAGGATTGACGATGAACCAGAAAGGGATGATGCTGCCTAAGTTCAATGAAATTCTGAACCATCACCGGGGTGATCCCGAGGCCCTCATTGTGGTCCTGCAAAAGACCCAGGAGGTCTTTGGTTATATCCCCTCAGAGACTATTTCTCCCATTGCCGGGGCCCTGGGGGTTTTCCCCAGTCAGGTGCAGGGAGTCATTACCTTTTATTCCCAATTTTATACTGCGAAACGAGGCAGGAATGTAGTCAGGGTCTGCCGGGGCACAGCCTGCCATGTGCGCGGAGGGCGCGGCGTCCTGAGGGTGGTGCAGAAAACCTTGAATTTGCAGGATGGGGAAACGGCCACGGACTATTCCTTTACCTTGGAAACTGTGGCCTGTTTGGGGGCCTGCGCCCTTTCCCCGGTGATGGTGGTCAATCAAACCTATTATGGGAAGATGAACCCCAAGAGGATTGAAACGATCCTCCAGAAATACAAATGAAAATCCCCCCTTACCCCCCCTTTAGAAAAGGGGGGTAAGGGGGGATTTTCAGGTGAGGGAAGGCGAGGCATGGAAGAGATAAAGACCTTTGACCAATTGGAGCAATGGCGCAAGACCATCCTGGAACAGCATGACCCCGACCAGACGGTGATCTATCTCTGTGACGGGCCTGGCTGCAGCGCTTACGGGAGCGGGGAGGTATATGAGGCCCTTCGTGTGGAAATCGAAAGGGAGGGGCTTGACCGGGCAGTAATGATTAAAAAGACCGGGTGCCACGGTTTTTGCGAGCGGGCCCCCCTGCTGGTCATTTCCCCACAGGAGATCTTTTATCAACGGGTAGCCCCGGAAGATGTCCCGGAAATCGTTTCCGAGACCCTGAAGAAAAAGAATATCATCGGCAGGCTCCTCTACCGGGACCCGGTGACCGGGAAACCTTACATCTACAGCCACGAAGTCCCCTTCTACCAGAAACAGAAACGGGTGGTTTTAGGGGAAAACGGCCGCATTGACCCGACCTCCCTGGAAGATTACCTGGCCTTTAACGGGTATGGGGCGATCAGCAAGGTCCTGAGTTCCATGACCCCGGAAGAGGTGATCGAGGTGGTGGAAAAAGCCGGTCTCAGGGGGCGAGGCGGGGCCGGGTTCCCTACTGGAGTTAAATGGCGCGTTACCCGACAGAATCCCGGAAGCCTGCCCCGGACAGCGATCCGGGAGAAATATATCATCTGTAACGCCGATGAAGGGGATCCCGGGGCCTTCATGGACCGGAGTGTGCTGGAGGGGAATCCCCATTCCGTCCTGGAAGGAATGATGATCGCGGGATTTGCCATTGGGGCGTCCCGGGGATACATCTATGTACGGGCGGAATATCCCATTGCCACCAAACACCTCGGTATAGCCATTGCCCGGGCTTCTGAGTGCGGCCTTTTAGGCCGGGACATCCTGGGGTCGGGCTTTGATTTCGAAATCATCATTATGGAAGGGGCAGGGGCCTTTGTCTGCGGGGAGGAAACGGCACTCATCGCCTCGGTGGAGGGTAAAAGGGGGATGCCCCGCATCCGTCCCCCCTTTCCGGCCCAGGCCGGACTGAGGGGGCAGCCCACCTCCATCAATAACGTGGAGACTTTTGCCAACGTCCGGTCCATCATCCTGAAGGGCTGGGAATGGTACGCAAATATAGGGACAGAAAAAAGCAAGGGAACAAAGATCTTTTCCCTCACCGGCCGGATCAATAACACCGGCCTTGTGGAAGTGCCCATGGGCACAACCCTGAGGGAGGTGATCTATGACATGGGGGGCGGGATTCCCAAAGGCCGTAACTTCAAGGCCGCCCAGATGGGGGGGCCTTCCGGAGGATGTATCCCGGCCCGTTTTCTCGACCTGCCCATTGATTACGACTCTCTGCGGGAAGTGGGCTCCATGATGGGATCGGGGGGCCTGATCATCATGGATGAGAATACATGCATGGTGGATCTTGCCCGTTTTTTCCTCACCTTTACCCAGGATGAGTCGTGCGGCAAATGCTCCCCCTGCCGCCTGGGAACCACCCAGATGCTCAAGATCCTCACCCGCATCACCCGGGGAGAAGGGCAGGAGGGTGATCTGGAGCGGCTGCAGAAGATCGGCGAGGCCGTAAAAAAGACTTCTCTCTGCGGCCTGGGGCAGACCTGCCCCAACCCTGTGCTTTCCACCCTGACCTATTTCCGGGAGGAGTACGAGGCGCACATCAGGGAGCGTAAGTGCCCGGCGGCAGTCTGTGATGCCATGGTTATCTCGGCCTGTCAGCATGCCTGCCCGGCCGGAATAGATGTTCCCTCATACGTAGCTTTGATTGCCCAGGGGAAGTACGCTGAGGCTGCGGATCTGATACGGGAGAGAAACCCCTTCCCCGCTATCTGCGGGCGCATTTGCAGCCATCCCTGTGAACTCAAGTGCCGAAGGGGAGAGCTGGATGCTCCGGTGGCCATTAAGTCTTTAAAACGTTTTGCCGCCGATTGGTACTTTAAACATGTCGGGGAACCGCCGTCGCCCTTTCCCGTGACCAGGAAAGAGCGGGTGGCCGTTATAGGGGCCGGGCCGGCGGGGCTTTCCTGCGCCTATTTTCTTGCCCGACTGGGGTACCCCACCACGGTTTTTGAGGCCCTGCCGGTGGCAGGGGGGATGTTGGGGGTAGCTATTCCGGACTTCCGGCTCCCCAAAAGGGTGATTGAGGAAGAAATTGCCCATATTCAGACCAGGGGGGTGGAGATCCGCTACAGTACCCCCATCAATGTGAACTATACGGTGGATGACCTCAAAAAGGAGGGCTACGCTGCGGTCTTTATCGCCGCCGGGGCACAACGAAGCAGTCAGTTGGGGATACCCGGAGAGGTGGAGGGTCTGGAGGGATTACTCTACGGCCTGAGATTTCTGGTGGATGTCAAGGTAGGGAAGCCCGTCTCTGTGGGGAGGCGGGTAGGGGTCATCGGCGGCGGAAACGTGGCGATGGATTCCGCCCGTACCGCTCTTCGTCTGGGCGCGGAAGAAGTGGATGTCTTCTACCGGCGTAGCCGTGAGGAGATGCCGGTTACCGAAACTGAATATCAGGAGGCCGTGGAGGAGGGGATCAAGTTTCACTTTCTCGTCAGCCCCACCCGCATTGTAAGCGAAGACTGGAAACTCAGAGGTATGGAGTGTATAAAAATGCGTCTGGGGGAGACGGAGGTCTCCGGCCGCCGCCGGCCTGTCCCTATAGAGGGATCGGAATTCTTTGTGGAACTGGATACTCTGCTTCCCTCGGTAGGCCAGGCGCCGGACCTGAGTTTTCTCCCTCCGGACAGCAAGTTAGAGCGGGCGCGCTGGGGGACCCTCCAGGTAGATTCAAATACCTTATCTACCAATATCCCCGGGATCTTTGCCGGGGGGGATTTTGTTACAGGGCCGACTTTTTTGATCCATGCCATTGCGGCCGGCGGGCGGCCCTGGCCATTGATAAATACCTGAAAAATGATGCCTCTCGTATCGAGATCAGGGATGAAAAGGTCCATGTGGCCGATGAGGCGCGCCTCGCCGCAGGGGAAGAGATGGTGGAGGCCAGACCTCGCCAGAAGGTTCCCGCCCACCAGCCGGAAGAGAGGATTCAAGATTTTCGCGAGATTGAAACAGGTTTTTCCGAGGAACAGGCCCGAGATGAGGCCACCCGTTGCCTCCGGTGCGACCTGGAGAGATAGAGAAAGGAGTGTTCCATGATTCGGTCTATTACAAGTCAAAAGAGTATGGAAGAGATAGAACGCCTATTAGGGGATTATAACCGGGTTTTCATTATCGGTTGCGGGACATGTGTGACCCTCTGTCGTACCGGGGGGATGCCGGAGGTCCTCCAGATGAAAGAAAAATTAGAGGCCGCCAATCGTCTGGTGACCGGATACATGGTACTTCCCGTGGCCTGTGATGAGATCACCCAGGAGGCGCTGGCCGCGAACCAATCAGCGATCTCTGAGGCCCAAGTCCTTCTGATTATGACCTGTGCCTTTGGGGTACAAACCGTGGCGAGGAGGATGGATAAGATTGTGATACCCGCGCTGGATACACTTTTTATCGGGAAAGAGCGGGGACTGGGCGAATTCCACGAAGTATGCAGGCAGTGCGGGGCATGCATTATCGGGGAGACGGGGGGGATCTGCCCGGTCATTACTTGTCACAAAGGTCTCGTCAATGGTCCCTGCGGCGGAACCAAGGAAGGAAAGTGTGAGATTGACCCGCAAAAGGATTGCGCCTGGACACTGATTTACCAGCGCCTGAAGGACATGGGAAGACTGGACCTGATGCGGAGGTACCAGGGACCGAGAAATCACCAGGTAGTTCCCCGTCCGGGGGTCTTTTTCGTTCCCCAGGAGGGCCACGCTCTGTCGTGGCCGAAAGGAGCAACTAAGCCATGACTATAAGCTTTAAAGAAACTTTAGCCTCCGGCAAGTTTATCGTCACCAGTGAAGTCGGTCCGCCTAAAGGGACGAACCTGGAAAAGATGATCCATCATATCGCCCTCCTGAAGGAGAGCGTAGCGGCAATAAATCTTACCGATCACCAGAGTTCCATCATGCGCTATCCCTCTCTGGGAGCAGCGCTTCTGGTAAAGGAACAGGGAGGGGAACCTATCCTGCAGATGACCTGTCGGGATCGGAACAGATTAGCCCTTCAGGCCGATCTCCTCTTTGCCTACAGCCGGGGGATAAAGAATGTCCTCTGCCTGACCGGTGATTCCCTTGTAGTGGGTGACCATAAGGAGGCGAGAGGGGTTTTTGATCTGGACTCTTCCCAGCTTCTGGCGGCCATCCGCACCCTCGAAAAAGGTAAAGACATGGGGGGAAATGACCTGGACGGTACGGTATCCTTCTGTGCCGGGGCTATTGTGACCCCGGAGGCCAATCCCCTGGAGCCTCAGTTGATCAAATTTGAAAAGAAAATAGAGGCCGGGGCAGAGTTCATTCAGACCCAGGCCGTCTACGACCTGGATAAATTCAGAGATTTTATGTCCTATGCCCGTCAATTTCCCGTGAAGATACTGGCGGGGATTATTCTTCTCACCTCAGCCCCTATGGCCCGCTACATGAATAAAAATGTACCGGGCGTCAGGGTGCCGCAGGAACTGATTGATGAAATGGCCGCCGCCCCCAAGGGAAGCACCCTGAGTAAGGGGATCGAAATAGCCGGGCGCATGATCCGTGAGATCAAGGATGACCGTATCTGCGATGGGGTTCATGTCATGGCTATCGGGAAGGAGGAAGTGGTGCCGGAGATTTTAAAAGAAGCTGGGCTTTGACCCCCTAAAAGATACTGAAGATGGGCAAAGAAGTAATCCACCTCAAGGGACAAAGAGGTGCATCAGATGCACCCCGTTGTTTTCTTAGTCCCCTGAGGAGAAATAATCATTATTCTTGATACTTGAAAGAAACGTTGATTCTTGCCCGGTAAAAAGCAATTTTGCCGCCCTCAATGGTCATGTCGAGTTTAACAACTTCAGCAATCCGCAGGTCTGTAAGGGTTTTGGATGCAGTTTCAACGGCATTTCTTGCCGCCTCTTCCCAGGAATTCTTACTTGTTCCCACGATCTCAATAATCTTGTAAGTGCTTTCAGGCATCTTTTACCTCCTTTCCTAACAGTTAAGGTTAGTATGTTAGATTATAACTACTCATCAGTAGATGATAACTTCCACAAAAAACAAGCTATGTCAACAAAAAAATGCTACAATTATTGTCCAAGATATTTGGTTCGGGTTACGGAGTAAAGTTGCGTGAAAGTAAAATATCCTTCGGTATCGGAAGCAAGGGAAGACGAACGTATAGTCATGGTTAAGGATATCTTCGGTACCGTTACCGGTAAATATGACTTTCTTAATCATTTTTTGAGCCTTCGGCGCGATATTGCATGGCGTCGTTTTACCGTAAGGCAGATGCGCTTCTTTGAAACAAATCGTTTCCTTGATGTGGCATGCGGAACCGGTGACCTTGCTATTGCTGCCGCCTCCGTCTATTCGCACGTCCACGTGACAGGAATTGACTTTGTAAAGGAAATGATCGGCCAGGCATGCCGGAAGGTCGAAAAAAGGCAACTTTCTCAAAATATCCGGTTTATTAAAGGCGATGCCCTCCATCTTCCTTTTGGCGCCTCCAGTTTCGACGTCGCCGGGATAGCCTTCGGTATCAGGAATATTCCAGACAAGATGCAGGCGCTCAGGGAAATGGCCAGGGTCGTGGCGCCCGGTGGTCAAGTCATGGTACTGGAGATGATACCTCCCCGCCATACCCTGTTCCGTGGTATTTACCGCATCTATCTCCGTAAAATACTTCCCTGGCTTGCCCGATTATTTTCCTCAAACCCTTCTGCTTATCACTACTTAGCTGATTCCATCATGAATTTTCCTACGAAGGATATTTTTTCCGCACTCATGGAGGGGGCAGGTCTCATAAAGGTCAAAACATACGTCCTTACCATGGGCATTACCTGTCTTTTCGTCGGGATCAAAGCAAAATAGAGGAAACATCTAATGCCAGAAATTTGATTGAATTTTTGTAACTACTCAGGTATCTTGCCACCAAGGCACCAAGATTATAGAATTATTCTTTATAATAGCCTTTTTAATGCATGGCACATTGAAATTAATGAGAAAACTCCGTTATTCAATTTATATCCATCTTCTCTTTACTTATGTCGTTCACTATAGTGAGGTCCGGCAATGCCAATCTATGAGTTTTACTGTAAGAAATGTAATACCGTTTACAACTTTTTTTCCAGGTCCGTCAACACCCAAAAGGTCCCCCACTGTCCGAAATGCAGAATAGTCAGCTTAGAACGCCAGATGTCTGTATTTGCCAGGATTTCAGGAAAAAAAGATGCGCTAAGCGATGACCTTCCCCCCATTGACGAAGCAAAGATGGAAAAAGCGATGGCCATGTTGGCCGGGGAAGCAGATAAAATCGCCGAAGACGACCCCCGTCAGGCGGCCCTGCTGATGAGGAAACTCTCTGACGTAACGGGTCTTAATCTGGGGCCGGGGATGGAGGATGCCCTCTCCCGCATGGAAAGGGGGGAAGATCCTGAGAAGATCGAAGAGGAGATGGGAGATTTACTGGAAACGGAAGAGCCTTTTCTCCTCGAGGCCAGGACAAGGAAAAGGAGCAAACGACCAAAGCCGCGTGTTGACGAAACCCTCTACGACCTGTAAGTTTAATCTTCGTATCTACTCAGGTTCAAAGTTCCATGGTTCACGGTTCAAGGTTAGACTAATGAAATATGAAGAACGCAAGCCAACCCTTAACCCTTAACCCTTAACCGTGAACTGTGAACCTGACAACCTGAGTAGTTACTAATCTTTACGCCTTTTCCACCTTAACCGCACACACCTTGTACTCGGGAATCTTCGCTATCGGGTCAAGGGCGTTTATCGTCAAGGCGTTTGCCGGCGATTCACTGAAGTGAAAGGGAACAAAGATAACCCCCCTGCCCGGTCTTTCACTTATCAAGGACTTTACTTTGATATCCCCGCGACGGGATGCGATGCGGATAAACTCACCGGAGCCGATACCCAGATGCACGGCATCATCCGTGTTTATCTCCGCGAGAAGCTCAGGATAAAGCATATTGAGCCCTCTCCCTTTACGGGTCATTGTGCCGGTATGGTAATGCTGCAATACCCTTCCTGTGGTAAGCAGGAACGGGTACTCCTCATCCGTCGGTTCTGCCGGTGGTTTGTAATCAATGGCAAAAAATAGCCCTTTACCCCTCACGAACTTTTCTATGTGGAGGATCGGTGTTCCCTGGTGGCCTTCATCGGGACAGGGCCAGGGGATACCGGCCCCTTCAATACGCTGGCAGGTTATACCGGCATAGCTCGGAGTTACGCTACGGATCTCTTCCATTATATCCTCTGGACCTTTATAATCCATCGGGTACCCCATCCTTCCGGACAACTCGCATATTATCCGGTAATCTTCTCTCGCCTCCCCCGGTGGAGAAACGGCCTTCCTTACACGCTGAACCCTTCTTTCAGAATTTGTAAAGGTCCCTTCCTTCTCGGCGAAAGATGTGGCGGGAAGGACAACATCGGCGTACTTCGCCGTCTCTGTAAGGAATATGTCCTGGACTACGAGAAACTCCAGCGATTTTAGGCAATGTTCTATATGATTCATGTCCGGGTCAGACAGGAGCGGGTTCTCACCCATGATATATATCGCCTTTACCTTCCCCTCTTCGGCGGCGCTGAACATCTCGGTAACTGTAAGTCCTGGTGTGCGGGGGAGGTTATTCACACCCCATGCCTCTTCAAATTTCTCCCTCACCTCATCACCGGTAACCGGTTGATACCCCGTGAAGACATTGGGCAGGGCGCCAAGGTCACATGCCCCCTGCACATTGTTCTGCCCGCGGAGGGGATTGACCCCTCCCCCGGGAACACCAACATTCCCGCAGAGCATGGCCAGATTCGCCAGGGATTTGACAGTGTCGGTCCCCGTTATATGCTGGGTAATTCCCATCGTATACAAGATTGACGCCGGTTTTGCCTTGCCATAAGCGCGGGCTGCCTCCATTAAATCTGAAGCCGGTATACCTGTAATACCGGAAACATACTGGGGGGTATATTTTTCGACGGCGGCCTTGAGCTCCTCGAAGCCTTCCGTCCTCTCTTTTATATATTCAGAGGCCTGCAAATTTTCCTTAATAATAAGGAGAATAAGCCCGTTGATCCAGGCAATATCAGTACCCGGTTTTGCTCTGAGCCAGATATCTGCATAGTCAACTAAATCTATCTTTCTTGGATCTACAACGATTAATTTTGCCCCTTTTCTTAGAACCGCCTCTTTTATGTAGTTGGCAAAGATCGGATGACATTCCGTGGTATTGCTTCCCGTTACTAATATGACCTCCGATTTCAGGAGATCGGCGATGGGATTTGTCATCGCCCCACTGCCGAATGATGCGGCAAGACCTGCCACAGTAGAGGAGTGTCAAAGCCGGGCACAGTGGTCTATGTTGTTTGTTCCGATAACCGCCCGCAGGAACTTCTGCATGAGATAATTCTCCTCATTGGTACACCGGGCGGAAGAGAGACCGGCAATGGCATCGCTTCCAGCGGCGGTTTTAATCGCTGTCAATCTTTCTGCAACCAGATCCAACGCCTCATCCCAAGCGGCCTCGTGGAATTTCCCGTCCCGTTTAATAAGAGGCTTTGTAAGGCGCTCCTCACTTCCGATAAATTCATACCCAAAGCGTCCCTTGACACATAAACTCCCCCTGTTTACTTCATCATCATCTTTTGTCGTGATACCGATAACCCGGTTATTCATCACATTGAGTTCAAGCTGACAACCGCATCCACAGTAGGCACAGGTAGTCTTGACACGATTTACCATCCAGGTGCGCCCCTTGTACCGGCTCAGATTTTCCGTTAAAGCTCCGGTGGGACAAACCTTGATACATTCACCACAGGACTCACACTTCTCCTTATTTACCGGAGATATACCTGCTCCAAAGCCTGAACCAACAATATCAATGGCTCCTAACGCTTTTATATCCCGGCAGGCGGCAACACAGCGCAGACACATGATACACCTGTCCGGCCAGTAGCGGATAAGGGGGGTAGCATAAATCGCCTCCCGCTCTTTTTTCTCCGCCCGGTATTCTGCGGTCTCTATCTCAAACTCATATACCAGATCCTGGAGCGAGCATTCCCCACCCTTGTCACAGACGGGACAGTCAAGGGGGTGGTTGACCAGCATCAATTTGAGGGTCTCCCTTCTCATCCGTTGCAGACGTTCGGAATTTGTGACCACCTTGATGCCTTCCGCAACAGGTGTCGTGCATGCCGTCATGGGATTAGGCAACCCCTCGATTTCTACCACGCACATCCTGCATGAGCCTATGGGGTTTAATCGTTTATGATAACAAAGGGTCGGAATCTTGATCCCTGCCAGTTTCGCAGCGTCAAGAATTGTGGCGCCTTCCTCTACCGTGATCTCTCTTTCATCAATGGTTAGCTTCACCATTTTCCATCCTCTTTAATGTAATAGTTTTTGTGTTAAACCGCTATCATCCCCACCCGGTAGCATCTCAGGCAACGATCTGCCTCAGCTTTTGCTTCGAGAAAATGGTATCCTTTTTCTACTTCGGCAAATGTTTGCTTTCTCTCTTCCGGGGGAAGCATCGGCAGGTGCAACATCTTTCTTCCCCCTAAAAATCCTATCTTCTCCCTGGGATCGAAAACTTTGACATCATTGAATAGTCTGTCAAAATAATCATCATCAGTGGCCTCTAATCTCTTGCCATTTATGAAACAGTCTATATTAACTGCGGCCCTTTTGCCGCCGGCACAGGCATTGATAAGTGCGGAAGGACCGGTCACGCAGTCGCCGGCAGAAAATATCCTGGGATTGCTTGTCTGCATGGTGAACTCATCTACCACCAGGGTACTTTTTCTCGTTGTTTTTACATTATCACCGGATTTACCCTCGAGGAGCCCCAGATCAATGGCCTGCCCGATCGCGGGAACCAGGATATCACAATCTATTACGAATTCAGAACCCTCCACGGGAACGGGACGTCTCCGCCCGCTTTCATCCGGCTCACCTAATTCCATACGGATACATTCGACACCGATTACCATTCCCTCTCTGGTGAGTATCTTTTTAGGATTGGTCAAATAATGGAATGTTACGTTCTCTTCCTCGGCATCTTTGATCTCCACGTGATCTGCCGGCATTTCTCTCTTTGTTCTCCGATAAACGAGATTTACGTCCTCCTTCCCGATGCGGAAGGAAGAGCGCACACAGTCTATAGCCACGTTCCCACCACCTACCACGACCACCTTTTTCCCCTCCGGGTAAGGATCAACTCCCACGTTAATTTTCTGAAGATACTCAATACCGGGAATGAAGCCCCCGTATCCCTTGTCCTCTCCCTCCACTCCCATGGCAGTGCTGGCTTGAGCCCCGATACCGATGAATATTGCTTCACTTTCCTTTTCTATATCAGAAAGTTTAATGTCCTTTCCCACCACTGTATTGTATTTTATGGCAACGCCCATCTTTTGAATCTGTTCCACCTCAAAACCGAGGATATTCCTCGGGAGACGATAATCAGGAATACCCATTGCCGCCATCCCGCCTGGTTCTCCAAATCTCTCGTAAATCGTGACCGTATGCCCCTTGAGCGCCAAGTGATAAGCACAGGCCAGTCCGGCAGGTCCTGCACCGATAATGGCAACTTTACCTGTTTTTTCCGACGGTGTTTGTTTAAACGACACCTTTTTCTTCTTTTTCAGATTATCATCCGCCACAAAGCGCTTGAGATATTTTATGGAGATCGGTTCATCCAGAATTGTTCGGCGACAATGCATCTCACACGGTCTTACACAAACTCTCCCGACCACACCGGGAAGTGGCAGCTTCTCTACAATGGTATTCAGTGACTCCTCGAATTTTCCTTCCTTTATGGATTCTACATAGCGGGGGATATCCAGATGTATCGGGCAGGCATCCATGCAGGGGGCGGTAAGTTTATAGTGATAGTTGCCTTCTAAGATGGGCTTCTTGTCCTGCACTGCCCTCTTAAAATCTTCAGCAAATAATTTTACCGCATCTAAAAGGGGAATCGGTCCGGTTTGCCCCAGGTTACATTTTGAACCTTCCCGAATAACTTCCGCGACCCGGACAAGGGCATCAATATCTCCCTCATCACCGTTTCCCCGGCAGATCTTTGTCAGGGTGTCTGCCAGGACCATGGTGCCGACACGACAGGTAAAACATTTGCCGCAGGATTCACTCTGCACCGCTGTTATGTACGCCCGGCACAGATCAACAATATTGACATCCCGGGATCTCAATACAATGCCGTACCAGCCAATCAATGCCCGAATGTCTTCCTTCCCCGCAAATTGCGAGGGTAGTGCAATCCCTTTAATTTTTTCATAATTCTCAGGTTCCTTACCCCTGTTATCTACAATCTCCCCCCCCCATGAGCTGAAAAAAACATCCGTCATCATCTTCCCCCATTTAACTTTCAAAGTTTTAATTTTTCATCTAAATTGCAGATTTTCTATATTAGAGATGAAATAATTGTCAAGGAAAATATCAGGACTACGTGATGGATGTCTTTTTCTTTTCCATGGCCTTCTTCAGTTTCTCCCCCACGACTCCCAAGCCGGAGGGAGCTGTTTCTTTCCTTTCATCTTTATACACGAGACTGCTTTCATCGAAACTGCATTCATCTGTCCCGGACGACCCTTCCAGATAACTTCCAAGAAGAGACCGGCTATGAATATCCTCATGACAGTAGACACAGAGATTTTCCCAGTTGCTCCCGTCCAACGGATTGTTGTGATGGTTGCCATCCCGGTGGTGAACCGTCAGCAGATGGCGGTTAGTCTCGTTAAACTCCCTCCCACAGCGGGCACATATAAAACCATAAAGATTCAGCGACCGTTCCCGGTAATCTTCCCCTCGCAGATCCTCTTGTCCTTTCTTGATTTCCCTTACCACATCTTCCACTGGTCTCGTTGTCCCGGGCCTCGCGGCCACGGTATGGGTACGGACCCGCCCCCATTTGTTCCCGTATGTTACCCTCGACACAACTCTCCCCTCCGTTTAAAATCTATCTTTTTATTTTCTAAGATTGTAAGTAGATTAACGGGCAGAACGAAAAACATTTAGGAAAGCTCGTACACCTTTTAGAACGGCAGATAGAGTCACCAGTGTCTTGAAAAAAGGAAGTCTTATCACGGCCTCCAAATTTCCAACGAGATCCAGTGTACCTTGAATCTTTTTGATGGCAGATGACAGACCTTCAATGTGACTGTTTACCGTGTCCGTGGCACTGACAATATTTGATGTAATCTCTTCCAGATTTTGCAGGATGCAGGGTAAACTACGATTAAGCGTTTGGAGGGTTATGGCAATGTTCTTTGCCATTCGCCAGAGTTGAAAAAGAAAGGGAATGGAAAAGACAGCAATAAGAAGAAATACTACATTTAAAATAACTAAACCGGTCTCCAGGCCCATAGGACTTCCCCTTTCGTTTTCTCTCAAGTTTCTATGACATCTTTTCTTTCTCCTCTTTAAAGGCTTCCATTCCGGCATCAATCGCCTTCTTCAGCCGACCTTTGCTATCCTGAAACGATTCTTTTCCGCGTTCGGCAAGTTCGCTCGCCTTAGTTCCTATTTCTTCCACCTTTTCTCTCGCCGATAGCTGCAACTCTTTTGCGTGCTTGGCGGCTGTTTCGTAGGCCTTTTTACTCTTTTCCAGCGCCCGCTCATATTCCTCTTTTGCCTTTGCCATTATCTCCTCGGCTTTTCTGCCGATATCCTCGCGTGTTTCCTTCCCGCTCTTAGGAGCATAGAGGATACCTGCGATAGCGCCAACTAACACACCTATTAACAAACCCTTGATAAAATCGCCACTTTTGCTGGACATAATATCACCTCCTTAAGTTCGTTAATGCTTTTTTACCATAAATAATTCGCAATTTCAAGGAGCAAGATACTTGTTATCCGTTGGTAAAAAAACTAAACCGAGCACCCACGGTTTTGAGTACTCGGTCAGTTTTTCCCTCTGCAGTTTTTTAAATATTACGGGGTTGTTGGAGCAGCTGGTGCTGCCTCAGGTGCCGGAGCTGGTGCTGCCTCAGGTGCTGGAGCTGGTGCTGCCTCAGGAGCTGGTGCCGGAGCTGGCGCTTCAGTTACAGCCTCTTCCGGTTTCTGCTCTTCTGCCTTTTTGCAGCCAACTACTGCAAACGATAAGGCGACAAAGAAAAGCAGAGAAAAAATAACGGCAAAGATCTTTTTCATAGACACTTTCACCTCCTTTCAAAGATTCTTCTCACTTGGGGATGATGTATTTATCATCCAGTATTGAGAAGAGACGATACGCTTTTTTTTCACCTTGTCAAGATAAATTTATCGTTATATAAAAAAATAATGATAATGGGTATTGATGTAGGTGGTACACATACGGATGCTGTCCTCATTGAAGACTTAAGGATAAAGAAAAAGGCAAAGGTCATTACGAACGAGAGAGACCTGCTCGATTCGCTGTGGAGGGTGACAGATGACCTGTTAAGAGAGGAAAATCCCGAAAGACTGGAAAGGGTCGTTCTCAGTACTACCATTTCCACCAATGCCATTGTTCAGGGCAAGACCGACAGGGTAGGGATGATTCTGGTCAGCGGTCCGGGACTCTCCCCCTCGCTTTTACGAATCAATGAGGATTGCCATTTTATTCCCGGTTATGTCAATCACCGGGGCATGGAGATTGCCGGGATTGATCGGGATAATGTATCCCGGATCGGTGAACGTTTCCAGAGGGACGGAATTGACCATTGCGGTATTGTGGGAAAATTTTCCATAAGAAACCCGCAGCAGGAAATAGAGATACGGGAAACCATCGCCACCCATGTAAGACATGTGTCTCTTGGCCATCGCATGGCCGGACGCCTCAACTTTCCCCGGCGTATAGCAACAACCTTCCTCAATGAGGCCATCCGGGAGATATACACTAACTTTGTAAAACAGGTTTTAGATTTAATGCATCTAAGAAATGTCTCTGTTCCGATCTACATCCTCAAGGCGGATGGAGGAACCATTGATATTGCTCAGTCCGGTGAATTTCCTGTGCAGACAATACTTTCCGGTCCCGCTGCCAGCATTATGGGTATCCTGAGTATGGTTGAAAGCAGAGACGATGCCATTGCCCTCGACATCGGCGGGACAACCACGGATATTGCCGTTTTTGCCGGGGGTGTCCCCCTTCTGGAGGCAGTGGGTGTCACCATTTTCGGACATAAAACCCTGGTCAGGGGACTACGGATAAGGTCTATCGGTGTGGGGGGTGACAGCAGGGTCAGATGTGAAGACGGCAGGATCGTTATCGGTCCTGAAAGAGAAGGGCCGGCTGCCGCCTTCGGGGGACCTTTCCCCACGCCGACGGATGCCATGATCGTCCTCGGCCTGACCTCGATCGGTGAGAGGGAAAGGGCGAAGGGAGCCCTGTTGCCGCTATCCCGCCATATGCAATGTAGCGTTCTTGAAGCGGCTAAGACCATTTTTGAGCAAACCTGTGAGAAGATCGCCTCCGCTTGCCTGGATGAAATGGAAGCAATCGTCAATCGTCCTGTCTACACGATACACGAGATACTTGAGGACAGAAGATTGGAACCGAAGATACTGTACGTGGTAGGTGGTTCTGCCAGGCCCATGGCCTTCCGTCTCGGAGAGATGTTGGGTTGTCCTGTTTATATCCCTGAACATGCGGAAGTGGCGAACGCCATAGGGGCGGCCCTGGCACGGACAACGGCGGAAATGACAATCCTTGCCGATACCGAGCAGGGAACTCTGACCATCGGCGAGGAGGGCGACCGGATTGTCATTCCCCCGCAATTTACCCGTGAAGATGCCATCGGAATCGCCAAAGAAAAGCTTCGAGAAAGGGCGATAAAAATGGGGGCAAAAGAGGAAGACCTGGAGATTGAGGTCACTGAAGATCAGGAGTTCAACATGGTAAGGGGGTTCTACACCACCGGCAAAAATATCAGGGTCAGGGCTCAGGTTAAGCCCGGTCTGATAGCCTCTCTAAGGACGTAGGACGTGATATGCTGAAAAAGGAAAGAAAGACGGGTCTCATCTTCTTTCCCGCCTTCGACTGGGCCATTTCTCCGACTCACCCGGAGAGGGAAGAAAGACTCCTCTACACACAGGACCAGGTCTTTGAAGAGGGGCTTCTTGACTTTGATAGTATCATAGAATTCAAACCAGGATTAGCCACTGTTGGTGATGTCAACCGTGTTCACATCTGTGTCCCCGACACAAGAAGCGTGATTACCGAATCGCATCTCGTCTCGGCGGGTGGGGCAATAACGGCGGCAGAAAAGGTCATGAAAAGAGAGGTGGATAACGCCTTTGCCCTGGTCAGGCCGCCGGGTCATCATGCAATGCTGGTCGTCCGTGGCGCCCGTGGCTTCTGCAACGTCAATATCGAGGCCATCATGGTTGAATACATCAGAAAGCATTACGGCCCCCGGCGGGTCGCCATTGTAGATACCGACTGTCATCACGGGGACGGCACTCAGGATATCTACTGGAATGACCCCAACACCCTGTGCATTTCTATCCACCAGGACGGAAGGACACTATATCCGGGAACCGGTTTCCATAGAGAATTCGGTGGCCCCAACGCCCTCGGCGCCACCATCAACATACCTTTGCCGCCAAGGACGTCGGATGAGGGATTTCTCTACATTTTGGATCATGTGATTCTGCCCATCTTAGATGAATTCAAACCGGATCTCGTGATTAATTCGGCGGGACAGGACAACCACTACTCGGATCCCATCACCGATATGTGCTTTACCGCCCAGGGGTATGCCCTGCTGAATGACAGACTCTCACCCCACATCGCGGTCCTCGAAGGGGGATATTCTATTGAAAAAGCCCTTCCCTATGTCAATGTCGGCATCATTCTGGCGATGGCGGGTCTGGATTACAGTAATGTGAGGGAACCGGACTATGACCCTTTGACCATCAGGCAGTCTGACGAGATCAGCCGGTATGTAGAAAAGGAAGCGGCGGAAATCTACACCCTCTGGGAAAAAAGAGGGTTGATGAGGGAAAAACTGATCGGAAATGTAGAATACGTAAGACGGAAAAAGCCTGTCTATTACGATACCGACGGTATCAGCGAACAACAGGAAGAAACCGTCAGGGTTTGCACTGATTGCGGGGGGCTGGTCACTATTGCTTCTGCCGCCGATACAGGAAACAGGATCTTTGCCGTCATTATTCCGGGACAGAGCTGCCCTGCCTGCAGAGCCAAAGGTGAGGAGATATATACGGAAACCGGTAAAGATAAGTATAATTATGTTTATCTTCAGGACAGAGAAAGGGATATCTTCCTCGTCAAATAAGAACGGGCGGGGATGGGGCTTATCCCGCCCGTCTAAAATTTCCCTCATCTGATCCCTGACCCCTGACTCCTGACTCCTGACATTATTAGTTATTCAAGAACGACCAATACCTGATCTGTATCAACCCTGTCTTTTTCTTTGACCTTTATCTCAACAACCTTTCCGTCTTTGGGTGCATAAATCGGGTTTTCCATCTTCATGGCCTCAAGAATAGCCACCTCTTCATCTTCTTTTACCTGATCGCCAACTTCTACCAAAACCTTCAGAATAGTTCCCGGCATAGGAGCCGTGACTTCCACACTCATTTAGCTACCTCCTTTTTTTAATTTTTAATTTTAAATTTTTACATCCTTCACCTGACAGTTCAGGGACGATACCTCTCCGGCAATGCCGCCTTTGCTGCCCAGTCCCTGGGGATCTTCCGACCAGGCTCCTCCCCTAATTTTTGTATCAGCTTCGGAAGGCCAGGGCGGGCAAACTCCGGATGTCCCTCTTTCATGGTCCGGCCGTTGTAAATGGCTTCAGATCGCAGTCTTCGACCGATCGTCTTTTCCATTTTTGCTCCCAGCCACAAAACACGATCCACATCATAGCCGTGCTCGATGCCCAGTTCATCAATCATTACCAGCATATCTTCCATGGTGACAAGACCCACGTACCTCGGGTCCCCGTAATAATACTCACCTGTTCCCCTGACCGGGCAGTCATCTAGAAAGTTTGTCGGCTGCCCCCCCAACCCGCCGAGGGTTCCCTCAAAGCGGGTAATACCGGCCTGGAGGGCCGCCAGGACAGAAGCGCTGGCAATACGCTTGGTTTCATGGAAATGGGCCAGATGGACCTCCGGGTGTGGTATCTCGTCAAGGACCATCGAAAAATAGCGGTAAACCTGATCTGGAGAGGCAGAACCATCGTGGTCGGCATGTTCAATGTCGTAGGCGCCGATTTCCAGCCAGCGCTTGGAAAACTCCACGGCATCCTCTAATTTAGTGGCCCCGGTGATGGGGCTTCCCCAGATGGTACTCACGGTGCCGCACATCTTTATACCTACATCGGCCGCCTTTTTGATACACCGCTCGGCCTCCTTCCAGTACTGGGAAAGGGTTGTACCGGAGTTGGCAAAATGGTGTTCGGGATCGGTGGAGACCATCATCAGGATACGATCAGGACCGATCCCCCTTTTTTTAAACTCGATGGCTGTGTCCACGGCTGTCTCACGAATGGTAACGGCCGTAAAGGTAATGTCATCGCAGTTTACACCAGCCCTCTCACATCGTTTTTTAAACTTTTCACCCCTGAAATAGACAAGTACCTGTTCTCCATCCCTGAACTGAGGGATACCTTCGGGACTTCCCAGATTGGTTAATTCGATCTCTCTACACCCCGCCAGGACCATCTCTTCCCCATAAAAGATCTTGGCCGCCGTGGAAATAAATTTTTCCTCATGCTGGAGGCCATCACGGAGCGTAATATCACCGATGGTTACCTTCTTTGGCATCCGGGGAAATATCTTCCAGAAATCGTACTCTGTCATAAACCACCTCCATAAACCACCTCTGTGCAAAATTATTCGTAACTACTCAGGTATCTTGCCACAAAGGCACAAAGGCACCAAGATTATAGAATTAATTCTTTATAATAGCCTTTTTAATGCATGGCACATTGAAATTAATGAGAAAACTCCGTTATTCAATTTATATCCATCTTCTCTTTGGGTCTTTGTGCCTTGGTGGCTGAATAGTTACAATTATTCTCCCTTAAAGACGGGTTTGCGTTTTTCGGCAAAGGCGGCAAGGGCCTCTTCACGGTCCTTCGTGGGAATAGTTGCCTCGTATGCCTTTGATTCCAGCGGCAGGGCCACGCCAAGACTCGCCTCGATACCGTAATTGATGGCAAACTTTGCCTGGGCAACGGCAATCGGACCGTTCTTTGCGATTTCCCGGGCCATCTCCCGGGCTGCGTTCATCAACTGGTCAGCCTCAACAACCTTACTAACGAGGCCGATTTCCAGCGCCTCTTTAGCGTCAATTCGTTTTGCGGTAAAGATCAGTTCCTTGGCCTTAGCTACCCCAATGATCCGGGGGAGCCGCTGGGTGCCGCCGGCGCCGGGGATAATGGCCAGACTTGTCTCTGTCAGGCCCATGACAGCATGGGAAGAGGCGATACGAAGATCACAGGCCAGCGCCAGCTCCATGCCCCCACCAAAGGCAAAACCGTTAATCGCGGCGATAACGGGAACACGCACCTGCTCTACCGCGGTAAAGGTACTGCGAATCGTATAGATAAACCGGCGGACCTGATCCGGTGTCAGCGTCCTTCTCTCCTTCAAATCGGCCCCTGTGGAAAAGGCGGCCTTCTTCGGGTCACCCCCGCCTGCGCCGGTGATGATAATACATCTTAAACCTGCATCAAAATTGGCCTCCCTTATCGCCTTGTCCAGAGCGGCCAGCAGGTCAAAATTGAAGCAGTTCATAGCCTCCGGACGATTAATGGTAAGAATCAGGATCCCCTCCCCCGTCCTTTCCTGCAACAATATATCCGCCATATCGTTTCCTTTATCCTTTATCCTTTCAGACTTTCATATCTCCCCAGATAGACTCGGCAATGGGTACATGGAGGGTAATTTCAAAGGCCCTGGCAAGCTTATCGCGGGCCTCGCTGAAGGTGATTACGCCATCGTGAAACAAAAGGGAACCGGTGTAGAAGGGATGCCCCTCCTCATCATAGCGGTCTCTCATCATCTGGCGAAATCTGGCCATCTCTTCTTCGTCAACCGCCCCGCCTCTATCCTCGACATTTTTCCTCCTTACCGTCTCCAGGATGAACCCCGCCGTCTCACCGGACATCACGGTGGTCCGGCCCCTCATACTGGTAAAGGCAAATCTCGGTTTGAATGCCCGGCCACACATCCCGTAGTTGGCTGCCCCATGGTCGGGACCAATCACATAGGTAATCTTGGGTACTTCCAGGCAGGAGCAGGCGCGAACCATATCCGCCCCGTATTTCCCGATACCACCCCACTCTTCCGCCTTACCGACCATGTAGCCGGGCGAACCCTGGAGGAAGAGAACGGGTATCTTTGAGTTGCCGCAACGGATCATCCACTCCGTGGCCTTTCTCGCCGCCTCGATATAGATGATGCCGCTCATGTTGGAGGCGATAACTCCTACGGGGATTCCTTTCAGCCACATCTTGCCGCAGACAATGGATTCCCCGCGCCCGGGGCCATAGGACGATTTGTACTCATGAAAGTAGCCGTCATCGGCGAGGCATTTAATCGTATCCTTAATGTTGATATAACGATACGTGTCTATGGATGTACAGCGCATCATTTCTTTGTAATCGCACTTTGCCTCCCTCGTCTCTCTCCGGTCAATATAGAATTTCTGGGGGGGTTCAAAATCCATCATTTCACGAAGCCTGGCAATCCCCTCTTCCTGGCTTTTCACAAAATGGTCACAACCGCCGGAGTGCTGGGTATGGACATAGGCGCCACCTAAGTCTTCCATGGAAACGGTCTCACCGATGGCCGATTTTACCATGGGGGGACCGGCCAGGAAGGCATAGGCCAGCTTTTCAATCATGATTGATTCGGAGGCCAGATATACAATGTAGGCGCCTCCCGCGGTGTTTCCACCGGTGGAAAGAGTATACTGCTTGATCCCCCTGGCAGACATCTGGCACATATTGTAAAACATGCTGCCGAAGTGGCCGTCGTCGGCGAAACAACCTACTTGTAAAGGGAGATTAATACCGCCGGAATCGGCGATATAGATACAGGGAAGTCCGCACTGTTCGGCAATTGCCTGGGCACGCATGTGCTTTTTCAAGGTAATGGGGAAATAGGTCCCTGCGGCATAGCGATTCTCATTGGCGATGATCATACAATCCTTACCCTGCACTACACCGACACCGGTAATGACGCCACCGCCGGGGATATGGCCCCGCTTCTCCTCTTCGTAAAGCTCTCCGCCGTAAAGTTTCCTCTTGCCGATGTCGTAACCGGCATCAATGCCAAGCTCAAAAAACTCCGTCCCGGGATCAATCAGCGTCTTGATCAGCTCACGCATCGGTTTTTTGCCCTGTCGGGCCAAGCGTTCCACCTGGAGAGCGCCACCGATGTCATAAGCCTCTTCCCTATGCTTCATTACGATGGCATCCTGTTCTTCCCAGTGTTTCAGGTTGGCTTCCCTCTCCCTTTCCAATACTTCGGCTTTCGTCAGCCTTTGCCTTTTTTCTTCCGGCATCTCTACCTTCTTAATTCTATGTTTATTCTACCCGGTTGCCCCTGTAAAATAGCGGAGAAAAGCGTTATCGTCAAGACAAACTTTTGTGACTATTCAGCCACTAAGACACCAAGACACTAAGATCATATAATTATTCTTTGAATACCCTTACGGTGTATGCCGCATCTACTATTTTTCTTACAACGCCTTCTTCCTTTTCAGACAAAGTGGAAAAACTCATATCTATCCTTCGTGTCTTAGTGCCTTGGTGGCTACCTGAACAGTTACAAACTTTTATGCCATTCTGAGCGCCACGAAGCATGAAATCACATTGACTTGACAATAATATTTAGACACTATATTATTAATCAGGGGGTAAGCAATCTGATGGATTTTAAATTCGGCGAAAAGGAAGAACAGTTAAGAAGAGAAATACGTGAATTTGCAAAAGAGGAGTTGCCGCCGGGCTGGCTTGCGGCCATGTTGGAGGAGGAAAACAGCGACGAGGATTGGGGATTTGCCATGACGATGTCCGGAAAGCTCGCGGAAAAAGGTTGGCTTACCATGTCCTGGCCGGTGGAATATGGCGGTAAGGGCGCCTCTCTCTGGGAGCAATTAGCATATTCCGAAGAGGCAGCGTACTGGGGGATACCGGGTGTTGGGATGGGAATCGGCGGAGTGGACTGGGTAGGTCCCTCTCTGATGATGTTTGGTTCTGAAGAACTCAAAAAAAAGCATCTCCCCCTTATCGCCTCAGGAAAACCTGATGGCGTCTGGTGCACGGCCTACAGCGAACCCAATGCAGGCAGTGATTTTGCCAATATTAGAACCAGCGCCATAAGGGAAAAAGACGAGTATATCATCAATGGACAGAAGATATGGACCAGCGCCGCTCACAGGGCAAGATGGTGCTGGCTTGCAGTCAGAACTGACCTCAACGCCCCCAAAAAACACCAGGGGATCAGCGTTATTATTGTGGATATGAAGAGCAAGGGGGTTACGGTAAGACCCCTGATAAACTATGCCGGCTACCATATATTCAATGAGGTCTTCTTCGATGATGTGAGGGTTCCCTCGACGAACCTGGTGGGGAAGGAAAATAACGGATGGTACCAATTGATGCACTCCCTGGGATTCGAGAGGGGGAGTGTCGCCGGCAGGGGTTGTGGATACAACAGGAGGATATTAGATGAACTTGTCCAATATGCGAAGGAAAATCATCTTTTCCGGGAGAAAGAAATCCGTCATAAGCTGGCCGATATGGCTGTGTTAATCGAAACACAGAGGATACTTGCCTGTGAAACAATCTGGAAGATGAGCAAAGGGAGTAATCCAGTTTATGAACCATCGAGGGACAAGGTTTTCAATGACCAGATAGCGGAGCGGCTGGCTATAATCGGTACGGGGATCCTGGGGATGTATTCGCAAATGGATCCTCTACAGCGAAAATCTAAATGGACTAAACTCAAAGGTTGTGTGGAAGCTCTTTATTGGTTATTTCCCGGAATAGCAATTGCTGCCGGGACCGATGAGGTAGAAATGAACATCATCGGCCAATTTGGTCTGAAGCTGCCCAAATCATATTAGGAGGAACGCCTGATGGATTTTGATTTCTCAGAAGATCAAATAATGATTAAGGATGCGGCGAGAAAATTCTTGGAGAAGGAATGTCCCAAAGATATGGTGAGAAAATTAAAAGAGGATAAATTGGGGTACGATCCCCTGATGTGGCAGAAGATGGCAGATCTGGGCTGGATGGGGCTCATCCTGCCTGAGGAATATGGGGGAACGGGGTTGGCGTACATGGATCTGGTGGTCCTGATGGAAGAAATGGGGAGGAATCTTCTCCCCGCCCCCTTCTTTCCCACAGTAGCCCTCTGCGCTCTTCCTATTTTGGAATATGGTAGCGCCGAGCAGAAGGAGAAGATACTTTCTGAAATAGCCAATGGGGAAAAGGTATATACCCTTGCCCTGACAGAGGGGTCAGCTACCTATGAAGCCTCGGGAATCGAACTTTGTGTTTACTTAGAAGGAGATGATTACCTACTTTCCGGCACTAAACTCTTCGTCCCTTATGCCCATGCGGCTGATTACCTGCTGGTCGTGGGCCGGACGAGCCAGAAAGGAAACCCGGAAGAGGGGGTTACAGTATTCATCGTGGATGCCAAAAGCCCCGGGATAGATACGGAGGTTATCCCCACGGCGGCACATGACAGGCAGTGCGAGGTAAGATTCGACAGGGTAAAGGTCCCCCGGGAGAATGTCTTGGGAGAGGTGAATAAAGGTTGGGATATAGTGGAATTCATTCTCCAGAGAGGAGCTGTCTTGAAATGCGCTGAGATGTTAGGTGGAACTGAAGCGGTCCTGGAGATGACAAACAACTACGCTAAAGAAAGAATTCAATTTGATAAACCTATCGGCTCTTTTCAGGCAATTCAACATAAGTTGGCCCAGATGCTTATCGAGGTTGAAGGACTACGTTATCTCACCTACGAGGCAGCCTGGCACATCAACGCCGGGATACCTTCCAAGTTGCTGATTTCCATGGCCAAGACAAAGGCAAACGAGGTGTACCAGCGCACCTGCTTGGATGGTGTCAAGATTCATGGAGCGGTAGGATTCACGGAAGAACTCGATCTTAGTTTATACTTTATACGTACCAAGAGCTCAGAGTTTTCCTTAGGAGATGGAGGCTTCCACAGAGAAAGAATAGCCTGTGAACTGGAGCAACTTCAACCTCTATTTATAGGGAATTGTTTATAAAATGATTACCCTCTTGATGGCCCGAACTATTTCAAAAGGCTCATCAATCACCTGGATGATATCCAGGTCCTCTGGCGAGATCATGCATTTAGGACATGCCATTTTGCGCAGCCAGTCCAATAAACCTTTCCAGTAATTTCGGCCCACTAAGATGACAGGGAAGGGTTTGATCCGGCGGGTCTGAATAAGAGTGACGGCTTCAAATAATTCATCGAGGGTCCCGAGCCCGCCGGGGAGGATGACATAGGCCACAGCATATTTGACAAACATAACCTTGCGAATAAAGAAATAGCGAAAATCAAGCCGGATATTGGCATAAGGGTTTGGTTTTTGTTCATAGGGGAGTTGGATGTTCAGACCCGCGGACTTGCCGCCGGCTTCGGCCGCCCCTTTGTTGGCCGCTTCCATGACCCCCGGCCCTCCCCCGGAGATGACATTGAAACCGTTCTTCACCAAAAGACGTGCAATTTCCACCGCCAGATCATAGGTGTCATCTCCGGGCTGCACCCTGCTTGAGCCAAACAGGGAGACCGCCGGATGGATTTGCGACAGGGTTTCAAAACCGTCCACAAATTCAGCCAGGATGCGAAACAGGCGCCATGTGTCCTTCATGGTTAATTCATCAATGACATACTGATGCTCGTGATGTTCGGGTTTTAATCCCATGGTGATATCCTCGTCGTGGGTTAGGAAGGTCATTACTTTCTTATTGAATTCTTCGCCATACGCTTATATTATTTGCCCCGGACTGTCAAGAAATAGGTTTTCATTAAACAAATGAACAGGAAAGGCAAATTATCATGCAAGTAACATGTTTGGGAGCAACCAGAACGGTTACAGGGTCCTGTTTTCTGTTGGAAAATACACAAACCCGCTTTTTAGTTGATTGCGGGATGTTTCAGGGTGGGAAAGAGATTGAAAAAAGAAATGTTTCCCTTCTGCGGTATCGGCCCCAAGCGCTCCAGTACATCCTGTTGACCCATGCCCATATTGACCATTCCGGGCTGATCCCCCGGGCGGTCAAGGAAGGGTTTAAGGGCAAGATCATTTGCACCGAGGCTACCTTTGAGCTCTGTAGGATCATGCTCCGTGACAGCGCCCACATCCAGGAAATGGAAGCCGAGTGGCAGAGCCGAAAAAATCTCCGTTCCGGACAAAAACCAGTAGAACCTCTGTACACAATGCAAGATGCGGAACGAAGCCTGGATTTTTTCCAGCCTATTGATCCAGGAACGTGTCATCTGATCAGCCCGGATATTGAGGTCTGCTTTCATAATGCCGGCCATATCTTTGGCTCCACTTTCCTGGCAGTACGCTTTCAAGAACAAGGGCTGACGGGCAAAGTGGTTTTTTCCGGGGATATTGGGCGCAAGGAGGCTTTAATCATGGCCGACCCGGATGTTATAGAGGAGGCTGATTTTTTGTTTGTGGAATCAACCTATGGCAACCGGCAGCATAAGTCCGTGGGGGAAAGCAAGGCCGAACTCCTGTCCGCCATCCGGGAAGGGATCAAATCCAGGGAGAAAATTATCATCCCGGCCTTTGCCGTGGAGCGAACCCAGGAGATACTCTATCTCCTCCATGAATTTCGGAAAAATGGACAAATCCCTTCCCTTCCGATCTATCTGGACAGCCCTCTGGCTATCGCGGCTACGGAGATCTTCAAGAAATACCCGGAATATCTTGACCAAGATACGATACGGCTCATTGCCCAAGGGGACAGCCCTCTGGATTTCCCGGAACTGGTCTATACCCGGACATCCGAAGAGTCTATGGCCATCAATAGCCGCCAAGGGCCGGCCATTATTATTGCCGCCAGCGGCATGTGCAACGCCGGAAGGATCAAGCATCATTTGAAACACAATCTGTGGCGGCCCGGCGTCCAGATTGTTATCATAGGGTTTCAAGCCGAAGGAACCCTGGGACGGAACATTGTTGATGGGGCCAAAAAGGTCCGGATATTTCAGGAAGATGTGGCCGTGCGGGCCAAGGTGCACACCATCGGCGGATTCTCGGCCCATGCCGATCAAAAGGAACTATTAACCTGGATCGGACATTTTAAAAACCCGAGGCTTAAAGTTTTTGTTATTCATGGTGAGGAATCGGTCAGTCTGGCCCTCGCCCAGGTTATCCAGAACTCCTTTCCCTTTCAAGTAGAAGTCCCCCGTTGGCTGGAAACGCTTACCCTGCGACCAAGGAAATATAAGGGTTGATGAAGTAAAAAGCCGAGTCTAAGGGTCACCCCAATTTCTCCCCTATCGGAATGGTACGGGGGTAAATGTCATGACGAATAAGGCTAGGGTGATCCAGCCGATGATCTTCCTTTTTTTATCGAGGGGAATCCATTCATGAACAAGCGGCGGATGATCAAGTCTCATGAAAAGCAGGATTACCGCCCATACAAGCCAGCCACTCCACCCGGTTATCCCGAGGACAATGAGAAGAACGAGAATCGCCCTGGCTAAAATCCTATGTCTGGAACCGAGGATCGCATAGGCCACATGTCCCCCGTCGAGTTGACCGACGGGGAGAAGATTCATACAGGTTACCAGCAAGCCGATCCAGCCGGAAAAAGCGATGGGATGAAGGATGAGATTTGTATCTTCGGGCATGACACCACGCGCAAGCCAGTTAAGAAGGGAAAAAAAGACAGAGGCGCCCAGATTGATTCCTCCCGTTCCTGTTTCCGGGGCTGTTTCTGAAAGGATAAGCCCGACAAAGAGAACCGGCACAGCGATTATCATGCCGGCCAGTGGACCCGCCGCACCTACATCAAGAAGGGTGATCCTGTCCATGATCGGGGATTTCATCTTGATAAATGCCCCGAAGGTCCCAATAAACGACGGCGCCGGTATGAAATAGGGAAGAGTTGCGACGATATTGTGCCTCTTAGACATGAAATAGTGACCGAATTCATGTGCCCCCAGGATCATCATCAGGGTAAAGGAAAACGGTATCCCCCTCCACAGGGACAGGGGATCTTCGAGAGGGTTGATCCCCTGCTGCAACGTACCGGCAATAAGGGTGGTAAGAAGTGTAATAAGAAAGAGAATGAGATTAACCGAGGGTAGTCTATGCATCTATTTTATGCCGGTAAACATTTAGCTTTTATTGACCTTCTCTCTAAGTTCCTTACCTACTTTGAAGAGCGGTAGTTTCTTGGGAGACACGGGGATACTTTTCCCCGTTTTGGGATTTCTGCCTGTGTAAGCATCATAATTTCTCATTACAAAGCTCCCAAAGCCCCTGATTTCTATCCTGTCGCCCTTTTTCAGCTCTTCGGTAAAACCATCAAAAACTAATTTGATTATCTCGCTCGCCTTCTTTTCCGTTAGATCTTCCCTTTTACTTAAAGCTTCAATAATCTCTGATTTATTCATAAAAACCTCCCTCTCCCTTCAAGAACTGGACATACCAAAGAACTATTTTTTATCATTGCCGACTAATTATTTATTCTCATGATGAAAGTCAAGATAATTTTTATTTTACACCGGTCATGGCAAAAGCAGTTTCTGAACCTCCCTCTTGGTTAACGATCTGTATGCCCCTGCCTTCAGGTCGCCAAGAGAAACGTCTGATATGGCTACCCGTATAAGTCTTACAACCGGATGACCGAGGGATGCAAAACCCCTTCTTATCATCCTGCTTCTACCCTCAGTAATAGTCAAACTAACCCAGCAACTCTTCCTGTTTGTCTTTTCAACACGAAAGGCTTCCGGCCTGAACTTCCCGTCATCTAATTCTATACCCTTCTCAAGGTCCCTGATCTCACTGCCGGTCAGATCCCCCCTGATCTTTACTTTATAAGTTTTGGGAATCCCGAACCGCGGGTGTAAAAGCCTCTGAGCAAAAACTCCGTCATTGGTCATCAATAGCAGTCCTTCCGAGTCATAATCCAGTCTTCCCACGGGGAAGACCCTTTCCGACACATCGGATAGCAGATCTGTAATAATCGGCCTCCCTTGAGGATCATGAAGCGTTGTTACGTAACCCCCCGGTTTATGCAACATCAGGTAAATCTTCGCTACCTCGGAGGATATTAAGTTTCCATCCACCCGGACCTCATCTTTTTCAACGTCCGCCTTAGTCCCCAACTGCCTGACAACTGCGTTATTAACTCTTACCCTGCCCTCTTTGATCATTTTCTCGGCAGCCCGCCGTGAGGCAAAACCCGCGCGTGCAATGATTTTCTGAAGACGTTCCTCCATAACCATGACCCATATTAAATCTTCACCGCTTCCCTGACTTCCGCCATTGTTATACGGGCTATCTTTGCTGCCCTGTTGTTTCCGTCTTCCATGATTTCCCTGACTTTCCCGAGATGATGCCTGTAATAGTCCTGGCGGTCGTGAATCGGTTGCATGCCTTCCAATATCCTAACTGTGAGCCGCTCTTTACAGTCTGTACAACCGATATCCGCTCTTTTACACGCAGCAGATATTTCACTGACATCATCTGATGATGAATAAATCTGATGGAAGGTAAAAACATTGCAGAGATGAGGTCTTCCCTTATCGGTCTTCCTCATGCGCTGGGGGTCCGTAAACATGGCCGCCACTTTCTTCTTCAAGGCATCTCCCCAATCGCTGATATAAATCGAGTTTTCGTAGGACTTACTCATTTTTCTCCCGTCAATGCCAAGAAGTTTAGGCACATCCGTCAACAATGGTTCTGGAAGGGGGAAAATTTCCCGGTACAGAAAATTGAATCGTTTGGCAATCTCGCGGGTAATCTCCACATGGGGAAGCTGATCCACACCTACAGGAACACCGTAAGCTTTGTACATAATGATGTCCGCTGCCTGAAGGACCGGATATCCCAAAAAACCAAAGGTTCCGAGGTCTTTATCGGCCAGTTCCGCCTTCATTTCTTTATACGTCGGATTTCTCTCCAACCAGCCGAGGGGGGTTATCATGGAAAGGAGAACATAGAGTTCTGCGTGTTCCTTGATGCTGGACTGGATAAACATGGTACTTTTCACGGGATCTAATCCTGTACTGAGCCAGTCTATAACCATAGCAATGGTATTTTCTCTAATCCTGTCCGTGGCACTGTATTCACTGGTCAACGCATGCCAGCCGGCCACAAAATAATAGCAGTCATAATCGCCTTTGTTTTGCAGGGCGATCCAGTTTTCCAGTGCCCCGTGGAGATTTCCCAGATGGAGCTTTCCTGTTGGGCGCATCCCGCTTACGATACGTTTTTTCTCCACGACATCCTCCTGATAAAAAAACTAAGGCCCCCGAATGCTGGAAAACAGGGGGCCTTAGTTGTACGATGCCTCTTCTGACCTTCTTACCTTACACTGTCGGCTAATCCCTTACCAGTTTTAAATTTAACCACCTTTTTAGCTGGAATTCTGATAGCCTTGCCGGTTTGAGGATTTCTCCCCTCTCTTGCCTTCCTTTTCACTACGGAAAACGTACCGAACCCTACCAGCCCCAGTTTTCCATTCTTTTTAAGTTCCCTGGTTACCGTGTTCACATAAGACTGTAATGCCGCCGCCGCCGTTGCTTTCGTAATGCCTGCTTCCCCCGCCATCGTTCCAATCAATTCTGCCTTTGTCATCCCTTAACATCCTCCTTTCCTTAAAATATTGGTTTGTTGGAAGATTTAAACAAACACCCGGAACCGACTAAACCGGTAACCAGGTGAACACCATAACCAATACGCTTGCGCAAAACT
>Ga0210016_1000588_pt1 | contig 32354 bp, 40 predicted proteins | sample CryGeyCG2014_300_FD_185454 | JGI IMG/M metagenome (GOLD analysis project Ga0210016, IMG submission 185454) | Groundwater microbial communities from aquifer - Crystal Geyser CG02_land_8/20/14_3.00 (SPAdes) (version 2) | ecosystem: Environmental > Aquatic > Deep subsurface > Groundwater | place...
AAAGTTGCTTGCCCGTGGATCATCACAATTACAGTATACAACTTTGTTTTTAAAGTGGCACCTGTAATGTCTCAGCTCGTTTTCAATGTCTATAAGCTGTGTATAAAACTCATCGTTCTTTGCGCTCTTTGCTTTAGTTAGGTTCTGGTTCTTTTTTGTCACAGTTCTATAATCTCCGTCTCTGGTTTATACACATGTGTCAACAACACAAACCGTGCGGAGCGTTATGCCCCACACGGCATGTGTTTACAATTATTTGTTTATGTAGTCAACCCGAATGCACTCTCCCCATTCTATCGGTTTTTTACTGTCCGGGTTTGTTAATACCCATAGCCATGGTACGTCCGGCTCCTTGCCGGTTATATCGCCCCATCCGTCGGTAAACACTATTACCCCAGAATACTTTTTGGAGTTTTCGTTGGCAAATTTATACACCTTTTGGAATGAGGTACCGCCCCTCCCCATGATCTTTATTTTATCGAACCTTATCTCATTGTCGGCAAGAATGCTTGTAATATCGGTATCAAACTGCATTATATCATAATGGATGTCCGGATGTCTAAGACACCCAAATACCTTCGCCAGCTCATCGCTTACCATCGATCCTGACGTGTCCACGGCGCATAAAACATACTTTTCGGTCTTGAAGAACTTGTTTGCGCCATACTGAGGATCGTAGGCAGAGCCATATCTTTTCGATATTTTTCTGCGGCAATAGTCGACGGCTGTAATAATTCTTTTTGCTATCCATGTTCTTATTATTTGTGATGCCGGGAACTCGCGTTCCTTCGGATTGATTTCCTCAAACTCTCCTCCGGCTTCCTTGCCGCACTGGTTTTCTATATAATCCTGTATCGGCTCGGCCATCTTTCTGAAGAACGACGTCGCTTCTTCCTGCGATACGCTTTCTTCAGATGAGTCCATCGATTCGTTTGGAGAGTATTTGTCCGCTTCCGACTTCGGTATCTTTCCGTATGCTGTCTCAAGAGTGTCGTTGAAGTCTATTTTGTATTGGCTTATAAGTTCATTAATATGTCGAAGGCTGTCGTGCACAGTAGACCCAAGCCTGGTTGAATTCACAGCGCAATTAGCAAGAGCATCTGCGGCAAGAAGAAGCCTGGCCTCATCATATCCCTGCATTTTGTAAACAGCAACCCTTACCGGATGAACCATGGCCATATGCATGGCATAGTGGGCTATCAAATATATAACTTGCCCATCCGGTTTATCGAGCGCATCAGAGGGCACCTCGACAAACAGTTCTATTCTGTTGTTTACCCTCAAAAGCCTGATGTTGCCGGCCTCTCCGGCACATTCGCTTTTGTTGGCAATAATCATCGGGTAAACCATTGCAGTCGGGCACTTTCCGTGCATAATCAAATCGGTAAGTATACTGCTTATACTTTTGTCGTTAGGCATTTTATGTTACGTTTCCAAGCTTTCTTGTAATTGCGGTCATTGACTGATTGGTCAACCTGCCAAGCAGCACCGACCACTTTTCCTTTAATATCGACACAATTCCTGCAAGCATGTCGTTAGGAAGGTGGATTGACGCAAGGATAATCGCCAGTTTTTCTGCAAGCGCCTTCTCTTCTTTATGCTTGCCGCCCCTCGTTTCAACGAAGTGCAGTGCGATTTCATATACAAGCACCATTTTCTGTGACCTGGAACAGCCTTTCATTATTTTATCTATTTCTTCAGGAGACATGCCGAACAACTCCGATATACTTGGCAGTTCTTTGCGGAATTCTATGTAGCCGTGCAGCTGTGCGGCAAATTCCTTGTTGAGCTGCTCAGCTATCCTGATCGCAGTACGGTCGTCGGTACCGTATATAATATTTGACAGCCGCTCTGTTTCTCTCGGTGTTCCCCACGGGAATGAACTCATTTGCATTTTATCTGCATAGGTTTTCATTACAATGCCAACCACCCTTGAGTCTATCCTTGCATCCTCTATGGTCTCTGTTGTTATTTTGCCTGATTTTGCATCGGTAATTCTGTTGATGCTCCTCTCGGTTACCGCAGACGCCCAGTCAAGCCAGGATTTCACATCAAACACCATTTGTACCCTGTACATTCTGTCGGTTTGCGCGGCATCCGTGGCCGACGTGTTATACTTTGAGTCTTCCGGGTTGCCGGTAAGAACAAGTATCTGGTTTCTCGGCATCCTCCAGCCCCTGTATTCTCCTGACATCGACAGTCTCATAAACGCCTGTAAAATATGCGGCATTGCCCTGTTGAAGTCGTCAACAAGGAATATGCCGGGGCGCGTGTCTTCCGGGTCCGGCAAAAAATCTGCGCGTGCGGTTGTTGTGATCTTGTTACCACTGTCGTCTTCTCCAAGGATCGGCAATCCTGCGATGTCTCCTGACTCGGATATCTCGGCAAGCGGGCACATTCCGAACGCCCACGGCCCGTTGCCGAAAACGTGATTCATGCAGACCTGCTCAGGTATGCTTGTCTTCCCTATACCATGATTGCCAATAAGCAGAATTGTAATCATTTTTCCTGTAATCATTCTCTGCTGTATCGAATGTTCAAGCAGAGCAACAAGTTGATCGGCCTTTATTTCACTGAAAATGGCTTTTGACACTACCTTACCTTTCCAAGCCCATTTTATTGGGGCGTTTTAGTTTTTTTGACCAATATTTGACAGAATCAGCTAACACTCCACTAAGCTCAAACCTTGGCTTGATTGAACTGAATAGTTCATTTATTTCTTCTATTTTGCCGGCTATGTGATTAGTGGTTTTTATAACCCTTAAAGTCCTGATATTACTCCATTGGTGTCGTATGCAAGAAATTTCGCAAAGTTTGTATACGTGTTCTCTCATTGAGGATTCGTTCGGTTTTTTGTATAACCGCCCTTTATTGGTGTAGCATACGAAATCAACAACACTGATGCCCTTTCTTGATTTGGATATTGACTCAATTATTTTTTTTAATTTCACGATAACATCAACAGAATGATGGGTCGGCGACAGGAGTGTCACACCGCTAAGCGGCCTCGCACCTGCCCACCACTCAACACTTATATGGTTTCGGTAGATCGTAGCAGATACTCCGCCTCCGTTAACACGATACAGCCCAAACTCATCACTGTGTGCAGTTACAATATAAACGCAGTCGTTGCCACAGAGCGCATACGGAACCTTATCGCGCTCACAAAATTCTAATATCTTGCTCACGTCCCCAACCGCGATAGTGTTGTTGTATATGTTATACATTGCGTACCCACGAAGGGAATTGACATTGGTAATTATAGACATTGCACACATTCCTTCGCATACTCCGTTTCTATTATATCATGGAATGCGTCAAATAATTTTTTGTTGTTACATATATATATATCTTCATTGTTTGTTTCATTTTCAGACCAATCGACAATATTGAACATTGGCACTATAATATCCTTACTGTTTTGATTGATCTCCTGTTTTCCCCGTAGATAGACGACAAATTGTTCATGGCTCATCATCACTACGGGCCTTTCTCCGTAAAGACTTGTAATAAATGCTATTGTTTTGTCTATGCCGATGTTGCAAACCATCTTTGAAAAAAATGATTGCACGTTTGCCTGTCGTATGTTATGTTTTACCATATCCCCGCTGGCAATATTGTAATACGGGTGGATATTTTTTGTGCTTATTGGGCAAATATTCGTTTGGGCATAATAACTTGCATAGCCTTTTTTACACTTATCTTCTATAATATGTATAGCCACGTCCCTCACGCTGTCGCAGTATACGTTCAGGTATTTCCTTATGTCAAACTCCGTCATAACATCTTCTTTATATATTGAATAATGCGGTGTTTGGACAGGAACGGTAAATATAACAGCACGGTGATTAGACTCTTTGTGCGACACGCTGTTGTCTTGTTTACCAGCAGTTGTTTTGACTAATATGTTTAATATTTTTGTACTTTTTGCCATAACTGCAAAACAAAGATTCACGTACGCTTGGAACCCAGCAGAAAACATAGGCGTATACCACAATTTATAATATTCACACTCATATGACTGTATCATGTCAATCTGTATGTTCATTAGGTTTTTACTTTCCCGAATATCTCCAGTTTTTCTACAACCGACGTAAACGATTTTTCTATTTCAGAAAGCCTGCCGGATACGTCTTTGGCAGTTATCCCTACGGTTGGGTTTGTTCTGTAGATAATTTCAGTTTCTCCGGAGGCCCTGTTCGACGACGCCCTTATTATTTCCGGGAAGTCAGGCGTAAATTGTTCTCGCAATGACCCTATCATGTTTGGCGCAATTCCTATAACATCTCCGGCCGCGTTTTGTAATGTAATTTCCCTTGCCAGTACTATATACATTTTGCACGCTTTTTCAAAAGCGTTTATCCTGTCCCTCGTCATTGCGGCCAGCACCGACCAGTCCGCAGCCTCAAGTCTCGGCTTGTTAAGGTCACCCTTAAGGCCCATTGTTTCCGAGTTTGTTGTAATTATATAATTATATATCATCTGGTTCATTGTAGTTATATCATTTAAAACTATAACGTCAAATTTGCCCCTGTACTCATCCTTGTACGCTTCCTCTATTGCCAGGTTGACATCGTCTATGTCGCAGTAAAGCCATATCGCGTCGCTTTTTACACCTATCAGTTCAGCCTGGGTTGCATGCGGGCTTATGACAAGCACGGACAACTCGTTCAGGCAATCTGTAATCTTTTTAAGTAAATTTATACCGGTATTACCATATATGAAAAACTTGGAACACAATTCCGGCTTAAATTTAACTGAGTCAACTTTCATAAGTGGCATACGTAACTCCTGTCTAAAATATCAATCCGATGGACCGCACTATCAGCAGAAACACTTTCCACATGCGCAACCTCTTTCTAAAAGTGCAGGGGGCTACGGGCCCCCTGCGTCGAAAAGGATGAAAGGAGAAAAATTACAGTTAAAATACTCAATTACCTATTGGTAATCTTATATATCTCTATACATTTATAACAGAAAAAGTCAATTTTTTTCCCCAGCGGTTTATGCACAAGCACGTCCCTGGTTGAACCGCATATACTGCAGCAGCTCCCCGGAGGGGGCTTTTTTAATATTGATACCCACACTTTCTTCCACGGCCTGCCTGTCGGGTTATAAATATTGCCGTGCTCATCAAACACTATTCTACCGGAACTGTCTGTTGTTATCATTGCTTTAGCGGCTATTTTGCCATACCTTGTTCTTTGTGTCTTTATTAACCTGCAGACAAAAAACTGATTGTTTATTCTGAGCAGCATTTCCTTTGTAAGCGAAAGTATCATAGTTACATCACGTTGAGGATGCCTGTTATTGTAAACGACCCGCCCTCAAACACTCCGACAGTAACACCGCCGGACTTTATTGTTATTGGCGTGTCCCCGGCGCCGTCTATGACAAGACCGGTGTCGCCGTTGTATGAGAAATATATTCCGTCTACCTTTGTCTTGTTGATAATTGCATCGGACTCACTGTCTGGCGTACTTTGTTTAGCGTAAATTGCCTTTTCCCACTTTACCTTGCCGGAGGTGGAGACCTCCATTTTTTCATGCCCGCCAAGCCATCTCCTGAAAAAATTTCTTACCTTTTCAACTAATGTCCCAAGATAGGAAATTGAAATATACCCGTGCTCCCCAACGCCGAGCCTTGCCATGTCTCCGTCCAGCAAAACAAGGTGAGAGCCGGACCTTGTCATCATAAACCTGCTTCCGGGCGGTATTGTTTTCGGCAGCGACTCGGGCCTGGTTTTTAATATATTACCGTCCAGTCTGTCGGTCACAAAGTTTAATATAACCGTTCCAACCATGTCGTGGTGGAAATATATGCAGCACGTCGACTGTTCCGGCGTAAACCTGTCCCCAAATCCATCCCCGGTCATTGCCGGGCTGGATATCACGGCATCTCTGTACCTGCGGCCGGTCACAAGATCGACTATAAGGCAAACGCCCCTGTCACCGTCATATGCCTCTACTTTTGCTACGCTTATTACCGGATTCGACGCCACTTCTTGGCTCCGCCAGATGCTAGTGTTTTTGAGAATGTGGCTGATAAACCGGACAAACCGGCAAGCAGCCCTGTCAACAGTGTCACCGGCACATATGATTGTCCGGCCCTGTCAAGTATTTTCTTTTCCTCGTCCGTGTCGAGAACATCCTTGGCCCTTGCGGTGGCCCGTCTTTCTTCGAGCAGCGGGCCCATTACAAGAGGAAGCGTTGCAAGTGTGGCTATCCCGCCGATTTTGGCCAGCTTCGGATGTTTCATCGCGCCGGCCAGTGCAGCCCCAAGCCCGAGCGACATAGGTATCATCGGAATTACGCCAAGCACATTCCTGGCCATTGCGCTGCCCGTTAAATGCCCGAGCTCGTGAGCGGATACCGGCTTTACGAGCTTGTTGTCCTTAAATGGAACAAACGCGATGTTCAATTTTGGGATAGCTACGCCAAAGCCCTGGTTTGCCATGGTTGCAATAGACGACACTATTGTGTCTGTGGCGTTTTGCCTTAAAAGGTCATCCGACGCAGGTTCGAGTGTTAATTTGTTAAGTATTTTTGAGTCGTTTTTCATTATAGTTTCAACCAGAAGCTTTATTTTGGGTTTCGACTCTATTTGTTTAAGGATGTCGCCCCTGGCGTCGGCAATGTCGCCGATGCCCGTCCCGACTATTAGCAGTGGTTTGTTCTGTTCGGACATGCCTTTAGTCATTTTGTCGTATATGAACCCTATACTTATTTTGGTTTTAGGGTCCACGCTTGAGGACGCATATACCATGTTCCTTAATTTGTTATGTTTGTCAGCCGCCATTTTTTGTCATCCTCTTTAAGTAGAAGAAATCTTTTTCCAAACTTTAAACTGTTTTTCCCAGTAAGACTGAACACTACTTTGTTATCGTTTGCCTTTTCTATCTTTGCCATTCCTAAAAAAGCCGGTCTGACGGTTCCTGCGCCGTATCCCTCCGGTATTGTTCCGCTGAATTTAAAATAGTCAAGCGGATGAGACGGCTGTCTGATAACAAGCGTAGACATCCCCTTTTTCACCGGCCACGTCTTTATATTTGTGGCCCAGCTGTGCCCGGCGTTGTCGTTTTTGCTCCACAACCTTATGTCGTAGTGCAGGTGCGATGCGTCATGTTTTTGTATGACTGCCGGCACAATACTTCCGCTGTCAATGTTGATACCGGACACTCCAAGATTTCTAAAATCCTTACTGCCGGTGTCGTCGGAGGCCTTCTTCAGGAACCTGAATTTATTGGCTATACCCTTAAGCAAGTTCCCGGTTTTCCCAACCACAGACGATATTCCCTTTACTATTTTCCCTCTTTGCTTTACAATGCCAGGAACAGACAGTGCCCCTGCAGTGATGCCTCCGGTTACCAACAGCGCCTTTTGGCGCGGAGACAGAGAGAACCTTGGTTTTTCAACGGCACTCCAGAACTTGTCTATGTTTTCAGCTTTATTTTTAGCCACCCTGTAAACGTGCCAGTCAACCGACCCCTCGCTTGTTTCAGGGTCGGCTATGTATTTATTTACAAGGACGCTTCTCTGTCCTTTTGGGAAATTCCTGAGACCGCCGTACCTTACGCCTCTGCCTATAACCTGGCTTATTTTCTTTGGGTTATAATGGCCGTCGAGCAGCGATATCATTGTAGTGTTAGGGAGGTCCAGTCCCTCCGCTCCTGCACCGGTAATAAGCATAATCCTGGACAGGCCGCCATTGTATTCCCGTACGCTTTTGTCTCTTAATTTTTTGGTCATTCCTCCCTCAAACTTTGAGAACGGAACGTGCAGCTTTGACAAAAGCTTTGATACGGAATTTGTCCCATATCGTTTGAAATTGGAAAATAATACAGCCTTGTTTCTCGGATCTTTTTTCAGGTGCTCTATTATATCATATGTTGCCTTTGTGGTCTTTGTGCTTAACAGCGGCTCGTTTTTCTTGAAAAGGTACCCCGGGTCGTTCGACACCTGCCTTGCCGCCATCGCCCTGTTCACTATCCTGGATGCCGTGTCAATGTCAAGTTTTTTATTTTTCAGCGCCAATATTTCATTTTTGGTTAATTCTTTTTTAAGGGCCGCCCTGTAGGCAGATCTTTGCACCGGTGACATTTTGACCCACACAAACTTTTCAACCGTAGTCGGTTTATTGCCGGTAGATTCAGGGACAATATGATATAAGGACTTCATTTTGGATGATAACTCGTGCTGCCTGTGAAATCCGGTCAGCGGTCCCCTGCCGGCCTTCCCCAGCAATATTGACCTGAGCGCATCTCTTATGCCGGTGGCTTTTCTTTTTTCGTACCTGTTTTTAAAATCGCTTATGCTTATTGGGTTTGGAGAAACTGCATTATACACGTTTATGGCTTCATATATATCGTTTTGGGCCGGCGTTGCAGTTAAACCTATAAACGATCTTATTTTCGGCCTTATTTTACGTATAGCGGAATTCGTAAGCGTCTGCTTGTCCTTGACCCTGTGCAGCTCATCGGCTATAACAGAGTCTGCCCCGGACCTCTGTAATGAGCCTATGGGATCCTTGCGGAACTTGTCATATGATGTAACGATAAAATTTTTGGAGTTGTTTTTGTCGCCGAGGTATCCTGCCGATGTATTTGTAAACTTACGGACATTGTCGATAAAGTTTGACCCAAGCGAAGCCGGGACAAGAACAAGTGTTTTGTTTATTTTCCCAAGCTTTTTTAATCTCATGGCTGCGGCTATCGCGGCCAGCGTCTTGCCGGTTCCTGTTCCGTGGGCGGCAACGCTATACCCGTTATGCGCTACCGTAAAATCAATAAAATCTTTTTGATCTTTGGTTAGTACGGTATTCTTTTTTAGACCATCAGACACAGTAGCTCCTCATTAAATTATAACACGATTTGCAAACATATTTTGTCATAAGTCGTCAAACGAGCTATATTTGCGAAATCCCCGCATATAATTTTATAGGATACGATACGGAGACCGATATGCCAATTACTGTAAAGCCTTACAAGGCAGAGATTAGGACGATAGATCTTCCAAAGGACACTAACGCGTGGCACGGCGCCATAGCCAACATAGTCACCGAAACTCTGGGTGGTATTACGCCATCTGAGATGAAAGTGCAATTTAAAAAAATGCAGCAGGAATCACTGTCTGCCGTTGGATCCGCAGGCGTTGTCATAGAGGGAAAGCAAATCAACTTCCCGCTGATTGTTGTTGGCGGGAAAATGTTTCCGCTTGACATAGCCGTTGACCAGGACGGGAACAGGTTTCCGTGGCACCCATTTTTCATATCTTTAATCCCAAGCGATTCTTTTGAAGTTGTAAACAAAAGAGCCTGTGGGTTATTTTCAAGCGAAAGGCTGCAGGCCGGTTTTATAAAGGCAATAGTAAAAATGCCAAAACCAGCCGGCTTTAAGGAAGCCCTAAAGGAAGCCATGAGTGACAGCTCGACAATGGTCGGCCTGATCAAAAACGGAGCCAAGGATGTAATACTTAAGATGCTGGTACGGCCCGAAATAAACAAGGTTACAAAAAGCGTGACCATAAAGAATGCCTCTTCAGTGCCGAACATAAGTCCAGTCCCGTCAAAGGTCTACGGCCCGTCGTGCGTAGCCACAAACAAGGGCATTAAGCGGGCCATTGGTTTTAGTATTGTCGGAAACGATAAAAAGAACATAGTACTGTCAAATGACGGCTGTGTATGCTATAACGACGAGTTGATATCGTCCAGGATCAACAGCTTCAAGATGGCATGCGACTCTCCGGCTGGCTACGGCGCATTTTACGGTATACATAAGCGCAGGTACATGTCGACCGAGCCGATGAACGTGCTTGGCTCCGGCGGCGGGTCATACTCATGCATGGACAACGCTGGCAACAGCGTCAGGATAAAAATTGGTTCCGAACTTAAAAAAGACGGAGATACGATAACAATACCGTCAAAATGGAAATTTATAAAAATAAAGGACGTAATGTCCTTCAGCAACGATATAAACTATGGGGAAAATTCGGTTGAGCTCAGACAAAACGGAATGTCATATTACCTTGGCGGCAACAAGATAGCCGTCGGAAGAGACAATGCCGTTGCGGAACTCTCGAAAATATACTCAAACGCGCAAGACATAATCAAGTCTGCGGCCAAACACGGGTCTGTCCTTGTTCCTAAAATACCAAAGCCGCAAAACAAACAGGTAAAGTTCAACCCGCTTGTAGACGATTTTATTAAAATAGCGTCTATGGTTCCGAATCAATACAGCGCAGCTGCCATACTAGACATAGGGCTCCCGATACGCGAATCCATCAACCAGATGAGGAAGCATATAGGAATCTACCAGCTTGCTGCAGCGGCCCTTGCCAATGACACCCTTTTGGCCAGACTGACCGGCAACCAGGCCGAAGCCGAAATGTCGGCCGCAATGAGTTCTGTCTGCGATGCCGGTATGACCGCTGTAGACATACTGAGATTGGCCAGTAGTGAGTAGACCCAATAACGTTCTTACAGCCCTTGAGGTGTCGAAGCTGTTCGCCATGAGCGAACGAGAGGTTATTTCTCTAACAAAAGCCGGCGTTTTCAGGGTTGTTGACGGATGCGAGCCCGATCAAAACTTTTACAACAGGGCCGAAATATTCAAGCAGAGGTTTGGAGAAGGCGGAGGCCTGCCGTTTGATTACGGTAACCCGATATTGGCAATACCACACAGAAAGTTTTTGATATATATCATAGCCGTCTTTGGCAATAATATAGAAGACGTAAACAATTACCTTTCAGTGTCGGAGCTGTGGCCAATATCCGTTGATGAGTTTAAGGTAATATCCGAACTGATGCTTTCGGTATCTCCGTCCGACGAGTTTACACAATTGTTTAACAAATGCAAGCATTCGGATTCGGAAGAATACATGAACTGGGTGAATGATCTTGGGGTTTCAGGAATGGTGAATGGAAGATTTTCGCTTCCGGTCGAACTGCTCAGGAACAAGAACGCAAGACTTCTTGTTGAAACGGCTGGCGCATCTGGAATACCAATATCTACCATATCAGGCATAGTAAAAAGCACATTCGGTATTTCGCTTTCAGATGACAATATATCAACGTGGCTGGAATATTTTTATCAGGTATCCGATATCCCGCAGGTCGACTTTTATCAGTTTGTCGAATCCAAATACAACAAAGAAGGCCAGGAAGCAAAACTGTTGAGGATTGGCACGCAATTTCAGTCGCCGATTTCAATATCCAGAATACAAAAATATTATATTATAAACTACGACCACGCGTGGAGAGAGTTGTGGTCAATAATTGCCGGTATGTCGTTTGAGCAAATGGTGGAGTCGGTTAAGGGCGGCAAAGCCTTTAATGCCAAGATGTGGAGCGACGTTATAGAAAAAGCGATGTCTCACGGTGAGCAGAAAAGCAACGTAACTGCCGTTATGCCGCTGAGCGGCTCGGACAACGATATGGCCGACGACGTAACGATACACGACATAGACTACAAGGCGCCGGATAGTGGTCCTGGAAAAAACTGAGCGGGCAAACATAGTCACAATATCCCGGTCTGACTGGGCAACTCAAAATATGATGACCCCTGAAAGACACAGGATATCTCTTGATTTTATGCCATGGTGGAAACCGATATATAACAGAAGCTATAAGAATTGGCACCATTCCATAATAATAACAGGCAGGCAAATGGGCAAGTCAACCGCCAATTTCGTTAATTGCATAGAAGATGTAAACATAGGCGGAACTGTGGCGATTTATGCAATGCCCACAGATCCGCATGTTACCGAGCTGTCAAAAACAAAGTTTGACCCCATGTACAAGTCTGTTTCCAATATAATGCCGATGATAACCACAGATAACGTACACGAGAAAATTTTCTCAAACGGCTCAGCCGTGTTTTTTAAGTACCTGTACGGCGGACGAGAGGCTATAAGGGTAAGGGGAACGACGGCTTCCGGCCTTTACCTGGACGAGATCCAGGACATAGTTGTTGACCAGATACCTATTATCCAGGAGACTCTTTCGTTCAGGCGTTACGAGGGACAAACGAAATGGCAGACGTTGTCCGGGACGCACAAGTCGAGATTGTCCACGGCAAACGTTTACTGGAAGATGTCGACTCAGAGGGAATGGTTTGTCAAGTGCGAATCATGTGGAAAATGGAATTATCCGGACGAAAGGATAATAGGGGACACATGCTTGATATGCTCGCACTGCGGAAAAGGGATAGCCGCTCAAAACGGACAGTGGGTAAGGACCGGACCGGCCGATGCAATATGGGAGGGGTTCAGGCTGCCGCAGACATTGTCTCCGTTTATGCCGTTTGATGCAAACGTTGCCGACTCCATTAACTACAAGAAGCGGTTTTATTCAAGGCAGAGGTTTTACAATGAAGTATTATGCCTTCCGTTTGATTCCGGAGTACTATGGCTTACGCCTGACCAGCTTCACGGAGCGTGCAGGGAAACAACGCAATATTTTGATAACCTGAACGATATACCGTCCGGCGACTATACCCTTGGCGTCGACTGGGGGTCCCCTGAGTCAGAGGGCAACTCAGACACTGTTGTTACTGTTATAAATACTAGGGCTGGAATACACTGTGTATGTTTTGTGAAAAGGTTCGAGGCCGGAGACGGCGACTTCGACGAACAGGTGTCAAGAATATTAAATATAGCCAAACAGTTCAAGGCAAGGCTGATATGCGCCGACTGGGGCTTTGGCGCATACCAGAACAAGAGAATGAAAAATGCTGGCGTATGCCCGGTAACTGAGGTGCAGTACGTATCCCAGAAACAATTTTCCAAATTTGACAACAATTCAGGGAGATGGTATGTCGACAGGACCCAGGCGCTGGAAAGAATGAAAGTCGATATAGTTGAGAGAGGGTTGATACTGTTTCCGCCGATAGAAAAAATAAAAAACATTGAAAAACATTTTTATGCACTGGAAAGAATAGAGGATTACGTTAAAAATAAAGTGACATATGAACACGATGTTATAAACCCGGATGACGCAGTTCATTCTCTGTTTTATGCTATATTTGCCGCTCAACATTCTTATTAAACCCAGGTTAAAAAAAGGGCGCTGTTGCGCCCTTTCCGGAAGACTGGAGTCAATAATAGCAAGGAGAAGGTAAATACATAAACTACAACTTTATCCTTTTCCTTCACAGATTGGACTCGGCTATAATAGCATCAGACTGGAGCAATTCTTGTCCTGCTGTTTAAATGCGGCGACAGCATTGATGTCGCAGCCGCGTCATTTTGGACCTTGAGCAGGTTTGGCATGCCCTTTCTTACAGCGGCGTGTGCGTTCGCAGCCCTTGTGTGGCTGATACGCTTGATTGCGGCTATGAGATTGTTTATGACAAGCAAAAGTCTTTGCTTTGGTTTTTTCCCTATGTCTTTGTTTTCGGCTAATACTTGTAAGGCATATATGTTGACATATCCGCGTGTATCAGAAAAGTCCGTGTCTGATACGTCCGCCACTAGGCGGACTATCTGCGACTGAACCCTGGCAGCCGCGGCAATATGTGATATTTTGCCATACCACGTACCGCCGGACCGGATTACGCCTACCTTTGATTTGAACGTTATCGTTGAGGCCTTTTTCATAATGGCGTCTTTGCTGTTAAACGTTCCGTATACGCCCCTTACCGACAGCGCAATGTAACCTTCTCTCTTTCTTGACCCGCGCTTCACCTTGGCAACTTTTAACGTTACCAGTGATTGCCTTGTGGATGTTTTAATGATGTCGTCCGGTTTTACTTTCTTGAATAATTTAAATAAACCATTAACATTAGTTGCACCACCCATACGTTTCCTTTCGTTTACGAGTTTTAGTCAACTGACCGCACCTGCGGTATGTCTGCAAAATTGTAGTTTCCTTTCCGTCTGTCTTTTAGTTCGCCCAATTTAGATTGATTCCAATTTTTTTCCGCTGAATAGTATCCAACAATTCGGCTATATGTTGTCAGCAGCGTTTGTGGGTTTTCAGTGCTTTCCATAACCCAAAGCAACGTTCCGAAATCGGCCTCCGTGAACTGAAGCATCTGTTCGATGTTAATTTCATAAATCGTCATAGGCAGCCTTATGTACAAATATTCGTTTTTTATAACCGCATTGTTCTCAAGTAATTTTTCCGTTAAAATAACAATAAACTCTTTTTTCTTTATATCTTTCTCTTCTTGTTTTATAACACAAATATCGTTATTTTTTACCTGGTTTTTATTAATTAATTCAAGAATCGACATATGTTCTCCACTCTATTGAAAATCGCTGCGCTAAAATATCGATACGCATGAAAGTGTACTAGTTATTGTGACAGCGAATCTTTAAGTTTCAGTTTGTCACTGTGTCTCTATAATATACGCTTTAATTTTGTTTGATTTTTTGATAGCATTTGTCAACAAGCATGACAAATCAACGTGTCTTAACATAAGAATGTCCGTAAAGTCAGACGTATTAATATGTTGCAGTTTTGCAGCCACCACTATTTTGTCTATATCGGACAGCTTGTTAAATATGTGCTCCGGGCTTACGCTGCAACCATGTTCATATATTTTCCTGTCCTCTATCTCGTATATCGGCACCATTTGCATACTACAGTCAATAACAAGCTCAGCCGCCAGCCTCTCGGAACAGCCTATCCCAGACGCCATCTCGCATACGGTAGGCTCTCTGTTAAGCGATTCCGTCAGTTCAAGGTGCTTCCTGACCGCCTTCCTATGAAGCCTCTTGTTTACCGGTTTGTTCTCCGAATCTTTTATGAATGACCATATGGACTGTCTTATCCACCATGATGCATATGTGTTAAATTGTACATTTCTGTCTACGTCGTATCGTTCAGCCGCTTTGATGAGGCCAATGTTGCCGTGTGCTATTATATCGTCAAACTCTCTGTGGTTGTCTGATATCGCCTGTGCTATCTTAATAACCAGCCTAAGGTTGCCTTGTATGGCCTCATCAAGCGACTTCCGGTCACCGTCATCCCTGTATTTTTTCAGTAGCGCGCGCGTCTCTTTGTCTTTGAGTGGTTTAATTTTGCCAACATCTTTGTAGTACCGCTCGTCGATATAAGATCCCACGCCGTTATCTCCTGTTTGTTTAGAATTTTTCTGAAAGTTCCTCTATAATTTCCTTAAAATCATCAGAACAGGCTTTTTCTATTTCTCCTGCACAGGATATGGTATCGCTGATACCTATATTAACAAGCTCTTTATTTTTCTTAAGTTTATCGTCACCCCACGAAATAAACTTTACCTTGCCCGGGCGCTCAGATATTATCTTTGCCCCAAGGCCCCTTAACTCTGATATGTAAACCCTTAGCGTGGCAGGAGTTGGCCCTGGTTCAGACTCAAGTTTTCCTGCCCGTTTCCTTATTTCGTTTGCAATATCGTCAACACTTATTGCGACATCCTTGTTTTCGCTAAGTACTTCCTTGAATGTTTTGTAGTAAAATCCTTTTTCCACGGTTAGGCCTCCACTATCTTGAAATAATCGGCATCGATATGTCGTTCACATAAAAACATATTCTGCCGATATCGTTTTTCTTGAACGATCCTGTAAAAATTATCTGCTTATTTATAAATTGGTTTAACGTATCACGCATACCTGCGCCGTCAGCGTTGTCGGGCAGCCAGTATATCATATCAAATGTGCCATAGTTAGTTGTGGCCGTCACTTCTATTGTTTTTTGTCTAAGCGTAGCCCGTATCAGCCTTCCGGCACCCTTATATTTCACGTCAAACTCCTCCCACTCTCCCCATTCCATAGTTTCATCCGAGATGTTCTTAAAGCCACAAGACCAATACCTCCAATCTCCTCTAGAAGTCACACCGCCTACAAACAGTATACCGCAGTCGTTGTCTTTGTCAAGTGTCGCGTGTATTATTTCTGCGTGTTTTATAAATCTTTTACAATTTATAAACTCTGAGGACTGCGTTCTTCCCGTAACTTTGTTAAATATAACCGCACGATACCTTAGGACATGTTTTCTCCTTATAAGTGAAATTTTAATATTATCATGTAAAAATGTGCTCTCCTTATCTTCGCAAAAGACTTTTGCGGTTTCTATGTCTTCCAGCATATCCTTATGTATTCCGGATCGGTCGAAGCACGAACATAATTCATTTTTAAGCTCTGCTACCGCGGTCCCGGCCGACGGCAGAGATGAACCAGGCTTATCCTTAAACCGCATGCTCGCAAGAACGTTTGCAAATTGATATGCTCTCATGATTGAGTCAAGGTCTACGTCCTCTCCTCGGTTCGACTTGAGCTCGGCCGTAATGGCCATGCATATGTCCACTATCTTGTTATTGCATTCGGCTGCAACCTCTTCGCCGTACAGCCCAGGCCTCGGAGAAGAGTCGACAATGCCGTGTTTGCCAAGAAGCTTATCCAGTTCAACGCCATACTTTCTTACAACCCTAAGCAATTTTCCCACAAACCTTTCCTTTCTTAGTTAATAACAATTATAATTTTCTGGAGCGATACAATGTTTTAGGAGATTGTAAATGCAATCAATCAGCAAACTTGTGGATTCGGTAATGCTTAAAAGCTCTGGTGAAACCTCTATGGAACGTGCCATCATAGACACGGCTATAGATAACAGGTTGAACGTAAACCAGATACAATCATTGGTGCATAGCCTCAACAAGGTTAGATTGTGGTCCGGATTCAACAAGGAGGCATCGCCTGAGGTAAAGCCTATAGCGATGGCGTCCATTATAAACGAGATAAAAGGAATGCGCGCTTCCACGTCTCAGGCCAAATTAGTGTTTGATAAGGACGCTTGTGATTTTATAACAGAAAAAGTCAGTATTTTCCCTATTACCGAAGAGCAGACAAAGGAATATAACGGTAAAATTGAAAAAGAGCTCCTGCATATTACCGATTCTATACACAATGACAAGATTGCGTCAGACATCAAAAACCTGATATCGCAAAGAAATGCAATGAACATACTGTTGGATAAACAGGACAAAGAATTAAAAATGATGGTAATTGCCAGGGTGCACAATAAAAAAATGGCGGCCGCAGTGTCTTATGCTGTTGATTCTGCGTGCAAAGACGAGGAAACAAAAAAGAAAATAAACGATGTTGTCAAAGAGGCCCTTCCGTTACACGTCGACCCGCAGTCGCCTTCTCTGGACAGCGATGAGGGAATCAATTGGAGCGATCCGCTTCCAGCCACCATAAAATACATAGCGGAAAACTACGAAAAGCTCGGCAATATGAACGAGCGCCTGGCCCAGCTCAACGGAATGTACAGGAAATAATATGCTTAACAGCGTACTGGTAAAAAGACTTTCTATGGATAAAAACGCCATTGGTCTGCTTATTGTACCAAAACTCCTCGGCAAGGGCGCCCTTTGGGCCGGCAAACAGTGGCTTAAGGTCCCGTGGAAAATAACAACAAGTCTTGGAGGCAGGGCCAAAAAAGAGTTGGGCTCAGCTATTAAATCCAAGGGTATACTCGGTAAGGGGCTTGGACTGTTGGGAGCTGGGTTCACGGCCAGTATGATACCGGCAATTGTCCCAAAAGTAACCACTGCCCCGCTGTGGGCTCCGTATAATATGTATAAGGCAAAATTTGGGCGTCAGCCCATACCACTTATTTAACGCTGGAGACTCCGATGGACATAAGGGAATACAGGCAGGCCAAAAAGGTTCTGGACATGATCAAGGAAGGTTCTAACGCAAAGGAAAACCTTGAAGCCGAAATGTATAAGGCTGCCAGCCCAGAGGAGCTTGCCCTGTACGTAGTCAAGCTGGCTGGTTCCGATGGGTTAATAAAGATGGCCGACGGCGACATTGACAAGTGTGCTTCTGCGATAAAGGCTGCCGGGGAAGAAATAAAAACAGCATGGGGAGCAAAACCAGCTCCGTCCCTATTCAAGTCTATAGGCGGAATGCTCTCACGCACAGGGGGACAGCTGGCTCCGATTGCCGGCAAGATGGCAAGGTACGCCGCGCTTGCCGGAGCGTTTACTGCAATAGCTAAAGCCACGGAAGGAATAGAGAACGCTGCAATGTCAAGGCGTATAAGCAAAAGCAAGGAGTGGATCAAAAAGAACCACGAGGACCTTGGCAAAGACCCAAGGTTTGATTTTTATTTCAGCTCGCTTGCCGAGTATTCCCCAAACATGGCAAAAAATCCGGTTGTTGCTGTTCCAATTCTTGAAGAAATGAAGTCCTGGGGCAAACTCAATCCGAAAACAGTTGAGAGTCTCGCTGGAATAGAGGAAAGACTCTCAAAGGCCAGGCCGACATTTGTAAAACAAACCATGGAAATGATGCCGCATATCAGCAAAATGATATCAACAACCGACGACTTGAGTTAACCGTGGAAAGTATTATAAAGTATATCGATATTGAAATTGATTCCGATATATGTAAATCGGCAGACGATAGTGCGCCGGCCCAGGGGTTACGGGCCATGCCGTCCGGCAAGTATATGCCGGAGATTGTCAGGAAATATATAGACGACAACCGGAATGCGTGGACGGCGGACAACGATAGTATATATCTTTTAGTTGTTGCCCTTAGCGCCGGAGAGTATTGGGGACCTAATACAAGAGGAGACTATTTCCCGGAACTGGCGCTTACCGGCCTTCAGGACGAATGGGAAGCTAAGACATATAACCCTGATGGCGAAAAGGAAAACAGGGTTCCAAGGTATAAAACGTTTGAGTGGGCAAAAGTATACAGGTGGCACAGGACGGACAAAGACAACGAGATAGGCAGCATCGTCAGGGCTTTCTGGGACGATAACATGAAAAGGGTCCTGTGTATAGTCAGGATAGATAAAAGTAAAGCTCCTGATGTTGTTGACATGCTGTCGTCTGGCACGCGCCCGGCATTCAGCATGGGTCTTAAGGAACCGTACGATTTTTGCCTGGACCCGTCAATGCCTGTTCTTACAGGCAAGGGATGGGCCCGGATCTGCGATATATCCGAAGGCGACTCCGTTATGACACACAGGGGCAACTTTGCCAACGTAATGCAGGTAATGACGTCGCGCCCCGAAGAGTGTGTCAAAATATCAACTGAGATATTGCCGGACATGGTTGTTACACCAAACCACATGGTACTTGTAAAATGCGACGGCGCAATAATTAAGCGGCCAGCCAGCCAGCTTACAACTGACGACAGGCTTGTCGTACCGCTATTTGTCTCGTGCGAAGATACCCTTAGCAGCAAAGATGTTATGTCTTATTTTATGAACAACACAGACTGTGACTGCACGGTAAAAGAGGGAGTGCTTGGTTTTGCCATACGCAAGCTGTTGTCGGACGGGTGGACGCACTGCGGTACGTGGATGTCGTCCGGAGTAAAAAACACAAACGATGCTATGGGATTGTTTCATGCGTTCTGGGCAATGGGCATACCGTGTAAACTGTTGGATGACAGCATATACATATATATAGCCGGGTTGGTCTGGCATCTTTGTTTTAACGTCGACTACTACATTAACTCAGGCGACATAGCCGACCTTGACGTTATATTCGACGGATCCAATATATATCCAAGAGTAACCGGCATATCCAGGTCAACAACGGACAAGACGTTCTACAACGTAAGCCTTGACGCAGACAATACATATACATCTCTTTATGCTGTCGGGAACTGTTCTATATGCGACAACAAGAGAATGCCGAACGAAGCCGGCTGCGAACACACAAGGTATAACCTGAACGGAATTGACGAAAAAACCGGCAAAAAGGTTTATTATATTAATAGAAAGTTTTTCTTTAGAGATTTGTCTGTTGTTGGACAGAACCCTGCAGATAAGACCGCATGGGGCCTCTTAAAGGTTGCAAGTGACGAAAGCGCAAAAATGGAAAATACCGGTACGACACTGCCGTCAAGCGACATAAAGAAAGAATCTCCAATTATAACAAACGTGGAACCGATTAAGGTTCCCAGCGGTACCTCGACAATATTGATAAAAATAACCAGGATATCCGGGTTTGACAAAAGCATGCCGGACAGCATACTGGACGAATTGTCGAAATTTCTTCCGGACCAGGTGTTTTCCGGTCTTTCCAGGTCTGGAATAACAATGAACCCGCTGGAATATTATAAATACAGGCAAATGGGCGGACTGCCTCTTTCCACTCCTGACTTTCAGCCGTCGAATGCGTCCATAGGCAGGGTCATGGATGTGCTTAAACGATTTATCCCCTGCAGGTCCGCTATAAGCGAACACCTCGGAAACAGACTTGCGGTTATCATGCCTACGATCAAGAACGAGCCATACAATTCTCCGCCCGTAGCCGAAAAGACCGGGGCCGATTACATAAAATACAGGGACTCCGTTAACCATATATTAAAAAATTCCGCAGCCTACACCAGCCTGCTCCCGGCCGCAGCATTCTTTGCCCCGTATATGCTTTCCGCTCACTACAAAAGAAAGTATATGGAGGGTTATCCTTTGAATTTTACGTCCAGGTCGATCATGAATCACCCACTGGCGCTTGGGTTGTTAAGCGCTGCAGGTACGTCAGCTGCCCTTAAAAATCTGGGCGGTTTTGCAAAAGCTATACAAAAATTCTCATGTGATGACGATCTTTTAATTTATAATTTAATTGAAGAGGCACACTTAACCATTACAGGTAATGGAGGATACGATGAGCAAAAAGTTTGATTTAAATGGTCTTCTTAAGCAAAAATTTGGCGCAGCCACTGATACCAATGAATACCTCGATAGTCTGCTTGAAGATGCCGTTAAGGCCGCAGAAGACGTAGAGGATGGCGAAGAGCTTGAAGAAGATGTCGATGCCGTCGAAGGTTCAGTTGAAGAGGATGGCAAGGTCGAAGTCAAGGCCGATGAAACACAAAAAGAGGGGTCTGAAGTGAAAACTGAAAAAAAGACTGTTGATGAAGTGGTCGGCGTAGAACCGCAGGTAGCCGCGGAAGACGGCAAGAAGGCTGACGCAGAAGACAAGAAGGAAAGCGTTGAGTCTGTTCTTGGTATCGAAGACGCTGTCAAAGAGGGTTCAGCTGATGGCAAAAAGGACGAGGCGGTAAAACCAGCCGTAAGCGTCGATGGCGTCAAAGAGGCCGTAAAACTTGCTGTTGACGAGCTCATGAATGATACAACCACGGAATGCTCCAACAGAGAACTGGTCGACGCAATCAAGTCAGTTCTGTCTGAATCACAAAAAGAAGCTTCTGATGAGCCTGTTGACGTTGTAAAGTGGGCAAGCGAGCTTCCCGAAGAAGACAAGGCCATGCTGAAAGAAGCCCTTTGTGGCGTTAGAGAAGTAATTGGCGACAAGTATGCTGAGCTGGACGACGAAGCAAAGGTTGCTTCCGCAATCAGGTTGCTTTCGATCAATGATTTTGTGGCCCAGAATATGGAAATAGGCAAGGCCGCCGTAGCCGAAGAGATGGGCGAAAGTGCAAAGACCGCATCAGATGAAGACATTACCGAAAAAGCGGTTGATTATCTGATTAAGGCAGCCCAGGCAGCCGAAGAAGAGAACGAAGCCATATACAACTATGGATACACACTTGGAAAAGGCTACTCGGACGCAGTTAATGGCCTCTAAGCAGGAAAAGTTAATTGAAAAAGCTTTACTGATCAGTAAAATTAAGTTTGGATCAGAAAAGCAGTTTGCTGACGCTTTAGTCAGGCTTGGTGATGAAATTGTTAAACAAAAAGGCTGTGGCTCTGGAGGCAGTTCCTTACGCGATAGCTAAGGCATTGCGGGGCGGCCTCCAGGCCTTTGGTTATCATACCATAATGCGGCCTCACGGCTCGCCTTTAAATATGAGATCGGCCTTTTTGAAAGGTTTGCTGTTTGGGACACTTTCGTCCGCTGCAGCCGGCCTATGGGACGTAGGAGCTTCAAGTGTTATAGGCAAGTACATGAAGAAAGCCAAAGCTAACGCTGTTAATAAAAGGCGAAAAAAATGACTGAGGATAAAAAGAACAAGATAAAAGTAGACATACTTAAAGAGGCAATGGTGGAAATGAAGAGTGAATATGACATTTTGTCTGAGCTGGTCGATCATATGAAACTGGCGGCAGATATAGTGTCTAACGGCATAGTACACCCATCAGCATTCATGAAGGTTGTAGCTGATATGAATAATCCTGAAAAAAGGATATCATATGAGCGAGACCTGAGTAAGGTTGCCTATGACGGGTTTGACCTGGTTGATTTTATGGTAAGCAATAAATATATTGACGACAACGGCAAGTTTGACCTGAACGGATTTTTGGTAGACAAACTATAATGGCAAAAATACTACAAATGTGGAACTCGTCTACTATAACCCTTCCAAGCGAAGGATCGTCCGGGTCGATGTCGCTTAACCCCGGGTGGGGCGTTTTTGTCGACAACAACATTATGGTTCCGGCCAGCTATGATTATCCTGCCGCGTTTATCCTGATTCCCAAGATAGTCAACGGCAAGGTCTACAGGGGATATAAATCTTCAATGTTTGAGGCTATTTACAGCCCGACTATCGTAGAGATAAGACCGGATGATACCTATGAAGGAAATCTGGAATCATATTTAAGAGTAGGAACAAGGGTTACGTTTAATGGCGGCAAATGGAAATCGTGTCTCAGAATGACTTCCGGGAACAGTTTTGCTGACATAATCAAGGTTGGCAGTTCGTATGTGTGCGTATTATTCAGAGGAACAGGAAGAGCTATAGCCTTAAGCTGATGGAGGAATACAATGGCAAAAATACTTAATGCACATGCTATAATCACCACTAATGTCACGCCTGGCTCGGTATCTCCGAGTGAGGGGTGGGGACTTAATGTGGCCGACGGCTCTCTGGCTGATACCGTTGATCTGGTGGAGAGCACGGCAGATGCGGTACTGACAGGAGTGGTTGTTACTCCATTGTCATCCGGAGTTGTCGGCTACGGTCAGGCAACAGGTCAGGCTGTCGAGGTAGCTATGGGAGAGGTCATGGTTGAGGCCGAGTCCGCCGACACCGACACCGACAGCATTGCTTTTAATTCAACCAACTATGCCGTTGGTACGGCAGTCGGCTTCAATAGCGGAAAGTATATAGCAGGAGCCACGACCGGTTCTCCTGCCCAGATTATCTCCGCAAGAGGAGTCGTTGTTGGCCTTAAGTATGTCGGCTCTACGTTTACGGCCGCTATCATACTTATAAATAAAGTGCTTGGTTAAAAATATAATTTAACAGGAGGAAACAAGATGGCTAAAATACTTAATCCCACGGAAGTTCAGACAGTAAATGTTGATATTGGAGCGGTTACCGCCCTTGAGGGTTGGGGTATAGACCTCAATTCACTGGGCCTTGCCGGTACAAGCGCCGACACTGTAGCTGTCGGGCTTATTATGACTCCGGTGACAAGCGGCGTCATCGGCTACGGTCAGGCAACCGGTCAAGACGTAGAGTGCGCTGTCGGCAACGTGCTCGTTGAGATAGACTCCAGTGACGCAGTGGCTACCTTTAATGACACAAACTACGGCGTCGGTGGTTCTGTTGGCTTTACTGACGGCAAGTTTGCGTACAACGCCACATCAAAGCGTGGTGTGGTTGTTGCGAATACTCTCGAAAGCGGATCTCTGGTGAGAGCCGTTGTGTTGATCGACAAAGTTCTTGGTTAATTGAACGTATAATTTAACAGGAGGAAACTAATAATGGATAAACTTGGAGAACTTCTGATAACCAGTATGCGGAAGGAAGGTTCTGCCGCTATCGAAAAAGTGAACCAGGCTATGCGCACATGGGTTGAAACCGAAATAATTGACGAATCGATCCTTCGCAAGATTTTCATTGAGTCCAATGAGAACCCTGTTCCGGTAACCGGCGGTCTTGGCTATCCCTTTACAAAGCTGAGCCCCGACGTAAATGGCGTTACGGTAACTGGTGAATTCCCCAGTATTCGTCCCCGTATCGTCAGGCAGACTGTCGTTCCCGCCGTTCTGATCAAAGTGATTAACTCTCACCTGGCTGACCTTGACGAGCTTCGCGCCGTTACTGACATGAAGCAGTGGATCCGCGACAAAGTTGTGGACGAAATTAACTATAAAGAGAACGTGCTGTTGCTGACCACATGTCATGCCTCAGACGGCTCCCCCACGTCAATTAGCACCACAGGCGGGGAATTCATTCCCGAAGCTTTCCCTACAATTAAATCTTTGCTGAGCACCGTCAACCTCAGGGCAAAGACTATTGTTTTAAAAGAAAGCTACTACGAAGACATTTCTGCATGGGACAACACACTGGCGTCGGATTCAACTCTCGACTCCATCAAGAACAGCGGCGAAAGCGCTATCACATCCTTTGCCGGCCTTGATATCATACCGGTCCAGGACAGAATTTTCACCGCAGCCGGGTCAAGCGCGGCCGGTTACGTTCTTTCCGACAAGAAGTATGTTGGGTTCGTGCTGAACGGAACGCCCCTGTCAGTCGAAATAGAGAAGCAGAAAAACATGTCGTTGATCTTCAATGCAGGCGAAAGCCTCGGCATTTCCGTTGTTAACACCGACGGTATCCAGGCCTTCTCTATTACTGCTGCAAGCTAATAGACACCCACTACCCTCGTTTTCCTTTCCATGGGGCCCCGGTGAACAGCCGGGGCCCTTTATTTTTGCGTGATTTCGTATAATTTTTCAGAGAGCAAGATCTAATATCTGGAGGAAAACATGAATAAGGTCGTAAGCGCAATGAAGGCAATACCGGCAGTTTCCGCAAAGATGTTGTTAAACCCCAAGTTTCTTTTGCCTGCAACGGCTGCATTGGGCACGGTAGCAGCCCTGCAATACAGAAAGGCAAAGAAAGCCAAAGAAGAGGCCGCAAAGAATTTTATGTCAGCAAGACAGCTGGCGTTTATAGCCAACATATACAGAAGCCGCCTGATGGGAATGACGAGGTAACATGGTAAAGTACAGGGTTAAGATAATTAACAACAGCAACAAGATTGCGTGCGACAACAGTGAGTTCAAATTTTGTCTTGACGGATCGTTTGTTGTCGATAAGTCCGACAAGGAATGGCTTGAAAAAAACGGAATAGAACTTTATATTTATGACACATATGGCGATAGCGATATAAATAAAACCGCCGATGAGCCTCCATTTGAAGCCGAATCTCCCGGGTCTATGGACGAACTGTGAGCGATAACGATAAATCTATGTTGAAAACTATCGGCAGTGGGCTTGTTTTTGGCGGCGCCGCTGTTGCAAGCAGCCTTTTGGCCCATAAAGCGTTCAATAGATTTTCCAGGGCTTACAAAATATACAAGGAAAGGTTTGCAAACCTTAGGTCTGCTATAAATAAAGTTGAGGATGTTGCGTCTGAGATAAACAAAATGGATCCAGCCAAAATTAAAGATGTCCTCAAGCATATAAATGCTGTTTCGGGTACAATAAACGGTGCTGGGCAGGTAACAAAATCCATCACTAAAGGCACCGGCTCGGTTATTAATACAATCAGAAGTAACAGACTTAAAGTGTTGGGCGCTGGAGCCGGAGGCGCCGGCGTTGGCTACTTTATATCCTCAAGACTTGGGAAAGATAAAAACGTTCCCCGTGGGAAAGCGAAAATCTGATGACGTTAGAGGATTTCGTAAACAATGTCAGGACTTATCTGCAGGACATAAAAGAGTATAACGTCCTGCTTGGCAACCAAGAGGAAACCGTAGACCAGGACATAAAGCTTGCCATTAATATGGAGCTTGAGTATTATAATGTAACTCCTCCGAACAGAAACGTCAGTTTTTCCATAACCGAATTTCCAGCCCCGTACCAGCTTGTAAAAGGCGCCAGTGCAAGGGTGCTGTTGTCGTTGTCAAACAGACATGACAGAAACAATGTACAGTATAATGACGGCGGCATAGCCGTGTCAGAGTACGACAAAGGACCTGCATATAAAAACTCCGCACTTGCCATGTTGAGTGAGTGGAGGGAGTTTGTAAAGTCGGACAAGATACAGAGAAACCTTGACAGCTTTGTCGATTCGTACTCTCCAATGGGCACATCTGCAAATTACGAGTTGTAAGAATGTCATTCGAGAACGAACTTATCGTTAAAGATATATCAACCGACCTCTACGGCACAGAGTTTGTGTCCTTATCGTGGGATGCAAAACCAATAAACCTTGACGGGACCTATTACTTTAACGTTTACAGGTCCGTGTCCAACCAGATAGAGGATGCGCACCTTATAGCATATCAATTAACGGAAAGCTCATATGTAGACTATGACATAAACCGTAGAAATAAGACCTTTGACCTGTGGTATTGGGTTGGAGTAAACAAGGTTGGCAGCAGCGGAGAGGACCTGTGCGGACCAAAGCATCTTGAGGCATCCGTAAAAAACATAGCCACGGCAGTCAGGAGTTCGCAAAAACGGCTTCTTGAAAATATAATTAAAAACAGTTGTTATTTTTTTATAAAAAGAAGAACGGGTGGTGTGTGTGTTTGTTCTGAGGGCGGGACAGTGCCGAACATAGACTGCGAAATATGTTATGGGACCGGATACATAGGAGGCTATTCCGACGCAATCTCAGCCTATATAAGCATATCGCCGTCTGAGGTATACCACGACAACAATGCGTCAAAAATAGAAAAAAGCGAAGCCAGGAACGGCTGGACAACGTTTGGCCCAACCCTTAACGCAAACGATATGGTATACATAAAAGCCAGCGATATATTATACACAATAAAAAATGTGGTAAAAACATCGATTGGCGGAGCGATAGTCAGGCAGGTATTTATGTTGTACGAGGTACCTGGCGACAGTATACTTTATAAACTTATCGATTCGGTGGTGTAAAATGAACATATGGTCCTTAATAAAAGAAAATCTGAAAAAGATGAAAAACCCACTGAATACAGTCAGTCCATTCTTCAAAAGTTCGCCGATATTGCAAAAAGCAAGACAGGGCAGGTTTTTAAGGCAGGGATATAATCCTTATAATATATTTCAAAGACTACGTGGGTTATAATTTTTCAGGAGATGTTATGAGCAAGTTGGCTGATGACACACCCGTCACACCGCTTTTGCTCGGTGGTTTAGCAAGCGCTATCGGGGCAACGTTGCCGATATTGTCAAAGGGCAAGGTTAAAAAGCCGATTAAAAGACTTCCAAAACAGATAATTCCAAAAACAATGCTGGCACATCCACTTATGAACGTTAAAAAGTGGATGGGAAAGTAGGAGACTAAACGTGAATACACTGGACATGATTATAAAAAGAGCAGAAAATGACAGCCTCGGCAACTGGATAGTTCCACTTGGCGTTGGGGCCGGCAGCGTTCTTGCAACGTTGGGGGCAAGAAAGGGCATATCTGCCATTGCAAAGAAGTATAAATCGGTTAGGCAGGCTATGTCTGACAAGGCAACCATTCAGGGTATACTTGGCGGAAAAGGAAAGGGCAAGATGACCGACGCCATCAGAAAGATGGTTGAGGAAAACAGGGCCCTAAGAGAAATACTGGGCGGCAAAGATATTATCGGCAAAGCGCGCAAATTAGTAAATGCCCCCAAGCAGACCTTTTCGCTTAAGGGTCTGGTAAAGAATAGGCCGGAGTTGGCCATGGGCGGAGCCGCCCTTCTTGGCGCCGGCGGAGCAGGCTTACTTGGCGGCAGAAGAAATGAAAGACCCGGGCTGAGTGTTTACAAGGCGTAACGATATGTTTAATCTCAATACTATCGAACAATGCCTCTCCTGTTCCAAATCCCTGTTCAAAAAGGGTTCGGATAGTAAGTTTACGCATCAATTGCTCAAAAAAACAGTCTCCAGTATCAAGAAACAGGCAGGCCCATATTCGTATATAGCAAAACTTCTGTCCCGTGGCATTCCGCAGGCTGCCAAAAAGGCAACTCCTTCTTTTTGGTCAAAAATTTTAAGTTCTGTCGGCATGGGCGCCAAGGCACCTACGTCACGCTATGCAGCGTCAAAAGCTACGGCCCGTATGGCCCAAAGCAGGCTTGCCGTGTCAGGTATGCGCTCTGCTGCTAAAGTTGTTCCTGGAGCCTCTGCGGCGGCCTCCAGGGCCATGCCTAGCCCTGCAGAGGTAACAGCAGGGATTTTAAAGGGAACGCCGGTGACCCGCCGTGTTAAAGGTTTGACAAGCCCCCGTGTTAAAGGTTTGGTAACTCCCCCGCCGGCGGCCGCAGAGCTCCCTGGCACTCCGATCCTTGAAATTGCGAAAAGGACAGCAAAACAACATCCATTTGCCGTTGGCGTAAGAAGGGTGTCTAGAAAATTAAAACCATACACTGACTGGTACGGACAAGCTTTTGCCCACTCTCCCCTGTTGACCGCTGCTGGCACCTATGGTGCGTATAGGGGAGTGAGCGGGCTGTTTGGCGGACAACAGCCACAGAACATATATAGGGTTTAGCGGGAATTATGAATGATCATTCGCCGATTAATATTGTTGCCGCTCAAGGAACAGCTTGAGCTCTTAAAAACGGCCACATTGACCGGCTCACATTCAAATCCATTAAAAGACGCTGATATTTCAGTAGCATTTGAAAGTCAGGAAGATTCTGTAAAATCCACCAATATAACACTGGACTGCCAGTCGTGGTTCCCTGATACCGGAACATTCAACGGTAGTGATGCTATTGGATGGACCGGCGACGGCTATGACGCGTACAGGTTAATCAAGGCAGCCGTATCTATAAGCGTCAGAACGCCTTCCAGGTGGCACGCATCTGACTGTGTCGCTGTTTTGTTCACATATATTACGGAATTCAGGGAACAAATAGGATCAAATACAGGATGTACGTTTATAGTCAGAAACGTTGTAGAACCAAGAAAAACGTCTGGCACAAGCGCAATGTTTGAAGGAGGGATATCTATAGAAGCGCAGCTGCCGCTGTCGGTAGTGCAGGAAAAGACCGCAGACAGCGTAAGGTCTATACAAATTGCGTTGAATACTGACTCTATAGAGCAGGGCGTACATGCCGGATAACTGAAATAATGTTGGCATTATGCATGCGCACGTATAATTTTATGGATTGAAATAAGTTTATTTGTAGGAAAGGTAAAAATACATGCCTACTTTAACATATCCGCCTAGGGTTATCGTAAGACAGGAAGTAGTTGGCTCGTCTGTCCCGCTGTCGATACCAACTCAGCCGGTCGTACTTGTTGGGCCGAATAATATCGTTAAATACAGAGAGTTGGCAGAAGAGGAATACACTGGTACGTCTATAGCCATAACCTATCCAGATATAACCAGCGGAGCGGTTGTTGACACATCGTCAGTGTATGTTTGGGCCTATTTCTCAGACCCGAACGGCCTTATACGCGTATATGACGTCAATGATGACGTGACTCCGGCCAGCTCATATATCACAATACCTGCCAGCCTCAATATCAAGTATGAGGTTGAAGGCGGATCAAGGGGAAGGCTGAGTACTGCAGATTTTACCACCACATATAGTAAATATTTTAAACTCTATTCTGCGTCCACAAGCGATACTACACTCGTCGTTTCTGGTAATGTCGCAGCTGAGTTTAAGGTTGGGTCTTCCATAGTAACTCCGTATATCTACATTGTAACTCAGTCGGGCAATCTGACCGGATATTACAGGGTTACAAATGCCGTTTATGGAGCCCCAAACACAACGATAACCGTTGATGCTGCAGGATTTACAGGATTTGATTCAAGTGGAACGGCTACGTTTTATCCTGTGCAAACAAGCACGCTAAGAGAAACGGACACTACGTTTTCCGCGGTTGTGCAGGACGATGAACTTGTTCTTTCTGACGGGTACTACGCCGGAACCTACGATATTCTCAGGATTGCCGCAGATTCAGCGTCGGCATATGCTGATTACTGCACGTATGTGTACAAGTCTTCTTCCGACACCTGGTCCGGGTCAACCCTGACCACTGACAGCGGAGATCTCGATGATTACATAAAAGTTAACGACAGGGTATGGGTTATAGACGCATCCGGAACCAACACGTCCTCGTTCAGGGTTGTGGACGTGTCGCCTAACAAAGTTTACCTTAGCGGTTCAGTAGACAGTGTGAGCGGATATTTTGTTGTCGGCAGGTACATACAGATATCTACATCAATAGATTACGCTATAAACCATGCTACTACCGTGGGAAGCGCCGACGTTGAGAGTTCCAAGTTCCTTGTTTCATACAACGCATTGAGAACAGACAGCGCAAATACACTGCTTGAGGTGACAAGTGTGCAGGATGCGTACGACATTCTTGGGCTCGCCGTTCCTGAAAACCCTCTCGGGCTTGCGGCATACGTATCCGTGTCGTCTTCAACATACCCTGTGTATTGTATGAGAATATCCACTAACGATTATAATGGATACGCCAATTCCGAAAGTGCGCTACAGGGGCTGGACGGCCCTTACTATATAGTGCCGTTGTCACATTTGACAACCGTTCACTCGTTGTTTAAAACCCATGCATCACAAATGGCCGGCGATAACTACCAGATGGAAAGAATGGTGCTCGTCAATAGAGCGCTTACAACCTATACGTCAACCGTCGATGGAACCACGGACGCTTCATTTGACGTGGTTAGCACTAATGAACTTGACGTTACTGATGACATACGTGACTACGTTGCCGCCGCGTATAACGTGTACGTGACGTACCATGACGCTGATGGATATGAAGTCTCAGACACGCTTACCGTGTCCTCATACTCGTATAGTGGAGGCGTAACAACGCTTGTGCTTACAGAGGAGTTCAGCGATTACTTACTGTTTAACGCGGACAGTGCCAGGACGTGGGAAATAAGGACTCCGGTATTAAGCAAAACCGGACAGGCAAGCTACATAGCAGACTATGCCAGAACAATGCTCCTTAAGAGGATTACGCTTGTATGGCCAGACTATGTAAAATTTAGCTATACCGTGAATGAGGGCGGAGACGACCCGTACGCAGACGCAAGCACCAGTTATGACAATGTTCAGATAGGCGGTTATTACGCATGCGCTGAAGTAGCGGCCCTCGCGGCAAGCCGTTCCGACCCAAGCAGACCCATGAACAGGATAACCCTGTCATCGTTCAGCGGGGCAGTACACACAAACGGCTACTTTACATCATATGATTTGAATGTTATGGCCGGCGGCGGAGTTATGATATTAACCACTCAGTCAGACACCGGACCGTTAATCATAAGAGACCAGCTTACCACTGATCCGTCTTCCGAAGAAACTATACAATTCAGCAGTGTTACGGCCCTTGACTATGGCGCCATGCTGTTAAGGTCAACTATAATGCCCCTTGCTGGCGTTTACAAACAGGATGACGAGTTTAACAGCAAACTGACAATGTACCTCAACTCGTGCATACAAAGTCTTTTGACTGACAAGATATGGAAAGACGCACAGGTTTTGTCGATCACCACATCAGGTTCTACCGTAAGCGTATCGATAAAGGTCACGCTGTACGGTGTAGCAAAGACAATCATAATCACACTGAAGGTATAAGGGGAATATAATATGCCAGCCATTAACGATAAGCTTGGTGACTTTAACCTGCACGTTGAAGACATACGCGTTGCGAGCAGCACCGGCAGCGTTTACAGCGCCAAGGAATCACAGATATTTGCTGGTCCGCCCAGGTTCTCAATGATACGATCGGCGTCAAGGCTGTACGGGATAGCGAGCGTCGATGTTGTCAGAATCGACCAACAGAGTATGATAAACACCTCTGCCGGCGTTGGTTCCCCAACCATAATGACAAACGGACGGCCAAGTGTAGGTGCAGGGTTTGGAAAAACAGTGTTTAATGTCCCGTCGCTGCTCAGGGCTATCTATGCTTATTACCCGATGTCCTCGCTTGGGACCCAGATAGCCGATTTAAGCCAGTATGAGATAACCAGTTTTAGCGCAGGGAATGCCTCTCAGCAGTTTACGTTCCCCGCATTTACAAACCTAAGCCTTGAGACTCACCCCGGGTATAAAAACCTTGCCTTTAACCTTAATTCATCTTTGTTTGATTATCCGTTTGGTTTGCTTATAGTTATGAAAACACAAACACGTAACGTAGACGATATAGTCGGCTATTACTTACAGGAGGCAAGAATCAGGGCCCATTCCCTGCAGCTTGCCGGGCCATCGAGTCTTGTAACCGAAGAAGTGTCAATTGTAGCCACAGCTTATCATCCAGTGGCCTTATAAAAGAGGACAAACCATCAATTATACAATTCATCTCCGGCCTGGAAGACCGGAGTTTTCTTGATATTCAGGTTTGACAATATAAAACGCTTATATCATTATTGAAGAAAAGGGCCGCGGCAGGACAAGGACGTGGCGTTGGCGGCCCCAGGCAGATGGATGGCGGAGCAAGGGAGTGCGTGTGTCCGAAGTGTGGAAAAACAGTAGAACACGCAAGAGGTATTCCTTGTGTAGAGCAGAAGTGCCCGGAATGTGGGGC
>Ga0210016_1000602_pt1 | contig 31983 bp, 40 predicted proteins | sample CryGeyCG2014_300_FD_185454 | JGI IMG/M metagenome (GOLD analysis project Ga0210016, IMG submission 185454) | Groundwater microbial communities from aquifer - Crystal Geyser CG02_land_8/20/14_3.00 (SPAdes) (version 2) | ecosystem: Environmental > Aquatic > Deep subsurface > Groundwater | place...
ATGACGAAGAGCTTTCGGTGGACGTTCTTGGAAAGCTGTGTGAGGGAAAACCTCATGCACAGTTTGATGAGAAGGTGCTGGAAACATATCACTGATTTCTGATAATGCGCCAGTGTCTTACTCTATAGCGGCAGGGCTTGCCCTGCTGCCTTATCAGGACAAAAAAACAAGGTTTTTGTAACTCAGGGCTTCAGCCCTGATTAAAACCAACATGAAAAAAATAATTCTCGCCTCAGCATCCCCAAGGCGAAAGCAGATACTCAGAAAATTGGGCTTGAAGTTCCGGGTCATGCCCAGCAGGATAAAAGAAAATATTGGACACAGATTTTCACTGATAAAACTCAAAAGACTTGCCCTTGAAAAAGCCCTGAGCGCGGCTAAAAAATTCAAAAGCGGGATAGTGATAGGTGCGGATACGGTTGTGGTCCTCAAGGGAAAGGTTTACGGAAAACCTAAGGACCTGAACGGCGCAAAAAAGATGCTGGGTATTCTAAGCGGCACAGCCCAGTACGTATGGACGGCTGTTTCCGTAGTGGATGCCGCAAACCGAAGGTCCGTTGTAAAAGCCGTAAGGTCAAAGGTCGTGATAAAGAAATTAAAACCCGGAGAGATAGGGGTGCTTGCGGCAAAGAACCTTGACAAGGCAGGCGCGTACGCTGCCCAGGACGATGACCGCTACATTGAAAGAATAGAAGGCTCGTTCACCAACGTTGTCGGCTTCCCCGTCGAAGCCCTTACTGACATGCTTGGCAAGTTCGGCGTTCCAGTTAAACGTGTCAACGTGTCAACGTGTCAACGTGTCAGAGCAAAGACAAGGATTTAATTGTAACTCAGGGCTTCTCGAAGACCCGCCAATCTTGTTGGGAGGGAGCCCTGATTCCATAATTTTACATTTTACATTCTTTGCTTCGCAACATTCTCGTGTAGCTTGGCCGTATGTTTTCGAATTCGACTTTTAACTTTGAGGTTCGGATGAAAATTGCCATACTGCAGATGCCGATAATCATGGGCAAAGAGGAAAAAAACCTGCACACCATAAACACGATGTTCGATGAGGCCGTGCTCAGCCGCCCGGATTTCGTGGTGATCCCGGAATGCGCGTTCCTGGGCTGGCTTTCCGACGCAAGCGCGGAATACGGTGAGCCGATCCCGGGCACAATGACCCATATGCTGTCCAGGAAAGCGATGGGGGACGCGGTCTATTTGGCGGCGGGGATCACCGAAAGGGCCGGTGACCTGATCTACAATTCCGCTGTTCTCATTGACCGCCGGGGCAACATACTGCTCACGCACAGGAAAATAAACGAGCTGGACATAGGCCTGAAGATCTATAAAAAGGGGAATGAGCTGGGAGTGGCGGATACAAAATTCGGGCGCGTGGGGCTGGACATCTGCTCTGATTCCTGGGTTCCCTGCATCACCCAGACCCTTGCCCTGATGGGCGCGAAGGTGATATTTTCGCCCTGCGCCTGGGCGTGCGAAAAGGGAGAGGAGCAGAAAAACCTGCGTTCCATAAAAGAGCATTATGCCAACAGGACCTTTGAAAGCAACATATTTCTTGTGGGCGCTAACGCGGTCGGGGAAGTCACCGAGGGTCCCTGGAAAGGCAAGGTCCTGCAGGGCTCAAGCCTTATATACGGTCCTGGCGGCGAGCTTATAGCCGAGGGAAAGCCGGGAGAACCTAATATTTTGCAATGCGAGATCAAGCTTTAAATACTGTCACGAGTCATGTGTTATGGGTCACGAGTTAAATCTGCTGAACGCTGGATGCTAAAGGTTGAATGTAAAATATGGAATTCGTGGAAATCCGTGAGAATTCGTGGTTAAACTTCAGTGGTTTCAGTGTCCTCAGTGGCAAAATAGTATATATCCGTGGAAATCCGTGGCTGAGTATTTTTAAGTTCCCGTAAGCCTGCCCGCCGTAGCATCCGTAACCTTCCCGCGAACCTGTCCTTCGAAGCTTTAGCGAAGTAGGATAGCGGGGAGTTAAGGTTGACGGAGTATCTGCGTAGGCGGGTTCCCTGTGAAATTTATGAAACATGAATTATTTTTAGCCCGTTCTGATAAGAAGTATCCGCGCAACAGCGAAGGCGACCTGATAGAGCTTGCGGATGGCAGGCTACTGGTTGCCTGGTCAAGGTTTTACGGCGGGTGGGAGGACCACGCGGCCTGCGAGATCGCGGCGCGCGTTTCTTCTGACAGGGGGTTGACCTGGTCAGAGCCTTACGTGCTGCAAAAAAACACCGGAAAACAGAACGTAATGTCCGTTACCCTGCTGCGTCTTCGAAAAGACAACAGGATCGCCTTCTTCTACCTGGCTAAAAATACGGATTCAGACCTTAGGTCCTTTGTGAGGTATTCAAATAATTGTAAATGCGGCACCTGGTCCGGGCCTGTCTGCGCCACGCCTGCTCCCGGGTACCACGTTGTTAACAACGCAAGGGTCATACAGCTGAATTCGGGCAGGATACTTATCCCTGTAAGCCACTGCCTGGACATTTCAAAAAATTACAGCGAGTTCAAGAATTTTTGTTTTATTTCAGATGACAGCGGCAGGACCTGGCGCCAGGGAAAGGGAAAGACTGGTTTTCCTGACACGCATGCCGATGAGCCTGGGCTGGTTGAACTAAAAGACGGCAGGATCCTGATGGTGATCCGCTGCGCTCTGGGCAGGATCTATTATTCCTGGTCCGGAGACGGCGGTGATACCTGGTCAGAACCACAACGGACTGAGATCAAGGCGCCCTGCGCCCCGGCTACTATTAAGCGTATTCCTTCCACGCAAGACCTTCTCCTTATCTGGAACAACAACCCCCTTGCGGAAAAAGCAAAATGGGAAGACAGGACCCCCCTGACAAGCGCGGTAAGCAAAGATGAGGGCAGGACCTGGCAGAATATCAAGGACATAGAGCAGGATCCCGGATATTCTTACGCTTACACAAGCGTTACTTTTATTGACGAAAACGCTTACCTTACTTATTACTACTGGGGAAGGGGCAAGAAAGGATTTGAAGACACCAGTTTAAAGCTGAACATTATCCCTGTCAGCTGGTTTTATTCCCTTTGATTTTTATCTCTTCCCTGATCTTCCTCTCCCCTTGGAACTGATTTGCTCCTTAATTTCCCTCTCCCCTTGAGGGAGAGGGCGAGGGTGAGGGGATAATGAATATGGAGAGGATAGAGGTGAGGGTGAGGGGATAATTTTAAGTATAAAATTGCGTGCGGACTTGACAAAATCCTGTGCGGAAATAATCAAAAGTATACCTGGGGAACAATCAGAAGTATACCTATCTGGGGGAAATTGATTTAGGCTGGCTGGTTTAAAAATCAGGTAATAATCACCCTCTCCTTTATCCTCTCCCCTCGAGGGAGAGGGGTAGGGTGAGGGGGGTGGGTACTCTCGAAGGCAGAATCTGGAAGGTAGGTCGATTTCCGGAGCAAGAAGTAACCGTGTGTCTTATCCCCAACAAAAAGATTATTGTGTTAAAAGATGAGCAGAAAATCGGGGAATATCATTTATGAGAAAGTATACTTTTAAGGTTCCCAAAAGTATACTTTTGAATGTTGCGGAACAGGACTTGACAAAATCCTTGACTTGTGCTATAATATTAATAATCGTGCCACCTTTTTAAATAACGCATATGGCTTATGGCATATCGTTTAAGGCATTTGACGATACGCAATAAGCGATTTGCGATAAGCGAGGAGCAAGGATGGGCGGGCTTGCAAGATTCGGAGTGTCAATTGAAGATGACCTGCTGAAAAAGTTTGACGGGCTGATCGCAAAGAAAGGCTACTCAAACCGTTCTGAGGCGATCCGTGATCTTATCCGCAAGAACCTTGTTGAGAAAGAGTGGGATGAAAAAGGCGAGGTGGCGGGTGGCATAGCCATCGTTTACGACCACGATAAAAGAGAGCTGGTCAACAAGATCATAGATATCCAGCATGATTCTCACGATGTTATTATATCCAGCCAGCATGTGCATCTCGACGAACACAATTGTCTGGAGGTGGTAATAGTCAAAGGCGGGGTTGAGGAAGTTGAAAAACTTGCCGATACGCTTCGTTCTCTGAAAGGCGTTCACCACTGCACTCTTGCCCGGGCAACCACCGGCGAAAAACTATAGCGGTGCGATTTATTGCACTATATTTTTTTATCATTGAGTAGCACGAAATTGCTAAAAATAACACGAAAGGAGGTGAGATAAAATTAAGATTTCGGTTGGTAAAAAAGCAAGAAGGCAGCCCTGTCGGTAAACAAGAACTGCCTTCCTGACGGTACCTGTGTCGTACATAGGTAAAACCCAGGCCCGCTTATGAAATATATGATATCATAACTGGGCCAAATGTCAAGACAAGGAGGTCCGATTATGGCAAGGCGAATAATATTATTGGTTGTGTGCCTGCTGGCGGTTTGTTCAGTTGGAGCATGGGCTGCCCGCCCGTTTTCCACGGATGACGCGGGCACGGTTGAAAAAGGGAAGTTTGAGCTGGAATCGGGTTATGAATACTCCGATGTTCTGTCGGAAGGTCAGTCCGGGTTGTGCTGCTTGGGTTTCAAGCACGGCCTGACTGAAAAGATGGATATAGGCATTGGCTTCACGCATACCTTTGTGCCACAGGCAGCCGAGGGGTTGAGCCCGGCATGCCTTTCTCTTAAGTTTGCGGTAATGCAGGACCTTCTTGCCGTTTCATTCGCGCAGGAATTCGGAAGCGCGGGTTATTCGCTGAACAGCGCGTGGACAAAGGCATTCGGCCCGGCTGAAATTGACATTAACCTTGGTTATGAAGCGACCGCGACAAGCGACACCCCGGGTTCAATTACTTACGGGGCGGCGCTCATATACGGGTTTGAGAAATTCAACATCGATATTGGGTGCGAGTTTTTAGGGACAAAAGACGGAGTTCAGGACTGGGTTATTGGGGCAAGATGGAAAGCGCTGGGAAATCTGGCGGTAGACCTTGCCTATAACGGCGACTTCACCGGAGATAGGAAGAAAGTGACAGCCGGTTTGCATTATGAATTCTAATTCCACCCAACAGGTGGATGCGAAGGAGGGGAAATGCACATACCTGACGGATATTTAGGGCCGGTAACAAGCGGTATTTTCTATGCCGCTATGGTGCCGATATGGGCGATCGCTTCAAAGACCGTGAATAAAACGCTTAAGGCAAAGCAGGTGCCGCTGCTCGCGATAGGCGCGGCATTCAGTTTCGTGATCATGATGTTTAATGTGCCCATACCCGGCGGAACTACCGGGCATGCGGTAGGCGGTGCACTGGTGGCAATACTTTTGGGTCCGTGGGCTGCCTGCATTGCCGTGACCGTGGCGCTGGTGGTCCAGGCTTTATTGTTTGGAGACGGCGGGATCACTGCCATCGGAGCGAATTGCTTCAATATGGCGTTTGTGGCCGTATTCACGGGGTATTACCTGTATAAACTGATCAGCCGGAAAGCTCCCGCGGCGTCTAACAGAAGAATGATAGCGGCAGGGATTGCCGCGTATGTAGGCCTAAATATTGCCGCTTTAGCTGCCGGCATTGAATTTGGCCTGCAGCCGCTGATGCACCACACCGCTGACGGCCAGGCGCTGTACTGCCCTTACGGGTTAAACGTAGCTGTCCCGGCAATGCTCGGAGAGCATTTGTTGGTGTTCGGCTGGGTTGAAGCCGTTGTCACGGCCCTTGTTGTTAAGTATTTGCAGAAGCAGGATGCGTCGCTTCTTGGAGCTGATGAGGGGGTGAAAGCATGAAAATCACAACTAAATTATGGATCGGGTTGGTTGTGTTGATCTGCCTGTCCCCGCTGGGTTTGCTTATACCGGACCATTTTAAGGCCGGGGCCGCGTGGGGCGAATGGGGCGCGGAAGAAATGGAAAAACTCGTAGGGTATATACCAAAAGGCCTGGAAAAACTTTCTTCTCTGTGGAGCGCGCCGATGCCGGATTACGCCTTTAAGGGTTGGGAGGAAAAGGGAATGGCGCATTTAAGTTTTGCCTATATAGCATCTGCCGTTGTGGGCATAGCCATAATATTTCTTGCTGTATTCTTTTTGGGAAAGCTGCTGGCAAGAAAGAAGGAATGACGCCATCAAAAAAAATAACAATAATTTCATAGAACGCTCGGTCACGGGCGCCCTATCTTTTCTGAAAGAGTCGGTTTTTGCGGAAGAATACGCCTCGAAAAAGGGATTCCTGCAGGCAAGAGACCCGCGCTTCAAGGCAGCGGCGACCCTGCTGCTTTTGATATCGGTAATGCTTGCAAAAACCATCCCTTTTCTTGCGGTAATGTATTTGTTCTGTCTGTCGCTTGCATGTTTTTCGGGCATCGGCCTGCGGTTTTTCCTCAAGAGAACATGGGTATTCATACCGTTGTTCTCTCTTTTTATCGCCATTCCTGCTTTGTTCAGTTTTATCAGCCCCGGAGACGCGCTGTGGTCTTTCAGCGTTTTCGGTTTAAAGTTTACGATCACCCGGCAGGGATTATTCGGCGCGGCGACGTTTGTGCTGCGCGTCACAACTTCGGTATCGTTTGTAATCCTGTTGGCCTTAACCGCAAGGCATACCGAACTTCTCAGGGTCCTGCAGGTTTTTAAAGTGCCCCGGATATTCATGATGACGATGGGAATGTGTTACAGGTACCTCTATCTTTTTATAGGCATTGTTGAAAATACCTATCTCGCGATCAAAAGCAGGATAGGTTCAGGGGTGCATCACAAAAAAGGCCGGGAGATCGTTGCCTGGAATATAGCCAATCTCTGGCAAAGGTCATACCAGCTAAGCGATCAGGTCTATGGGGCCATGCTTTCAAGAGGATACAGGGGAGAGTACAGGACATTGAATGAATTCAGGGCAACATCCGGCGACTGGCTGTTGATCGGCATCGCGGCGCTGTTTTTTGCCCTTATGATCGGCGCCAACCGCGCGGGCATGGTGTGAGATGAAAAACACGGTTTTCGAGCTGGCAGATGTCCATTATTCGTATCTTGGGAAATTTCCCGCCCTGTGCGGGGTAAGCCTGGAAATAAGGCAGGGGGAGAAAATTTCTGTCATAGGGGCCAACGGAACGGGAAAATCGAGCCTTCTCGCCCTGCTCGACGGGCTGATATTCCCCGATACGGGCGTTATCAGGGGATTCGGAGAAAATTTGAGCGAGAAGGCGCTGAATGACGCGGAATTTTCCAAATTTTTCCGCGGCAAGGTTGGTCTGGTGTTTCAAAATCCCGAAGTGCAGCTGTTCTGCCCCACTGTCAGGGAAGACATTGTTTTTGGCCCCCTTAATCTCGGAGTTCCCGGGGATGAAATAAGGAAAAGGCTGGATAAGCTTACGGAAACCTTCGGTATTTCCGGTTTGCTGGACAGGTCACCGCACCAGTTGAGCATCGGAGAAAAACGGAAGATAGCCATAGCTTCAACCCTGGCCGTGGAACCTGACGTATTGATACTTGATGAGCCCACGGCGGGCCTTGATCCTCTGACGTCAAGGCATATCGTTGATATAATCCTTCAGGCAAACATTGAAGGGAAAACGGTTATTACGGCAACGCATGATATGCACATCGTGGAGGAAGTTTCAGACGTTGTTTATGTCTTTGGCCAAGATAAGAAAATAGCCAGAAGCGGCAGTCCCGCGGAAATACTCTCTGACGATGATTTCCTGCGAGAAAACAATCTCGTCCATCTGCATAGCCACAGGCATAAAGACAAGGTCCACGCCCACCCGCATTCGCATGCGGATTAACCGCTCCTTTAAAGAGTAAAGAATTGCCTTCCGCGTATTTTCCGTGTGAACCCATCTTTTTCAAAATATAATTGACAAAATCGCTCAATTAAGATATAATTAGATATTAACGTGGCCGTTAACGTAACCGTTAATGTAACCGGATATTTCTTCGGAGAGCAAGGCAGGTATGAACGGGGAAAAGAGATCAAAACTTATTTTTTACGGTCTTATGGCAGCGGCTGCGCTGGCGGTTTTCATTGCGCCTTTCATCCCCGGGCAGGAAGGCGGCATGAAAAAGGCCGCAGTCCCTGAAGGGGAAGAAACAGTGGTTGCTGATTCTATCTTTCCGCTTTATTCGATCCCGGGCATAAAGAACGAGAAGCTGTCAACAGCCCTTTCAGGCGCGGTAGGCGTGATCATAATATTCGGCGCGGCCAGTTTTATCTACCGCATTGTCAAAACGGCCGGAAGCCGCAAAGACCATACAGACGATCCCCGGTAAAAAGGTAAAACTAGATGAGCGTTATAATAATTGAAAATGAAGAATTTATATTCCACGAAGTAAAATTCAAGGATTCTGTCAGGTTTGCTATTGCGGGCCCTGTTCGCGGGGAAGGAAAGTGCGCGTGGCACGCTGTATCTCCTGCCGGAATGAACGAAGAAGAAGCAAAGGAATTCCTAAAAAAAGTGGCAGAGAAACATCTTAAAGGCGATGATTAGTTCAATCATCTAAAAAGATCGTCGCTGAAGGCGCTCCGCCCGAAATAATCGGCAACAAAGAATTGATGGAATCCAACAGCCTTTAGATACAAAGGCGCATATGGCCGAAGGTGGCAAATGGCATATGGTATAAAGAAAAATGCTTTTGCCATCCCACTTTCCTAAAGGGGGATTGAGGGGGATTATGTCCTTGACAACCAAGGACGTTTCTGCTATAATATCAAATAGACAGATAAGAAGGAAAGCAGCTTCCAAGAAATATGATAAACTTGGAGAAAGGATGTATAATAAGAAGATAGTAATGGTCAGCATAATTCGGGATGTTATTACATAGGCCTACTCAAAGCAGAGTAGGCACTTTATTTTATATAGCAAGAAACGTAAAGTTTTAGCAAGAAATGTCTGGTATTTTTGCGGAAGAGTAGTATAATAAAGGCAGGAAGAATAATAAAATCATATTCAGTATCCAGTGGCACGTATTTAGTAAAAACGGTTGGAGACTATTATGCAAAAAATTATATTAGTCTTTTCTATTTTTTGTACTGTATCTTTACCTGCTTTTGGGGAAGAAATTTATCTTAAAAATGGCAAGGTAATTTCGGGCATTATATTATCTTCCGATACGGAATCGGTTAATTTAAAAACTGATTATGGCGACACCCGGATAGAACGCAAGGATATTTCAAAAATAGAATATCCAAAATCAGTCAGTACGGTTAAACAAAAAAGACTGGCCTTGATAGCTAACCTTTGCCCTTTTACGACCGATGCGTCTGCAACGCCCTTCTTATGGGAAGCAGGCATTTCTTTTTTAGTAGCCCCGGAATGTAACATACAAATAACAGGGGGCCATCTTTATTTTGGAAATAACGACCGGACAAGTATCTGTGCTATATACGGATATCCGCTTAGGGTTAATGTTGAGTCTACCGCTTATCTCAATGCCGGGTTTGCCTACAGTCTTAATCGTTATTCTTACTCTACTTATCAGGAACCTAAATTCCCTGGTGATAATGGTATATTGACAAATTATTTAGCAGAATACGAACAATATTCTGCTTTATTTGGGTTTGCAACGGAAACCTTTTTTAATTCCGATGGTCATTTTGCATATGAAGCCAAAGTGGGAATTACCTGTACCTGGTCTTCAGAAATAAATATACCCGGTCGTAGCATTAACGGCCTATCGTTTTATGCTGATTTAGGACTTTCATATTACCTATTTTAAATCTTATGCACGGAGAGGATTTATATGAAAGAAATGATACCTTATAAATTTATGGTTTTAGCGATCTTGCTTCTTCTATGCATTGCTACCATGCCTGCTTATGGCGCAGACACAAGGTCCATTCCTTCAACCAAACTAGCTATAGATAAAGATTACATTTTGACAGAAGATGGGATATGGTGGGAAACAAATAAAAATGAAAAAATCCCAAACAGTGAAATTAATTTTGCCGGAATTTATAAAACATTATATTTAAAAAACGGAAGAGAAATACGAAATTTTATTATTTCTGAATCCCTGTCTGATTCTGATTTTATAATTGTTTACCTTCCCTATGATTATCTGGGTATTAATTTAAATAATATTAACCGTTTTTTGAAAAACGATTATACAAATATTTCTATACAGAAAATTGAATCACGTTTTAAAATCAAAATTGGCAGGCAGGAAATTGAAGCAATAAAAAGTATGGATCCCGAATTCCCTACCTTTATTGCCGTAACTACGGGTTGGTGGTTTACTTGCGGTCATTCATTGGTACCCAATGATAATATAACATGGCTTATAGGGGTCATTAAAGTTATAGGAGGATCCTGCATATTTGGAGGATGGTCTAATAACACACCTGTTTGGGGACAAGTAGGTTTGGGACTATGGTGTAGTGCATGGGCTGTAGATATTATTGATTGCCCTGCTGCTGTTGAAAGATACAATAAAAAATTATCCCAAAAATACGAAATACCTGTCAGGATATCAATTAAACCTCAAAACAATACCACTTATCTTGCATGCGAGATAAAATTTTAAAATACAAATTCTTGTCCCACTTCCGAGGTGGGACAAAGATTAAGGATATATAGGTGTCGTGGTTGACGAATAATTATATATTACGGGGTATAGCGGATTTCATGGTGAGCGTGGGCGTCGCGATCTCGCTGGCGGTAGTGAATCCAGAGCCTGGAATGTATAAGGGCATACCCTACGGCAATTTCAGCGCGCGGACCGAGGACGGCGTCCTGATAAAAGGCACGCAACTGCGCCAAAAAGCGCCGGCTGGCGATACCAGGCCCGTCGTTATAGTGGTGCACGGCATAGCCATATCACGGAAGAACCAGCAGATCATGGAGATATCCAGGGATATATGCGGCAAGTTTGACGTAATAGCCATAGACCTGCGCGGGCACGGGGAAAGCACCGGGGAATTCACAGGCGGGGAAACCGAAGCATATGACGTTGCCGCCGCGGTAAATTACGCGAAAAAATGCGGTTATGAGAAAATAGGTGTGATAAGCTTTTCGGCAGGCGGCATAGCCGCAATAAAGGAGCAGGAAAAAAACCACAACCTGAAGGCTATGGTTATTGTAGCCTCACCTTCATGCCCGGAGAAAGCCAAAGGTGAAATGACAAAACTTTTATGCACTGACCAGGTTTTCCTGCAGGCGGCAGGCAAGGCCTTTATGACTTTAAGGAATTCCAGGATAAAAGTCCCTTTGAAGGTCGGCAACGCTTTGAACTCGGTTGACAAGGTCAACTGCCCCATACTTTTCATGCAGGGAAAGAATGACTGGATCGTGGACAGCGACCAATCCCGCATTTTGTATGAGAAGGCCAAAGAACCAAAAAAGCTTGTGATATTGGACAGCACCGAACACGCGGAATGCCTGTATAATGACAAGCGCGCCGAATTCCGCGCCGCCGCGATGGACTGGTTTGACAAGTACCTTAATTGAGAGATTTAGAGATTTACCCCCTGCAGTCCCGATATAATCGGGACTAGACGCGGGGGTTCTTTATGAAAGATTGAGAGATTGTCCCAGGGGGATCCCTTCGGGAAAAAGAAGTTGAATAAATTCTGCATCTATATTTAACTCTGACACGTTGACACGTTGACACGTTGACACGCTTTGAAAGTGTACGACGTTCGACTGCAGTTCAACTCCCGCATGTCATTGCGACCCGCCAATATTCGTGGCGGGGAAGCAATCTGCATTTTTTACCTTCCGTATAAAAATCCCGCCTAAACGTTAAAAAATTCAAAAAAATCACTTTAAACTTGACAAAATGAAGGAATTGTGCTATAATGTTATCAAGATGAATACATTATGTTGAAAAGGAGAATAAGATGAAATTATTATTAGTGCTGCCAAATAGCATATTCAATAAGATCCAACAGTTGATCGAATCAGGGAAATACGCATCTTCTTCGGATTTCTTCATAGCCGCGGTTGAAAACCAGCTGCTCCTGGAAACCACTTTGTCCAAAGGAACGGATGTGGTCCTGCCTGATACCGACACGATCACTAGTGAAAAAACCAGGGAAGACATTGTTAAAAGGTTCGTTTTAAAACCGGGAAAAGAGCTGATAAAAACCGTGGCTACACCGCTGCCTGAGCAGTTACTTTATCCCGGTTCGGATTCAGAAAACGATTTATTTTTATGGGGTCAGATAAACCGTATTTTTCCTATGAAGGTCGGCCTGCGCATCCTGGCAAATCTGCTGGCTGAAAAGAATGAGCAATATATTGAACTTGATGAGTTCACTGAAAAGGCGGTGGAACTTGCCAAGCTGGTGCGCAGCAGGCTTATGGCTGAAACCCTGCAGATAACCGGCAAAAAAGATTCTTTGTGGTCAGGCCTGCCTTCGGAAGACTCAGACAAAAGCGCGTCAAGGTATAAAATGCAGTTCCTTGCGTACCTGAGGAAAGACGGAATAATAGAGGGAGGGCTGGGAAGGCTGAAATTCGTGAACCTGAAAAGAGAAGAGAACAGAAAGACCCATATCGGGATTACTGAAAAAGGGCTTGAATTCTGCGTGCTGGAAAATCCGATCCTTGACGCGGGCGTTTATAACAGCGGAAGTTTAAGCGAAGAAGGAAGGCAGTTTTACCTCAGGCATATTTCGTCAGAAGTGCCGGGTGAAACCCGCGCGTTTGTTGACGTTCTTTCCTTATTGAAAGAAGGCAAAAATAGTCAATCATCCCTTAACAGAGAGCTGAGAAAAATCTGGCCAAAGAACTGGTCAGGGGCCGTGATAAACACGCAGCGAAACGGCACAGTATCCCGGCTTGCCGAATTATCCTTAATGGAAAAAATAAAAAACGGTATTGAAGTGGAATACAGGATCAGTAAGACCGGCATAGATTTTCTCGCAAAAGGGACAAAATAATTTTTTTCTATTATCAAGATACGTTGACAACTGTCATTGCGACCCGCCAATTTTCGTGGCGGGGAAGCAATCTCGTAAGGAGAATTTATGGAACTTCCTAAAGGTATTGTAACCATCATATTCACAGATATCCAGGGCTCTACTGATCTGTGGGAGAAGCTGGGGAACAAGTTCAAGCCCGTGCTTGAAGACCACAACAATATATTAAGGAAGGCTTGTTCGGAGTACAACGGCATTGAGGTAAGGTTTGAAGGGGACTCATATATGCTTGCCTTCACAAAGCCCCGGGACGCCATAAGCTTTGCAGTCAAAGCCCAGTATGACCTTAGCAACCACAAATGGCCCAAGGAAGTGGGAACGATCCTTGTCCGTATGGGCATGCACACAGGAGAGCCCCTTACCATAGGAAAGGAATACTTCGGCTCAATGGTAAACAAGGCAAAGAGGGTGCAGGATGCAACCCACGGCGGCCAGATCTTGATTTCAGCAGAGACCGCGGAATCAGTTAAGGATAACCTTCCAATGTTAAAGCTTCAGGAATCTGAAAGTAAGCATTCAGCGATGCACGATGCACGATGCACGAAGAACGAAGTCAGCCTGATCGACCTGAAGTTCCACCGCCTGAAAGGCCTCGAGAGACAAGAACAACTGTTCCAGGTAACCCATCCTTCATTACCCAAGATGAAGTTCCCTGCACCCAGGACCCTTGCCCAGGTAAAACACAACCTTCCTGTTGAGATGACCTCCTTCATAGACAGGGAAGATGCAAGAAAGACTGTCAAGGACATGCTCAAAGACAAGGAAACCCGTCTTATCACCATAACCGGCACTGGCGGCATGGGAAAGACAAGGCTTGCTTTGCACATAGCAGCTGAGTCAATAGATGAGTTCCCTGACGGGGTATGGTTTGTTGAGCTTGCAGAGGTAAAGGACAAGGAGAACGTTGTTCCTGAGATCTGCCTTGCTCTCGGTCTTATGCCTACCCCTGGGCTTGAACCCCAGAAACAACTTGGCTATTACCTTCAGAACAAGAAGACCCTCATAATCCTGGATAACTTTGAGCAGGTGACTGCTGCTGCCTCCTACATCCAGGAGATCTTTGCCAAAGCCCAGTTCGCCAAGGCAATCGTCACCACAAGGATCCCATTAAACCTTCCTGGAGAGATCCTGTACGAGCTCTCTCCTCTTAGCGCTCCCATCCAACCTTTAGCATTCAGCATCCAGCATTTAGCAGATTTAAGCCAATACGCCTCGGTCATGCTATTCCTTGAAAGGGCATCCAGGCTAAAACAGGGCTTTAAAATGACTAAGGAGAACTCTTCTGCCATAGCCAGTATCTGCACCACTCTTGAAGGCATCCCCTTAGCAATAGAGCTTGCCTCATCTAAGATAAAGTATATGACCCCACAGGAGATCCAGGTCCAATTAATTGATAAGTTCAAGGTTCTTTCTACTCCGTCCCCGGGCATTTCCCCCAGGCACCAGAAGCTATACAACACCATAGATTGGTCCTATCAGCTATTAACAGAACAGGAAAAACAACTTTTCGCCCAGCTATCCGTCTTCTCCGGCGGCTTCTTCCTCGAAGCAGCCCAAGAAATTTGTCAGCTGCCTGAAAATGTAGCGCAGGGCTTTAGCCCTGCTGTCTCTGAATTAATTTATTCCTTAAAAGACAAGTCCTTACTTTCCACAAAGGAAGTGCTGGGCAAGACAAGGTTTAGTATGCTTGAGATCGTGAGGGAATATGCGAAATCAAAACTAAAAAAAGAAGAACTAAAAATTATCGCAGAAAGACACGCAAAATATTTCCTAAAGGCTGCAATAGAATATTGTGGAGGACTTGAAGGTCCAGAACCAGAGAAATATATAGTGCCAGTAAAGGAAGAAGTTGAGAATGTGAGAGCGGGAATGGACTGGGCAATAAATGACAAAAATGGAGAATTAGCTTTCGGATATGCAGAGCCCTTGACAAAAGGAGTTCTTAGTGATTATTATTACTTAGGTGATGACGGTGTTAGTCTGATGAAGGAAAAACGCCAGAGATTGGAAAGGGCACTTCCAATTATTGAACAAACCTATGGTGAGTGTTCTTATCAGGTTGCCGAGATTAAATGTTTGCTCCCCTCTTTTTATATAACATATGGTTTCAAACACGAATACGACAAAGTCCAACAATTAACTAAAGAAGCTGTTGAAATAGCACAAAAGATTGATGATAAACCCCTGCTTGCCAGAGCACTCTTTTGTTTTGGTCGGTCATTTTTTAAACCAGATCCTTTAAGGGCAAAAGAATTGGTTGAAAAAAGCTTGAGCATATCAAAGTATCAACAAGACAAAAGATTCACCAGTAGAATTCTGTATATGCTAAGCGTGATTTCAGATAGTTTAGGTGATACTAAGAGTGCAAGAGAATATGCTCAGGAATCTATGAAAATCGTGGAAGAGATAAAATGGAAGATAGGGGTTTTGGGATCCTTGCAGCATTGTGGATGGATAGAATTTGTTGCAGGCAACTTTAATGAGGCGGAGAAACTATATAAAAGAGCACTTACATTAAATGGTGACGATGGTGGAAAACTCACTATTAGGGAATCGCTCAAAGGTTTGTGTCGTATAGCCATGGCACAAAAGAAATATATTGAAGCGAGAAAATTTTCTGAGCAGGTATTGCAGCAGGATCTTGAAGCAAATGTTCCTTTTCGTGTCGGATGGTCTTTCTGTTCTTTGGGCAGAATATCCTATGCAGAACATAAGTATGAAGAGGCTAAAAGATTTTTTAAACAGGCACTGCAATTGATTCCTGAAACTAATCTCCATCCTTTTGCTGGGGATTCTCTTTATAATTTTGGACTAATGGCTTGGGAATCAGAAGAAAAAGAAAAAGCAGTTATTTTTCAAGTTGGTGTTGATAAAATATGGAAAGAACTTCAAGTAATTGACTCTAGTAAGCTCAAAGGAATAGCAAATGAACTCGCCCGCCTTGAAAAAGAAATGGGTAAGGAAGCATTTGAAAAGGCGAAAGCCAAAGCAGAAGCGATGAGTATAGACGAAATCGTTAAATTAGCGCTGGAAGATTGAGGCTTGGGCTTTATGGAAGGTTAAAAATGAGGATATTTTTTTGGAAGGTTATAACATTTTCAGCAGGCCTTCAGTTTTCCAGATTTTTATTTTTCTTTGCTTCAACAGATGTTTGTCTTCAGACCAAATACCATCATTGGGGATGGCAAGCGCAAGAGCGACAAATGGTATATCAAATTCATCTATTTGCCCGATTAGATTAGTTGCCTGCTCGATAAGTTTTTGAACGCGGCTGCGCGGCACAATTGAAATTGAATCTAACAAAATACTCAAGATGAGCGAAAATTCCGTTTCGGTAAGCCCGCTCCTTTTGCAGATCATGAATTTGTGTTTTTCAATTTCTTCAAGAGCAAATTCAGGGATATAAAATTCAAAGAAAGGCAAAAGGAGAATTCTTCTCGCGGAAGAATCTTTTAATAAGGCGGAAATCAGGATATTCGTGTCAATGACTAATCGCATTATCTTTGCTTATATTTTTTAAGTAATCCTGATTTGATTGTTTCGCCGATTGTCAGGATATCACCTTCGGCCAATTTACTGCGAGAAAGAATTTTATTTAAAGACTCGAGTTTTCTGCCGTATTCCCACATAGCTTTGCGGGCGATCCCGGTCCAGTCTATTTCAGGATGAAGTTTAACAATGTATCTGAGTTCCGATGGTATTTCTAATTCTATGGTCTTAGACATAATAACCTCCGTGGCATATTTTCATTACTTTAAATTACTAATAATTATATCACAAAAGGCAATAGTTGTCAAGTTTTAACAATATTTTCTAAGAGAAAAAACAGGAGGGAATCATGGAACTTCCTAAAGGCATTGTCACAATAGTGTTCACTGATATCCAGGGCTCCACAGACCTGTGGGAGAAGCTTGGGAATAAGTTCAAGCCTGTGCTTGAGGTCAATGACTCTACGGTCGAAATTAAGCTACTGGGGTCTTCGTTTCTGGGCATGAACGAGCGTTTTTTTCTTGACAAAAAAGTGATTTTGTATATAATATAGACAGATAATAATGGGAAAAGGATTATTATATGAACACAAAAAGAACAATTTTATCGGAAAGAGAGTCTTCCTTAATAGAAGACCTTATTGCCGGGCATGGGATAATCGTAACGTTTGGCCAGGTTTATAGAGAATTAAAAGCCCGGATGAGCCGCCAGGCAGCAAGGAATCTTATCAGCAAACTGATGAAAAACGGCTGGCTGGTAACCATCAAGAGGGGTGTGTATGAACTCGCGGGTTTGGAATCAAGGGGCTTTGGTTCACTTTCCACGTTCAAAACAGCGCAGGTCCTGGTAAAAAATTCCTATGTTTCATTTGAGGCAGCCCTGCAGCATTACGGAATGTTTGACCAGCATTTGAAAACGATCACTTCGGTGTCGTTAAAAAGATATAAAACCAGTGAGATCCAGGGAACAAATTATAGATTCATAAAAACAAAAAAAGAGCTTTTTTACGGTTATGAAGAAAAAAGAATAGAAAACCATTTGGTAAAAATTGCCACGCCCGAAAAAGCAATGCTTGACCTGCTGAATTTCAAAAGAAATGCTTATTCCATAGATCTGGTTTTGGAAAAAATAAAAGAATATAAAAAGGATCTCGATTTTGAGCGCCTTAATGAATTCTGCGAGAAACAAGCGGTAACGGTTCAGAGGATAACGGGCTTTCTGCTTGACAGAGCCGACATAAACTCAGGCCATCTCCATGATCTGATAAAAACCAGAAAAAATTGTGCCCGCATGACCAAGGACAGCGCAAAATTCAACGCGAAATGGCGGTTGTATTATGAAGAACGTTTTGAATAATACCGTTAATCAGGACTTACTGACCAAAAGAGAGCTGGAGGTTATAAACAGAAAGACCCTGCGTTACCCGCTGGCAATTGCCGAAAAAGACTATTTTCTTTGCATCGTCTCAAAAATTATTTACGATTCAGACCTGTCAGATAAATTAGTCTACAAAGGGGGCACGGCAATATATCATTGCTATCTGCCCCAGCTTAGATTTTCAGAAGACCTTGATTTTACCTCCACGGACAAATCTCTTACTCTGGAAAAGGTTAAGGCAGTTTTGGAATCGGCGGATTTTTTAGAGGTTAAGAAAGAATACGCGTCAAAAGCAACCATAAAAATTGAACGTCTGAAATATGACGGGCCGCTTGGCCTGCCGAATTCCTTAAAAGTCGAAATCGATGTTTTACAGAACGTGGTTCTGCCGGCAAGAGAAATAGAGTATAAAAATGTCTGGAGGATGAAAACAAAAGTCAAAGTAATGGACATAAAAGAAGTCTGCGCGGAAAAAATAAGGGCAACAAGCGACAGAAGCAGGTACAGAGACTTCTATGATTTATTTATGATTTTAAAGAATTATGGTTTAAGGCCGAAGGATGTTCTCGCGCTCCTGAGACAAAAGGAAATAAGGAGGACAATAAGCAATAAGTTGATTCTGTCTAACTGGGAGCTTGCCAGAAAGGAAAAAACCGAAGAACTGGAGAGAATTTATTACGTGGAAAAAGTGCCCGATTCAAAAATAGAGAAAATGTTAAAAGAGTTAAAATTTAAAGATATCGCGAAACCATTCTGAGATTTAAAAGTTTAAAAACCAGGTTATCGACGGTATTGCCGCGCCCCTCGGGCCCGCAATGACATTAAAAACGTCAATGAATTATATAAAATTCAATTTACGACGTATGACCCGCCCAGTAAAATTAGCGGGCAAGCTGCACGACGGCAGTTCAATTCCCGTCCACAATTCTCTTCCTTACTGTAAGTAATAAACCCATCTAAACTTAAAAAAATTCAAACAAAAATCATTTTTCACTTGACAAATGTATATTTTTTTGATATACTATATTTATGAAAATATTACCTGAACCGATTTTCTTTGAATGGGATAAGGGCAACATTGATAAAAACTTAGTCAAACATAATGTTGCAAATAGAGAAGCTGAAGAAGTTTTTGAAAATGATCCAAAATTTATTTTCAGGGATGAAAAACATTCCCAGAAAGAAGAAAGGTATGGTCTTTATGGCAGAACAAAAGCAGAGAGATTACTTTTTGTGGTGTTCACTATTACAAAAGACAAGGTCAGAGTAATATCAGCACGAAATATGAGCAAAAAAGAAAGGAGAGTGTATGAAAAAAAAATTAAAACCTATCCCAAGATTTAAAAATGAGGATGAAGAAAGAAAGTTCTGGGCAAAGCATGATTCAACTGACTATTTCGATCTAACTAAAGCCGAGCCGGTCATTTTCCCAAATTTAAAACCCACGACTGAATCTATTTCTTTAAGAGTACCCGGGTATTTATTAGCGAGGATAAAAGAGCTGGCAAATTCTAAAGACGTTCCTTATCAATCTTTGATTAAAATATTTCTTTCAGACCGGATAAAGCAGGAATTACGAAAAGCGGCATGACAGACAATAACCAATATATTATTATAAAGGGAACAATGGAGGCAAGAGATGTATAAAACAAAATTCTCTAATGATGAATATTTCAGGAAAAATTTTACCGAGTTAGTTAATAAATACGGCGGGCTGTGGATTGCGATCGCAGGCGGCAAAAAGGTGATGGTTGGCCCAAAACATATGCTTTCGGAAATGTTTAAGAAGGCAAGGAAAAAATTTCCAGGCGACACACCTTTAATCTCTCCTATTCCAAAGAAAGAAGAGATACAATGTATTCTATAATCTTTCCTTACAAGGAAAGGCAGTCTTTTTTAATGCCTATAATTCCTTTAATTCTCTCTGGTAAAGGAATCCAGTTAGCCACTGAAGCATTTGTTGATTCCGGCGCTACTTATAGCATTTTTGACCTTAAGCTTGCAGAAATCCTCGCTTTTGATTTAAAGACAGCAAGAAAGCAAATGTTCGTAGTGGGAAACGGAGGTTTTATACCGGGTTACATTATCAATATCTATATGCAGATTGCAGAATGCAGGTTTAAAACCGATGTTGCTTTTTCCGATAAATTAAATGTAGGCTTCAATCTCATTGGAAGAAAAGGAATTTTTGAAAATTTCTCTGAAATTATATTTCGTGAAAACAAAAAAGAGATCGAATTCAAATATTGATATGCCTTAAAAAAGAAAATATAAACACCCAAAACCGCCTTATCTTTTAAAGCGGTTTTTTTATCCTGATTGAGGGAAAAATGCGGTTGCGAAAGAAATATTATAAATATTACGAGGATATTTACAAGGCCGTTTTCAAAGCCGGCATAAAAAGTTATGCAAGGGTAGTTGCCGGAACAAAAATTTACAAGCTTCCTTTTAAAAAAGTATTTGACAAGCGGTTAATACCTCCGCCTGCGAAAACCGTTGAATTTGGGTGCGGTGAAGGGGAATATTCAATTATGTTTGCAAGGCAGGGATACAGCGTGCTGGGGATTGACGCGTCACCCAGCGCGATCAGGCAGGCAAGGAAGAGCGCGAGAAAGGCAGGGCTTAAAAATGTAAAATTCAGGATAGGCGATATAACAAACCTACCGTTTCTTAAAGACGAAAGCTTTAACCTGGCTCTGGACTACCACTGTTACCATTGCTTGAGTAAAAGGGAGGACAGGCCGGCATATTTAAAAGAAGCATATAGGATCCTAAAGCCGGGCGGGATATTCCATATGGAAGAAATGGGTTATCCGGAAAAACCGAAGAAAATGCTTAACTATTTTAAGAAATACGGAATGAAATGCAGGATTGAGAGAGAAGGCGCGGTCACGCGGTATTATTCGGCAAGATTGTTCAAGAAGAAATATGAGGGCAAAGAGGTTAAGATACCGATGCTGGCGATGGCGCACCGCTTTTTCAGCAAAAAGAAGGAACTTGAAAAAAGGCTTTCCGAGCGCGGGTTTAAGATATTGCGCAGTTTTTACGGGAAAGAAGAAAAATTGGGAAGAAGGGACATTAATGTCTATGCGCGGAAGTGCAGATAGCAAATCGCGTATCGTTTTTTACGACGGGATTGCCACGGGCTTTGCCCTCGCAATGACACAAGAAGGCGTCAAACAATTATGCGAAAATTAGTTGATTAAGGTTTTTGCTGGACACTGGACACTGGATACTGGACACTGGTCACTGCATCTCAAGTTCAACCGTTCTCGTACCCCGTTTCATACATAGCGATGACATTCTCAGGGGGGCTCACAGCCTGGATCGCGTGGCACGGGGCAAGGATATAGCCCCCGCCTTTACCTAGGATCCTGATATTATCGATCACTTCCTGCCTGACCTCCTCAACAGAACCGAAAGCAAGCGTGTACTGGTTATCAACCCCGCCGTGAAATATAAGCTTATCCCCGAAATCTTTTTTCAGGCCTTCTCGTTCCATTCCTTTGCAACGCCACTGAACAGGGTTCAGCACGTCTATGCCCGCTTCTATCAGGTCAGGTATTATCTTCCTTGCGGCTCCGTCAGTATGGTGGAACACGAACGCGCCTGCCTGGTGCACCAGGTCCATCATCTTCTTCATCCAGGGAAGCATAAATTCCCGTATATGCTGCGGCGAATACATCAAATCCTGTTGCCCGCCAAGGTCTTCAGCAACGTATGAGATCATGACCTTCCCGGGTATAGCCTCAAAGATTCTCAGGGTGTTCTGGTAAGCAAGGCCGAAGAGTTGGTCAAGGCAATAATGCACTATATCCGGGTTCAGGATAAGGTCCAGGAAAGCCTGCTCCTGGCCTCGCAGGTTCTTATATATAAGGAAGGGCTCTGAACCCCCGCCCTGGATAGGGTAGTCATCCATTCCCTTTATCTGGCCGGGGATCTCCGAGTAATCATACCAGTCAGGGCTGGGCCATTTGTAGTTCTTTTTCATCTCATCAAGGGTCTGGTATTGGGCAAGCGGGTTGAATATACATTCATTATATACCCCTGTGCCGTAGCTTATATTTTTATGCCTGCACCCGAACGTATCCATGCCCTCAGGAACAGGCGGCCCGGTATATTTCGGGCCTACCCCCGCGATGCGGTCGATATGCAGCTTGTCCAGAAGAGCGTTGTCGTCGCATCCCATATATTTCTTAAGTTTCTCGTGCGCTTCCGCAGTCGCGCTGTAGTTCATCGGAACGCGGTCCACCTTCTGCCGCTTTAAAACCGCAAGCATCCTTTCTTTTGGAGTCATTGTTTCTTTTGGCATAGCACACCCCCACTTTATGATAATAACTATTATATTGTTTTTTTAGATTTTATCAAGAAAAAAAGAAAAAGCTTGACAAAGTTAAAAAAATATGTTATAATAGTTATCAGAATGATAATGATTATCAAAAAGAGGTTTATATGATATCCGATTGTTCAGGATGGCACGGGAAGTTCAGGGGTCACGGCTGCCGTTTTACGTTGCCAAGGGAAGCAGTCCTGAATTTCTTAAGTAAAACCGATAAACATCCCAGTGTCGATGAGGTATTTTCGGCAGTAAACAAATTATACCCGGGAATAGGCATAGCCACAATCTACAGAACCCTGGATCTGTTGTCCCAGATAGGCCTGGTGGTTAAATTTGAATTCGGAGACGGGAAAAGTCGCTATGAACTGGCAGAAAGCAAGAGAGGGCATCACCAACATCTTGTATGCACGGAATGCGGCAAGATAATTGATTACAGCAATTTCGTCGAAAAAGAGGCAGAGTTTTTTAAAAGACTCGAAAAGGAACTGGCGAAAAGGTATAATTTTAGGATAAGTTCGCACCAGATACATTTTTACGGCCTATGTAAGGAATGCAGTTAATTTTTTTTTCTTTGTAATTGATAATTATTATCAATAACAAAAGGAGGTTAAAATGCCAAAAGGCAATGGAACCGGCCCGGCAGGTATAGGGCCTATGACAGGAGGCAGGGGAAGAGGATGGAGAAACCGGTATTATGCGACAGGACTTTCATGCTGGCAAAGGTCTTTGCCGGGTTATTCTGCTTTGCGCGCAGTTCCCACAGCAAAGAAAGAAACAGATGTGCTCAGGGAGGAAGCGCAGCTTTTGGAACAGGAATTGCAGGGCATTAAGAAGAAACTTGAGGATATTGAATCAAATTCTAAGGAAGGTGCGTAATGAAAGTGGGTGTAACCCTGGAAGATGAAAAAGGGCTGTTGGGAAATGTCGCGCAGCACTTCGGCCAGTGCAAATATTTTTTCCTGGCTAATATAGAAGATAATAAAATAAAGGATTCAAGTGTTGTACCGAATACCGTTGCGCATGGCGGCGGAGGGTGTGTTGTGGTGGGTGAGCTTCTGAAATACAAAGTTACCCATATAATTGCAGGCAGTATGGGTTTGAATGCCCAGAACAAGCTTGCACAGGCCGGCGTCAAGATTTTTGGTTATTCAGGCAGGGTGAACGATGCCATTGACGAACTGCTGAAAGGCAAACTGGGAGGCCTGGAAGCCTGCCGCGAGCACGGCGGGGAATGCCACTAACAGTATGATATCGAATAATTAAATGAATATAAAACTCATCGCGGACGGTTCAACCGGTTGGGAACGGCTTATTTGCAGGTGGGCGTCTCTATGGTTGCGGGGGAAGACGTTCTTTTTGACGCCTTCAGCAATAAATTTATAAGGCTGAAAGAGGGCGAAAGCCTGGAGATATAACCTACAGAAAGGAACAAAGGTGAAGAGACAATATCTTATTCTTTCGGTTCTTATTGCCGCAATAGCCGCGGTTATAATGCTATCCAGCCCGCGGATTTTGAATAAAAGCAGACGGGGAAAAACCATAGGCGAAAAGATGGATTCCTATACGCTTTCCGCGGGAGATTTCTTAAGCGATCGCCTTGCGGAGAATGGAGTTCCAGAAACCATCGTATATCCCGTAATAAAAATCTTCAGCGAGACTTTTGACCTGCGTTCATGCAGGGCAGGGAACAGGTATGATATCGGCTGGCTCGGGAACAACGAATTCGCGTATTTCAGGTACTGGACGCACCCGACAGAGTTCTATACCGTCCGGAGAGTATCCGCGGACAGCTACACGCTTAAAAAAGAAAAACTGGAATTAAAGAAATCAATAATGGGGGCGGACGGAAGCATAGAAACAAGCCTTTGGGAAGCAATGCAGGCGCAGGGCATACCGGGTGAATTGATAGTAAAGCTAACAGATATCTTTGCCTGGCAGGTGGACTTTCTGACAGAGCCGCGAAAGGGCGATACGTATAAACTCGTATGGGAAAGATACGAAGGGGAAAACGGATTAGCTATTAACGGTAAAATACTGGGCGCGATGTACCGCGGCAAAGAGTCGGGGATCAATCTCGCGTTCTATTTCGAAGGGCGCTGCTATGATCAATCCGGGAGGTCCCTGGAAAAATTATTCCTGAAAGCGCCTCTCAATTACAGGCGCATAAGTTCTTATTTTTCTCTGAGGCGTTTTCACCCTATTTTAAAGATATTCCGCCCGCACTTCGGCATTGATTATGCCGCTGCAACAGGCACGCCGGTTGTAAGCATAGGGGACGGCGCCGTTATTTTTAAAGGATGGAAAGGCGGTTACGGAAACTACGTATCGATCAGGCATAACTCCATATATACCTCTAATTACGGCCATCTTTCAAGGTATGGAAAAGGTATAAGAAACGGGTCAAGGGTCAGGCAGGGGCAGGTAATCGGTTACGTGGGCATGACCGGGCTTGCCACAGGCCCTCACCTGGATTTCAACGTCAAAAAGAACGGCACCCCCGTAAATTTTCTTACCTTGAAATTCCCGCCGATGAAAAATATTGACAAGAAATCAAAGCCTGCCTTCGAAGAAGTAAAAAATACTGCCATCAAGCAGCTCGCGGCGGCAAAGGGCGGAGCTGCCAGGATCGAGTAGTTTATTATGGAAATGAATTGATAAAACAGCAGTTTGACAAGGGAGGTCAGAATGGGTACGGAAGGTTTCGTGGGTAATTTTATAAAAAGGATGACTGTAAAGGAGATCGTCAAGAGGCTGCCGAACGCTTCAAAAGAAAACCTCATAAAAATGACAAAAATGGCTGAGAAGCTTGCCACCATACCGCAGGACAGGGAAAAAGCAGTAATAGTCAGGGAAATGTTCGAAAAAGGGCACCCGAGCCTGATATACGCCCTGAAAGTGCTGGGCAAGCTCCACCCGAACTGCAGGAATAAGTTCGCTATAAACCTGGTAGTCAACCATCTTCTCATCGGTAACGGCGCAAGAGAGAATTTCAGGAAAAAAGAAGGTTTTCAGCCGCCAGCAAGCGTGCTTATCAGCCCTTCGATGAAATGCAACCTCAGGTGCCAGGGGTGTTATGCCGCGGACTACGTGAGGGAGGATGATCTAAGCCTTGAAATACTGGATAAGATAGTTAAGGAAAGCAAAGAGATCGGAAATTCGTTTTTTACGATCCTCGGAGGGGAGCCGTTCATGTACCCCCATATTTTTGAATTCTTCGGAAGGCACCCGGACTGCTACTTCCAGGCATATACGAACGGGACTCTGCTGACTGATGAAGTGATGAAAAAACTCGTGAAGCTGGGCAACGTTGCCCTTATGTTCAGCCTGGAAGGATTTGAGAAGGGGACTGATGCAAGGCGGGCGCCCGGCGTGTATAAAAAGGTCATGGACGCAATGGACAGGGCGCGGGAAGCCGGATTGTTGTTCGGATTTTCCTGCTACGTGACAAAAAACAACGTTGAGGAGATCGTGAGCGATGAATTCATAGATATGCTGGTGGATAAGGGCGCAATGATAGGATGGTATTTCCTGTGCATGCCGGTGGGCAAGAATCCCACCACGGACTTTATGCCCACCCCCCAACAGAGGCTGCACCTGAAAATACGCAGGGATTACATAAGGGATAACAAACCGCTGTTCATAATAGATTTCTGGAACGACGCGCCTTTCGTGCGCGGGTGTATTGCAGGCAGGCAGTTCATACACGTTAACTCAAGGGGGGACATAGAGCCCTGCATATTCCTGCATTACGCCTCACATAACATAAAGACGGCTACCCTGAAAGACGCGCTGAAATCGCTTTTCTTCAGATTTATAAAGAAACGCCAGCCTTATGACGAGAATCTTTACCTGCCCTGCACCATCATTGACAACCCGCAGGTCCTCAGGGAAGCCGTGGAAAAAACCCTTCCCTATCCCACGCACGAGGGAGCGGCAGACCTTGTAAACAACCAAGACATAAGAGGCCAGCTTGATAAATACGCAAGCGAGGTAAGGAATTTATACGCGAAGGTGTGGGCAGAGGACGTGAAGAACGATATGTGGAAAACGACAAGGGAAGAAACCAGGCTGAAACGGGAAGGCAAAATAGTCGATTAATTTTAAGTGAGGGGAATTCCTCAACCCTTTTGTTTAAGAGATTTTTAGAAGTAGTTTTATTGTGGTATTGTGCAGGTAGAGAGTGGGAGGGGAAATGGTTAAACCCAGAATTATAGAAACCGAAAGCGGCATTCAGGGAGAATTCAACACGGAGACGTATGACAAGATGATGAGGCATTTAAGAGATAAGGGATGGATCGAAACAGACCTCATTATAAAGTCAGGAATAAACAAGGGTTTATCGCTTGAGATCGGCCCGGGCCCGGGTTATCTGGGATTGGAGTGGCTCAAGAAGACCGCGGGCACAACCCTTGTTTCTCTTGAAATAAGCCCGGATATGATAAAGATCGCTTCCAGAAACGCAAAGGAATACGGCCTGGAAAACAGGGTTAAATTCGTGCAGGGCATAGGCCAGCAAATGCCGTTTGAGGATAATTTATTTGACAATGTTTTTACAAACGGTTCCCTGCATGAATGGAAAGAACCGGGAAAAGTATTTAATGAAACATTCAGGGTTTTAAAGCCGGGCGGAAGATACCTGGTCAGCGACCTGCGCCGGGATATGAATTTTATGATGAGGTGGTTCTTGTTCATTATGACAAAACCCGCGGAAATAAGGCCCGGTCTAATATCTTCCATAAACGCTTCCTATACTTTATCTGAAATACGGGAAATTATCAAAGAAACAAGGTTAAGGAATTGCAGAATTGAAAAGAATATTTTAGGTTTGGTGATAACCGGAGAAAAATCCCCAAAATAAACAATCGTGCTTATATTTTTTCCACAGACTGCCGTTATCCGCGCACTTTGCCGGTGCATGAGAAAATAAATCGCCTTCATAGGCGATTTTTATTTTAAAAAACGAAAGAACTTGACAAATAAGATAAATTGTGGTATAATAAATTTGCAATTGAGACTCATTCGCAATTACAGAGAGAAGGCAGATGAAGACATACGAAAGGCAGTTTAAAAGCTATCTGAAAGAAAAAAAACTGAAGCTGACGCCGGAAAGAAAAATCATTCTCAGCGCAATACTGTCCTTCCACGGTCATTTTGACGTGGACGGGCTCTACGAGAAGATAAGGGCGGAAGGCAAAAACCTTTCCAGGGCCACCATATACAGGGCAATGCCGCTATTTATTGAAAGCGGTTTTATCAGGGAAATTCTGAACAGCCGGGGCAAGGCGAGTTACGAACACATTTTCGGCCACGAGCACCACGACCATCTGCTTTGCATTAAATGCGGCAGAATTATTGAATTCAAGGAAGATAAAATAGAAGAATTGCAGGAAGAAGTCTGTAAAAAATATGATTTTGAACCTGTAGAGCACAGACTGGGAATTCGCGGGTATTGTAATAAATGTCGGAATAAAAAGAAACAGGAAAGGCAAAAATTATGGATTTAACACAATTAAAGGCGGGGGAAAAAGCGGTATTCAAAGGAGTCGCGGGCGGATGGGGAATTAAAAATAAATTAGAAGCAATGGGCATAACCCCCGAAGCCGTAATCACAAAAATAAGCGCTCAGCTGATGCACGGGCCTGTTATAATAAAAGCCGGAGAAACTGAGCTTGCCATAGGATTCGGAATGGCAAAAAGAATAATTGTTGAAAAAATAAAGGAATAAAAAATGAAGAAAATTTTATTGATGGGAAACCCAAACGTGGGTAAAAGCGCGATTTTTACAAGGCTTACCGGAGTCAAGGTAATAGCATCCAACTACCCAGGGACAACCGTTGAATTCACGCGGGGGTATATGAAACTCGGTGAAGAGAAAACAGAGATAATTGACGTGCCCGGGACATATACCCTTGAGCCGACCTGCAAGGCGGAGGAAGTTGCGGTTGAAATGCTGAAGGAAGGAGACATCGCGGTAAACGTTCTTGATTCAACAAACCTTGAAAGAAACCTCGGCCTTACCCTGCAGCTTCTCAGGACCGGCATCCCGATGGTTGCAGTATTGAATTTTTGGGATGAGACAAAACACAAAGGCATAGATATAGACATAAAAAAGCTGGAAGGTATCCTGGGCGTTCCTGTGGTTACCACCAATGCCGTTACAGGCGAAGGCATAAAAAATCTTGTGGATAAATTATCTGAGGCGAGGGAAGGGAATTATAAATATGAAGACGAAAAAAAATGGGAGGAGATAGGAAAGCTGGTAGCCCGGGTGCAGTTTCTTCATCACCGCCATCACCGGTTCAGGGAATTCCTTGCAGACGCCTGCATAAATCCCATCACGGGCATTCCCATAGTTATCGGGATTTTTTACATAAGCTTTATGGCCCTTCGTTTTATCGGCGAGGGGATCATAACAAGCCTTACAGAGCCCTTATTTGAAAAGATATGGGGCCCTCTTATGCTGAGGCTGTCAGGATTTCTCGGGATGAAAGGATTCATCCATGATGTTCTCATAGGGCATCTTATTAACGGGAAAATAGATTTTATGCAGTCCTTCGGCCTGCTGACCACAGGTTTATACGTTGAGTTCGCGGCGATCCTTCCTTATATATTCGCTTTCTACCTGATACTCGGGATCCTGGAGGATATAGGTTATCTTCCCAGGATAGGGGTGCTTCTGGACAGGGTCATGCACGTAGTCGGCCTTCACGGCATGGGTTTTATCCCGATGCTGCTGGGGTTCGGGTGCAAGGTTCCCGGAGTCCTTGCGTGCAGGACAATGGAGACAAAAAAGGAGAAATTCATAGCGGCTACCCTGATGTGCATGACGATTCCCTGCGCGTCCCAGACGGCAATGATCGCGGTGCTGCTGGGCAGGCATGGCCCAAAAGGCTTATTTATCGTATTCGGGACCCTGGCCTTTATATGGATAACGGCCGGCGCGCTGATGAGTAAATTCGTTCCGGGAGAATGCCCGGAAATGTTCAGTGAAATGCCTCCGTACCGCGTCCCTTATATCTCGGCGATATTGAAGAAACTCTGGATGCGCATCCTAAATTTCTTTCAGGAAGCCTTCCCGTTTGTCCTGCTGGGCATTCTTGCGGTTAATCTCCTGTATTCATTAAAAATTCTGGAGATGATCGGCAGCGCGGCCGGCAATTTTATGACAAAGGTTTTTGGGCTGCCCGCCCAGGCAATCGGGGCGGTATTGGTTGGATTTCTGCGGAAAGACGTTGCCGTTGGGATGCTTATCCCGCTTAACCTGTCCCTTAAACAATTAATTATAGCCTGTGTTCTTCTCACGATAACCTTCCCCTGCGCGGCGACGTTCTCGATCCTTCTGAAGGAGCTTGGCATAAAGGATATGGCTAAATCCACCCTTATAATGATAGCAACCGCCTTTATCATTGGCATCGCTCTGAATCTTATGCTGTAGCTGTAATCAAATCATCAACAGTTACGTTAAAATAGTCAGAAGAAGAAGACCTTGACAGAAAACAGAAAAAGTGATACAATATATCAGTCATTCAGGGTCATTTCCAATAAGGGGCAAGGATGGATTCGCATTCGGTTTTGGCGGCGTTCGGGCTAACGCTTTTCGCGGGGCTTTCCACGGGCTTCGGCAGCATGTTGATACTTTTCACTAAAAAAAACAAACGTCAAGCTGCTTTCCGTGTCCCTGGGGCTGTCCGCGGGCGTGATGATCTACGTTTCTTTTATGGAGATACTGCAGTCGGCGAACACAACCCTTGTTGCGGAGCTTGGAAAATTATGGGGCGGGTGGGCTGCCATACTTTCATTTTTCAGCGGAATTGTTCTTTCGGCGGTCATAGACAGGTTTGTGCCCCAGCCTGCGAACCCGCACGAAGCCAGGACTGTTGAAAAGGCATGCGAAGAAACCGCTCTTGCGGAAAAAACCGAGGTACCAGCGGGTCCTGGGTCAGAAGGACAAGGCCACAGGCACCGCCATGGCCAGGCTCAGCTGGCTGAAAAGGAAGCGCAAAAAACCAGAAACCTGCTGAGGTTAGGTTATCTGACAGCGGTTGTTATAACGATACACAACATACCCGAGGGCCTTGCCACGTTCATCACTGCCCTGAAAGACCTGAGGCTTGGCGTAACGATCGCAATCGCGATAGCCGTCCATAATATACCAGAAGGCATCTCGGTCTCAGTGCCGATATACTGCGCCACCGGGAGCAGGCGGAAGGCATTCATATACTCTTTTCTGTCTGGCCTGACAGAGCTGGTTGGCGCCCTGATCGGTTTCTTTATCCTGATGCCTTTCCTCAGCAACGTGCTTTTCGGCGTGATATTCGCGCTTACCGCGGGCATAATGGTTTTTATCGCGCTTGACGAGCTGCTTCCGGCCGCGAAGGAATACGGCGAGCACCACCTCGCGATCTACGGCCTGGTGCTGGGGATGCTGATAATGGCGGTAAGCCTTGTATTTATGTAAAAATAATAAGGTAGATTCTCTGTGCCTTTTCTCGGTGTTTCCCTCGGCAGGCCGTTCGCGTATGATTATCTGCTCACTCTGAAAATTTTACCTGTTCCGAGTTTCAGTTAAAATTTTTAATGCCTGCTACGGGAAAGCACCTTGCGGCACAGAGAATTATTATAAATTTATAATATTTATTGTATCATACGGCAACTTTTGGGGAAGAAACTTATGGAAAAAAGGAAATTAAACTGTATTTATGGGCCGGTGGCTTCCTGGAGGCTGGGAACTTCGCTGGGCATAGACATACTCTCCCAGAAAGGCAAGGCATGCAATTTTGACTGTATATACTGCCAGCTTGGGAATAAAAAACCATGCAAAAACAGAAGGAAAGAATTCGTGCCTGTTGCGGGAATAATAAAGGAGGTCCGCTCTTTGCCGCGGCTTAAAGTCGATTATATGACTTTTTCCGGCAAAGGGGAGCCAACGCTTGCTTCCAACCTGGGCAAAGCGATCAGGTCGCTTAAAAAATACGGCAGGGTCTCGGTGCTCACTAATTCAGCCCTGCTTTCAGACAGGAAGGTCAGGAAAGAGCTGGGCCCCGCTGATTTTGTAGCGGCAAAACTGGATTCTTATTCGCAGGGATCGCTTGAAAAGGTAAACAGGCCTGCAAGAGGCATAACTTTTCCGTCGATCCTGAAAGGCATAAAACAATTCAGAAGGGAATTTAAGGGCAGGTTCGGGCTGCAGGTTATGTTTATCAGGCAGAACGGGGGAAATTATAAAGAAATCGCGGGCATTGCAGCGGATATAAAACCGGATGAAGTCCAGATAAACACGCCTCTAAGGCCATCCGGCGGCGCGAAACCGCTCCCGAAGAAGGAAATTGCTTGCATAGCTGCGTATTTTGGGCGACAGCCCGGGCTTGCGAAAACGAAGATCATCACGGTATATGACAGGAAACGAAAAAAAGTCAAACCGCTTAACCTGCGGGATACGCTTAAACGCCGCGGAAAGCTTTTAAAATAGTTTACAGAGTTTATCCCACAGGGATCCCTTTGGGACAAGTTTATATAGTTTACAGAGTATAAATTCAGTGAATTCAGTGGGCTCAGTGGCTGATTTCGTGTTTTCCTCGCCCATCCTTTTAGGTGGGCGAAGTCTCGCCCGCTGAAAGACGGGCGGAGTGCTTTCGTGGAAAAGTTTAGGAGTAGGGGCTTTAGCCCCGTAATAATATCACGAGCCTGAAGGCTCTACTCCTCTAGTTCCTAAAGAATCCATGGAAATCCGTGGAAATTCGTGGTTAAAAAGGAGCGGTTATGGAAGTTGTAGTGACGGACGAGAATTTCAAGGCGGAAGTGCTGGACGCGAAGATCCCGGTGCTTGTGGATTTCTGGGCTGAATGGTGCATGCCCTGCAAGATGATCGCCCCGACCGTTGAGGCGATAGCAAAGGAATATGAG
>Ga0210016_1000603_pt1 | contig 31974 bp, 29 predicted proteins | sample CryGeyCG2014_300_FD_185454 | JGI IMG/M metagenome (GOLD analysis project Ga0210016, IMG submission 185454) | Groundwater microbial communities from aquifer - Crystal Geyser CG02_land_8/20/14_3.00 (SPAdes) (version 2) | ecosystem: Environmental > Aquatic > Deep subsurface > Groundwater | place...
CTTCTTGTCTATTCTGGCTTAGCCTGTCCCTGCCTGTCAAGAATCGACAGGATCCTTCTTCTCCTTGTCATTCTGGCTTGTCCAGAATCCTTCTTTCCTTAAATCGCAAAAAAACGCGAAAAATTCTGATTCACAAATTCCTTCTGATTATTAATTTTCGCGGTTTTTCGCGTATTTCGTAATTTTTTCTGTCCAATATAGCTACAAGTAGTTACTGTGAACCTTTGTTTCTTTGTGTCTTGAGTGGTGTATGCTCTATAGTGTAACACCTGATAAACAATCCAAAAAAGGAAACAGAAAGGCATACCATTTCCAATACCAGATTAAGAGTATGTGTCCCCCCAAAGTAATTGTATTTTGTTATGGCAGAAAAAAATAATTCCAAAAACAACTAATGGTAAATAATTGCGTCACCGAAACAAAAAAGATCCTGCATCAACAAACTCTTCATACAACGGCATTTCAATCTCCTATTGTGACAGACCCTTATTCTCCCTGTATCTCTTCTGCCTCACTGCTCAAGGCATTTAACCGTTCCCTCAATATATCACATTCTTGCTGCACAGATGTATTTTTCTCTGGTTTATATGGCTGACCAAAGGCAATCACCCCACGGCTAAAGGGTTTTGGCAATATATACTTATCCCATGCTGCTTCAAATGTCCACTTATGTCTTGATGCTGAAGATAGTGGAACGATGGACGCACCTGTTTTTCTTGCTAAGGCTATTATCCCTTCCTTTGGTTCATAGATTGGACCTGTTGGTCCATCAACAGCCAGCCCGCAATCATGCCCATCCCTTATCCCCTTGATCAGCCCTATCAACCCACGCATACCACCCTTAGTCGAAGAGCCTCGGACAATCTTGTATCCAAACCTCTGCAATATCCTTGCCTGATACTCCCCATCATTGCTCAGGCTGCTCATTAATATAATATCCCTCTGACTCATATATGGGACAAGCAGAAATTGCTGTCCATGCCAGAAGGCATAGATAACTCCTCCACTTATTCCCTCCAACAATTCCTCTCCAACCACCCTTAACCTGATGGTACGAAACAGGAGGCGGATAAAAATTACAGCCAATAGAGGTAAAATTACATGCAATATCTTTTCTTTAGTCTGCTTGAGCATTGTTTCAACCTATTGCCTCAAACTGTACCTCATACAGCCTCTTGTACAATCCGCCAGAGGACAGAAGTTCATCATGTGTCCCTATCTCTACAATATTACCTTCACTGATGGTAACAATCCTGTCTGCACGAATAATGGTCGAAAGCCTGTGAGCAATAATAATAGTTGTCTGTTGATGCATAATCCTAAAAAGTGCCGACTGGATAAGGTTTTCTGATTCTGTATCAAGGGACGCTGTTGCCTCATCCAATATCAATATCCCCGGTTTTTTAAGTAATGCCCTGGCAATGGCTATCCTTTGCCTTTCTCCGCCTGAAAGCCTGACCCCATGCTCCCCTATTGGGGTATCATACCCTGAAGGAAGATGGGTAATAAAATTATGGGCATTGGCAGTCATAGCTGCTTCTATTATTTCTTCCATTGATGCATCTGGTTGACTATAAGCAATATTAGAAGCAATACTACCAGAAAAGAGAATCGTATGCTGCGGCACTATACCTATTTGCCTTCGCAAACTTTTCAGGGTTACACCCCGAATATCCCTTTCATCTATCTTGATAGTCCCTACCGTAGGGTCATAAAGGCGTGGAATAAGACTAACCAGAGTAGTCTTTCCACCACCAGATGGACCAACAAGAGCCAAAACCTCACCCGGTTCAATTGTTAAATTTATCCCACAAAGCACAGGTTTATCATCATATACAAATGATACGCCCTCGAACTCTATCCTGCCTCTCGAAATTCTTCCTTCTCTCCCCTCTATGTTGCCTTCCGTCTCCCTTTCGCCTTCTCTCTCCTTTATGCCTTCTGTTCCCTTAACATCCGACATCTCCTCCGCATCAATTGCCTCTTCAACCGTAAGTCTGGTATCAAGAAGCTCAAATATTCGCTGGCTGGCTGCTATTGCCTGCTGGATAAGAATATTTGCCTGAGAAAAATCCTGGATTGGTCTGGACACAGTCAACAGATACGCCATAAAAGACATTAGTGCCCCAGCGGTTAATCGTTCATGGCTAACCTCATACCCGCCATACCAGACAACTAAGAGCATACCTGCTATCCCAATGAGCCAGACAAGCGGACCAGAAATCACCATCAATTTTATACCCTTAAGATACAGGTGAAAATATCCTTTGTTTTCTTCAAAAAACCGTTTTGACTCTATCCCTTCAGCACAAAAGAGTTTAACTATGGCTATGCCAGAGATGGTTTCCTGTAAAATATTAGTTACATCAGCCATCTTTTCCTGAATCTGATGGGTTATCTGCCGCATTCTTTTACCTATCTGGACGATAGCCACAGCAATAAGCGGAGCAATAACCATGGTTAATAGGGCAAGTTTCCAGTGGATGTAAAAGATAATGCATATTCCGCCTATTAAAATAAATGGGGACTTAATCAAAACCGCTGCCCCAGAAATAATCAGGTTTTGCAGGACATTAACATCATTTATTGTTCTTGAGATCAACTCACCACAACGGCTATCCTTATGAAATTTCATGGAAAGATGGGTAAGGTGTTCAAATATCTGATTCCGAAGAACAAAGAGTACCCTTTGTCCAATATAATTCATAATAAAGCTATGGGTATATTGAGACACAGCCTGAATAATGGCAACCATAAGGGCTATCCCCAGGATAATATTTAATTGAAAAAGATCCCTTTTATTTAAGGCATCCTCCAGCAACCCCTTGATTAGCCACGGAAATGTCAGGCTACACCCGGAAACAATCAAGATACAGCAAATGGCTATAAATAAAAGCAGTTTGTATCCTAAAACATATTTTAATAATCGAGATATGGTAGTCATAAAGATTCCTTTATCAAAAGCGAGCCATCTGTGCAACCAGAGCAAATGCATCTAAATTTTTGCCAGATTTTTCCACCCCCTACCCCCGCCAGCGGGGGATAACAGAGCAACGAAAGTCATGATTACTGCTTATTCATCACTACCCCGCCAGCGGGGGATAGGAATGTCCCCCGCTGGCGGGGTAGGGGGTGGATTCCCCCTTAATAAAGGGGGTTAGGGGGTTGTCAACAATACTACATTTTTCACTCCCTATTGTTACAATGAAACAATCTCGACAGGCTGTTACGAAACTAAAAATCAGAGGCAATGCCATACCATATATGGACACTACTGATGAGATTAACACAATATATTGTATGCCCTTTGTGCCAGTTTCCTATTTCGTAACAGCCTGTCGAACAAATTTAGATGCGGTTGCACAGGTCAAAAGCGGTGTAGCCAAGCCAAGTAAGCTAACGCACTCCAGAACTTATCTGCTCTAAGACCGAAAGGGTTACCTTCAATGCCGTTATATCATCCTCTGGCGTTGTTAACGGTTTTGTCTCATCAGTAATGCAGCCCAGAAAATGGAGTAATTCTAATTTTAATGGATTATCCTTATGGACAAATATCCTCTCAATAACTGACCTTTGCTGGTACCCGACTGTATCATGGGTCAAGATATAATTACCTGTTGTTTGACGATGGATATGAATATCCTGTTCAGCATAATCAAGAAAAATGTATTCATTTGGCTGGGTAATAGCCATGGTTCGGACCTTGTTTTCCGTCACCCTTGAGGCTGTAAGACTGGCTATACATCCATTGGCAAAAACAATCTGGACATTAGCAATATCCTCATACCCGGAATAAACCTGTGTCCCAACAGCATGGATTTCAACAACAGTAGAATCAATAAGATTGAGAACAATATCAATATCATGAATAAGCAGGTCAAGAACAACACCAGCATCGCCTATTCTGGTATTAAACGGTCCCAACCGTCTGCATTCCACAAACAAGGGATTATGAAGAGCCTTCTTTAATTCCCAAATAGCAGCATTAAACCGCTCCACATGACCTATCTGTAAAATCAGGTTGTTTTCTTTGGCTATTGCCATTAACTCTTCAGCCTCTTTCACATCTTGCGTTATCGGCTTTTCTAAGAGAACATGAATGCCCGCAGTCAGAAAATCTTTGGCTACCTTATAATGAAACGAGGTCGGGACAGCAATACTTACAGCCTCAACTTTATCATACAATTGTGAATAATCAGTGTACGAAGCAACGATATGCTCCTCTGATACCTTGTGAAGGTTATCGGCATTGACATCTGCAATTGCAGTTAAATTTACCTCAGGGATATCGTGATAGCACTTCACATGGTATTTACCCATATGCCCAACCCCAATAACCCCAACATTAATTGATCTCATCCCTTGACCACCCGTTTTTTTTGTTGTGTAGCAATAGTCAGCTTTCTTGCTCCGCTTGTCTTGGCAATATCCATAGCACGAAGCATTTCACCATGGCTTGCTGCCTTATCTACCCGAATAATTACAAATTTATCCCGATTCATTTTAATCTTTTTCTCAAGCAATATGGGCAATCCCTTCCAGTTTGTTCCCACATCGTTTACAGATAACCGTCCGGCAGAGGTAATGGTAACCGTAATATTTTCCCTTTTTTCTCCTTCAGCCGTATGGGCAATGGGCAGTTTGACATCCAGTATAGGCTGAGAAAAAAATGGGGCTGTAACCATAAAGATGATAACTAATACCAGACACACATCAACCAATGGTGTAATATTTACACCGGTAATTGCCTTTGCATCATTCATATATTCCATAGGATCATTCATGATTTTCTCCATACTCTTTCATGATGAGTCTCACTTATTATTTTCCCCATTCAATTAATGGACTCAATCTATCTTTAATTGCCTTCTCTATATTATTAACATTATCTGTATTATTAAATTTAATTTTGTAATAATTGCCAATTTTCTTTAGAATAGAATTGTCCATATCTCTTAAAATCTTATTAGTTTTAATAGCATACAAAATATAAAGTTTTTTATTTTGCTGAACATCTTCTGTATTAACAAGAGGCGACAAATTGCCATATAGCCATGCATCTTCAGGATTAAACAGGTTCTTTAATGAATAAAGATAGGCATACTTATAAAAATTTTCCAATGAGACAACAACTCCATTTGGATGTTTTTTTGTAATAAAGGATGTATTCTTTTTTAAAGAATTCATATCTCTAAATGTCCAATAATACAACCCAATAGGAGAATCCGTTATGTCATTTTTTCGTGGGGGATATTTGTTAATATATCCATCTGTTGTATTATAATTAGATAAAATAAACTTTTTATCGCTGTTTAATATATCAAATTGAAATTGTCTAATGTATTCAAATGTCATTCCTAAAGGATTTTTTTCATAAAGAGCCACCAATATTGGAAATTTCACTGTTCCTGTTCCATGGAACAATGCACTGGAAAATATCTCTCCCCTTATTAGCTTGTAATTATTCTTAAAATCTTTTAATCTTTTGAAATTGGTCTCTTTTATCAAGTACGATAACGGATGCAATACGCAAACGACATTAGCTTTAAGTTTGTGATACGATTTCAGGAACGAAACCCCTAAATCTCTATCAAACAAATCTTCATCACATATGTTTTGTCCCTTCTCCCCATTCTTAAATTCCGATGTTGTATCATTATAAGGAGGATTGCCTATCATTATTAAAAATGCAGAAAGAGGGATTAAATATTTGTCTCTATTGACTTCTTTTAAGGAATTAGTCCGAAAAATATTATGACGACTAAAATGTTGTTTAAGAAATGAACAGGCTTCTAAATCACAATCTGCTATCCGATAATCATAATTTTTCATGTCGAATAAAAATGCCCCACAACCTCCAGCACTATCAAACAGGATAACATTTTTTTTCTTGTTTTCTAAGTAAGGCTTTATAGATTCATGAACCAGTTTAACAAGTTTTTCAGGAGTATAGTAACTGCCTAATTGGATTCTTTCATTTTTTGGTAGATGTTCTGCTAAATTGACTTGCATGCCTATCACCTATTATTAATAATTTCAAGAAGTATTTTGAGAATTTCAACAACATCATAATTATGTCGTTTAGATGCCATCCCAAACACTTTTATCATATGGACAAGATTCAAGGCATTGGTTTTGCTAATAACATATACAAGTTTATCGTCAGAGACAGACGATCTGCCAAGAAGGTCTGATGAATTCTTAAATGCTCTCAAAGGGACACAAAAGTAAACCATCGGCTGAACGCCAGAGGCATATTGCTGTTTTTGAATAGATACTTCTATCTGTGTGTCGTCCAAAGTTTCAATCATAAAAAGTGTGGGTAGATTAATACTTGTTTCTTCAAAATTTATCCCGTTCATAGTAATTTGTGAATGGTGTTCAACAGTTATGGCTTTTTGTCTATAAAGCTTTTATAGTCCCTTATTTCATTGACTAAGTTTTCAACTTCTTTTTCAGTGATAAATTCTAATTCCATAGCCTTATAAAATATTTCCGACAATTCAGAAGGATATTTTTTCTTTCCGTTACTTCCAACAAAATGTTTGCTTGTTAATTTTGTTTCTTTTTTACCATCTTCAACATCCTTAATAGGAACATCATAACCTATTTGCCATTCTAAGTATGTTTGTTCATCAAAAAGACATTCTCTTGTAGAAAATGTTTCACCAAAATCTAATTTACTTTTTCTTTTCTCGAATCTGAATTTACCAGCATTAGTAGCAGGTATGGTTAATAAAATATTGTTTTCTTTAACTGTCAAATCCATTTCTATCTCCTTATTTTAAGCTACTATTTTCCGATTCGTTATATAGCCGGACCCTAATGCCCTTTGGACTCTTTCAAAAGCAATTTTGCAATATTTTTAAACAATTGAGGAAGAAATTTTGTGCTAAAGAATGTAATAAAGAAACTATTGTTTTTTAAGACCCTATCGCATTCTGGCATAATATTATAAAAAAGACTTAAATCAGCATCGTTTCGGATACCATTTTTGTTCAATCCATAAGGTGGGTCAGTAATTATTGCATTTATGGAATTATTTGGAATTAACTTTATCAGATCCAAACAATCTCCACAGATTATTTTATTAATGAAATCTTTAGGATATTTAAGATTAGGTTTGATTATATCTCTATTTTGGATCATTTCCATTTTAATTTTCCTTGCTCACAATGGCAGAAAACTTGTTTATAGTATCATTCATGATTATTCCCGTGTTCCTTCATAATGGCTAATTTTTTTGCCCCATTTTGTCTGGAGATGTCCAAGAGCCTGACCACATCATCCACCATATTTTTTTCTTCAGCTGTAATAGCTACCAACTTATCCTGACTTTTATTTAATGCCTTTCGCAATTCTCCGGGCAAGGTTTTCCATCCAACTATCTTTCCGTTCAAGGATAGCTCTCCATTTGTCTTTAGATTGATACAAACATTGGAAGAGACAGCACATTTACCGGTAGCAACACCTGTTTTTGATTCAAGCACCCGAATCCCTGCCTGCATAAGCATAGGAGCAGTAACCATAAAAATGATAACCAGTATCAAGCTCACATCTACCAATGGGGTAATGTTAGGGGCAGAGATATATTCTGTTTCAAAAGGAGATATTTTCATGGATATTACCGTCCATTAATGAAGTTGACATATCGTAGGGGCAATCCTTACGGTTGCCCTTATTAATGACAAAGCCCAGTTGCGGCGTACTCTTTGTTAACTGCAGCGATTAGTTAGACTATTATTTTTTACCACGAAGAACACGAAATGCACGAAGATTTTATAAAACAAACTTTTTTATACCTTCCTTCAATCTTGGCATTGTTCATAAGTAGATTCAATTAAACTTGGATAGAGAGATCGATGTACTTCTATGGCACATCCGATAACTTTATTGGATATTTCGTCAAATCTCACTTCGTGTTCTTCGTGTTCTTCGTGGTTTAATCTCTTTTAGCCTAACCCTCTGATTCAAGCCCACCGGTGAGCATAACCAATAATTTTCGACTGCATATATCCATACTCATAACCGTGGTCTTCATTTGTTTTGTAAAATAATTATAACACACCACTGCAGGAATGGCTACCATCAATCCAGCAGCAGTAGCAACCAATGCCTCAGAAATACCAGCAGCTACAACAGCCGGGCCACCAGACCCAGATGCAGCCAGATCATGAAACGCTCGAATAATACCAACCACAGTTCCAAATAATCCAATAAGCGGTGAAATATTACCCAGAGTGCCAAGGATATTAAGAAACCGTTCCATCTTGATCATTTGTTCCAATCGAGTACCAATCATCAGCTCTTCTAAGTCAGGTTTGTGAAGGTATCGGTTTATTAATCCTGTTTTTACCACTGCTGGAACCGCACCCATAGTATTATCACAAAAGCTTACAGCCTCCATGAATTTGCCTGCATTGATAAATTTTTGAATACTATCCATAAATTTATTAATATCAACACTTATCTTATGAAAAAACCACCATCGTTCAATAACAAAGGCAAGAAGAAGCATGGAACAGACTAAAAGTATCATCATGGTAAAACTTTCTCTAAGTACAGCCAGAATATCTATGGTCATTACAGTAACCCCCATTTAATGAAAATTAATAAACATTTGAGTATCAGATATAAGTATGCCAGAAATAACGCAAAAAGTCAAGGAAAATTATGGGGGGTGTTGTGTTGCCCAAGATTTTTCTTGACATCCTAATTAATTTATGACATAATAGACTGGTGGTAACTACTTAGAGAGAAGAATTTACCACAGAGACACGGAGAATACGGAGAGACATAGAAGATTTCCGATGTACTGTAAAAAATGGGAAATAAAGGTATTTCTCATCAATTCTTCGTTTTCTTCATGTCTCCGTGGTGAGTAGTTACGATTGGTAATTGGTGAGGTGTACGACTTATGGAATTCAAAAAAAGACATAAAAAACATAAACAGCATGAAGAGCATGAAAATCACGAAAGCAAACAAAGTAATCAAAATAATCATCCGCCCATTGTAGATGAAATTATAGGAATAATGCTGCTTGGGTTTAGTATCCTGTTGATATTTGCCCTAATAGCACCAGATAAAACAGGTAGGGTGGGAGAATGGCTGTACGAAAAGTTCATTAACCCATTTGGCACTGGTGCCTACTTTATTCCTATAGTTATAAGTATTTTTGGATGGGATCGCATTAAAACAAAAGAGTTGCGGGGAATGGAAGGTATCCTGCGGGGCATGGGTGGTATTTTACTATTGCTTGCCATATCTACCCTGCTTTCGCTTTTTTATCTGATTGGAAATATCATGACAAATGGTGGTTTTGTGGGGACATATCTTGGGTTATGGCTGGCAAATAATTTTCATTATGGTGCATTTATAATTGTTTTTACTTGCATCGCATTAGGGTTTATCCTGCTTACCCGATCCTCGGCTATGATACCATTCAATGTTTTGAAAAGGGTATGTGTCTGGGGTTGGGGCATGGTGAGTGCAGGATTATCCAAAGCAGAGGATGAAGAGCAGGAAAGGATAGAGGAAAAATCTACAGCCAAGCACTCTACCAGGGAAAGAGATAGAGAAAAGATAAGGACAGAAAAACAAGAGAAAGAGGAAAAGGAAGAAAAAACAAGGGACATTCATATTCCCAGGATTGTGATGCCAAAGGAGATAGTTATTGCCCCTCATAAAATTATACAGCCAATAGAGGGTGCTGAAAAGATATATCAATTACCAGATATGTCCCTGCTTAAGGATCCGCCGCCTGCATCAGAAGAAGACCTGCGAGAAGACCTGTTGCTGACCTCAAAGCTCCTTGGTGAGACACTTGAAGACTTTGGGATTGATGCAAAGGTTGTTCAGGTAAACAGGGGTCCTGTGCTTACGAGTTTTGAGGTTCAACCTGCGGCTGGTGTAAAGGTATCCAAAATCGTCTCTCTTTCAGATGATCTTGCCTTAGTATTAGCTGCACCAAGTATCCGTATTGAAGCCCCTATACCCGGCAAGCAGGCAGTAGGCATAGAAATACCAAACAGAACTGCAACCATGGTTGGACTTAAAGAGGTACTCCTTGCTGAACAATTTCAGTTTTCATCCGCTATCTTACCATTAGCCCTTGGCAAGGATATTATGGGCAATCCTGTGGTTACAGATTTGACTAAGATGCCTCACATGTTAGTTGCTGGTGCGACAGGGTCAGGGAAAAGTGTTTGTATAAATGGCATTATCATGAGCATATTATACAAGATGCACCCTGACAATGTCAAACTCCTGATGATTGACCCCAAGATGGTAGAGCTAAGTGTTTATGACGGTATTCCGCACCTGCGATTTCCAGTTATTACAGGACCAAAGGAGGCAGTTAAGTGTCTTAAATGGTTAGTCAAAGAGATGGAGGACAGATATAAACTCTTAGCTGCAGAAGGGGCAAGACATATTACAGGTTATAATGATAAGCTCCTCGCAAGAGAGGAAAATACCATGTGTTATGTAGTGGCTATCATCGATGAGTTGGCAGATCTGATGATGGTTTCTTCTCAAGAGTGTGAGGATTCCATTGCCCGATTGACTCAAATGGCAAGGGCAGTTGGCATCCATCTTATTCTGGCCACCCAACGACCATCTGTAGATATTATTACTGGTGTCATAAAAGCCAACTTCCCTTGCCGCGTTGCCTTTCAGGTCTTTTCCAAGATAGATTCAAGAACCATTCTGGATATGAATGGAGCAGACAAGCTCCTTGGTCGGGGCGATATGTTGTTTTTGCCGCCAGGGGCACCCAAACCTATCCGTATTCAAGGGGCGTTTCTCTCTAATGAGGAAATTGAAGATGTTATAAAATTTATTAGGTTGCAAGGATTTGAACCACATCAAGAAAAGTTTACAGCTGATACATTAGAAGAAAAACAAACCATTTTTGATGAGGATGACCTTCTTGAGGATGTTCTCAGATTGGCTGTCAGGAATGAAGGTGTTTCTACCTCTATGATTCAGAGGAAATTGAAGATTGGGTACAACCGTGCTTCAAGGCTGGTTGAAATGTTGGAAGAACACAATTTTGTAGGTCCATCTGTAGGTATAAAACCAAGAGAGGTTTATATTAATCAGGAGGATCTGGACAGGTTGTTTGAACGAAGGTAATGGGACATTGATATTTGATTTCTAATCGCACAGGTCGATATTTTTCTTGACTTCTAGTGGTAAGTTGTAGTATACTTTGTAAGTGTTCAGCCATTAGGAGTCAAGAAAAAAATAAGTTGTACACCAAGAGTCCCTGAGTTGCTTGGCTGGCAAGGCGTGAGAAACGAGCATACTACTGTATGTAAGCGACGAACAACGAAGCCAGCCAAGATGAATCGGTGACACGACTCCTGCAAGTTATTTTTTCTTGACGACTTAGTGGTCAGATGGATACTAACCGCTGATTGCTGATACCTGAACGATAAACCTGATGGGAGCTATCTATGATCCTTGCCGTGTATGACAAACCAGTTCTTCTGGGTGGCAACCCAATTCTTAAACAACCTATACCTATAGCCAGACCAACCCTGCCTGAAATAAATGAGATACAGGATGAATTCTGGCAAATATATAATTCCGAGATGGTGACTAATTCAGGTTTCGTGCAGAGATTTGAAGAAAGGGTGGCAGATTATCTTGAGGTAAAAGAAGCGGTATGTGTTTCGAGCTGCACCTCTGGATTGATGTTGGTTATGAAGGCTCTTGAACTTACTGGAGAGGTTATTTTGCCGAGCTTTACCTTTTTTGCTTCAGGACATGCCCTGTTATGGAATAATCTTGTGCCTGTATTTGTTGATTGTTCACCTCTTACCTATAACCTTAACCCTGAGATTATTCAGGAATGTATAACGCCAAATACCACAGCCATAATGGCAGTTCATATATTTGGTAACCCTGTGGAGATTGAACCCATCCAGAGAGTTGCTACAGATAATAATCTCAAACTTATTTTTGATTCTGCCCATGCCATTGGAACAAGGTACAAGGGAAAACTTGTGGGCAGTTTTGGTGATGCTGAGGTGTTTTGCCTTAGCCCAACCAAGGTATTAACCGCTATTGAGGGTGGTATCATTACAACCAATGACCAGTCGTTAGCAAAAAAGCTGAGAATGGGCAGGGATTATGGAAATTCAGGTAATTATGACTGCGAATTCCTTGGATTAAGTGCCAGAATGGAGGAGTTCAATGCATTGATAGGGCTTAAGGGATTAGAACACATAGAGGAAACTGTTGCAAAAAGAAGCAGGCTGAAGGATATATATCAAGAGAATATTTACCAGATACCGGGTATTTCATTTCAACAGATAGATGTAGGGAATACAAGTAGTTACAAGGATTTATCCATTATTATCAAGAAAGATGAGTTTGGATTAGATAGGGATCAATTAGCCTATGCCCTTGATATGGAAGGGATTACTACCAGAAAATATTTCTATCCACCACTTCATCAGCAGATATTATATAGCAGGTATCAACAATATCCTTTGCCAGCAACAGAATTTGTTTCAAATAATATTCTATGCCTGCCATTGTATTCCCATATGGAAGAGAAAATCGTGCAGGATATATGTCAGGCTATTTGGAGGATATACAGGTATCGAGAAGAGCTCTGGCAGCATTGCAGGTAGGGTTGTGTCTCTGCGATGCAGAAGGAATTAAATCCATGCGATTATTTATCAATATCTTGTTTTCAATCATACTCAGTTTTGTTCGATTGCTCAGGTTTCATCAGGATAGGATTTGTGGGTGGTTTATTCGTATAAACAATCAAATAGTATTAGCCAATATTCCACCCAATCTTAAGAATGAACACCTGTTTCTTTTGATCCCGCATTGCCTTCAAAACTATGATTGTGAATTCAAGATTACGAGTCAGGTCAAAAACTGCCGCAAGTGTGGTAAATGCAGCATTAAGGATTTGATTAATTTCTCAGAGGAACGACATATCATGCTTTCTGTTGCCCCTGGCGGCACACTTGCACGGGCAATAATAAAGGAATATCAACCAAGATTGATTATTGCTGTTGGTTGTGAACGAGAGCTTGAATCTGGAATTAATGATGTGTATCCACTTCCTGTAATAGGGATAATTAACCAAAGACCAAATGGACCTTGTAAAAATACTGTGCTGAATATGAATAAGGTGGAAGAGGTTGTTCAGATTATAACTCAACAGGCTGTTAGGAGTCAAGAAAAATAAGTTGTACCCCTTAGGTGGTGGATATTTCCCTTGATTATCTGTCTTTTGAACCATACCGTTATTTTGCCTCCAATCCCTTCATCCCCTCCTCCATCCTCTGTCTTATCCCCTCAAACCCTGCTAATTGGTCTTCCGGAATATCCCGCATACGGACAATCTCTCCCTGAACAGGAAGGCAAAGGATATTCCCAATCTTTACCCCCTTTTGCAAGGCACAAATTGCCCTCTGGTGATACTTAAGAATAGTCTTTAACATCTGATACTGTTTAGCAAATGAGGTGTAGCTATCAACCGCATCAAAGGCATTTTGATGAAGGAAGTCTTCACGAATAGTCTTAGCTGTTTCAAGTATCAATCTATCCTCGCTGGACAGGGCATCCATGCCTACCAATCGCACAATTTCCTTGAGCTCCCCTTCTCTTTGTAGGATACTCATAGCATTCTGACGAAACTCAGTCCAATCAGGAGAGACTTCCCCTGTCAAAAATTTCTCTATCTTTTCATGATACAGGGAATAACTGGTTAACCAATTTATAGCCGGGAAGTGTCGCTCATATGCCAGCCAATCCTCAAGACTCCAAAAGACCTTTACTACTTTAAGGGTTGACTGAACAACCGGGTCATTCAAATCTCCACCCGGTGGAGACACCGCCCCAATAACACTTAATGCCCCTTCCCTTCCATTGCTTCCACAACAGATAATCCGTCCTGCGCGTTCATAAAACCCGGCAATCCGTGAAGCAAGATAAGCTGGATACCCCTCTTCACCAGGCATCTCTTCCAACCTGCCTGACATCTCCCGCAATGCCTCTGCCCAACGAGATGTAGAATCAGCCATCAAAGCCACACTATAGCCCATATCCCTGAAATATTCAGCAATGGTAATTCCTGTATAGATTGATGCCTCCCGAGCAGTAACCGGCATATTGGAGGTATTGGCTATCAATATAGTTCTCTGCATCAATGGTTTACCAGATTTGGGGTCAAGCAATTCAGGGAATTCCAGCAACACATCCGTCATCTCATTGCCCCGTTCCCCACAGCCAATAAAGATAATTATCTCAGCATCAGCCCATTTGGCTAATTGATGTTGAATAACAGTTTTGCCAGCACCAAATGGACCTGGGGCACAGGCTGTTCCACCCTTGACTATAGGGAAAAAAGTATCAATCACCCGTTGTCCGGTAATCAGGGGCATATTGGGAACCAACTTTTCTTTATATGGCCTTGGTTTCCTGACAGGCCATTTTTGCATCATGCTTATATCCCCTACCCCATCCTTAGTCCGTATTTTGGCAATAGTCTCAATAACAGTAAATTCTCCTGTATAAATATCTGTAATCTCACCCTCAATACCATGAGGTACCATAATTTGATGTTTAATAAGCTCGGTTTCCTGAACACATCCTAAGATATCACCGGCTGTAACCCTATCACCGTTTTTTACCACTGAAACAAATGCCCACTTCTTTTCACGATTCAAGGCATTGGTTTTAACCCCTCGAGGGATATAATCACCGGCAAGTGTCCTGATAACATCTAATGGTCGTTGAATACCATCGTAAATTGACGAAAGTAGCCCGGGTCCAAGCTCTACACTCAATGGTTCACCCGTTGTTACAACAGATTCACCCGGGCCAATACCGCCTGTCTCCTCATATACCTGAATGGATGCTTCATGCTCAGCAATCTCAATAATCTCCCCAATCAATCCAATATCACCAACCCTCACCACATCTGCCATCCGTGCCTGAGCCATATCCCTTGCCACAACAAGTGGACCGGAAACCTTTGTAATTATTCCTTGTTCCATAGAAACACCTCCATTAACCTTCTCTGCTGATGTAACATGTGCATCTTACCCATGATTTATACTCAAGTGGGGCATAAATTGCGATTTTTCTCAAGTGAGGATTAATCAAGGAGAGCAAGGCGTGAAGGTGAGCAATAGTATACTATTGCGAACCTGAACAACACAGCTATCGTTGATTAAGACCAGCGAAAAACGCAATTTATGCCCCACTTGAGTATAAATTTCACAAACTGGGAAACTTGTGCCACCTCGCTGAGTAGTTACCACTCCTCATTTAACTCCCACCAACTCTGCCTTTAGCCAACCAGCATTGGTCTGACATTCTATTTTTACCGGCAATCGATTTTCATCATTTGTAAACCAGATAACTACGCCCCCGGAAGACTCCACAACCTTTAAGGTAGAAAATTTACCTTGTGGCACACGAATCCTTTCTTGCTTTTCCACCCTTACCGTTATCGCCTTGTCCCCGTCTTCGTTAAGGAGAGCAAGAGAACGAGAATCATTCAGCTTTAGTTCTTTCCCCCGCAAATAATAAATTAAGGCAGGGATATTCATGGTATTAGGGGAAAGAATTATCCTTTCCCTTTTATCATCCTTTACTGTGGTTATTGTCCCAAAATGATTCATCTGGTCAAGTTCAACAGTCCAATTCTTGATATATTTGCCTTCCTGTATCTGATTCTTGATATACACTGGCAAAAGATTTTTCATTGAAATGTGTGTTTCAATCTTGTTATGCAGTTTATAAATTTTTGAAACAAATGGTGCTGTTCTGGTTTCAGAGATTAATTGAAGGGTTTGAGATCTAGGCAACAAACACGCTGCAATGGTCTGATTCCCTATCTTCATCCCAAACATTTCTATTGAAAAAGATAATGTCTCTTTCTCCTTAAATGGCAAACTTTCGGCAAACCCATAATTACAAAATGTAATAATTGTGCAAAACAACAATACTATTTTCACATCTACCGTCCCATAGCCAATCTTGAAATAAGATACCTTGGCAACCTTGCCTCAGTCATCTGTTGTTGTGTTTTTTTAATATCATACGCAACCTTTTTTATGGTTACAGTTCTTGTCTGCATATCTAATATTCCAAAGGATGCTCTCTCATCCCCATCCCGTGGCTGGCCAACACTTCCAACATTAATAATACTCTGAGTATCCTTTATCAGAGAAAACACATCCTTATCTATAAGCTTCAAACTTTGAACAGGTTGTCTTTGTTTTCTAAAAAAAGCATAGGGATGATGAGTATGTCCTACCAATAGAAGTTCTCTGTGCTGCATAAGTTCAAAACTCCTTTTTGCATCTGCACCAGTCACAATATATTCACCCGTAAAGTTATACAAACTACCATGAACAAGAATAAAATCCTTTTGTGACAATACCTCTGGAAGGTAGAAAAGGTATTCTTTGTTTTCCTTAGTAAGTTGATCCTCTGTCCAGAAAATTGCCTCCTTAGCATATGAATTAAACCAATCCATATCCTTCCAACCAATACTGGCAAGGTCGTGATTGCCAGCAAGTATCAGCCCATCAAGACCCCTTATTCTTTCCACACACTCATTTGGGTTTGGACCATAACCAACAATATCTCCTAGACAAATTATTTTATCTACTACCCCTATTGCATTTAAGACTGTATCTAAGGCTGTATAATTACTATGAATATCAGATATTATTCCATATCTCATTGTATTCCCAATATTCCTTTTATAACCCCGGCTATAGTTGATTTCTCATTTTCCTCTGGTTTTTTCTTAATTCTGGCGATTACCCCTTCCCCTGCTTGTGGTGTTTGCATATTCGCAATAACATCTACAGCTACTTGATACGCATATTGTCCCTCTTCAGAGATAGTTACTCTATCCTTACCATATTTTTCGGCAATACTCCCGATTTGGTTACTACTATGCTTTTTAATTCGAATATTTTCTTGTTCTTCCCTTGGCCTTGCCCTTTCTCTTTCCATTTGTTGCTGTTCTTCTTCATTGGTTACTTCCTGTGGTCTAAGCATGTTATTCAGGTTAAAGATATCCATTTTTGCATCACTCCTTTAAGTCCTTAACATCCTTCTCATCTGTATCTTTAACGAGTCGAGACAGATCATCTACTTCTATATTTTCAATTTCAATAGATACATGGTTCTTTATCTCATCTGTAGCCTTTTTAATCTCCCTGAGTCCCCGTCCAAGTGCCCTGCCAATCTCAGGCAATTTCCTTGGGCCAACAACGATTAAGGCAATTATCAGAATAACAATAAGCTCTTGCGTACCTATTCCAAACATTATTTCTCCTCACAAATACTTAATCATTGTTTCTATCGATCGTTTTTTAGGTCCCAGACCAGATTTATCTGCATAACCAACAGGAACTACTGCCATAAATTCACCCTTTGGCTCATCCAAAAATTTCAAGACATCATCTTTAATCAAGAAAAGTATGCCTAACCAGACTGTGGACAGTCCAAGGGATGTAGCCGCTAAGAGTAAATTTTCAATTGCAGCTGCAGAACTCTGAATCTCCATGGTACGAAAAAAATCATTTGCCATTTCTTTTTCTATCTTAAAAAGATCTACCCCATGTTCAATAAGTCCACCTGTATTGACAACAATAATTACCACAGTTGCACTGCTAATGCTCCGAGCAGCCATACGAAGCAGGGTAGATGCTGGCCGTGGGAATTTGTTTGAATTGGCAACTATAAGATTAGCTAATTCTTGCTTCTTTTTATCCTTTATCACAATAAATCGCCATGATTGTTGATTATGTGCAGAAGGAGCAGTGTTTGCAGCCTGAAGGATAATATTTATCTGCTGGTTGGATACTTCCTGAGGAGTAAATGACCTGATGCTTCGCCGATTATTAATAGTTTGTAGTGTTTCATTAAGCTGAAAGATTGAATCATTGTTTATCATAATTTCCCCACATCCAACCCTGCAAATGCCTTCAACATTGCCAGCCCCTGAGATTGACTCTTTTCCGGATGGAATTGCACCGCATAAAGGTTATTCTGCCAGATAGATGAGACAAATTCTACACCATAATCCGTTGTTGTAGCAATAACCCCTGTATCTTCAGGTACTACGAAATAGGAATGGACAAAATAGGTAAAGGTTTTGTCCGATATATCTTGCAATATAGGAGATTTTTTTCTTATATTTAATTGATTCCAGCCCATGTGAGGAACTTTTAAGGTAGAATCTTGAAACCTCACCACCCTTCCCTTGATAATATCAAGACCAGAGCAATGCCCAAACTCTTCACTTTCAGTAAAAAGCAATTGCATACCAAGGCATATTCCCAAAAATGGCTTACCAGAGGAGATACTTGAATGGATAACCTCAATAAGTCCAAGATTTTTAAGATTATCCATTGCATCGCTAAAGGCACCAACCCCTGGCAGAACCACGGATGATGCTGTATCAATAACCTCAGGATTGCTGGTAATTATTGCCTCAGCCCCTACCATTTCAAAACCCTTCTGAACAGAACGAAGGTTTCCTACCCCATAATCAATAATAGCAATCATTTAACAATTTCCTCTATACTATCCTGTAAAGTTTTTTACTGTTGCTAAAAATTCTTTTGCATGTTGAACATGCTCTGCTGATTTTTCGATTGATATTTCAGCTAATTCCTTATAATCTGCCTCTTGTCTATTATCAAAAGCATTATGGAGAATTTAGTAACTACTCACCACGGAGACACGGAGGCACAGAGAAGAACATCCCCCTCTCCTTTGATAAGGGGGAATTAGGAAAATACAAAACCATCTACTCGTTTGTCTAATTTGTTATCTTGCTTTAGACCATGCCACTTTACTCAGTATTTCTTCTTCGTGTCTCCGTGTCTCTGTGGTAAATTCCCCTCACTGAGTAGTTACAGAATTTTTGAATAATGCTTGTCGATCTTTCCTTGTTTGACAAATTCTTTATCAAATGTAGAAATTATTCCTATATGCTTGGAAGTTTTGATATTGAGGCTGGTTTTCAGAAAAAGAGCCAGTACAGCATAAAACATTGTATAGTATGCCCTATTTGTGATGGATCTGGGACTAAAATTTTCCTGCAACATCTTTTCAGCCTCAGAAAGCGTTTCTTCGGCCTGCCCAAGACGGTAAAGATATAGAACCTCTCTATCTGTCATACCTTGATTCCTTCTTCATTAATATTTTTAACTATTGGAGATGCACGCAACGGCGAATCTTCTATCTCATGGCGTGTAAAAAGAAGTGGAGAGATATAGATAGAATTTTCAAACCCTTCCTCCCATATAATTTCGCGCACCCCTTTTTCTAACTCTTTATCAAGATATTCCACCTCAATAAATACATCCATATCAGAATATTCACCTTGTGTCCCTTTTGCTCGTGAACCAAACACCCGAAAATCAATAAGACTTATAACATCTGATAATCTCTTTTTCAGTTCCTTTGCTATTTTGTAGTTACTTTCATTCATAGTTTATTCTCACTTCTTCTGCTCTCTGTATTTGGTTAAGTGCAGTAAACTGGCTCACTGTTCACGATTACCATTTACTCTACCCAATAATCATAATCCCTTGAACATCTCTCTGTCATCACAGATGAAACCGTGGACAAACCAGCTATCTTTAAGGATTCATTCCTGATCAATTCCTCTTCTGGTGTGGATGGAGTGGTATAAAAGCTATCATTTTTAGCCCCTTCATCATCAGGCATTAATGCCTCCTCTGTATATCTACAGCAAGGATTCCAGAGCAGCCAGCTATTACATCCTCGTTGAAGCAAAGCCTTAATCTGAAGTTGCACCTCTACAGGACCATATTGTTGCTTTAAGCTAAAATCCTGCAGCCAGCTTCTAAGTTTACAACCTGTTCCTTCGAGCTTGCGAAGGGCATTCTTAGTACTAATATTTATCACATCATATGGCATGGCATCTGGGTTGATAAGTCCATATTCACCACGATAATAGTGAGAGGGATAAACCATAGGTGAAATAAAGTCAGCATATCTGGCAATTTCCATAAAATCCTGTCCAATCCCCAGATCCCTGTCTATGCTTAACCCAAAGACATCAACAGAGATATAGCCCTTTCCCCCCATTCCTTGCTTGCAAAACTTGACAAAATCACTGGTAGCAGCAATAGCTGTTTTATTATTATGATCCTTTCCATACCAGCAGTTACTAATTCGACCATTGGTAGGAAATCGGACATAATCAAACTGAATCTCATTAAATCCATAGGCAATAAGTTCTTTTGCCAGACTAAGATTATACTCCCAAACATCTTGACAATAAGGATTTGTCCAACAAGCCCCCTTAAAATCATACCATATTTGACCATTTTTTTCACAAACAGCCATATCAGGTATTGCCTGTGCCAATAGATTGTCCTTAAAAACACAAATTCTGGCTATCTTGTATAACTGATGCTGATCACATAATTTAACAATTTTCTCAATATCCATTATAGGTTTTATTGCCCCTATCTCTCTTGCCAGCGGAACGGCAGTTCTATAAGCAATAACCCCATCTGTTTCTTTAATATCTATAACCACAGCATTCAATTCTGTCCGATCCGCCAAGGCTAAAGATTGTTTGAATAGTTCAAGGTTGGAGGCTACACATGAGGTAATATGAATTCCCTTAACCTCATCAGGCGAAACTTTTGTCATGGAAAGGGGAGGGATTGATGAATACATGTAAGATTTTTCTGCATGGAGCATGGAAGGATTCAGCATAAGGAAAGGTAGCAGGATAATTTCGATTAAGATGAGCTTTTTATGTATCATTATTTCCCTCATAAAATAGAAACATTTATCAAGAATGCCCTGCAAGTATCCCTACCTGTAGAGATATTCATCAGGCTGAAAGCTTGAATTACTTTTATTATATCGGCTATCTCTATTGATTACTCAAGCCTTTTCTTGGGGATTTCAGGATGTACTTGTTAGCTTGTGGTTAATGTGTGTTTATACATAAAAAAATAGGGCGCTGTCCCCATTTTCCCCATTGCTGAGTAGTTACATATGGTCAACAAAATATCCCAATTCCCCGAGCCTTTTCTTAATCTTATTAATATTCGCTGCTTTAATAAGGATACGACAATCCTCTGCCTTGAGGATATATTTCTTTAGCAGCTCATCTGTGGCGATAAGCGAGATTAATTCTTTGTCTGGTATTAATTTATATACTGTCATCTCTTTTTCAATGGTTAACGGATTGATCTTTTTCAGGATACCATCTAAAAAATTCTGCCAGATTTGAGGTGGTTTTGAGGAGATATAATCCTTAAAAAGTGTTATTTTTTGTTGAATATCCTTCTCGCAAAAGCATTCTTTAAGAAAGGAATTGTAATCTACACGATAGTGGGCATTACTCATCTTTTCGCCAATCTTCTCCAGAGCAAGCCTCTTAAGCACATCCTCTCCCTCCATATGGATAAGCAGCCTTCCCTCATCCAGAATAAGATTTGCCTTTTGTTCCTCAATCCCTTCCATCGTATATTCCTTGGTCAAGCCCAGAACGAAAGCACCCAATCTGGTTAATCTTACATATTGCAAGCCATCAAAGACAGAAAGGTATTTATGCTCTTTTTCCTGTAAGAAAGGATTCTCCGGAAGGTTATAGGCAATATCAACCAGACCAAAGGCAGAAAATAAAAACATAACAGACTTAACCAAAGGTATGATTAAGGCATCCTTATAAATCCCATCTGATATCATAACCCTCTCATGACCATAGCGGAATGTTTTGTTATAATACAAGTATCTATTTGCCACAGCCCTGTCAACTAAATCCAAATTCATGTCTCTATAACAGCAATAATTAATCATATTTTCCATTGCATACCAGTGATAATCTGACATTACCTTTAAGAGGTTAAGGATGGATAATCTTACTTTTTCCTCTTGTTGTTCATAGTTATAATAATAGTAATTAGCATCACCCTTTATGTGAAACAATAAGTTTCGCATCTGATACTTCTTCAAATCCTTACAGTTAAAAAAATTATCAAACAATTGTTTCAACCCCTTAATCGGGTCAATAATCCTTTCTGTTGATGCTGCTGTTAAAAAATCAATAATCAATTGAGTTTTTATATATTCCATATCATTATCATAAAATTCCTTAATGGAACAACACCTTGCCATTTCTTTAATCGAGCCTTTCATGACCTTGTTCTGGTTTTTGGAAAATTTCAGATTTCCCTGTTTAATGTAAGCAATAAACAGATTTATTTGTCTTAGAATCAAGGCATTATTCTCATGGATAAAATCTGTTTTTTTAATGGTATCCAAGGGAAGCATCTCATATCCCTCCGGCAGCGGCAGATGTTTTTTTAGTATCTTTCTGAGCTCATCTGAAAGGGACACAAAACTATTTTCTTGATTAGAACGATAATATCCTTGTTGAATTCGAAATAACAGATAATCATCACAAAGTTTTAACCTATTATACCCATCATCTTTCATTATCTTTATCTTAAACATTTCTTCAAGCCTTGCAATACTGTGTCTTTCATTCTCCCAGACAACAAGATTTAACACCTTTTTTACACCCTCTGAAAGAGAAGAGAAAAACATCTGGAACAAATCTTTATCCATAAAAACCATAGCAAAAGCACAAATAAGTTCAACCTTCTTTTGAGATATTGCATCCTTCTTAAAGAGATCCTGCAAATATCGTTTACATATCTTTTTAAGGGCATCAGCTGTATAATCTTTGTTGATTATTTCCTCTATTTTGACAATTTCAGCCTCAGTTATTCCTTTTGATGTAATTGCCTTTCTGAGATTAATCAGGTTCAAATTTAATAAAATCTTTGCAGCAAATGCAGACACCTCTTTATTTTTATCATTTGCAAGATATTCAAGCATTTCTTCTCCCCAGCTAAAGCTATGATCAGCAATGGCTTGAACCGCATATTTGCGTACCATGGGGTTGGAATGATACGCAGCCTTTTGTATCAGGTTTTGTACCATTTCATCCTCAGCATCAATTGCAATGCAAGAGGAGATAATATTGATATAAAATTCCCCTGGCTCTGGTTTGCACGACTGAAACAATATGGGTAATATTCTTTTACCAAGACCAATACAGGCAGCTATAGCTGCCTGACCGACAATATGGGCAAGGGGATGTGGTTGAATATATTCTAAATTATGCACAATAGAGACTAATAAGGCATTGACATCTGCCGGACTTTCCTCTTCCACTATCTGCAATACCTCCTTAAACCTCCAGAGAAGCATTAATCGCCAACGGATATTGCTTGTAGAATTCAAAACATGGCTAATTTGTGGGAATGTCCATTCTGTCAGGGTACCAATTGTGGCTATTTTTTTTAACTCAGAAGCCACACAATCAGCACATAACCTGCCCTTTTCCGTCAAACAGGTTGGCACCTCGCGTTTATGACACAAGTAACAATGCGAATCATGCCGTGATCCAATTGACCATTCTGTAACAATCTCTATTTTGTTGAATGCATCTTTTAATATCATTAAACTCATACCTCCTCTGCAACGCTCACAGTCCTAGCACAAATTCCACATCCTTTTCATCAAGTGATTTTATGGAGGCACCATCGGTTGAGATCAGGCTTTCAAAGAGTTCACTCTTTAACCCCTGTAGTTGCAGCATCTTTTCCTCAATAGTATCCTTTGTTATCAGTTTATAGCTGAATACCGTTTTATCCTGTCCGATACGATGTGCCCGGTCAATTGCCTGATTCTCTGCAGATTTATTCCACCATGGATCAAAGATAAAAATATAATCAGCTGCAGTAAGATTAAGTCCAATCCCGCCTGTTTTTAATGTCATCAAAAATACCTTGTAGGTGTCATCATTCTGAAACTTCTCGACCATAGACTTTCTATCCCTTGTAGCACCGGTCATCAGCAGGTAATCAATCCCCTCTTTTTCCATGTCCTGAGCCAGACAATCAAGTACATCCAGAAAATTGGCAAAAACCAATACCTTGTGACCATTGGCAATAACATCAAGGATATTTTCCATAATAACCTCTCGTTTTGGAGAGATTATCCTTCCATCTGTCTTTGTCTCAGGAATGGAGGCTATTTGACGAAGCTCACTTAATGCCTGCAGGATAAAAAATTGTGATTTGGCGATACCGTTCTGGGCTATTTGAGACTTGACAGCATGATAATAAAATCGCCGCCTTTGTTCATAAAAAGCACCTTGTTCGGAAGACATTTCTACAAACAGGGTTTGCTCTACCTTGTCAGGTAAATCCTGCAACACATCCTTTTTCACCCGCCTGAGGATAAAGGGATAAATCTTTTTCTTTAATTCATGCATCGCATCCTTATCACCATCCTTCTGGATGGGCAGAGTATAATAATGATTAAAATCATCTATGCTACCAAACATGGATGGATTAAGGAATCGAAAAAGGGCATACAACTCACTCAGGTTATTTTCAATGGGCGTTCCGCTCAAGGCTAAACGATGATTGGAATTAAGAAGCATAACCGCTTTGGAGACCTGAGAGTTAAGGTTTTTTATGTTTTGTGATTCATCAAGGATAATATAATGGAATTCCTCTTCCTTAAATTCCTCAATATCGTTTCTCATGGTTGCATAGGTTGTCAGAATAATCTGGCTTGTTTTTGCATCGCTTAAGTTTCGGTTGCTGCCATGATGGATGAAGTAGGATAGCTGCGGGCTGAATTTCTCCAATTCATTTGCCCAATTAAAAAGCAGTGTTTTGGGCATGAGAATCAGGGAAGGTTTTTTTTCATCCGGATAGATAGAGGCAAACAGAGCAATTGCCTGAATGGTTTTGCCAAGCCCCATGTCATCAGCCAGACATCCGCCAAGGGAATGCTGCTGGAGATATTTTATCCACTTGTAACCTTGTCGTTGATACTCCCTGAGTTCTCCGTTTAATTGTGGAAAATCTAATTGTGCCTCTTTCAGGGTATTGAATCCCAAAAATATTTCACGGGACCGTTTGAAAGACTCTTGAGCAATCTTTTCATCGATTAATTCCTCAATAATGGGTAGATCAAAAAAGGAGATTTTTACATTTTCTTTCTGTTTTTTGAATATTCGCTGTAACTTATTGATATAATTTGCATTAATTATCGCATGGCTTCCGTCGCTCAGTTCGATATAGGAGCTTTTTTTGTATTGATTCAAGGCATCAAAAAGCGAGAACGATTCTCCTTCTATCTCCATATTTACATCCCCTTCCAGAAAATCGATGCCATGCGACATGGAGAGACTGAGTTTTGGGGTAACTGCTTTTATTCGGTAGGATTTTAATTTTTCAGCACCAAGAATAGCAAATTGGCTGATAAGGTTTGGCAATTCCTTATAGACAAACTCCCTTGCCAAAGATTCCTCAACAATAAAAAGATTATCCTCGAAAAAATAGTCATTTTTGTCCTTCAACGACTTTTTATACCTTTTAAGCAGCTTCTCAATCTCAACAAAGCAGTCATAAATCTCCTTACCAACAAGATCGCTGACAACAATCTTTTTCTCTAACTCATTTAATGATGCAATTTTGGATATATCATAATTATCGAAAAATTCTGCATCAAATCCGGGCAAAGAGATAGAAATTCGCATGTATAATGAATTATCCACATCCACCTTTTCGAAGATAATGGTTGGCTGAGTTTGTCTTGGTTCACCTGTTATTGGTTTATAATCCTCATAAGAAACAGATATATTTTCAAAATAAGAATAGACTAAGGAAAGATATTTCTCAAGGTTTATCGGAAGAAATGTCGTGTTAAACACCAAAAGATTCCCGAAATTTTCACCTAATGGTTGAATCTGATAAATCCTGTTCTCGACCAATATGAAGGCTTCGTTTAAGAATGAAAATCCTTCGAATGTATCTCCATGGATGGAAAAGACAATCCGACTATTGATCAACCCATCTGCCTCATTCAAGCAAACAATAACCTTAGCCGTTTCATTGCCAGAGGGGCTCCCTCCTGCAAACTTGATAGGTTTTCGTTTTGGCGAAACAAGATTATCGCATCGTTGTAAGGAATAGAGAAGGTATTCGTGTTCAGCAAGATAGACCCTGTTTTCAGGATTTTCCCAATCGATACGGAAGTTATTCTTATCCCTTATATTCTCAATGGCTTTCAACAATTCCCTGACATGACCGTTGTAATTTTCATAATTTGCCTGTATCTCTTTTCCATTCTTGTCCACAACAGCAATATAAGCACCTGTTTCGTCCCGATTCAGCTGAAAAAATATAGCAGAGACAATCGCTGTTTTTTTAATAATGGATTTTTTTCTTTTCAATCTTTCAAAAACATCTGGTTTGGGCTGGGTAGACAATTATTATAACCTCCCTTTTGTAGTTATACTCAAGCGTTGGACATATACTCAGGTGACGGCATAAATTGCGTTTTTCGCTGGTCTTAATCAACGATAGCTGTGTTGTTCAGTTGCATCAAATGTCCCCCGCTGACAGGGGTTAGGGGGAGGAATCGGATATTTCTATCCGCCATTCTCCTGCAACTCTATCAACCTTTGTTCAAATTCCTTGGATTTTGTATCATGCTTGTTGCTTAACGATTCCAACTCCTTAAAGACGATTGTAATCCGTGTATTCAATTTGTTGATGGAAACAGACAGCCTTGATATGGCTGCACTGTCGCCCTTTTCCAAAGCCTCTACAAGGTTATGGCTTTCTTTTTCTACATCTTTTTCCAGCAACATGATAGTTTTTTCAACATCTGTAATCATCTTTTGCAGGGGTCCGAGTACTTTTGAGCGGCTCTCATTTATTTGTGCCCTGAGCCTTCTCAACTCTTTTTTATTGATATTTTTGTTTTGTCTGCTATTTGAACTGTTAGCCTCATCCTCCTCTATCCTCTCACTTTCCCATCCTACCCGAGCCAGAAACTCCTGATAGGTTCCCTCAAACATATTCACCTTGCCGCCGTCAAATACAATCAACTTAGTTGCCACAGCATTGAGGACCATCTCGCTGTGAGTAACGATAATAATCCCGCCATCAAATGCCTCAATAGCCTTAACCAATGAATCAATGGAATCCATATCCAGATGATTGGTAGGTTCATCTAAGAGAAGGAGATTGGCAGGGGTGACAAGCAGCTTTCCCAGCAAAACCCTGCTTTTTTCACCACCAGAAAGCACAGATATTTTTTTCAAGGCACTATCACCACTAAACATCATTGTCCCACATATCTTGCGGGCAACGCCTTTGCTGCAATCAGGATGTGTGTCTATTATTTCCTGCTCAATTGTTTTTTGAGGGTCAAGACGGTTGACATTGGTCTGTCCGAAATAAGCGATAGCTAAATTTTGACTATGTTTGATTGTTCCTGCTTGCGGTTGTAACTCACCTGCAAGCATCTCCAAAAGGGTGGTCTTGCCCTTTCCGTTTTTACCGATAATGGCAATTCTGTCGTTTTTTCCAACAGCCACACTTAATCCGTTAATAAGCAACGGACTATCCTGTTGGTAAGAAAATGATATATCTGTAACATTCATCAAAAATTTGCCTGGAAAAGGTGCTTGTCTGAATGAAAAATCAAGGGTTCTTATATTAGACAGTTCTTCTAATTTTTCCATCCTTTCAAGAGACTTTATTCGCGATTGGACAGCTTTTGCCTTTGTAGCCTTTGCCCTGAAACGATTAATAAAATCTTCCACTTCACTGCGTTTTTTTGCATCATTAACACGAGTTTTTTCATGTATCTCTTCTTCCAGCAATATTTGTTGATACAGTTTCTGGGTAGGTCCGGCGATCTTTTGCATCTTACAGCGGTGTATAGCCATAGTATGTGTTGTTACGCTATCCATAAAGTCACGGTCATGGGTAATAATCATCAACTCGCCCTTCCAACTGCGAAGAAACCGCGTCAGCCATCGCATGGATACAATGTCCAGATAATTAGTTGGTTCGTCAAGAAGAAGGAGGTTAGGCTCAGAGACCAACACCTTGGCAAGATTCAAACGAATCTGATAGCCACCGGAGAGCATCAAGGGGCTAAGAGCAAAATCTTCCCGGGTAAACCCAATGCCCATAAGAATGGTTTCTACTTTATAGCTTTCATCAATTCCATCCTCAGACACAGGAAGACTAAGGCAGCCCTCTTTCATAACAGTATCCTCAGTAAATCGTATGTGTTGGGAAAGATGTCCAATAGTGTAGTGTTTTGGGACACTGATAACCCCGGCATCAGGATGTTCTTCTCCAAGTATCATCTTGAAAAGGGTTGTTTTGCCATGTCCGTTTCTACCAACCAATCCAATCCGTTCACCGGGATTTATAACAAAACTGACATTATTAAAAATTTCCTGTAAACCATAAGCCTTTTCTAATCCACTAATCTTAAGCATGTTTATCCTTATCTGTAAGTTAAAGCCTTTAGAACCTTTGTAAAACGGTTAAATCCGTATCATTTGTGTGCTATTCATTATCAATTCCTGTGCATGTTTCAGAGATGTTTCAGAGACTCCGACAGAGGCGTTACCTCCGCCAAGCATATTGGCTATTTCAATTATCCTTTCATTTTGGTCAAGGGGTCGCACGAGTGTGATTGTTCTGTCCCTTAAGATTGTTTTTTCTACATGAAGATGATGGTCAGCAAAGGAGGCAATCATTGGTAGATGGGTAATGCAAATGACCTGATGGCTTTGGCTTATACATTTTAGTTTTTCTGCTACCCTTTGAGCTGTTTTGCCGCCAACACCAGTATCTACCTCGTCAAAGACAAGGGTGGGTATCTCATCTACCCTTGCCAGAATCCCTTTTATTGCCAGCATTATCCGAGAAAGCTCTCCACCAGAGGCAATATCAGCCAGCGGTCTTGGAACCTCACCAATGTTTGGGCAGATAAGGAATTGTGCCTCGTCAAAGCCATGGGGGAATATTTTCATCCCTTTGCCCTCAAAGGTAACAATTGCAGACTGCCGACTCTCTTCTTCCCTCTTTGTGCCTTTGTGCCTTTGTGCCTCTGTGCCTTCTCTCTCTGTCATCCTCAAATCCACAAGGAATTGACAATTCTTCATTGATAATTCCCGTAATTCATTCTCAATCTCAAGGGTGAGTTTTGCCGATGCTTCCTGCCTTTTATGGGAAATGGTGGTTGCTGTCTGACTTAAAACACCAGCTACTACTTGTTTCTCTGCCTCTATTCTTGCCATTTCCTCTTCTTGATGATTTATTGCCTTCAAGCGTTTTTCTGCCTCATCACGATAAGTGAGTATTTTCTCAATTGTTTCACCATATTTGCGTTTAAGGTTGTTTATCACATTTAGCCTTGCCTCACATTCCTCAAGCCTTGCAGGATCCGTGCAACATTTATCTGCATATTCCTTGAATTTGAATGCCAGAGCCTCAATCTGATAATAACACCCCTCTGTTTCGACTACACCATTTTGCATGGAGGCATCAATCTCAGCTATTTCCTGAATATTCTTCAGCACCTGATACAGTTTGGGATATATTGCTACATCTGAGGAGTAAAGTGTAACATACGATTGTGTAGCCAATGTATGCAGTCTTTGAGCATGATGAAGCAGGTGTATTTCTTCTGTAATTGAATTATCCTCATCTGACAGCAGATTAGCCCTGTCAATCTCCTCTACCTCAAATGATAGCAGAGCTATCTGTCGCGTCTTTTCTGTTTCATTGACAGAAAGCTTATTCAGCTCTTTGGTAAGTTCCATAAATTGCTGATAAATCTCACCCACCTGTAACCTGATATCAAGCAGTCCTCCATATCTGTCAAGCAGATAAAGTTGAACCTGTGGGGAAAGAAGGGATTGGTGTTGATGTTGCCCATGGAGATCAATCAGACTTCTGCCAACACAAAGGAGCATACTCAAGGTAACCGGACGACCATTGATACGGCAAATGTGCTTGCCATTTTGCTGTATCTCCCGTTGCAGAAGAAGTTCATCTCCATCACAAGTGATGCCAGCCTCTTTCAGCATCTCAGTCGTAGCCGGGTTATTAATTGTAAACAATCCGGTAATTATTGCCCTTTCAGCACCTGTGCGGATGAGGTTAGTGGTTACTCGTTCCCCAAGCACAGCATTTAAGGCAGAGATGATGATGGTCTTGCCTGCCCCGGTCTCACCGGTAAATATATTCAAACCAGTCTTGAAGTCAATGGTTAATTGTTCAATAAGTACAAAGTTTTCGATGTAAAGTTGGGTTAGCATGGTAATTTACTCCGTATTAATGGGGGTGATCTTTTAAGCAGCAATTTTTTCCATTAATCCAATCTGTAAAATTTCATCCACTGCCTTTGATAAGGTTATTGCCTGTGGACCAGGGATATATTCTTCTCCACAGTTAGGACATACCATAGCAGTAATTCCAGATATTTTTACTTCTATTTTATCTTGCGAATAGGCAAGGGATATGGTCTTCCATTGTGTTTGAGTTTTACACTCTGTGCAAATCCGTGGTTGTTTGGTGAAATTATCCATCATTTTTATTGCCTCCTCCTTTTAATTGGTGGCGAGAACCATTCATTTGAATCTGGAATATATGCAGTAACGAAATCTATACTCAAGTGGGGCATAAATTACGATTTTTTCGGTGAGGATTAATCAACGAGAGCAAGGCGTGAAGGTTTGCAATAGTGTACTATTGCAAATCTGAACAACGCAGCTATCGTTGATTAAGACCAGCGAAAAACGCAATTTATGCCCCACTTGAGTATATCCATTCTGGATCAGAATAATCACAAACTACATGAAGTGGCAAGATAGTTTTTGTTAACATTGGTATCGAAGCATATATGAGTACCCTACTTCGATCAGGATATTCTTCAATTATCTTTCCATTTAAGACTGCATAAATCATATCGTTTATTGCAAATCCCTCTTTTAATCTATGTGGTAAGGAGTGGGGCTTTATAGTGAAAGCTCCACTTTTAACTAATGCTTGAATTTCATGTAATTTCATTTGTTACTTGCCCCAACCGATACCCACCGAAACCCTGTGGCTCAGTTTATAATCATGATTTTGCAGGCCATAATCAATGGTAATACCCCCCACCCTTATCCCAACCCCAGCCGTAAGGTATCCCTGAGCATCATACCCTGTGCGAAGGCTTAAGGTATCTGTAGGGCAATATTCTCCGCCAAGATGCAGCCTTGTTGCCTGCTTATTTGATTTTTTTATGTCAACAGCCAGCAGAACCCTATCAATGGGATGATAACCAATCCCAATATTAACTGTTTGCGGCATTTCATCCCCATTACCAGATAAGCTGAGGATGTTTTGAAGGCAGATGCCCATAGCAATAGGAGAGCTATCCTTACCCTTGTGTTGATAAAGCAAGCCTAAGTCAATATTAGTCGTTGATGTTGCTTCCTCGCAAAATTGTTGCTGTATTGCTTTAATCGTAAGCCCAGCAGAAAGCCCTAATGGAAGGATTCGGGCTATACCCAGCCCAAAGGCTACATACTGGTCATCGAATCTACCAGAGCTTTCATACTCACTTGGCCTTTTTTCTGCACCAGTAACCTTGAGAGACGGCACACCCAATCCAATCCCCCAATTTCTTCCTATGTTCTGAGTATAACTTAAGTAATTGTAGCTTGTATCAGGAAAGGGAAGGGCAATGGTCGTTATTTGTAATTTTTTCCCTTCATCCATGGCTATTCCAGCCGGGTTGATGAATATGCCACTATCAGGGCAAGCCACTCCAGCCCCACCCATGGCAAGGATATTGGCACCTGTGGCTAATTTCAGGAAGTATCCTGGCTGACCGGCATCTGGCTTTTGTCCGGCATAGGTAATTGTTGGCAGGAGCAGAAGAGCCAGCAACCACCAGCCTCGTATCTTATTCTGACTCCTGCCTCCTGCCCCCTGCTCCCTAATTTCTGATTTCTTCATCATTTCACCCCAATCTTCCGTATTTTCCGACTGCCATTAGCCTCAATGACACAGAAATATATGCCTTGG
>Ga0210016_1000604_pt1 | contig 31973 bp, 34 predicted proteins | sample CryGeyCG2014_300_FD_185454 | JGI IMG/M metagenome (GOLD analysis project Ga0210016, IMG submission 185454) | Groundwater microbial communities from aquifer - Crystal Geyser CG02_land_8/20/14_3.00 (SPAdes) (version 2) | ecosystem: Environmental > Aquatic > Deep subsurface > Groundwater | place...
GCATTTTTTATTTTTCGAAATGCTTCTAAATTATATTTTCTTGATTTGACGGGAAGGCAACCGCTTTTTTAATATCTTCTTCTCCTTTTAAGAATTTGAGGATTCTGGATATTCCAAATCCACAACCGGCGTGGGGAACGCTTTTTTCTTTAACCTTTTCAAAATACCAGTAAAAATCATCTAAACTTCCTCCTTTCTCTTCTAATCTTTTAAACATTTTCGAATTTTTCAATCTTTCCTTTAATTCTTCAAATCTATGAACTCTTTGGGCTGCTCCAACTGCTTCCCCGCTGACAGGTAAAATTAAATCAGCCGATAAAACATATTTTGGATTTTCCGGATCGGGAATCATATTGAAGAATTTTTCCACCTCAATTTCTTTTCCGTGATTAAAAAGAGGATTTGGGTAATGGGTGATAAGCAAAGGTTGGTTACCAAATTTTTTGAGCAGTTTTTGTTCGTCTCGCCACTTAATATCGTCTCCAAAAGAAAGATTCAAAATTTTTATTGCTTTCTCATAAGTAATTTTTGGGAAAACCGGCTTTACTTTCTTTAATCTCTTTAAAGTCGCAGAATTAAACTTCAATTCTTTTTTTATTTTCGCTGGCAAACTTAGAATGTCTTTAACAACATTATAGATAACCTTTTCAATATAACCTAACAATTCTTTAAAATTACCGGCAAATTCAATTTCTAACATAGTAAATTCGGTCATATGACGATTATCGTTTCCTGGTTCGGCTCTAAAACTGGGTCCAACCGAATAGACTTTCTTCAGGTAAGGGACAAAAGCCTCCAGATAGAGTTGGGCAGTCTGGGAAAGATAGGCTCGATGGGGTGTTTTTGAACGAAACCAATAAAAATCTCCATTCACTCCTATTTCAAACAAGGTATCGATATTCTCACAAGCACCGGAAGCCCTGACAATCTTTGGCGGGAAAATTTCCATAAATCTTTCTTTTTCCAAATAATTTCGCATCGATTTTATGACTTGCCTTTCCAATTTTGCTGTAGCAACTTTTTCTTTCATAGTTTTAAATTAAAAAAAATCGCCCCTTCGGGCGTTTCGACCTTTAATAAATTTGGGAATTTTCGTTTTTGGGCACATTTTTTCTAATTCTACTCAGCCAAACCCCCTTGTCAAGCCCCCGATCTGTGGATAATTAGATCTTCTTTATCATATAAGTGTCCCTTAATTTGTAACCCAATTCCCGCCAATACTGGCGGACTCCGACACCTGAAATTGCTACAATTTTTTGTATGCGAACAGCCCGCCTTCGTCCTCGCTTCGCTTGGACTTCGGCAATCCGAATGGGCACATGCGAATTTTTAAACTCTTTCTTGACTATCCTCTCGGCTTCTTTTATTAATTTTTTTCCTAAACCCCGATGCTGGGGGGCCAGAGATTTTTCTCCCAAAGGAACCATTTGGCCATAGGTTTGAATTTCCCTAATTATCGCCACATTTTCCAAAACCGGCATAATTAGCGGAGAACCGTTCTCCGCTGACTTTGGAATTCTTAATCTTAGAAAACTGTATAATTTTTCTCTTTTTTTATTTTCAAAACTTAAAAATATTTCCTTACCACCGGAGGCATTATAATTTTCTCTAAACAAGTAAACTTTTTCTTTGGGATTATAATTTTCTCTCACCTCTCGGCATCTTATACATTTACATTTTAAACCTCTTTTTTTCATTTCTTGATGAATCACCTCTCTTAAATTAGAGATTTTACAACCCGCCTCAATTTTCTCAGCAGGAATATCTCTTAATAATCTGGCCACCCTTACCCAATAGGGCAATTTTTCTTTGATTTTTATTAATAAATCAATTAATTTTTTGTCAGAATAGGGTTTATATTTTCCCTTTTGCCCCGTAGGAAACCGAAGGTTTTCCTTCGGGGTTTTCCAAATTTGATAAAGTTCGGATCCCTTGCAGACAACAGTGGGATAAATTTTTAACCAATCGGGTTTGAAATCAGGATTCTGAAAAATTTCTTGAAAGCACTTTAAATCTTTTTTTAAGTTTGAGCCCGGTAAATTTGGCATCATTTGGTACATAACTTTAAAACCGGCCTCTTTTAAAAGTTTAGTTGCCAAAATTGTTTCTTTTACCCCGTGCCCTCTCTTGTTTTTTTCTAAAATATCATCAAAAATTGTCTGAACTCCAAGTTCAACCATTGTCACGCCTAATCTTCTTGAATTTAAAATTTCTTTTTCGTTAGTGAAATCCGGTCTGGTTTCAATTGCAATTCCGACAATTCTTTGTCTGGCTTTCTCATTTATTTTTTGTTCTTTTTTTAAGATTTCCCAGCTTCCTTTTTTGATTTTTTTTCTTTGATTGGCGGCTGCAAAAGAGTTAGACAAAAACCAAATTTTGTAATCTAAAGGATAAAAACTGAAAGTCCCTCCAATGATTCTCAATTCAATTTTATCTGTAGGATGACCTTGTTTTTTCAAACTCTCAATTCTCTTTTGAACCTGTAAATAAGGATCAAATTTTAATTTTTTGGCTCTTTCGGCTGCCGGTTCTCCTGATAAATAACTTTTGGGCATTCCCTTTTCAATTGGGCAATAGATGCATTTCCCTGGGCAGGGATAGGGTTTTGTTAAAACTGAGACCACTATCACTCCTGATAAACTCCTAATTTTTCTCTTTTTCAAAAGATTTTCTAAAATTTCCGATTTCTTTATTCTTTTCTTTTTCAATAAATTGTGGTATGCTTTTAAAAGTTTAATATTAGAAGGACACGAAATTTTATATCTCTCCGCTATTTTTCTTTTAACCCGAGCTAAATTCTCTTCGGTTTTTACCCTTTTTTTTAAGAGTTCAAAAATTGTTAATTCTAAAATATTTTCCATGGAAAAAAGTTATGCTGAATATTTGTTAAAAAAGACCAAAGAAGATTATAGCCTGATTGCTGAAGAATTTTCGAGAACGCGCAGCTCGATTTGGCCTGAAACTAAATCTTTACTTAACAGATACTTACTTCTTGGAGAAAAAATTTTAGATTTGGGATGCGGCAACGGTCGTTATTTTGAATATTTAAAAGAAAAAAAAGTAAATTATTTTGGTATAGATAATTCTACGGGCCTGATTGAAATAGCAAAAAGTAGGTATCCAGGAGTTAATTTCCAAACAGCCGATGCTTTAAATTTACCATTTTCAGAAAATTTTTTCGATAAGGTGATAAGTATTGCAACATTTCATCATATACCTTCTAAAGAATTCAGAATAAAATTTTTGAAAGAAGTAAAAAGAGTATTGAAACCCGGCGGGATTTTGATTTTGACCGTTTGGAATTTTAAGGAAGTTAAAGAATTTTTTCTTTATTTTAAATTTATAATTTTAAAACTATTCGGTTCAAAACTGGATTTTGGGGATTTTTTAGAACCTTGGGGGAACAAAATTCTAAGATACTATCATTATTTTTCCAAAAGAGAATTAATAAATTTGGCAAAAGAAGTTAATTTAGGAGTTAGAGAAATTGGGATTATTAGGAATGAAAAAGGAAATCGTCGACATACTTATTTAGTCGCAGGAAAAATATAAATTTAGAAATTGAAAATTTATTTTCGTCCCTATAGCTTAATGGATAAAGCGCAACCCTCCGGAGGTTGAAATCCCCGTTCGAGTCGGGGTAGGGGCACAAAATTTCCAAGGATGTGGAAAAAGGTCTTGACAAGGGTTTTTGGAAAAGTAATATAAGAAATTGAGGGGGTGCGAGTAAAATACTCTAGGGACAGATGGTCCTTAATAATGGAGGTCAGAGGAGCTCCCTTGGCTATTGTCCAGTCAAAGCTCGAGAGGATAGACTAAGATTGTTAAGGCCTTACCCCCTCACTAAACCCCGTCAGTAATTTCTGGCGGTTTTTAGTTGTTTAAAAATTTGGTATAATGGAAATGTGAAAGATTCAAGATTTAAAATTGCTGTCTCTGGAGCGGCCAGGGTTAGTCATTGCGCCAAAGGGGTTGAAAAATTATCTAAAGAAGTTGGTCGGGAAATTGCCAGACAAAAATGTATTTTGATTACCGGAGCTACTACCGGCGTTCCTTATTTTTCTGCCCAGGGATGTAAGGAAAAGGGTGGATTTTCGGTTGGTTTTTCTCCAGCCACTTCGGAAGCTGCCCACTTGAAAACCTATAGACTGCCCATCGATGCCTTTGATATCATTATTTATACTGGTTTTGATTATTCAGGGAGAAACCTTTTAATGACCAATGCGGCCGATGGTGTGATAATAATCTGTGGTCGAATGGGAACTTTAAATGAATTTACTACTGCTTTTGAAGATCAAAAACCCATTGGAGTATTGGAAGGTTCAGGTGGCACGGCTGATAAAATTAAAATTATTGCCACTGATCATTTTCGCGGAGTAAAAAAAATTGTTTACGATCGAAATCCTAAAAAATTAGTTAGAAAATTAATTGCCTTAATTAAAAAAGAAAAGAAAAACAATCCAAAACAAAAAAGGTCGAAACAATATAGATATTAGATACTAATTATCTAAAACCTAATATCCAAAATCTAAAATATGCCAAACGAAGAAACTCAAACTTCTGAAGAAGGAAAATTAATTGGCAAAATTACTCATTATTTTGGGAAAATCGGAGTGGCGGTGATAAAATTAGAAGACACTTTGAAGGTTGGGGATACCATTAAGATTGTTGGCGGCGGGGCTGAATTTACTCAAACAGTTGAATCAATGCAGATTGAGCATGAACAAATTCAAGAGGCGAAAACTGGCGAATCGATTGGGTTGAAGGTTTTGCAAAAAGTTAAAGAGGGTTACAAGGTTTACAAACTATAATCAAAATATTAATATGTGTGGAATTTTGAGCTGGGAAATTATTTTGCAATTGGTTTTGGCTATGGTGCTGGGAGGTTTGGTTGGCTTGGAAAGAGAGTTTCACAGAAAAGAAGCCGGTCTGAGGACTTTTATTTTGGTTTGTTTGGGAGCAACTTTATTTACCGTCATTTCTCTGCAATTTTCTGAGAGTTTTTTAGAAAAAACCGGAATAGCATATGACCCCACCCGAATCATTGGTCAAATTGTCTTGGGCATTGGATTTTTGTGCGCCGGTTTGATTATTTTTCGGGGAGCCCGGATCGAAGGGTTGACCACTGCCGCTGCTCTTTGGATAACCGCGGCTATTGGGGCTACAGTTGGGGTGGGATTTTATTTCTTAGCCATTTTCGTTGCTTTTTTGACTGTTTTGATTTTGGCCGGTTTCCGACTTATTGAGGAAAAACTTTTGAGAACCAAAGGACCTAAAGATACTCATGAGGGTTAAAAAATCTTTATCCCTCACCTTTGGAAACAAGGAAAAGGTGCGGGGTTTATTAGCCCTGGCGATTTTGATTGGGACAATTGTCGGGGCAGGAATTTTTGGTATTCCTTATGCAATTTCAAGGAGCGGAATAGGACCCGGCCTTTTTTATTTTTTGATTTTGGGTTTGGTAGTTACTCTTTTGCATTTATTTTTCGGTGAAATTGTTCTGAGAACAAGAGGAAAGAATAGGTTGATCGGCTATGCCCAAAAATATTTGGGGAAATGGGGAAAAATTTCAATTTCGATTTCAACCTTTTTGGGAATTACCGGGGTCCTTTTAGCCTATATTATTCTGGGTGGAGAATTTTTGAAAATTATATTTTCCCCACTTTTTTCTTCGTCGTCTTTTTGGTTCAGTCTAATTTTTTGGTTCTCATTAATTTATTTTGTTTTTCGAGGAATAAAAACAATCGCTCCGATTGAGGTTTTTACAAACCTTTTCTTCTTTATAATTATTTTTCTTATTTTTTCCCTTTTGTTGCCTAAAATAAATCTTGAAAATTTTCATTTGTTCAATCTTAATCACCTCTTTTTACCATATGGAGTGATTATGTTTTCTCTGATGGGCTTTACCGCTATACCGGAAATGACCGATGTTTTAATCGAGCCCAAAGAAAGAAAGGATTTGAAAAAAATCATAATTTTTTCTTCAATTATTGCGACAATTTTATATTTATTTTTCTCTCTCAGTATAATTGGAGTCAGCGGGAAAAACACCTCTCAAGACGCCCTTTCAGGCCTCGTCCAATTTTTGGGCAAAAAAATTGTTATTTTAGGTGCCTTAATTGGGGCAGTAACCTTGGCTGACTCTTTTTTAATAATCTGTCTTTATTTTAGAAACGTTTTAATTTTTGATTATAAATTTTCAAAAATCTGGGCTTTTTTACTTTCTATTTCCCTTCCTTTATTTCTCTTTTTAATTGGCTTTCGAGAATTCATTTCAGTTATTGGTTTTATCGGAACAATTTTGGCAATGATTGAGGGAATAGTGATTTTGTTAATTTTCGGTAAAATAAAAAAACTTGGCGATAGAGAACCGGAATATTCTTTGAAAGTTCCCCAATTTTTACTTTATATTTTAGGAGCAATTTTCATTCTTGGTGCAATTTCTCAAATCTTTTATCATTTAAAATAGAAAGCGGAGAACCGTTCTCCGCAAAACTATTTAATCAAAATATGGTTGAAGTTGATGGATCAACTGGTGGGGGACAGATACTTCGCACCGCTTGTGCGCTTTCAGCGGTAACTAAAAACCCCTGTCATGTGTTTAATATTCGAAAATCAAGACCTAAACCAGGGTTAATGCCTCAACATCTTTTGGGAATTCAGGCGCTGGCAAAACTTTGTAATGGAAGATTAGAAGGAGATTCCCTTGGCTCAGAAGAAATAAAATTTTATCCCGGCCCCATAGGAATGCCTTCGGCATCCTACGGGGTAAAAGAAATTAAGGTTAAGATTGAGACGGCCGGAAGCATTACCTTAGTTTTGCAAACTTTGATTCCCGCTTGTTTACTTGCCCCGGCGCCAATTAAAATAACTTTTGATGGCGGAGCCACCGATACTTTTTTCTCTCCGACAATTGACCATTTTAGATTTTGTTTTTTGAAAATTTTGGGAAAAGTGACAGAGGTCGGACCTCTGTCACTTCCGATTGAGATTAAAGTGGTTAGAAGAGGATATTATCCAGAGGGTGGAGCAAAAGTTGAGGTGAAAATTTTTCCAGCAAAATTAAAACCAATAAATTTGATCGAAAGAGGAAAATTGGTAAAAATAATAACAATTTCTGGTGCCTCCGAGTTTTTAAAAAATAAAAAAGTTGCTGAAAGGCAACTTCATGGGGTCAGGGAAGTTTTAGGAAAATTAAAATTACCAATCGAAGAAAGAATTGAGTATTATCAAACCCAATGTCCGGGAAGCCAGATTTGCTTGGTTGCTGAGTTCGAGAATACAGTGATAGGAGTTGATAATTTGGGAAAATTAGGAAAGAGAGCCGAAGACGTTGGAAAAGAAGCGGCTTTAGAATTATTAAAAGAACAAAAATTCGGTGCTTGTCTGGATAAACATTTGGCCGATCAAATTTTACCCTATCTGGCATTGGCCGGAGGAAAAAGTCAGGTTACGGTAAGCGAAATCACAAATCACTGCAAAACCAACATCTGGGTAATCGAAAAATTTCTCCCCGGAAAGTTTGAAATAGCCGGAAATTTAATAACCTGGGCGCTTTCTTAAATGGCTATAATAAATTTGCTTTACTATTTCGTTAGCGAAAAGATAGGCCAAAATTAGGGAGAAAATTGTTAAAAGAAAAGGAAGAGAAGGAGAAACAAACTGGAAGAAATTTTTCCCAAAATTAGTGAAGGGCAAAATTAATGTCAAAATTGTGGCAAAAATTGAAAGGGAAATTAAGAGAGAACTTGGTATTTTCGCCCTTAAGAAAAATTTCTGAGTTCTAATTGAGAAAATAAGAGAAATTTCAGTGAAAATTGACATTAAAAACCAGAGGGTTTGAATTAAACCCTCGTTTTTTTGATAAAAAATTCCCAGGAAAATAAAATCAAAAATTGAGCTGATAAGGGCTAAAAAAATAATTAAGGGGAATATCTGATTCAATCTATACATTTTTGGCTTTCTCAATTCCTCAACATCGACACTGTCTCCGGCCAGAGAAATCAAAGGAAAGTCCGATAAGAGGTTAACTAATAAAATTTGAGCTGGAAGTATTGGCAAAAATGGCAAAATCAATGACATCGTGGCAACAGAATAGAAATTTCCGAAATTGCTTGAAAGAGTACATTTTATATATTTGTTAATATTGGCAAAAATATTCCTTCCTTCCCTGATTCCCTCAATCACCGTTCTTAAATCATTTTCCAATAACAAAATATCTGAAGCTTCTTTTGAGACATCAGCTGCTCCCTTTACGGCTATCGCAACGTGAGCAATTTTTAAGGCGGGGGCATCATTAATTCCCTCTCCCATAAATCCAACTTCATATTTTTTCTGAAGAGATTTTATAATTTTCAATTTTGTTTCGGGAGCAATTCTGGCAAAGACCCGGAATTCTTCACATTTTTTCTCAAATTCATTTTCAGAAAGCGAGTCTAAGTCTTTTCCCAAAATTACTTTTTTTGGGTCATCTATTAATCCAACATCCATTGCCAATTTCCCGGCGACCTCAGGGGCATCGCCAGTTAAAATTTTAATTTGAACACCGAGTTTTTTCGCCAAATCAATTGTTGACTTTGCCGTCTTCCTCAATGGATCTATAAAAGTAATAAAACCTAAAAATTTTAAATTTTTTTCATCATTTTCGGTAAATTCGTCTTTGTTTACCCCGTTAGAAATTTTATTTCTTTCGGGGTCGAAAAATTTGTAGGCAATTGCCAAAATTCTTTTTCCTTCTTCCCCCTCTTCTTTTATTTCCTTCTCTATTTCCTCTCTTATTAAACCCCCTTCGATTTCAGAGCTTTTTTCCAAAATCACTTCCGGCGCCCCTCTCAAAATCAAAATTTTATTTTCATTTTTCACCCCGTTAGAAAGTTCTGCCTCTTTGAGCGTTTGAGTTAAGGCCCCACCTTTTCTAACGAGGTTCACCAAAACACTATTTCTTCTTCTTATTGGATCAAAAGGAATTTCGAAGAGAATTTTAAATTTCTTTAAAATATTTTTTTCTTCAATTTTAGCTTTTTCAAAAATTGCCAAATCAAAAGGATTTCTAACAACACTTTTTTCCAAATAGGAAGAAGCCAAAAGTGAGAATAAAAGACATTTTTTGGTATCGCCAGAGTATATTTTATCTACCTTCAGTTTATTTTCAGTTAATGTTCCGGTCTTATCGGTGCATAAAATTTCCATATTTCCTAAATCTTCCATTGATGATAATCTTTTTACCACCACTTTCCTTTTTGCCAATCTCAATGCTCCGCGTGAAAGAGCAGACCCAACAACAACCGGTAAAGCTTCCGGGATTATTCCAACAATTAAGGCAAGACAGAAAATTGCAAAATCTCCAATATCTACCCTCTTTTTTATTAAAATTTTTGCCAAAAAAACAAGAAGAATTGTAATCAAAACTGTTTTTAGAATAACCTTTGAAAAATCAGCCAACTCTTTTTCATAGATACTTGGCTTGGTTGTTTCGGCAGTTAATTTGGCAATTTTTCCAAATTCGGTATTTTTCCCAGTTGAAATAACAATTCCCCTTGCCTTTCCGGAGATAACAGAAGTCCCGGAAAAGGCGCTGTTTTTTGCCTCAAAAATTTCCCTTGCCTCAAGGGGCTCTGAGATTTTTGCAATTGGCTGTGATTCACCGGTTAAAATTGACTCATCAACTAAAAAATTTCTTGTTTCAAAAATTCTCAAATCGGCTGGAACAATATCTCCGAAGTCAAGCAAGACAATGTCCCCGGGAACCAAAAATTTTTTTTCAATAAATTTTTCTTTTCCCTCCCTTAAAACCTTAACTTCCTTTGGCAAGTATTTTTTCAAAAACGAAATCGCTTTTTGAGCCCGATATTCTTGAAAAAATCCTAAAAAAACATTGATGAAGGCAAAAATAAAAATCAAAATTGCTTCGATTTTTTCTCCGAGTAAAAGGGCCAAAATCCCGGCAATAAAAAGCAAATAAAAAAAGGCAGATTTAAACTGCCTAACTAAAATATCAAAAGTGCCAATTTCCCTCGTCTTTACTTCATTCAAACCATAAACTCTCTGCCGGTCTTCGGCCTCTTTTTCCGTCAATCCAGTTTCCCTACTCTTTAAAATTTCAAAAACCTCCTCCCTTTCTCTTTTTGAAAATTCCCCCAAATTCATAATTTTATTTTTCAGTTATTTCGGGTTGGAAATACCCATTAATTTTAATTTCAATTGGAATAACTTCATCTATTTTCGCATTTTTGACTAAAACTTTCAACATTAATCCTTTCATTGTTTCTTCAGAAAAACTTTGGTCGAAAATGAAATTTCCAAGAGAATAGGCGATATAGCCATTTTTATATTTTTCAATTACGCGAGCGTTAGCGAAGCGTGAAGATGAACTTTGTTCATCGACTTCCTGAACTACATGAGAATGATGGCCAATAACTAAATCGGTTCCCGAATCGATAGCTAAGTGAGCAAAATATTTTTGTACTGTGCTTGGTTTTTGTTGATATTCTTCGCCAAAATGCATTGAAACAATGACTAAATCGGCCATTTCTCTTGCTTTCTTTATTCCTTCTTCCAGTTTTTCTTCTGTCAGCCAAGCAATTCCAGATCTCTCTCCTTTTGCTGACCAATAAGGTGTGCCCAGATTTGTATAAGCCAAAAAGGCGATTTTCGTTCCTTTTATCTCCTTTATTATCGGAGAATAGGCCTCTTTTTCATTAAATCCACCGCCTAAATGATCGATTCCAACTTCCTTTAGTCTCAAAAAACTATCTTCCATTGCTATTCTTCCATAATCAAAAATGTGGTTATTGGCAACTGACAAAATATCAAAGCCGGCGAATTTCAATCCCTCGATAGCTTTGGGATCATTTCGAAAAGAATAAATACTGCCAACCTTTACTCCTTTATCAGAAATTGGTCCTTCGAAATTTCCAAAAAGGAGCTTAGCTCCTTTTAGATCATCAGCGATTTTCAAAAATGGAAATTTCCAATCACCTTGGCCATATTTTTGAATTGCCCATTCTACCCCGCGATCTAATATAATATCGCCGACAAAAATTAAAGTTATCGGTTTTTCTTTTTGAATTAGAGGTTGGCTTACAGTTGCTATTAAATAAAAAGAGTTTATTTCCTTATTAACAAAATAAACAAATAAAAAAACTAAAATTACTAAAAATAGTAACAGAAAAAGAGAAGGTAAATTTTTAATTCTTAAATTTCTCATTAAAGATAAAGCCGTCTTAAATCGGTTTTTTTAGCTAATTCAATTGCTTCTTGAAATTCTTCATCAGTGATTTTTCGTGAAAGTTCCGGATACTCAAATGATTTCCAGGTTGGTCGATATTGATCCATTATATTCACAAAAGTATTTTTGGAAATTTCCTTAGCAATAAATTCAAAAATTTTTTCAGAACCCGCTAAATTGTTCGGCAAAACCAAATGCCTGACCAGTAAACCCTTAATCGCGATTCCATTTTCATCCGAAATTAAATCTCCTACCTGGCGGTGCATTTCCTTAATTGCAGTTTTCATTATTTCAAAATAATTTGGTGCATTTGAATATTTTATAGCGATTTTGTCATCACTATAGCGGGCATCAGGAAGGTAAATATCGAAAATCCCATCTAATAATTTTAAAACTTCAATAGAATCATAAGAACTGGTGTTATAAACTAAGGGAATTTTTAAACCTTTATCAATTGCAATGGCTACAGATTTTATAATTTGGGGAACTTGGGGAGTGGGAGTAACAAAATTAATATTGTGGCAACCCCTATTTTGAAGATTAATCATCATCTCAGCCAATCTTTCAAAAAAAATCTCTTCTCCTATTCTCAATTGTGAAATCTCATAATTTTGACAATAGACACAGGCAAGATTACAAGATGTGAGAAAAATTGTTCCCGATCCATGCGTTCCTACTAAAGGACTCTCTTCGCCAAAATGGGGATGGAAAGCCGAAACCATTGGCAATTCTCCTAACCTACAAAATCCCTTTTCACTTTTTAATCTATTGATGTGGCATTTTCTTGGACAAATCTCGCAATTTTCTAAAATTTTAAAAAGTTTCTCAATTCTAAAATTAAGTTTTTCTTTTGTAAGATTTAAATAAGAAGGGTACATAAGTCATGTTTTCCAATTTCATTATAACTTTTAAAATCGAATAAACAAAAAACCGCTCAAAGGCGGTTTTCTGTTAGCCACGTTAAACGTGGTTAGCGTCGGAATTGAGCTCTCCTCTTTTGATGACATTCTCGGCAATAAATTGGTCTATCTGGAGAAGGTTCAAATGGTAACTCGGTTATTTCAACTCCGCAATCAGCGCATTTCCAATTTCCCTTGAACATCTGTCGTGGAGGAAAATCTCTTTCTTGACGCTCAAATTTCTTGAAAGCCATACTACTCTACGAAATTACGAAAATTTTACGCCCCAGAAGTAGAACGAAGTTCACTTCGGGGCTGCCCCGTAGCGAGCTTCGCTCTGCTACGGGGCGAAAGTACGAAAGAATATAAAATAGGTTTCGTAATTTCGTACTCTTTCGTATTTCGTAGGAAATTAAAAAAGCGACCTTTTGACCCTTCGAAATCACTCAGCATCATCCTGAGCTAATTGAAGGATGACTTCTAAGTCGCTCTACTTAAATTTATCTTCTAATTTTTGAATTTTCGAAGAATTATTTACCCTCCAAAAGTTTTCGAAGAAAATTTAGGAGGGCTTAAGATACCTCGACTTATCTGTCTACTTGTATTGTATACCTTTCTTTTCCTCTGTCAAGTGGAAAAATTACAGCCCGCCTTTCGGCGGGCTGGTTTTCTTTACTGACTCATTCCCTTCAATAGATTGATTGCTCTCTGGAGTTCGGCTAACATTTTTTCCAGAATTGAAATCACTTCCTCCAAGTTTGGTACAGGTTTCACTTCGCCAGTGATTTCAAATGGTTCATCGCTTTCATCCCAGACAATGTAATAAGGTCGAGGCGGAACGGGCCAAATTTCTCCTGGAGAGGGAAGTTCTTGACCAGCTTTTTCCCGATACCAAATTGGGCCAACTCCTGGTCCTGAACTAATTCTGATTATATAGTCTTTACTATTGGGGATATTGGAAGCAATCTTCCAAGAATAACTTTGGTCAAATAAATTTGTCGTAGCAATATGTCTAACAAAAACCGTTGAAGCTTCGGTCTTTTTAAACAAATCAATCGAAACCTTTGCCCAAAAGGGCCGAATTTTCACTCCTTCTTGGGAAGGTGTCGTTGTTTCTAAAGGGGGCATTACTTGCCAAGTTATTGTCCAAATTTGACTTTTGTCCCAGACTTCCCCGCCATTCGGGAAGGTAATCTTAATTTGATACCCAATCGGGTAAATACATTTTTCAGTCGCTTCATCAATCACTCCGGTTTCCGGCAGGCCGCATTTTTTCTGGAGTTTTTTGATTGCCTTTTCAGTTAAAGGTCCAAAATAACCGGTTACATATCCTTCAGGATAAACTTCGGGATCAGATTTTAAAATTTCCTGGATTGCTTTCACCTCTTCACTTCTTGAACCAATTGCCACTCGAGCTTGAGCAGAAAGGGCAAAAGCGAGAGACAATAAAAATAGACCCGAGATTAACAAAACCAAAATTGTTTTTCTCATATTTTTTAATTTAAGATTTTTAATTCGACCTTTGAAATCCCCCGACCCCCGCTCAAGACACCTTCGGTTTCTTGCGTCGCTCCGCTCCTATTTTTCCACCGCGGGGGATTCACCTTTTAAATTTAACGCTCTTTTTCTCCATTGGTTGCATCATTTTCAAACTCGCCCAAGAATTTTAACTCTTCTACCTTTTCTTCTTTTAAATTAATTTTCCCCTGCCAGCAGCTTTTTTCAAATTGGTATATTACTACGGCTTCTTTTTTTGTTTCTGGTAAAACCTGGATTTCTCCCCCCTTTTTAATTAATTTGAGTTCGCTTGAAGGAGGAATTATCTCTTTGATTTTGGCTTCTTTTGGAATCTCTTTTTGGATTTCTGGGCTGTTTCGGCTGATTTCTTGAATTTTTTCCTTTTCCTCTTCGGTTAGGGGAATAACTGGCGGAGTGATTTTTTCAATCTTTGCCACTTTTCTCTCTTTTATACTAATTTCAGCCAGGGCTACTGACGTCTCTTCTCTTTTTACCTCTTCAGTTTTTTCAATGCCTAAAGCTTTCTTTTCAGAAATTTGAGGCGCTTGGGCAATTTCTTCTTTGGCTGATTGAATTAAAACATAAGCTCGATTTTTAACAATTTTGATATCTTTTATCATTCCTCCCTTTTTAATTAACTCTTTAATTTCAGGGTCCTTTAGAGCGATTTCTTTTGCCTTAGCCAAACTATAATTAGGATAGATTAAATTGTTGAAAAGGAAAAATATCAAAATCAATCCCAAACTGGCGAAAGCAAATTTTTGAAAAATACTAAAAAACAGCCAATTTTTCCTTTCCCTTGAATATTTATTAAGCAAAATTTCCCTGAGTTCTTTTTTATGGCCGGGAATTTCAATTTCAGGAAGAGATATTTTCTCTAATTTATCGGCTAAATCTTCTGGTTTCATATTAAAATAAAACGATAAAATCTTTATTTAGTTTCAGAAAGTTCTGCTCTTAACTTTTCCAAGCCACGGTGTAATAATGATTTTACCGTGCCCTCTTTTTTGCCCAAAATTTCGGCGATTTCTTTAATTTGCTTTTTCTCAAAAAATCTTAGAGTAATTACTTCTTGATATTTAATTTCAAGTTCGGAAATTTTTTCTTGGATCTTTAAGAAATCTCGATGCATTTTTAATCTATCTTCAGCTTCAATTAATTCGATTTCGGGATTACTGCCATCAATCGGTTCTAGTATTTTTTCTAGAGACACTAATTTATGTTTCCTTTTCCGGAAAAAATTTGAAATTTCATTATTGGCAATTCTATAAAGCCAAAAAGAAAAGGAAATGTTTTTCCAGCGAAATTTCCAGATATTTTTCAGGGCTTTCAAAAATGTTTCAGAACAAACATCTTTGGCAATATCTAAACTGGCTACTCTTTTTAAAATGTAGCCAAAAATTTGAGAATAATATTGATCATAGAGTTTTCCAAATGCTTCGGGATCTTTTTTTGCCCTTTTGACCAGTTCTTTTTCTTCATTCAAATCCATATTTTTAGCAAGTTAGATGGAAAAGACCGATTACTTTTTTCTGCTCCCCCTCTTCCTTTTTTGACTCTTCATTTATTATATTAAAAGTTTTTATTGCTTCCTCAGTAATATCAATTATCAATTCAATTCCTCTTGATTCTATTTCTTTTTTCGCATCTTTACCGACTTCCATTACCCCAGATTCACCTGTTCCAATGACAATTACTTCTGGTTTTTCCTCAATTGCTCTTTCTACATCTTCTGGATAAACAAAATGGCTTTCCTTTCTCCACCATTTTAAAACCTTGCAGCCTGCCCCGTAGGGAGCTTTGCTCTCCTTCGGGGACCAGCGAACCTCGACATCATGATTGTAAATTTTACCGTCAATAGTAATTGAGCCGAAATGATATTCCTCAATCATATTATCACCTCGCGAATTATCAGCCAATTTTAAGCGAATATAAAACGAATAATTTATTCGCTTTTTATTAGCTGCTGATTCGTTTATTATTAGCGAATAAACTCTACGGCTTCTTCTTTTGAAACCCTTAGGGGGGTCTCAGGTTTTTCAGCTGGGTAGCCAACTGGGATGATTGCAATCGGTCTCAAATTTCCTGGTAAATTTAAAATTTTTGCCACTTCATTTTCATCAAAAGCACCAACCCAACAAGCGGCTAAACCCTCCTCTTCAGCCATAAGCATCATATTTTGAATACTAGTCGAAACATCACAAATTGCATATAGATTTTTTCCTCTCTCTCCATATCTGAAAGAAATTTCAGAATCAGTGCAACCGATAATAACCAAAGGGGCTTGGGCAATGAAACTCTGGTCTAAAGCCGCTTCACCCAATTTTTCTTTAATTTCTTGGTTAAAAACAAAATAAAATTTTCTCGATTGTAAATTGCCAGCCGAGGGCGCCCAAATTAACGCTTCAATTAGTTTATCAATGAGTTCCTTGGGAATTTCTTTTTTCTGAAATTTTCTAATACTTCTTCTCTCTTTAATTATTTTTAGAATAGACATTTTATTTGTGTTTGTATATTAAATAAAAAGCCGGAATCTCCAAAATCAATCCAAAAATAAAAAAGCCAATTCCATAATTCGTCGCTCTCACATCAAGATAGCCCACCCCCAAACCTACAAAAAACATTCCAAAACTGCAAATTAGCCATTCGAAAATACTTATTGTTTTCATTTTTAATTTATTAAAGGTTTAAATTTGACCATTTGCCGCATCTATCTCCCCAACGGGCAATTACTTTTCCTTCAATCCTGGCTTCAATTACTTCACATTGATTAGGACAACCCTGGCATTGAAAAGAGGTACATTTAATATCTTTGTCTGAAATTTCAAACCCCAAAAATTTGGTTTTCTCAAACGCTAATTCTTTTACTAAAAGAGCTACCCCAAATGCTCCCAATACGGTATTATATTTTGGAACAATAATTTTTTGATCTAAAGCTTTTTCAAAAGCCCATCTCATTCCCACATTTTCCGAAACTCCTCCCAAAAAGACGATTGGCGGCTGAATGTTTTTTCCTTTGGCTACGTTGGACAAAAAGTTTCGTGCTAAACCTTGACATAAACCTGCCACAATATCTTCAATTTTATGTCCAATTTGTTGTTTATGAATCATATCTGATTCGGCAAAGATAGTGCAGCGACTTGATACGGTTGTCGGATTTTCTGCTTTCAAACTCAATTCTCCAAACTTTTCAATTGGGATTCCTAATCTAAAAGCCTGGGCATCAAGAAAAGACCCAGTCCCTGCAGCACAATTTCGGGCCCCGGCAAAATTAGCAATATAAGAATGGTCATCTTTTACATTTAAATTGTAAACTATTCCATTAAACTTATATTTTCTAATTTTTCTAATCGGCTCGAAAATCCATTTTGAATAGATAAAAGATTTATAAGGTTTTTTTTGAGTAGTAATTATCTTTTTGTCCTCTAATTTATTCACTTCTTCTCCATGAATAGAGAGCAAATAAGCATATTTCCCACCCTTAGTTTTGTCAGAGCGTTTATTTAAAGTACATTTAATTTTATTTCTTAATAAAAGCCAATATAATTGGTGGGCTAAAGTTTCAGAAACAGTAGAAGCAACATATCTATTGCCTTTTTTATCTGAACCTGGAGCATTTTTACCTCTTTTTCTCAATTGCCCATCTCCTCTGAAAAATCCTTTTATTATTTCTTTTTGTAAAGAAGGGGTTAAATTTAACAGTTCAGTACTTAATCTTTTTTTATCCGCCATCGAACCACATAAATAGCTTAAGTATTCACCCAAACTTTTACTAGAAATTACAATAATTGTTTTATGAAAATTAGGAAGGTTTTTTACTGTAATATTAAGATTTTTAAAATTTTGTGAAATAATTCTTATAGTATCGTTTATATATTTTTTTTCAATAATATTGAAACCGAATGTAATTCTGTAAGGAAGTTTTAGTTTTCTATCAAGTTTAGATTGAGTATATGTAATACAACCTTCAGCTAAATAATATCCTAATAATCTTAATAAATCTGATTTAAAAATAAACTTATTTATTTTTTTAAAATTAGGATGAGCTCTTGTATCTAATTGTATAGTTCTTACAGTAGGGTAATCTATCGAAATCGGGGCATCCGCTCTGTTTTCTAATGGAATCGGTGTAGCAATAAAATCTCCTTTTCGAAGTTCATTTGCAGGAGTGAATTTCGGTTCCCAAGAAAAATTTTTCAATTTTTTACATTTCTTTTTACAACTCCTTTCTTCCGATGGTTTACAAATTGGAATATTATTTCGAGAATAACTTTGATAACATTTAATCCCTTCTCGTCTTAAGGCTAAAATAGGATGTTCAGGTGTCAATTTAAGAGTTTTCAATTTTGAAAGTTCTATTTTTATTATCTCACCTTGATATTTTCTTTCAAAAACTTGTTCAACCGATTTAAATCTTCCTTTATGGGTTAATACTTTTTCTCCTATTTTTACTTCATTGATTGATTTTGGCAAATAATTTTCCGCAATAATCTTCGTATCTTTAGTTAAACAGAGTAAATTCATTGCGAAATCAACTGCCACCCCATTTTCTAAAATAATGACCTTCGAATCTTGGCCACCAATTTCAATAATTGTTCTAACGTCAGGAATAAAATAAGTTGTTCCTTTAGCATGAGCGGTAATTTCGTTTTTGATTAAGTCGGCTCCGGTAATGACCCCGGCTAAATGTCTGGCAGAACCCGTCGTTCCCACTCCGGCAATTTCAATTTCTGGATTACGACTATTAATATAATTTTTTAATTCTTTCAATCCCTTTTGAATTGATCCGATCGGATTTCCCTCAGTACGAAAATAACTTGAGAAAATTATCTCATTTCTTTCATTAATCAAAACAATTTTACAGGTTAAAGAACCGACATCAATTCCTAAATAAGTTTTCATATTCGATGCCAATATACGAATTAATACTAATGATACTAATATTTTATAAGAATTTACTTTTTGTATTAGTATCTATTCTTATAATTCTGATTGGTTTTAAATATCGATTTCTAAAATTGGCTAATAAAGCAAGTTTTATATTTAATATCTGTAAATATCTTTGAGTTTGATAATAATCTTCTTTCAAAATAAAAGATTTGGCCTTTAATTCTAAAATGATTTTATTATCTATTAAAAAGTCAATTGTATTTCCTGTTTTACCTATCTTAGATTCTCTTTTATATGGTATTTTTATTTCTTTTAATTTTTCTTCTAATAAATCTCCATATTGTTTTTCTCTTGCATATCTTCCTAGTTTATTATGGACTTCAAAACACATACCCGTAATTAAATAAGATAATTCTGGATAAATGAGTTTATTATTTTTATTAGTATAATTAGTATGCATTAGTATATTAGCATCGTATTTTATGATAGTTTTTGACAACGTCAACAAATGCCTCAATTCTGGTATCAATTCCGGCTTCAGCTACCTGTTCGTCAAGTGATAATGATAAAAAGGGAATGCCTGTTTCCAAATGAATTTTTTGCAAAATTGGCCTAACACTGACCTCTGGCATGCAATTGTGACAGCTTAGAAAATTTGCTACATAAGAATGATCACTTTCCACTTCTAAATTATATACATTTCCTTTAAAATTAATTTTTTCTATTTTACGAATGGGAACTAAAAAGTAATCATCTAATTCTCTAAATCTAACATTATTTTTTCTATTAGTGACTTTTATTAGTTCGTCATTTAATCTTTTTATTCCACCTGCATTCGCTATTTTGAGCATATAAGAAATTTTTCTGTTTTTGATATTTTGTTCCATAAGTGATGGCTTAATTCGATTTCTTATCAAAAGCCAGAACAATTGGCCAGCCAAATCCCTGGAAGTTGTTACCCCTCTATAAGTAGTTTCTCCGTACTCATCTGTAAAACAACCGTCCCCTCTGAAAAATCCTTTTATTATTTTTTTTTGTAACACGGGTTTAAGACGTACTAAATCTTCATTTAAAACTTTTCTATCGCAATGCGAGTTACATAAACAATAAACAATGTCTGCTAAGTTTCGATTTCCAATGTATAAAGTGATGTTGTTTGGTTTTCTTTCGGGATAATAATATTGACTAATTTTAGTTTGAAAATTCTTTCTAACTACGTCAACAATATCTTCGAGATACTTTCTATCCTGAGAAGAAGAAAAATCAAATTTTAATCCCCTGATATATTTTTTATTTCTTTCGTAATCGTAATGAATCGATCCTTCAGCTAACCAATAACCAAGCATTCTTAACAAATCATGGGAATAAGGAAATCTTTTGATATCTTCCCATTTTGGCTTTCTTTGATATTCCTTATTCCATTTAAGATAATTTTTGTTTTTTATTATCTTTGGAATTGGAATAGCAATAAAATCACCTTTTTTAGCTTGATAGGCTGGAGTAAATTTAAAGTCTTGAATTTCTTTTCTACCCCCTCCTCGAATAATAGTCTTTGCTAACAAAACTGGATGTTCTGGGGTAACCTTAACAGTCAATAATTTTCCTCCGCAATCTATTTTTAATATCGGTCCTTGATAATTCCGGCAAAACTTATGAGTTACTTTTTTGAATCTTCCTTTATGAGTTAAAACTCTCTCGCCTATTTTTATATCTTGAATTGGTTTTTGTAAATAACCTTCGATAGTAATGCCGGTATCTTTTACAAAACAGCCAAAAGGTAATAACTGAATTACGCCGTCAAAATCTTTTTTAGCATATTCTAACATTTCGTAAATAGCATCACGGCCGTGGCCGCCAACCGTTGATTTTAAATAAGGCATTATTTTTTTCTGAATTTGCCAATCTTTCCAGGGGAAAATTTTCTTTTTTAAATGATAAGTAATATCCATTTCGCGGTGAACTTCAATTCCTTCTCGGCCCAATTTTTCTTCCACGCCAAAATTTATCGCCCCATCGGTAACGGTATAAATTTCTCCAATTATTCCTACCTTTGGCACTTTCCTCTCTTTATCAATTTCAATTTTTTCAATCTTTTGCCAAATTTCTTTTTTGGATTCATTCATTTTTTTTTCGTCCTTTATTTTTTCTAAATCTAAAAATCCTTTCAATAAAATTTTATCAGTTTCTCCTTTTTTAATTTCTCTTGGCCTTAAATAACAAGCCCTTTTTTCCAGGTTTTCAATCAACTTTATTTTGTCGTAAAAAAACAAACCCGCTTTGACTATTTTCCAAAAAGAAGCATTGGAAATCTCTTTAATCTTTCGGTAAATGTCCCGAACATCTTGATCAAAAATTACAAAATCAACCTTGTGCCCAGTTTCCAAAAGAACTTTTTCTTGAATATCGCCATAATATCTCAGACGGCAAGAACCACCCAAACTGGTAACCATAAAGATAGTATCTGCTCCTTTTCGGATAGCTGATAAATAATTTCCGACATTAATTTTCAGAGGCAGACAATACATTTCTGGCGAAATTTTTGCTCCTTCCTCAATTGTCCTGGAGTTTGTCTTTTCCGGCAAAACAACGTCTATCCCTAATTTTTCAAACAGGGATTTAAAAGCAATTGTATAATTTCCCCAATAAGGAAAAGTAATCCTCATAATTCTCGCTAATTATAAACGAATTTTAAAACGAATAATAATCGAATATTAGTTAAAGTTAGGATTTATAATTCTTCGGTATTTTACCCCTTCCCTAGTAAAGTGAATTAAGATAGCTAATTTCATTTTTGTTTCATTGAGATATTCCAAGGTTCTTTTAATGTGAATGTGTTTTAAATAGGGTAGCACTTTTAATTCTAAAAGAATTTTATTTTCGACAACAAAATCAAGGAAATATTTACCAATGCATTGGCTATTATAATTTAACTTAATCTCTTTTTCTCTTTCATATTTTATCTTTTCTTTATTAAATTCCAATGTCATTGCTCGTTGAAAATATTTTTCTTGGTGTCCGTATCCTAAATCATTGAACACTTTAAATGCAATTCCAATAATTTTATAACTTAATTCTGGGTAAATCAGATTTTTCATATAATTCATTCATTAGTTGTTATTATTGGCGAGGTAACAAATTCGCATATTATTCGTTTTTTTCCCAAATTAGTTCATTATTCGTTTAGAATTAGCTTATTATTAGCGAGACAATGTATCAATGAAGGCCTCTAATCTTGTTTGGACGCCGGCGTCGGCGGTGTGTTCGTCGATAATTAAATACAAAAATGGAATTTTCTTTCTTGCCCCGTAGGAAGCTGGAGGCTTTCCTTCGGGGTGTTTGAATGATTTTTCCACAAACTCTTTCAAAACCGCATCGCAGCCGCACAAAAAAGAAGAAATTTCAATTACGCCTGAAATTTTGTATTTTAAAATTTCTTCAATTCTTTCCATTATTTCCTTTCCAAACTCCCAGTGGAACTTTATTGTAGACGACAACCCGCCCACCACCCTCCCCGACTTCGTCGGGGCTCCAGCAGATTGACGCTGATAATTACGCTGATTAGACGCTGATATTTTTCGGCGTAAATCGGCGTTTTCAATCGGCGTTGTTCGGCTTCTATTTAAAGGAATTTCATCAATAAAAATCACTTCCGCTCCTAAATCTTTTAATTTTTTTTCTATTCCTACATTAACAAAATCATCATATAAATTGTAGGGGTGGGAAATCAAGATGATTTTTTGTTTTTTAGAATTTATTTTCTGAAAAAAATCTTTTTTTTGCTCTTTTTTTAGTTTTTTTTCGTTTGAAAGGGTAATTTCAATTGCTTTTTTTATCTTTTCTTTGCCAAAACCCAATTTTTTCCCCAATCTCCAGAAAGGTTTTTCCAATGAACCATTTTTTCTGAAATCGAAACTCTCGGTTAAGATTTTGGTTTTCACTAAAATTTTGACTAAATCCGGCAGACCAAAAAATCTCGGGCAAAATTCCAGTTTTTCTTCGTTGGTTTTCAATCTGGGAACAAAAATATAATCTACTTTTCCCTCTAACCACTGGAGATGACCCAAAAAAACTTTAGTGGCAAAACAGGTTTCCGGATCAGCCACCTTTACCCCCATTTCAATGATTTCTTTGTTAGTTTGAGGCGATAAAATAACCGCCGCCCCCAAATTTTCAAAAAAAGTTTTCCAAAAATAACCTCGATGACTTCCATTTGAAACCGGTTCTTTCCAATAAATTAAAGCTCTGGGAATTCCTATGGTCATAAATTGGATATTGGATATTGGATATTGGATATTGGATACTGCGTTTGTTATATAATATCTAACATCTATAATCTAAAACAAAGTTCCTTGTTTAGTTAAGGTTTTTTGTTCGCCCTTTGAAAAAATTCTGATTTTTCCATAAACCCCATCATAACCAGGCTCTATGAAAACTTTTCCTTCTCTTACTCTAATTATTCCTTCAGCAATTTCAGGTAAGGTTATCTTTCCCAATTCTTCTTGAGGAACATCAATTAAGACATTAAATTCATTACTAAATTTTTCTATTAAATTTTTGTATTCCTTTTCTACTTCGATTGTTCCAACGCCTTGTCCTAAAGCATCGGCGATGATTTCTTCCAAGGGAATCAAACTTTTGAAAGGAATAGCATTTTCTGGCTTGAAACCTTCGGGCCTATCAGCCAATTTCTCCACTCGGTTTAAAACTCCGATCGTTAATGGCTTTCCACAGGCAGGACAAATGCCATTATATTTTTTTGTTTCTTGAGGTGCCAAAGAAATCCCGCAAAGCCGATGGCCATCGTAATGATATTTACCTTCTTCTGGAAAAAATTCAATAGTGTAAATCAATTGGATATTAGATTTTAGATTTTGGATATTAGATTTAGAACCTTGTTTTATGGCTTCTATAATACCTCTATAACTTAATTCTTCTCCTTCGAAGACGTTAGCTTCCCGACCAATATGGGCAGCGGAGTGAGAATCTGAATTGCTGATTAAAGTTATTTTGTCCAATGCCGAAAGTCGCCAGTTCATATCTGGCGATGAAGATAACCCTGTTTCTATCGCATAAATATATTTTGAATAATCTTCGAAACATTCTTCTAACGAATTAAATCCGGAACGAGAACCAAAGACAGAGAACCAAGGGGTCCAGGCATGCGCCGGAACAACCAAACAATCCTCAGAAATATTTAAGATAATTTTTGCTAATTCTTTAGCATCTAAACCGAAAATTGGCCTGCCATCAGCGGCTAAATTGCCATAAAAATTCAATTTTTGATTAATTTTCTCAACGATTTCAAAAGAGGGAGCAAAAATGATTATATGGATTTTCCGGACCTTCCAACCCTTTGAGTAAATACAGCTTACTTCGGTGGTTAAAATAAATCTTATCTCTTCTTGTCGCTTGTCGCTTGTTTCTCGTTGCTTTAACTTGTAAAGTCCGGGTTCTGCAGGTACCAAATTTTCTTTTAAATTTTTAAACCAGGCCGGATGGGTGAAGTCGCCGCTTCCCAAAACCAAAATCCCCTTAATCTTTGCCCATTTATCTAAACTTTCCAAATCCATATTTCTGGAAGTCGCTCGCGAGTATTTACTATGGATATGAAAATCGGCAAAAAATTTCATAATTTTAGTACTATTTTAGCAATTTTCCTTCTCTATTAATTTCTCCCTTAACGATTCTTTCGGCTGAAATTGGTTTTCCATCTTCGGCCAAAACAAAATCAATTTCGACAATTTCAATTAATTTTTTCTTTCTTTTTTTACGTTCTCGGTTAATTTCCAACGCCGTTTTGTAAGTTTCTGGTGAGACAATGATATAATTAAAATCTTTTTCTAAAGTGAAACCAAATTTGTTTTCAATTTTGAAAATTTTTGGCTCGATCTTAAATTCATTAATAATAAAATTTTCCAGTTCTTTTTTTCTTTCTTTGAAATTTTTAATCTCTCTATTTCTCATTTCTCGAGCCATTTTATCTGAAGTCAAACCAATAGCTACCTCACCCAATTCAAAAGCCCTTCTTAAAATCGCTTCGTGGCCCTTATGCAAAATATCAAAAGTTCCGCCAATAACAACTTTTCTTGCCTCGTTAGAAATACGATTTCTAACTGGGGTTATTTCTTTTTTCACTTTTCTTGTGTGGGGTAAAGAGAGGTTTTCTTGACAATGATTTTGTAAATATTCTCGATGAAATCTCCACCAGCATAACCCACCACTAAAGCCAAAGCCGGCGAAAAACCAAAAATTCCCAACTCATTGGCGACAGCAGCAGCCAAAACTCCGACAATTCCCGAAATAAAACTCATTGCCAAAAAGTAAGGCAGATTAAAACCTACATTTTTGTAAGAATATTGATGCTTTATGAAACCAACCAGACCCCTGATTACTCCCCCTCCAAATCCAGCAATTAAAATTTGAAGATACATTTTAGTTTAATTAATTTTAATATATTGTTCTAGACCTTTTTTGAAAATTTCCATTGCCTCTTTTAGTTTTTTAGACGACAAAACAAAGGCAATTCGAATTTCGTCTTTACCTAAACCCTTTGTAGCATAAAAACCGGAAGCCGATGCCACCATCACCGTTTTTCCCCTAAAAGAAAATTTCGTTAAAAGCCACTTAGCAAAATCGTCTGAATCCTTGCCCCGTAGTGAGGCATCTCTACTACGGGGTTTAATTGGCAGTTTAACTATGATATAAAAAGCTCCTTTTGGTTTCAGACAAAAAATGCCGGGTATTTTCTGGAGTGCCTCAAAAACTGTATCTCTTCTCCTTTTATATTCTCTGACAATTTTTTGAGTATATTTTTTTGAATTTTTCAAAAGGGGAATGACTGCCGATTGCTCAACCATTGGCGAAGAAAGACGGGCTTGGGCAAACTTCGTTGCCCCCTCAATCACTTTTTTATTTTTTGAAGCTAGACATCCAATTCTGGCTCCGCAAGCACTGAATCTTTTGGAAACACTATCGAGCAATATTACTCGATCTTGAATTTCGGGAAAATCCATCATTGAATAATGTTTTTCGCCATCATAAACAAATTCCCGATAAACTTCGTCAGATAAAATAAAAAGATCTCTTTTTTTGGCAATTTCGGCCAGCATTTTTAATTCCTCTTTTTTGTAAACTGTGCCGGTGGGATTATTGGGATTGCAAATTAAAATTCCTCGGGTTTTTTTGTTGATTTTCTTTTCAATTTCTTTTTGTGACGGCAAATGGAAGCCGTTTTTGGCAAAAGTTCTCACTGGCACCAATTTTATTCCGGCAATTGAGGCATAGCCATTGTAATTTGTGTAGAATGGTTCAAAAACAATGATTTCTTGGCCCGGATTACAAATTGTGGCAAAAGCAAAAAAAATGGCTTCGCTTCCGCCAGTAGTAACGATAATTTCAGAAGTATCAAGATTAATACCAACATCTTTATAATATTTTTGCCAGGCCTTTCTCACTTCTTCAATTCCAATTGAATTGGTATAAGATAAAATTTTTCCTTTGAAATTTTTAATTTCTCTCAAAATCTCTTTTGGCGTTTCTAAATCTGGCTGCCCAATATGAAGTTCAAAAACCTCAACCCCTCTCTTTTTTGCCTTTTCCAGAAAAGGAACAAACTTTCGAATTGGTGAAAATTGGGCTTCTTCGGCTCTTTTAGAGATATCTAAAATCTTTCTATTCATATTTTTTATTCTACCCCTTCGACAAGCTTAGGGCAAGCGCCTCGATGAGCTCGGCGCAAGCAAAAAATCGCCCCTTTGGCGACTTTTTACCAGTAAGTTAAATAAAAAAGCTGGGTTTATTCCAGCTTATTTCTCTTGTTTTTATCGCAATAATTTGGGTGCTAGTAATTCTTTGAGCTCAGAATCAAATTTTTGGGGCTCTGAAATCTTGAAGCCCGCCTTGATTAAAACATCACTTACTTTAAAATCTCTTTTCTTAAGCGCTTTATAGCTGACATTCCTTATAGGTCCTGATTTTTGCGCAAACCAAATAGTTTCTAAATCTTGTCCTTCATTGTGGATTTCAATTTCCTGTATTATACCTAATTCCATTCATATCACCCATATTTTGAAACAGCTATTATTTTTATAAAAAATAATTAAAATCTTGTCAAGAAAAACCCCGAGAGAAAAACCATGCCCCGCACCGAACTTGTTCTGGTGCTGGGTCTCGGGCAGGGCGGAAATAAAAAAGCGGGTTTTGGTTTTATGCCTCACCGCTATATCATTTTACAGAGGCCCGACCTCTGTTAGATTTTTTTGTGAAACTAAAACTCTAATTCGTTTACTTTTTCCCAGTTGAGTTCGTTGAGAACAACGATTTTGTTTTCGCCGATGATATATAAATAGTCATTGATATAAATTGCTCTTTTGGCTGAGATATCGCTAACCGCTCTTTTTAATTCTAATTTGTTATCTTTATAAGAAAAGATATATCCGCCGCGACCGCCGGGTAAGAAAAAGATTTGATGTTTTGAATCTAACAAGAAAGCATGATGAGTATTTAAAATATCCGACCAGTATTCATCTAAATTATATTTTGCGATTTCATTTGGATTTTCAGGGTCAGAAACATCAAACAAAGAAATTTTAACCTGAGAACCCTCTTTTCCAATTCCCAAAATTTTATCTTTGGTTATGGGATGCAAATAGGAAGAGTAGCCGGGAATTTTTAATTGGCCCTTTAGTTGAGGATTTTTTTGGTCTGACAAATCTAAGACAAAAAATGGATCAGTTTGACGAAAAGTTACCAAATAGCCTTTATCTTCAATAAATCTGACAGAATAAATTCTTTCGGTCAGTCCCAAATCCTGAACCGAACCCAAAATTTTCAAATCTTCATCCAAAACATAAACATCGTTGGCACTTTCTCTTTGACCGCCAAATTCCCAAAATCCTTCCCCAACTGTCGTCGCCATTCTCAAATTTTCCCGATATTCATCAAGGGAAAATTGATTGAGAGGTCGGCCAGGAATATTGCCGGTGGCTGAAATCTCAAATTTTTCCAGTCCGATTTTAATTATTCCCGTTTTTTCTAATTCTCTTTTGTGTTCTTTGAAATAATCCGATATTCGATTTTGAATTTCGTTTTCAATTCTTAATCTCTCGTCATTACTCAGGGAGTTATAATATCGTTGCAGCAAAATTGTAAACTCAGTATATTTTGCCTGATCAGAAATTTCATAACTTTCTAATTTTTCCAGTTTTTCAATTAACCAAGAAGGAACCAAATCTTTGCCCCTTTCTTTCAAGAAATTGGTGAAAAATTTAATGACACTTTCAAAATAAGAATAGGTAACATAAATTGCCTTGCTTGACATATAAACTACTGATTGATCTGAAGAGCCAACAAAAGAAACTGTTTTTTCAATCTTGCCTGAATCCGATTTCAAAATCATTGCCGTATAAGTAATGTCTACCGGGACCGGAACTATCGGATGATAAATATCAACACATTTTATTTCCAAAGGTGTTCCATCAATTGATAAGGGTTTGATTGGGCAGGGGCGATAGGTATCAATTTGAGTTTTAGTAATTAAATAAATTTTGTTTTGGTAAAGCCGGGCGCCGACCAAAAAATTATTATCTTCTAATTTCACTTCCCATTTCTTTTTTGGCGATTGGGGATTGGAAACGTCATAGCCAAAAATTTTATCCTCAGAAAAAATTACTAAAATATCTTTTGCCAAAAGCAAATCTCCTCTTTCTTCAATTTTTTCTTCAATTTTTAAATCTTCAGGCGGAAAGGCGTCAATGATTTTTGTCTCACCAGTTTTTGGCGGCCAAATTTCTCTTTCTTCGAACCCTCGCCAGAAAATTGGATAAATGTAGGGCGATTGGGAAAAATAAATTTCTTTTCCATCTGTTTTGACAATATCTGGCTCATCAATTCCCAAAACCTGAACAGTGGTTTCAGAGACCCTTTCCGGGATAGCCCCCTTTGCCTCCAGAGGCATCTCAAGGGGAGTAGGGGCAGGAACTCCTTCTTTAACCAACGGCATTCTGGCTGCTCCAACTCCTATTCCAGCCAGATAACCCAATTGAGATTCTTCTAAATAAGATTTAAAATCTTCTTCCGAAGCAAATTTTTCAATTCCTTCGATTTTTGAGGGTTTTGGCGGCTGAAAAGGAGGTAGAGTAATTGGCCCAAGTAAAGGGCATTTGATAATGGCAAAACTTACGGCAAATAAAAAAACTAAAAATAAAATGGCAATAGCAAATTTATTAATTTTCTCCGTCATATTAAAATAAAACGCCTATTTTTAATTTTCGTTTCAACCTATACTATTTTAGCCAATTTTTTCTAATCTCCAAAGTATTAGCGTAGAATTTTCCAATTTGACTTGAAGCAAAACCCATATTGTAAAGCCGTACGTTATCCATAACACCAATAACATCTTTACCAAATTTAAGGTCTTCGTTATTTTCCTTTATCCTTCCCCAAAAAATTATGGGATCACCTTTTTCTTCTCCATTAATATATATTTTCATCTCAGAACCATTCCAAGTGCCCACATAATGGTGCCATTTCCCAGTTCCAAATTTAAAAACATCTTCGCTGGGCTGGATATTATACTGAGAACCATCTTCACCGTACAAACGAAAACTTGCTTGACCATTGTTTTTTATCTTAAGTTCATATGACCCATCTTTACAAACTATGCACAACCAGGGTTTACTTCCGAAATCATTTATTTTAATCCAAGATTCGACTGTAATCTCATCCTTAATATCTAAAATACTATTTTCGCCGGGGTCCATTACTTGAATATAGTTATTTCCATCCAATTGAGCTGCTTTTCCAAGTTGAGGGGAGGCGTCGTTAGATATGTAACTGCCCAATCCCTTCCACTGACCGTTAAGATTGTTGCCCGAACTATCATTAAGATTATCCTCAAACTCCCATTCGCCAACTATATCAATAAAAAAAGCGTGTTCGATACTGGTGCTAAATTGAATAAGCCCTGTAATCCTAGCTTTTTCTCTGGCACTTCTCATTATTATCATAGTAAAACTCGCCACAAACCCCATAATAGCTATCACTAATAACAGCTCAATAACTGTGAAGGACTTCTCTTTTTTCATGTATATTTTCCCTTCTCGCACAATTAGACAGGGATCAGTTTTTCTTCTTTGCTTTCTCATAAAGCATGACAATCAGCGAAGATAGAAAATAAGAAACCATTCCCCATATAAGTACGTCAGAAATCAGGGCAATTGTGGAAAACTGCGCCTTAAATTCGATCAATTGAATTACCCCACCTCTTTCACAAGCTCCACCTCGAGCCGAAAAATAATGAAACGGGACCCCCTTTTTTATCGTAAATTCACAATTTCTCTCAATAATTCCTAAAGTCATAACAAAAAAAATCAAAATTAGGTATATCATTATAAATATAAAAATTCTTCTCCAATTTAGTTTTGGAAATTTTTTAAAACTCATACCTATATTATAACAATATTTTTTAAATTTCAGAATAAGATTTTCTGATGATTTTTCTCCGTAGAAAGAGAACCAAAATCATTCCGGCGATGAAGCCGCCGATGTGGGCAAAATAGGCAACTGGAGAAGGTACGCCAACAGATAAAAATTGATATAAAAACCAAATCCCAATGTAAAAATAGGCCGGGACAGAAAAAATAATTGGCCTGAAATAAAGCATAAAAAAGGCCCGAATTTTATTTTTGGGATACAAAATTAAATAGCCACCCAGAACTCCTGAAATTGCTCCCGAAGCACCAATGACCGGAAGCATCGATTCTTCAACTGAAACTAAAAAGATATGAAAAAGTCCAGCCAAAATTCCGCAAAGAAGATAAAAAATGAGAAATTTTATTTTCCCCAAATTTTGTTCAACATTATCTCCAAAAAGCCACAAAAACCACATATTGCTAATGAGATGCAAAAAACCTCCGTGTAAAAACATCGAGCTAATCAAAGTTAAAACCCCCTCGCCTTCCAAAATTCTTTTTGGGACGGCCCCGTATTCAAAAACCATTTCCTCAAAATTGGGACTGAGATAAGTGAAGATAAAAATAAAAACATTGAGAAGAATTAAAAAAATTGTGATATAGGGAAGTTTTCGAGAGGGAAATGATTCATCATAAAGCGGAAACATTTTTTAAATAATTCTTTTTAATGAATTTTTGCTCCGGGTAGGACTTCTTGGTCGGGAATTAAAAGTGAAATTGTGCCCTCGGTTTCAGCTGCTAACAACATTCCCTGGCTTTCCAAGCCCCGCAAAACTTTTGGTTCCAAATTGGCAACAACGATAATTTCTTTCCCAATTAAATCTTCAGGTTTATAAAATTTGGCAATTCCAGCCACAATCTGTCTAATTTCACTTCCTAAATCAATTTTCAATTTCAAAAGTTTTTCCGACCCTTCCACGTTTTCGGCCTCAATTATTTTCGCCACTCTTAAATCAATTTTTTGAAAATCTTCAAAGGAAATCATACCCGGTAGTAGAAACTCGACTAATTTTTCGACTTTTGAAAATGGAAATAATCCTTTAACATACGTTTTAATACTCTGCTACCCTGGCTAGTTTTTAAATAATCTTCTCGCCTTTTAGCATCGCTTCCATTAATATAAGCCTCGAAATGAATTAACCTCCATAGTCTATATGGTTTGGTCGAAAAATTTAATCCGCGATTATGTTCTTGTAATCGTTTTTTTAGGTCAGTAGTAAAACCTACATACAAATCCTTATTTTTCATGCTTTGGATAATATATACATAGTAGAACATAATCGCAGTCGAGTTTTCACTACCGGGCATATTTTTATTATACCTTAATTTAAAAAAAGAGGAGAGGCAGTTTTTTTTGACTCTCCCTTAAACTTTCTTCTATCAGGGCTGTTTTACCCTCATTTATTGCTAATTCAATGTCTCCTTTCTTCTTTTCTGGAGGTCTAAATTGTTCAAATAAGGATAATTGTTCTGTATTCAAAATCCAAATTATAATTTTGAATTTACATCTTTGAAGACATTTTTTTGTTGTTTCTGCTAATGGTACCGGAGGATATTCATTTTGAAAAGAACAATTGGGACAAGGGTTCCTGGATACGCCGTAAAGGCACAAAGTGGCTTTAAAAGGATATTCCATCGGCGATTTCCTTAATTCTCTTTCTAGCTCCCAACTTTCCAATTTTTCACCCAATTTTATTATATCAAAAATTTACCCAGTAGCGAAAGTTCGACTCGCTCTGCGATATAAGGTTTTCTCAAAGAAAACCCTTGGCGAACTTCTACTACGGGGTTTATTTAACAAAAATATTAGTAATTAAATGATGATACTTTAAACGCGACCTAGCCATCCAGGCCTGATAAAATTTCTGTCGCCAATCTCTTTTCCAAAAAGACATTTGGGGCAAAAACAAAAACCCGTCTTTATAACCTAAATAACGAGTTTTGAAATTGAAATGTAAATAAGCCAAA
>Ga0210016_1000607_pt1 | contig 31892 bp, 26 predicted proteins | sample CryGeyCG2014_300_FD_185454 | JGI IMG/M metagenome (GOLD analysis project Ga0210016, IMG submission 185454) | Groundwater microbial communities from aquifer - Crystal Geyser CG02_land_8/20/14_3.00 (SPAdes) (version 2) | ecosystem: Environmental > Aquatic > Deep subsurface > Groundwater | place...
GGAACAGGTGTTGAACTGCGACACCGTGCTGAAAGACGCGGGTGCCTGTACGGCAGCGTCAGCAGCCGTGAACGTGCAGCCGGTCGCCGACAGCCCGATCCCGTTCAGCCCCACCAGCCGCAGCGCCGTGCCGCAATCCAGGAACTCACTGCCGAACATGACGGCATTGGCCGTGCCCTTCTCTCCCGGCCGGATCACCATCCCGGTTCCGTAGCCCGACACATACACTCCCCACAGGTACTCCCAGTCGCTCCGCCCCATGTCCACCCCCGTGCCCTCGCGCAACAGGAAGTCGCGAAGCGCCTGTTTGTCAGCGGCAGCAGTCGGCGCGCCCGGCAGGGCGGACCTCTCCCACCATGTCGGCGCGAAATGCACGTCCGTCACGCGCCCGATGTCCGTCGTGAAGTCCATCCAGATGCCGGTCTTGAGCGGCGTCCCGTAGACATTGCGGAAGGTGTGCAGCTCGTTCCATTCCGGTCCGACCTTGAGCCCTTGGTACGGGTTGACCAGCGTGACGTTCAACACCGTGTAGTTGTCGCCGCCGACCTGGGGTGAGGTCTTGATCGTCCACGGGTACGGGACGATGTCGGTGGCGCGCTGCTCGGGGTGCCAGACCGTCACCTCGCGGATGCCGGAGCCGCGTTCCAACGTGATCGCCGGTGTCCCCTCCGCCTCTCCCCGTCCGCTGAGCGGCAGCAGAATCGTGCCTTTGCCAGCGCCCCCCTTGTCCGGCGGCGCCCAGTCGCCGCGCAGTGTCACGCCTTCTTTGACGGTCAGTGCGCCTTCGAGGCGGTACTGCCCTGAAGGCAGGAACACCACGCCGCCGCCTGCCGCCGCGGCCTCGTCGATGGCCGCCTGAACGGAACCGGTCGCGTCGGCGCCTTCAGCCGGCGCGGTGAGGACGAGGGACGCAATCACCACATCCGCGGTAGGGAACTGGGTCTCGATCACCTGTGGCTTCATGGCAGCGGCCGCCCTCCCGAGAGTCAGAGTCCACACCAGCACGGCCAGCACGGACCTAGTGAGTGAATTCGCATTGACCCGCAATCCGAGCAACATCGTCAGGGACTCCTTGCGCGGGGTGGACGGCATTCTATCCAGCGAGGGGGCGCGGGGCAAGCGAAGTCGCCCGGGCGGCATCGATCAAGCAGCGCTCAGCCCAACCGTGCCCTGATTGCCTCACACAAGCCGGCCGGCGGCTCGCAGGGGAGCTCCACTGGGCGGTGCTCCAGCGCGCTGGTGTAGACGCCCAAGATCGTGTTGAACTGGACGAGCGAGCGCTGGAGGCGAGTGGGATGCGGCTGGTCGTCGTCTTCGAGCCAATCGAAGCAGGCTTCGGTGAGGCGCGCCTGGGCGAGGTCGTCCTCGACTCCGTAGTCGTGAGAGCCGCTCTCGTAGCCGCCCTCGGGCGTGGAGCGCTCCCAGCCGTTCATGGTCCACTGAATGAAGCCGCGGGTGCCGTACACCGAGATCCGTTTGTGGTGGTAGATCTTGTCGCTGTCGGTTGCGCGGGGCGCGCAGGCGCCGCAGACCAACACGAGGTGCACGTTGTTCTCGAACACGATGCTCGCCGCCGACATATCCGGCGACGGCTGACGCGAGTCGAGGTTGCTGATCCCGGAGATCTGGCCGAAGGCAGTCTTCATCTCCGCGAAGCCGTTGTAGCTGTGGGCCAGTTCCAGCACGTGCACGCCTTGGTCCAACGGCGTCGAGCGGGCGCTGGCGTCGAGGCAGCGCACTTCCCCGATCTTCCCCTCGGCTACATCGCGCTTCAGCTCGAGGTTGCGGGCGTGGAAGTGGAGCTGCGTGTTGACCGCGAACTTGGTCGTGGAGCGTTCCTCCAACTCCTTGAGCTGTCGCCAGTCCTCGCCCCACAGCGCAATGGGCTTCTCCACGATTGCGGCGGGCACGTTATGGCCGGCGGCCAGCGTCATCAGGTCGACGCGCAGACCGGGGATGGTGACGATGTGCAGGAGGTCCGGCTGCTCCTTGTCGAGCATCGCGTGGATGTCGGTGTAGCGCGCGCTAACACCGAACTCGTCGCCGAAGTCGTTGAGGCGTTTCTCGTCGAGATCGCAGACCGCGGCGATCTGCCCTCGCTTCACGTCACCGTAGGCGGCGGCATGTCGCCGGGCACGAGGTCCACAACCGAGGAAGGCGCATTTGTGCATGGGGAGGGCTCCTTTGGGTGTCCCGTGTCAAGTGTCACATGTTGGGTGTCATGTGTCGGGTGTCGCGTGCCGTCTCGGCCGCGGCGAGGTGCTTTGGGAGGCAGGTGCGAGAGGACTGTTGGGCCCAGTTAGTTGGGCCCCGGGGTCTGTTGTGTCAGCTCCGCTACGGCTGACTCCAAGTGCGCCATGTCGAAGGGCTTGGTCATGAACCGGTCGGGCTCGTGGGTGAGGTTGAGACCGATCACCTTGGCGTGGGTCAGCTCATTATCCGCGATCAGGATCCTGTTACCGGGCATGGCTTCACCCCCTCTGGGGCACCCGTGCGCTGCGGCGCTCGCTACAGCGCCTTCGCTTGCTTGCCAAGCGCAACGATGTCGCGTAGCGTTTCCAGCGCGTCTTTCGTCGGCCGGTACTCCATGCCGACGTACTTGTCGTAGCCTTGCCGGTGAATCGCGGCGAAGACGTTGAGGTAGTTGATCTCGCCGGTGCCCGGCTCGAACCGGCCGGGGTGGTCGGCGGCGTGGAAGTGGCCGATCTTCTGCCACTGGTTCTGAATGGTCGGGATGAGGTTGCCCTCGCTGATCTGCTGGTGGTAGATGTCGTACAGCAGTTTGACGTTCGCGCTGCCGACTTCCTCGACAATCTGCAACCCCTCGTCGGAGGTCACCAGGAAGTAGCCTTTGTGGTCCACCAGCACATTGAGCGGCTCCAACACGAGGGTCACGCCGTTGTCCTCAGCAAGGGGCGCCGCGGCTTTCAGGGCGTCGACGACGGCGGCATGCTGCGCCTCGCGCGACACGTCCGGCAGTTCCTGCCCGGTGGTGACGATCATCGTCCAGCAGTCGAGCTGCTGACTTACGGCCAGCGACTCCTTGACAGCCGCCACAAAGTTGTCGCGGTTGCCGGCCTCCACCAGGCTACCGCCCCCACAGCCAAACGCCGCCAGGGGCAGCCCAGTGTCTTTCAGCGCTGCCTCAACAGCGTCGAGGTCCTTGCCCTGCCATCCCCAGAACTCCACCGCGTCGATCCCTGTCGGTGCGGCAGCACGGATCCGCTCGTGATGAGCGAGGTCGCCGAGAATCATCTCGATACAACTGGAGATCTTTAGCATTGTCGTTGGGTCCTTTCGTTGCGGGAGCCAAGTCCCGTGGTACAGGCCCGGAATTCGCCGCCGAGAGAACAACCTCCTGCTGCTGCTAAGAGCGTGTTAGGAAACCGGTTTCGTGGGAGGGCGAGGCTCCTGCCGAGCCGCCAATCGGGGCGGAATCGGCTCAGCAGGAGCTTCGCCCTCCCGGTACCCGCCCTGTCAGTGGAGTTTCCTAACACGCTCCAAGATGTCGAGAAGAGCGGCAATCCGGGTAGAATGTTCGGTGGCGACCTGGGCGGGGTCCCTGCTCCAACAGCGGGTCGTTCCGCAGACAGACCAGCAACCGAACTCCCCGACACAGCACATGACTTGGCACAGACTCACCGCGCGCACGCTGCTGTTCGCAGCGGCAGTTCTCTCTTCACTCGGCCACGCCGCCGAGGTTCCGCTCACCTGCGACCCCCCGCCGATCGTCCGCGCGGACCAAGTGCTGGCGCCCGTCGGGTTCCTCCGTGAGACGCTGGGCTGCACGGTTACCACGAGCGACAACGGCACCTTTGGCGTGCGGTACTGGGGGCACTCCTTCTCGTTCGAGGTGGGGAAGAAGGCGGCGGTGCGCACCGGCGAGCGCGTCCTGCTACCGGCGCCGCCGGAGCGACTGGGCGACCAAGTCTACCTGCCGCTGGAGCCGATCACCGAGGCGGTGGGATTCCGGTACCGGCGCGAGGCGGACCGACACAACGTCCTGTTGTTCAGCTTTCCCGACGCCAAAGTACTGAGCTGCCGCACAAACGGCGACGGCGAACGCCTCCGGATCGTCTACGACCTGTCCTCGGCAGTCCCCTTCGGGGCGGAGCTACACAACGGGAAGCTGATCCTCACCGTCCCCGCCGCCCCCGGCGAGGGGTTGCTGCCTCGTTACGACACCGGCGATTGGGCTTGCTCCGCCGCCACGTTGGATCTCGCCTCGCCCGGGCAGGTCCGCCTGGGGCAGCAGGCCAATGGCCGCGCGCGGCTCGAGTGGTTCACGTTGTCGGCTCCGGCGCGCCTCGTAGTGGACGTCAATAAGCGGTACAGTGAGTCTACCAGTCGAGCGGTGGCGCCGGGCATCGACTGGACGACCACCGAACTGGGCACCGGCGCCGGTCCGGTGGCGGTCAACGTGGCCCGCGTCGACCTGAAGAGCCCTGCCTACGAAGTGCGCCCGGTCATGGCTGGGGACACCCTCCTCCAGCGCGACAGGCCCAGCCGAATCGCCCAACGGGTCCACGCCCTCGTGGCCGTCAACGGCGGCTTCTTCGCTACCGAGGGGGCCCCGTTGGGGCTTGTCGTCATCGACAAAGACCTGGTGCGGACGCCGATGTACTCGCGGACCTCCCTGGGGCTCACCGCCGACGGGGAAGCGCACATCGGCCGGCTCTCCACCCAGGGCTACCTGCGCCTGGACAACGGGAGCAAGCTACCCGTCGCCAAGCTCAACGGCACGCGCAACGGCGAGGCCGGCGTCTACCTCTACACCCGCTGGTGGGACACGGTCTTCCCGGTTTCTGCCGTCGACTACTGCCTGGTGGTCAGCGGCGGCAAGGTTGTGCGCGGCGCGGCGGGGATGCCGGTCGAAGTCCCGGCGGACGGCTACCTCGCGGTCGGTTCCGGCTACATGGCGACGGTGCTGGCCGGCATCCCTGCGGGGGCGCGCCTCTCCGTGTTCTTCGACACCGCTGCCACCTGGGCGTCGATGCGGCACGCCCTCGGCGGCGGCCCGACTCTGGTCCGGAACGGCCGCGAGTACGTCAGCGCGGAAGGCGAACGGTTCCGGACTGACGTAACCAACGGCCGCGCGCCTCGCACCGCCCTGGGGATCACCGCCGACCAACACCTGCTGTTGGTCACGGTCGATGGGCGACAAGCGGGCTACAGTGTGGGCCTGACCCTCAGGGAGTTGGCCGCGCTCATGGTCAAGCTCGGGGCGCAGGCAGCCATGAACCTGGACGGCGGCGGCTCCACGTCTTTCGTGATCGGCGGCCAGTGCCGGAACCGGCCCTCAGACGGGGCGGAGCGGCGCGTGAGCAACATCCTGGCGGTCGTGCCGCGGAGAGCTGCGTAGGGAAGCCACTTGACGGAGACACAGATGAGGAGGAAACTGGTGGCAGCACTGCTGTTGGCCGTTACGCGTCTGGCGGGTCCGTGTCCGGCCCGAAGGAGCGAACGCCCCCTCCAGATCGCGGAGGCGAAAGATATGACGGACGCGGCTCACGCGCAACCCAGAGGCTACACCCTCCCCACCCGCGACTTGGCGCACGACACCCACCGGCAGGTGGTGGTCGACCGGGAGCCGGGGCAGTACCTGGGCCACCCGACTACTGTCCTGTTGGATGACGGCAAGACGATGCTCATCGTCTACCCGAAGGGACACGGCCGGGGCGCCATTGTCATGAAGAAGAGCGTCGACGGCGGCTTGACATGGACCGACCGGTTGCCCGTGCCGGAGAACTGGGCGACCTCCCTGGAGGTGCCGACGCTCTATCCCACCGAGGGGCCGGACGGCAAGCAGCGGTTGATCCTGTTCTCCGGGCTGTACCCCATTCGCCTGGCACACTCCGAAGACAACGGCGAGACGTGGACGCCGCTGGAGCCCATCGGCGACTTCGGCGGCATCGTCGCCATGGCCGACTGCGTTCGGCTGACCGACGGCCGGTACCTGGCGTTCTTTCACGACGACGGCCGCTTCCTGCACGGCGCGGGGAAGGTAGGCGTCTTTCAGGTGTTCAAGACGGTTTCCAGTGACGGCGGCCTGACCTGGAGCGCTCCGGAGGTGGTGGTCGAGCACCCCAAGGCGCACCTGTGCGAGCCCGGCGCCGTTCGCTCGCCCGACGGCAGGCAACTCGCCCTGCTGCTCCGCGAGAACAGCCGGCAGTTCAACTCTTTCGTCACCTTCAGCAACGACGAAGGCGCAACGTGGTCCACGCCACGGGAGCTGCCCGGCGCCCTCACGGGAGACCGGCATCAGGCAATGTACGCGCCCGACGGCCGCCTGTTCGTCAGCTTCCGCGACACCACCCATGAGAGCCCGACCAAAGGCGACTGGGTCGGCTGGGTCGGCACGTACGACGACCTGGTCGCCGGCCGCAAAGGCCAATACCGCGTCCGGCTCATGCACAACACCAAGGACGCCGACTGCGCCTACCCCGCCGTCGAGCTGCTCCCGGACGGCACGTTCGTCTGCACGACCTACGGCCATTGGACCGAGGGTGAAGCGCCGTACATTGTGAGCGTGCGGTTCAAGCTCGACGAGTTGGACGCCAAGGCCGCCCGTTCGTAGTCAGGCACGCAGCGAAGCGCAGTGCTGTCGCTGGTAGAGGCATTGCGGCTGAAGCATGAACCACTCGCGGAGAAGCGGAACCAGACATGCCCACAGAATTGCTGCCAGTCCCCGACCACCTCCTCGCCCTCGAGATCGGCGGAACAAAGCTCCAACTCGTCCAGGGCGACCGGGATGCCCGGATCCTCGGCCGCCGTCGAATCACCGTCGACCCGGCGCTCGGCGCGCCGCCAATCCGGGAGGCGATCCAGAGGCGCTTGCGCGAGCTGACTGCCAACGGCAACACGGCCGCCATCGGCGTCGGCTTCGGCGGGCCGGTCGACATGACAACGGGGAAGATCGCTGTCTCGCACCAAGTCGAGGGTTGGGCCGACTTCCCTCTGCGCGGGTGGCTGGAAGAGCTGACCGGGCTTCCTGCGCAGGTCGAGAACGACTCCAACGCGGCCACGCTGGCCGAGGCAGTCAAGGGCGCGGGGGCTGGGTACGGCAAGGTGTTCTACACCAACTTCGGCAGCGGCATGGGCGGAGGTATGGCGATCGACGGCCAGCTCTACCACGGCGCGACACCCGGCGAGGCGGAGATCGGGCTGATGCAGTTTGACCGGGAAGGCACGAACTTCGAGTCGCGGTGCTGCGGCTGGGCAGTGGATGCCAAGGTCCGAGCCTACATTGCCGAGCGCCCGGACAGCCTCCTCGCCCGAGTAGCCGGAGACGGGCATACTCGCGAACTTCTGGAAGTTCGCGAGTATGCTGCCCGCGGTGGGCACCAAGGGCAGGCGGGTAGAGATGGGGGCGAGGCGCGCTACCTGCTGCCAGCGATACACGCCGGGGACTCGGCGGCGCGGGCGATTCTGGAGGAGACGGCGGAAGACATCGCGTTTGCGCTGTCGCACGTCATGCACCTGTTCCACCCCGAGGTCGTGGTGCTCGGAGGAGGGTTGTCGCTGATCGGGGAGCCGCTCCGCGAGGCGGTGGCTCGGTTCGTTCCCGGGTTCCTAACGAAGTCGTTCCGGCCGGGGCCCGACATTCGGCTCTCCTCATTGGGCGAAGACGTGGTGTGCGTCGGTGCGCTGCTGCTGGCGCGGGAGCGACGGAGCGCCTGATGTCTGCCGCGACCCGAGGGGTCAGGCGCGGCTTCAGCACGCAGGAGACAAACTTATGCACCGGTGGCCTTATGTGGCCGGCGAGGAATAACATGAACCACACACCCAATCCAACCACCCGCCCGAGGAGCAATGCCACGACCAGCGGTGCACCACTGGTCTTCCTGTTGCCGTTCCTCTTCTGTCAACTCGCCGCAGCAGAGGACGTTCAGATCACCACCTCAGCCGACGGCACGCAGACGGCCACGCATGAAGGGCGGAGCTTCAAGCTCGCCTTCGAGAGCAGCATGAAGCGCTTCGAGACCGAGAACGCGAAGGACCCGCGGCCGGAGGGGATCGTGTTCACGGGTAGTTCCACCTTTGTGGGCTGGCGGTCGCTCGCGGACGATATGGCGCCGCTGCCGGTGATCAACCGCGCCTTCGGCGGCTCGACAAGCCCACAGCTCTGGTACTACGCCGACCGGGCGATCCTTCCCAGCAAGCCGAAGGTCATCGTCGCCTACATCGGCGACAACGACCTCGCCCAGTCCACGATCACGGTCGAGAACTACCTGAAGTACGTCCGCTTGTTCGTGGACCGAGTGCGGACCCAACTCCCCGAGACGCGGTTCGTGTTCGTCTCCAACAAGCCAAGCGTCGCCCGCTGGAAGCTCTGGGATAAGTACCTGGCCGCCAACAAGGCGCTCCGGGAGTTCTGCGAAGGTGACCCCAAACTCGACTACGTCGACACGACCTCGACGCTGCTGGACGCCAACGGCGTCGTCCGCGAGGACTGCTTCGGCGAGAAGGACAAGCTCCACTTCAAGCGCGAGGTGTACGCCGACTGGGCGCGGGTTATCAAGCCGGTGGTGGAGCGGATCTGGGGAGAGGTCCGCGGCGGCGCGTAGCGCAGTGGGACGCCTGGGTCAGCGGCGGACCGCCGACGCTCCGTGATCAGGACCGTGCTCAGACGCGTGGTCGGCTCTTCGGGGGGACGTCTCCGTTTGCCAACCCACCGCCAGGCAAGGGAGTGCCGCAGTCCGGGCAAGCGCCACCGGAGAGGTGGTTCTGCAGCGGCACCGTCCCCGGACGCTCAATCAGCAGACAGTCGCAGTGAGCGCAACGCGTGTTGGCTCCCGCGCCGCCCGGCATGTCTGCGTAGACATAGCGCAGCCCGGCGGCAAGCCCGGTCTCTCGGGCGTGGCGGAGAGCGGCGCTGGAAGTGATCTCCGGGCTCTCCATCTCGAAGTCCGGATGGAACCGAACCAGGTGCCACGGGATGTCGGGATCCACCGAGACGAGAAAGGCGGCAAGCTGACTCAGTTCGTTCTCCGAATCGTTGACGCCGAGAATGAGTGGCGTGCTGACCTCCAGATGCACGCCCAGCTCCTTCAGCAGCGAGATGTTGTCTTGGACGGGGCCCAGGTGCCCGCCGCAGAGGTATTGGTAGGTGCTCTCGCTGAAGCATTTCAGATCGATGCTCACTGCATCCAGGTAGGGCGCGATCATCCGCAGGGGCCGCTCGCGCGCCTGGCCATTGGTCACCCACACCGACTTCAACCCAGCCTCCCGAGTGTGGACGGCCGTGTCGTAGGCGTACTCGAAGAAGATCGTGGGCTCCGTGTACGCAGCGGCCACGCTGGTGCATCCGTGGGTAGCGGCCAGCCGTACCGCATCGGCAGGCGAAAGATACTGGCCGACGCCCGCGACGCCGTCCGTCTTGCAGGTCTGCGAGAGATCCCAGTTCTCGCAGAACCGGCAATGGAGATTGCAGCCCGGCGCCGCAAAGGACAGGCAGAGCGAGCCCGGGTGGAAATGGTACAGCTTCCGCTTCTCGATCTCGTCAACGTTGCAGGCAATCAGCCTGCCGTAATCCACAGTGACCAGCATTCCGTCCCGATTCTCCCGGGCCCCGCACTGGCACGTTTCGCCGGGCTTGATCGAGGTCACATGGGCGTGGTAGCAGAGGTAGCACTCAACCTCCCCGCCGCCGATGTCCCGCCAGAACCATGCTTCGTGCGTACTGGGGTCGGTCGGGGCCAGCGGGCCGAGCTGCCGGGAGGCCCTCTCATCCGGTGCGGTCGCAGTCATGAGTGTCACAATAGCCCGGTTGGAGGATTGTTGAGAGCAGCCAAATACCCTATCCCCTGGCCCTCCCTTTACCCCGGCATCTCTTAGTCTGACGCTCGCCGCGCGTCCTGTCACCGGTTAGCGCCGGGTGAAGCCTCCCCACAGACTTGGCTTGGGCGCATTGTAGGATCGGTTCTCCCGGAGCGTGCGAACCACAATGGCGTGCTCCGGAATCACGGGGCACTCTTTCTCACAGATCCCGCACCCGATGCACAGCTTCTCGTCGACGGTGGGCACTCGCTTCTTCCGACCCAAAGCGTCGTCGCGGATGTCTTTGAAGAGGACGGCGCTGTAGGAGCACACCTCCGCACACACGATGCAGTCGCGGCCGCCATTGTAGGCAATGCAGGTGTTCTGGTTGACGACGGCCAGACCGAGCTTGAGGTCTTCCCGCTTCTGCTTGACGGTGAACCGCCGAAGGGCGTCGGTGGGGCACACCTGGCCGCAGAGCGTGCACTGCTCGACGCACGGCCCGATCTTGGGCACGAGAACGGGCGTCATCCAGCCTTCCAGACCCGCCTCGCCCAAGGCGGGCTGCAGCGCGTTGGTCGGGCACACCCGCATGCATTCGCCGCAACGCGTGCATGCTTGCAGGAACTCGGTCTCCGGTAACGCGCCGGGCGGCCGAATGCAGCGGTCGCTCTGGTACTTCGGCGCCCCGCTGACCTTGTTCGTCGCCAGCCAGCCAACTCCCAGCGCCGCCGCCCCCAGCGCGCGCCGACGGGAGAGCGCGACAGGTTCCTGCGGGAGACACCCGGCGCGTTTCGCCGGTCCGCACTGCGCAACCTCGATGACGCCTTCCGGGCAGACAGCGGCGCAGCGGTAGCAGTGGACGCACTCAGAGAGTTGGTGGCTGAACGGCTCTTCCGCCTTCTTGGAGGTGTTCTCGTACGCCCCCATTCGGCTCCCCAACTCACAGCGGGTGCAGTGGGTGCAGCCCGAAGCAATCCGGTGGCGAAGGAATGAGACGCGCGAGAACAGCGCCAGCAGTCCGCCCAATGGACAGAGGTTGCGGCACCAGAAGCGCTCCTGGTAGCTGGATAGGGCGAGGATGCCAGCCACCATCAGGAAGACGACGGCCGTTTGCCGAAAGTAGAACTGCGTGACTCGGAGGGCATCGAAGTCCACGTTGAAGCGGAACCCCTGCGAGCCGCCAAGCAAGCCCAGGAGCGCATTCCAGCCGAGTTGCGTCGGCGTCAGCACGCAGCAGGTGAACGTGCGGGTCAGCAGGCTGAGCGGGTCGAACACGTACGTGCACTGCAGCCCGCCGGCCGCGGCAACGAACGCGGCGAGGAGGAAGTAGTACTTGAGGTTCCGGTAGCGTCGCGTATCGCTTCGGCGCTCGGCGCGCGCTTGCTTCTTGCCACGGAGGAACAGTCGGTCGAAGAGGTCGATCACCGTGCCCAAGGGGCAAACCCAGCCGCAGAAGACCCGCCCGAGGAAGAGGGTCACGAGGACGACCAGGAGCGAGGGCAGGACCATGTGCGCCATGCCAACGCGGGCGCCGAGCATGGTCATCAACGCGATGAGCGGGTCGGCACGAAGGAACAGGTCGACGGGCAGGAAGGCGTGCCTCAGACCCGACTGGCTGGCGCAGAGGAAGAGGTAGACGAACAGCCCCAGGAAGAGAAGCTGACTAAGGCGGCGAAGCTGGACCACTCCTGTCGGAGATGACCACCGACCGCACCCCGATCCCACGCAGGAGGGTTCTGGCACTGGGAGGGGCGCGCTTCGCTCCGGCGCTTCATCGTCAGCAAACATCGCTTAGCTGGTCCCGACTCGGCCTACGCGGCGACTTCCTGGATCTTCACTGAAGTACCCAGCTCCATGGACCCGATGCCGCACTCGTCGCCGAGTCTGATGTGCGGGACATCTTGGGGCTTGATCCCCTCCACCGTCAGGTAGCGGCAGCAGTAGGCGTCGAGGGCGACGGGATCAACGCCGACCACCACCTGGTTTGGCTGTGTGACCTCACCGGGGCCTTTCGGCCCGCGAGTCTGCAGCGAGCGCGTTGCATCCATCACAATCAGGCTCGGCCGGAGAATGGAGTTCAGGTCGACGAGGCACTGAGGCAGGTCTCGGTGGTACGCCTTCCGCTCCCAGATCAGGCCCATGGCCTTCTTCATCGAGAAGCTGACCACGCTGGCCTCGTGGTTCTTTGCCACGGGCATCGCGATCAACACGTCGGCCCGCAACAGCGCTTTGGGCAGCTTCTGCTTCAGCCCCAGCGCTTTGTGCCCTTTGGCGGCGGCGAACTCCGGGACCTCAACGTACAGCTCTCCCTGGCTTGGCGAGACCAGCTTCGCGCTGGTGCCGGCCACCGCCTCGGTGGCGCCGCACACATCGAAGGCGACTTTGGCCTGGTCGAGGGTGTAGTCCATGACGGTGATGCTGCCGGCGCCGGCGGCTTCGCAGAGCTGGATCATCTTGCGGATCACGTCGGGGTGGGTGCAAGCGCCCACCTCCGGGGCGCGGGCAAAGGCGATGTTGGGCGAGAGGATCACCTTGTCGCCTTTCTTTACAAAGTGCTCCAGCCCGCCGAACCCGTTGAGGGCGTCCTCGACAGCCTTCCCGTAGTCCGCATTCTCCGCCACTGCGAGGTCTACACCGCCCGGTTTGCCGGGCAGCCGAATGCTGCCTACACTCTTCCCCTGCCCGGGGGCACTCGCCGCTTTGCCGCCTGCTCCCTTGTCCGACCGTTCAGTCGTCGCCTTGGAGCAGCCCCCCAGAACAACCGGCAACCCGCCGCCCGTCGCGACGGCCGCGGCCGTGGCGCTGAGGAATCGGCGTCTCGAAATACTATCTGCCATCGTGGGACCTCCGACATCGACTGCGAGTCTCAGCTCCCCCTGGCCACGTTGCGAGTCGACATTTGCAAGGGATCTGCCCCCGCCCGCGGCAGTGAAGCCTCCCCCCCCGTCTCCGCCACACACCACATACACATGACACGTGACACATGGCACATAACACGATCTCTACATCGGTAGCCCCAACTGTTTCTCCTCGTGGGCGCCGAACGCAACGCCAAGGTGCTCATACGCGCGCTTCGTCGCTCGGCGCCCCGACTGGGTGCGCGCCAGGAAGCCGATCTTCAGCAGGAACGGCTCCACCATATCGACCAGGGTGTCAGAGTCCTCGTTGAGCGTTGCGCCCAGGGCCTCGATGCCGACCGGGCCGCCGTCGTACGTGCCGATGATCGTTCCCAGAAAACTGCGATCCAGCTTGTCCAGCCCTTGCCCGTCGACGCCCTCCAGGCGTAGCGCGTCGTCTGCGACGCCCTGGGTGATCCTCCCGTCGGCGCGCACTTCCGCGTAGTCGCGAACCCGGTTCAGGAGTCGGTTGGCGATTCGCGGCGTGCCACGGCTCCGGCGGGCGATCTCGGAGGCGCCGTCCGGCTCCACTTCGACGCCGAGGATCTCCGCGGAGCGCGTCACGATCTGCGCCAGTTCCTCGTCGGCATAGAAGTCGAAGTGAAGCTGAATGCCGAACCGCTCCCGCAACGGCGCGGTCAGCGCCCCGGCACGAGTGGTCGCCCCGACGAGGGTGAATCGAGGCAGCGAGAACTTCAGCGGCTTGACGTAGGCGCCCTTGTCGAGGGAGAAGTTGACGTAGAAGTCCTCCATCGCCGAGTAGAGAAACTCCTCCACAGCGCGCGGCGTGCGGTGGATCTCATCGACGAACAGGACATCCCCTTCCTGCTGGTTTGTGAGCAACCCCATGAGGTCGCCCGGCCGCTCCAGCGTGGGGCCGGTGGTAGTGCTGATCTCCGATCCCATCTCCCGGGCGATGATGTGGGCGAGGGTGGTCTTGCCCAAACCGGGCGGGCCGTGGAACAGCACGTGATCCAGCGCCTCCCCTCGTTGCCGGGCTGCAGTAATGGCGATCCGCAGTCGCTCGATCAGCGCCCGCTGGCCAATGCACTCGTCGAGGCGCTTCGGGCGAAGACTGAGCACGAGCTGCTCATCTTCTTCCTGCTGGTGACCGCTGAGGAGGCGTTCGCGGGTAGGCGCCAGGCCCGCGTGAACATCGAGAGGAACCGCGTCGGCGGGCACTGAAGATCCCTCGGTCACTCGCTGCCCCCGAAGAGGAACCCGGAGTCGCCGGAGTCCTCCTGTTTGCTTGCCCGGTACTCCGCCACCGCCTGTTGGACGGCTGCAAGCTCACCCACATCGAACCACATGCCATAGCAGGTCGTGCAGCGGTCGGCGTGGATGCCTGTCGGGACGTTGTACATGGCCTCCAACTGCGCGATGAAGTCATGCTCCTGCATGTTGATCTTGCAGATCGGGCACATTGCCGGCTGCGTCCGCCGCTGCAGATCCTCTTCCCGCCGCTCGGAGCTGGAGTCCAACTGGCCGCAGGTGTTCATGTGGTGCTGGAACATCTGCATCACCGAGGCTTGGTCCAGCCAGACGCCGCCGCAGTCGCTGCACACCCGCAGGGCGATGGTGTCGCGTTCGGTGTCGACCAGCGGGGTCGCACAGCGTGGGCACGAAGGGGCCTCCGGCACCAGCGACGCGCTGCACTGCCAACACTGCTTGTCAGTTGGCTTGTTGGTCGCCTTGCATTGCGGACACTGGACTTCCGTAGGCGCCGCAGGCGCCTCTGTCGCCGCGGCTGGCTGCGGGATCTCGTCCGGGGGCAATCCCAGTTTCACGGCCAACTGAATCAGCTTTCCCTGATCCAGCCATAGCCCCTTGCACCCGCGACATCCCTCCAGCACTACGCCCGGCGTGTGCTTGAAGGAGAAACCGAAGAGTTCCTGTTTCTCACAGATGGGGCACGCCTTGCCGCCGGGGGGGGGCATGCTGCCCGTGGTGTTCGGGTAGTCGGCGTCCAGTTGAGCCATGGCCCGAACGCCCTGCTTCGTCAGCAAGGTGAGTTCCTTGTCGTCAAACCACTTCCCCCCGCAGACCTCGCACACGTCGATCGCGAGGGTCCCGACACCGACCGCTTGGAGCGTTTCACCATCAACCGGACACGTCTTCATGGGGTCTCCCCTCCGTTCTGAACTCCCGGACGAACGAGCAGTTCCCGGGACGGCGACAGATAGCGCCGGCCGGCGCTACCGGTTCTGTCGCCGGTACACAATTCGCAGCAATTCGGCGGCGCTCTGCGGCTGACCGGCTTCGCGCATGGCGTCCATCAGCATGCGCTCCGCCTCAGCGCGGGTGTGCCCGAGCTGAGTCAGCGCGAGCGAAGCGTCCTCCATCGCCTCGGAGGCGTCTGCCGCCACCCCCGCGGAGGCGGACGGCTGGTCCTTCATGAGCGCGTACTTGGCCACCTTCCCTTGCAGTGTGGCGATGAGGTCCTTCGCCTTCTGGGTGCCCACGCCGGGCAGTTGCTTCAGGAAGGTTGCATTGCCTTGTTCGATGGCCTGCGCCACCTCAGACATGGGAACCGAGAAGATTGTCAGGGCGATCTTCGGGCCGAGCCTAGGGACAGTCAGCAACTGCCCGAAGAACTCCTTCTGCAGCTCGTTCACGAAGCCAATGAGCACGGGCACGGCCTTCGTGGGGTCGAGCTGCAGGTAGTACATTGTGAAGAGCTCGAGGGCGTCCCCCGGCTGCTTGTCGACCAGCATCCTGTCTACGGCGGTGGGCACCAACACTTCGTAGCCGAGGCCGCCGACGTCGACGACATACTGGTTCGGCCGTCGGGAGAGCAATACGCCGCTGAGGCGGGAGATCATTCTGCAGACGCTCCTACGACTCCTTCACAGAGAGGAATCGCTCATGCCGGGCTGTAGTACTACAACCGTACTTAGCGCGAATGTGCTCGGCGAGGGTCTCCTGACCCCGCCGCTCCCCGGACCGACAGGTCTCCTCGAATCCCGTGGATTCGCAGCCCTTTGAGACCTTCCGGTGAAGCGTTTCGGGGCGGTCGGAGACCTGCCCCGAGCTAAGCTCATGCCGGGCTGTAGGCCAAGCGCTCCGTCTGATTAGTGCGCCGCCGCAGGACGCCCGAACTTGTTCGGGTCTGGGCGCGACGTGCCCCCCAACAAGTCGGGACGTTCGCAGCCAGTGCCCTGAGAACATGGTCACACACCGCCGCGGACGCGCTGGCCGTGGCAAAGCGCAGCCGCCAAAGCGTCCGCCACATCCGGAGGCTCCGGGAGGGCAGTCAGGCCGAGTCGCTGCTTGACCGCCGCCTGGATCAACTGCTTCGAGGCCTTGCCGCTCCCGCTCACAGCGCGCTTGATCAGCGTGGCTCCGTAGCTGTGGACGGCGATGGCACGGTCGGCGGCGGCCAACAGCGCCACGGCGCGGGCATGGGCCATCAGCACGGCCGTGCGCGGATGGGCGTAGTGGCTGTACACCTCTTCCACCGAGACAGCGTCCGGCTGGAATTCCTGGAAGACCAGCGCCAGTTCCTGATGCAGCAGCGAAAGTCGCTCGGCCAGCGGCTGCTTGGTGCTGGTCCGCACGACTCCCGCCTCCACAAGCGCGATTTTGCGGGCGTGAAAATCGAGAATCCCGTATCCGGTGGCGTTCAGACCGGGATCGATCCCGGCAACGCGCAGGACAGCGCTCGGCATGGCACTGGGAAGTATAGTGAGTTGCCCCCTCCCGTGTCAACCCTCGCCGCCCCGACCGCACTTCAGCACCAGCATAATCGCGAACTTCCAGAAGTCCGCGATTGTGTGAGCGCGACCGGCTCAGGCGGCAGTCAGTTCGCCGAGGGCTCGAACTGCCGTCTGCACCTGGTCCACAGAGTTGAAGTACCCGAAGCTGAACCGGACTGTGCCTTGGGGGAACGTGCCCAGCGTCCGGTGTGCCCAGGGCGCGCAGTGCAGGCCCGGCCGCACCTGGATTCCGTGGCGCTCGTCCAGGGCGCGAGCAGCCTCGTCGGGGGCGAGCCCGCGGAGGGACACAGATACAACACCGGCATTCCGGTTGGGGTCGCTGGGGCCGTAGGCAAGCACTCCCGGGAGCGACCGCACGCCCTCCAGAAACGTCGCCACCAGCTTCACTTTGTGGGCGTGCACATTGTGCACGCCCTTCTCCAGCAGGAACCTGACGCCGGCCAACAACCCGGCAATCCCCCCGGCGTTGAGTGTTCCCGCCTCGAACCGGTCCGGCAGGAAGCTGGGCTGGACGTCATCCGCAGAAACAGAGCCTGTGCCGCCCTCCCGCACTGTGGCGAGTTCCACGTCGTCTGCCACGTAGAGCACCCCGGTGCCCATCGGGCCCAGCAGACCTTTGTGCCCGGAGCACGCCAGCAAGTCCACCGACAGCGCCGACAGGTTCAGCGGTTGGCAGCCGGCTGTCTGGCAGGCATCGACCAAGAAGCGCACCCCGTTCGCCCGGGCGATCCGACCGAGTTGCTCGATAGGGAGCAGGCTGCCGGTGACATTCGACCCGTGGACGGCGACGATCAGCCGAGTGTTCGAGCGGATTTCCGGCTCGAGGCGTGCCGGATCCAGCTCCCCCCTTGGGGAGCCCGGGAGGCGGGTGTACTCGATGACGCCGCGCGCCTCCAACTCGTTGAGCGGCCGCATCACGGAGTTGTGGTCCAGCGCCGTGGTGATCACATGGTCGCCACGCCCCACGCTGCCCTTGATGGCCAAGTTCAGCATGTCGGTCCCGTTCAGACCGAACACGAACCGGTCCGGATCCCGCACGCCGAAGAGCTGCGCCAACGCCTCCCGACACTGCCGGACCAGCGCGCCCGCTTCGGCAGCTTCCCCGTAGGGTCCCCGACCCGGGTTTGCCCCCACCTCCCGGTTGAACCGGTCCATGGCGTCCCACACGGAATCCGGCTTGGGATAGGAAGTGGCAGCGTTGTCGAGGTAGAGGCGTGTTGGCATTGGCGGTGCGAGGCAGCAGGGCAGAACTGCAGCTCCACAGACCGGGTGGGTCCTGTCGGTCCTCTCAGAACAGCCCCGTGATCGTCCCGTCTTCCGTCACGTCGATGTTCTCCGCTGCGGGGTGCTCGGGGAAGCCGAACATGGTGAGGATGTTGCCGGCATACGCGACGATGAAGCCAGCGCCGGCGGACACCTTCAAGTCGCGGATGACGGTGGTGAATCCGGTCGGTCGGCCTTTGAGGGTGGTGTTGTCGGAGAGTGAGTTCTGGGTCTTCGCCATGCAGATCGGCAGCTTGTCGTAGCCAAGCTTCTTGAGCCGCGCCAGCGACTTCACCGCGTCGGGGCCGAGCTGGATGCCGGCGGCTCCGTAGATCTTGGTGGCGATCGTCTCGAGCTTCTCCTCGACGCTCGCCTCGACGGGGTACAGATGCCGGAACTCCTTGGGTTGGTCACAGACTTCCCTGACCGCGTCAACCAGCGCCAGACCGCCTTCGCCGCCCTTCGCCCACACGTTGACTTCGACGGCTCTTGCGCCTTCGCCGGCGCAGCGGTCCTGGACCGCCCTCACTTCGGCGTCGGTGTCGGAGGTGAACTTGTTGATGCCAACGACGGGGGTGATCCCGTGCAGCTTGATGTTCTCGATATGCTTCGCCAGGTTGTCCAACCCGGCCTCGACGGCGGCGACGTTCTCCTGGGCAGTGTCCGCGAGCTGCACGCCGGCCTGGTACTTGAGCGCCCGGATGGTGGTGGAGATGACGACGGCATCCGGCTTCAGCCCGGCGGTGCGGCACTTGATATTGAAGAACTTCTCGGCGCCCAGCTCTGAGCCGAAGCCGGCTTCGGTCACGAAGTAGTCGGACAGGCTCAGCCCGAGGCAAGTGGCGATGATCGAGCTGCACCCATGGGCGACGTTCCCGAACGGCCCGGCGTGGATCAGCGCCGGCGTGCCTTCCAGCGTCTGCACCAAGTTCGGCTTCGCGGCGTCGCGCAGCACGGCCGTCATCGCGCCGACTGCCTTCAGGTCCTGCGCGGTCACCGGCTGACCGTCGCGGCTGTAGGCGGCGATCACGCGGCCGAGCCGGGCCTTGAGGTCCTTCAGGTCGCTGCACAACCCGAGAATCGCCATGATCTCCGAAGCGGCACTGATGTCGAACCCGTCCGGTCGCGGAACACCGTGCGTGGGCCCGCCCAAGCCGACCATGGTGTTGCGGAGCGCCCGGTCGCACGAGTCCATGATGCGGCGCATGGGCACGTTGCGCCACTCCACGTCGAGGGCGTTGCTCTGGAAAATGTGGTTGTCCAGCATCGCCAGGAGCAGGTTGTGGGCGACGGTCACAGCATGGATGTCGCCGGTGAAGTGCAGGTTGATGTCTTCCATCGGCACCACCTGCGCCCAGCCGCCGCCCGTCGCGCCGCCCTTCACGCCGAAGACCGGGCCGAGCGACGGCTCGCGGATGGCCACGAGTGAGTTGTGTCCCGCCCTGTTGAACGCCTGGGTGAGACCGATGGACAGGGTCGTCTTGCCCTCGCCGGCGGGCGTCGGCGTCATCGCCGTAACCAGGATCAGCTTGCCCTTGTTCTCGCCATTGACCTTCGCGAGGCGCTCGAACGTGATCTTGGCCTTGTACTTCCCGTACAGCTCCAAGTCCTCCGGTTCGAGACCGGCGCGAGCGGCGATCTCCTGGATGGGCTTCATCTTGACGCTCTGGGCAATGTCGATGTCGGATGGCATTCCTACACTCCTCGCGGACTCTCCGTAGCGTAGCCCCTCGTGGGCGTCGTCTTTCTCCTCGCCGTCGGGCACAACAGCCCACGCGACGCGATCAGTATGGACGGGGGCTTGGGCCTGTCAGGGACCTCAGCGCTCCAGTTTGCCTTCCCTGGCAGCGGTGACGTAGTTCATGCAGTAGTCGTCTTTGCCGAGAATTGCTTCCGCGGCGTACACAAGGCTCCTCAGTTTCTTATCCAGCGGGTCGATGATGGCTGCGTCCAGCCCGGCGCCGAGGCACAGAACCGCGAACGCCCGGTTGACGATAAACCGTTCTGGCAGACCGTAGGAGACGTTGCTCAGACCGCCGATGGTGTTGACCTGCGGGTACGCTTCCTTGATCGCCCTGAGGGTGTTCAGCACGTGGTGGCCGTTTTGCGGATCGGTGCTGACGGGGAAGACCAACGGGTCGAGGAAGATGTTGCGCAGCTCGATGCCATCGCCGACCAGCGCGTCGATCAGCTTCCGGGCGACAATGATCCGCTCGCCAGCGGTCTTGGGCATTCCGCTGTCATCCATCGCGAGGGCAATGAGCTTGGTCTGGTGGTCGCGAGCCAACGGCATCAAGGCGTCGTACTTGGCCTTCTCTGCCGTGATCGAGTTGAGCATTGCCGTGCCCTTGTGAACGGCAAGCGCTTTCTCGATTGCCGCTGCATTGGGGCTGTCAAGAGCGCACGGCTTGTCGACCGCGCCCTGGACGGTCTCGACCATCCAGCAGAGCGTGTCCGGCTCAGCCTCCGGGCCTACGGTGGCGGCGTTGCAGTCGAGGTAGTCGCCCCCGGCCGCCACCTGGTCGTTGGCCTCCTTGATGACGAACTCGGTGTTGCGCTCCTTGATGGCTGGCGCGACAGATTTGCGGGTGCTGTTCAAGCGTTCAGCTACGACTAACATGTGCCGATCTCCTTATTGGCGGCCGTAAGGCAGGCGCCTCCGGTTGGTCTACCTCGGGTGTCAAGCCAGCGTCGCGGGACGTGGTTAGTTCAGTTTGTCCAGCCCTGCGCGTTCCACGAGGATAGGGGCGACCTCTTCCCAGCTCAGCGTCATGATGTGAATGCCGGCGACGCCTTCCATGTTGCGGAGGCGCTGCACGGTCTCCACCGCGATGTTGACGCCCTCCGCCTTCTTGTCTTCGGCGCCTTCCAGGCGCTTGATCACCTCGTCGGGAATCCGCACACCGGGGACGTTGTCGCGCATGTATAGCAGCGGCCGGTGAGATTTGCAGGGCATCACGCCGCCGATGATCTTGATCTGCTTGTGAAGCCCACGCTCACAGACCAGCTTCATGAAACGCTCAAACCGGTCCAGATCGAAGATGCACTGGGTCTGGACGAAGTCGGCGCCGGCGGCCGCTTTCTTCGCCAACCGGTCGACGCGGAACTCGAACGGATCCGCAAACGGGTTGCAGGCCCCACCGAGGCAGAACTTGGGGATGACATGCTCCGTCTTGGGCGTCTCCCGGATCAGGTCGCCGTTGGCGAAGACGCCCTTGGTGCGCATGTCGTTGTACATCTTGATCAGGTTGACGGAGTCGATATCGTAGACGGCCTTTGCTTCCGGGTGATCGCCCAGGGAGATGTAGTCGCCACTCACGCAGAACACATTGCGCAATCCCTGCGCCAGCAGGCCCAGCAGGTCGCCCTGCATCGCCAGCCGGTTGCGGTCTCGGCAGGTCATCTGGAAGATCGGCTCGACGCCCTTCTCCAACAGGTACTTGCAGACCATGGCGCCGGAGATGCGCACATTGGCACCGGCGAAATCGGTGACGTTGACGCCGACGGCCACACTCTCGATCGCCTCGACCACCTTGTCCAGCGCCGCAAAACTCGGGATGCGGGGAGGCACGACCTCAACGCTGACGACGAACTCCCCAGCTTTGAGCGCCGCGTCAAGCTTGCTCACGGGGCCGGCCGCTGACGCGGGGTCGGTGACTTCCTGCTCGGCTTCCTGCACGTCCGCCATGTCTTCAGCCTCAACTCGCTTGCTTAGCGCCAATCCCAAGGGGTGAACGGGGCGGCATTGTCATTTCGTCTCCCGCGGCGGCAGCGGATGGCCGTCCCAGTCGATGAGCTTCCTCATGATGTTGAGCCAGGACGAACTGTTCCAGAGGCGCCAGTCGACCTTGGGGTTGATCTGGTGCAGCTTCTCGGTCCAACGGAGGCTCTTGGCTTGCTGACCAGGCAGTCGCTGAGCGCGAGTCACGGCTTGGTACCAGGCGCAGGGGCGTTTCGTCGTGTGACGGTAGACCTCGCAAAGGCCATCCAGGCAGCCGCCGCACGGGCCGTTGCGGAGTTGCTTCGGGCAGCCCATCGGGCAGACCAGCCCCGTCGACCTGAGGACGCACTGACCGCACATGCTGCAGCCGAAGAGGGGGACCTTGATGCTCCTTTCCCAGAGGAACCAGAGCCGATCCCCGAGACCTTTCGCCTTGATGTTGAAGAACAACGATTCACACTCCCTGGCTGATGGGCGCGGCCCGATCACGCCGACTGAACGCGCAATGAACTACAATGCTCCTGCCTTCCGCAGTGCTGCCCTCGGCAGTGCTGCCCTCGGCAGTGCTGCCCTGGCAGACGCTACCCCTCAGTCTTCTCCTGACAGGCGATGCAGAGCTTGGCGAAGGGCAGGGCTTCGAGCCGGGCTTCGTTGATGGGCTCCGTGCACAGCTCGCACAGCCCATAGGTTCCCTCTTCCACGCGCCGGAGGGCGTGGTCGACTTCCTTGAGGGTCCCTTCCAACTGGTCGTGGTAGCCCATCTCGCGCTCACGTTCCGACAGACTGGCAGAACCATCGGCTGCCCCGAGATCGGTCCGCTTGCGGCCGTCGCCCTCGAGCTTGCCGGTGTCGGAGCGGAAGGCTTCCATCTCGCGTTCCAGCCGGGCCCGCTCCTCCGAGAGGAGTACCTGGAACTTCGTCAACTCGACCTGTTCTTCTGCCACGATAGTTTCCTCCAGAGCCGGTAGCGAAGCGCGCTCAGCCGACAGGATGGAGCGACAAGGCGATTGGGGGGACACTGCGAACCTGACCGGCGCCGGCGCACGGCTGCGCCGGGCCTACACACGCGATTCCGGTGCCTGTCCGCTACCGGGGCAGGACCCGAAACCACACGGTAAGGGTACCCCGGAACCGAGAGGTTTTCAAAGAGTCCTGGAGGCACCGGAGCCCACGGCGTGGACGGGAATCACGGAGGCCCGTGGCAGGGAAGGCGGGGAAGGGATCCTGACCCTCGTCCTTCTCGCCCACCTCGTCCTCCCCGGGCTAATGGCATTCTCTGATTGAGGCGCCACGGGACGTAGCGCGCCCGACACCCCGAGCACGCTACGCCAGCCCGAGTGCCGCCAACGCCAGCTCCACCCGCCCGAACGGCGCGCTGACCTGATAGCCGGCGACGCGGCCGGCGATTTCGTCCATGGTCTCCCGGGCGATCTCAACGCCGGCCTGAGCGCCCTCCTCTTTGGTCTCGCACTTCGCCATGCGTTCCAGAATGTCCTCGGTCACCACGACGCCAGGCACCTCGTTGTTCATGAACTCGGCGTTGCGGAAGCTGGTCAGCGGCCAGACCCCGGCCACGACGGGGATTGACCGTCCGTAGCCTTCGACTCGATCCAGGAACCGGTACAGTGCCTGCGTATCGAAGATCGGCTGTGTGATGGCAAACTCGGCACCGGCGTCAAGCTTGCGGAAGTACCGCTCCACCTCGCGCTCCAGATCCACGGCGGACGGGTTCGCAGCGACGCCGAGGAAGATGCCGGTCGGCGGATCCACCGGATTGCCGCCGATGTCGACACCGCTATTCAGGTTGGCAACCGCTTGCGCCAGGCCGATGGCGTCCACGTCGAACACGCCGGTAGCGTCGGGATAGTCGCCCAACTTCGGCGGGTCGCCGGTGATGAGGAGGAAGTTCCGCAGCCCGGCGGCGTAGCCGCCCAAGAGGTCCCCTTGCATGCCGATCAGGTTCCGGTCTCGACAGCAGTAGTGCAGAATCGGCTCGATGCCGGCTTCGCGCTCGATGGTCAGGGCAGCGATCATGGGCGAAATGCGGGTGCTGGCGCGCGGCCCGTCGGGAATGTTGACACAGTCGGCGCCGCCCTCGGCGCATTGCCTGGCTTTGGCGATGAGCGAGGACATGTCGATGGAGCGCGGCGGGAGCAGCTCGATGGAGGTGCCCTTTTCGCCGCTCAGGAGCTTGCGGGCAAACCGCGACTTTTCGGCTGCCGGGATGACCTGGACCTGTGTCGCTGCGCGAACCGTCGGCGTGACGATGACGTGCTGCTTCACGCCGGTCAGGGCACGGATCGCCTTCGCCATCTGGCGGATGTGTTCCGGCGTCGTGCCGCAGCACCCGCCCACCCCGCGCACGCCCAACTCGATGAACTTCCGGGCGTACTTGGTGAAGTACTCGGGGCTGGTCAGGTAGAGCATCCGGCCGTTCACTTCTTTGGGCAGCCCAGCGTTGGACATGACGATCACCGGCTTGCTCGTCAGCGGCAGAATCCGCTCCAACGTGTCGAACGCACCCGCCGGGCCGGTGCCGCAGTTGGTGCCGATTGCGTCCACGCGGTCGTCCCGCTCCAACTCGGCGACGATCACGTCCGCCTCAGTGCCCATGGCCGTCTGCCCAAACTGGTTGACGGTGAAGGAGGCGATCACCAGACAGTCGCACCCCGCCGCCGCGTCCAGCGCCAGGCGCAGCTCCTCGGTCTCGGCGAAGGTCTCCAGCAAGACGGCGTCGGCGCCTTCTCCAACCAGCGCGCCGATCTGCTCGGCGAACGCCTCCCGGACTGCCTCTGCCTGCACTGCGGGCAGTGCCTGATCCGACCCCGTGCACGGGCCGACTGAGCCAACCACGTAGACTCCGTCGCCCCCCGCCTGCCGGGCAAGGCGCACGGCCGCCCGGTTGAGCTGCTCCACCTTCTCCCCGAGGCCGTGGGGCCGGAGCTTGAACCGGTTGGCGCCGAAGGTATTGGTCTCCAGCACGTCCACGCCGGCGGCCACATAGTCTCGATGGATCTCCGCGATGAGGTCGGGCTTGCTCAAGCACAGCTCGTCATAGCAGGCGTTGACGAAGACGCCGCGGTCGTAGATCATCGTGCCCATCGCCCCGTCGAAGACGACGGGAGACTGCTTCATGCGCTCGATCAGGTTCTGCATGGTGGGTTCTCGCTCAAGGTGGTCTGCGCTGGCAGCGCCCTCCAGATTCTGGTCGCGCCGGGCCCGCGCGTGCAACAGAATGGCTCCGACGGGGACTCGCCCTCGCCCGTCGGATGTGCTATCTTGCGCCCATGGCTTTGCAGCGCCGACCGTCCCGAACAGCCAGCCTGACGGCTACCCTGATGGGGGTCGCCGCCATCGCTTTCTGGAGCACCATGATCGCTGTCAGCCGTAGCATGACGGAGCCTCTGGGCACGCTTACGTCGGGGGCGCTGCTCTACCTGCTGGCGGGGGCGCTTGGCTCTCTCCCTTTGCTGGCGACTCGGCGGGGGAGAGAGCAGCTCCGTCGGCTGCCGCGCCGATACGTGCTCTACTGCGGCGGGCTGTTCGTGGGCTACGGGGTGTTGCTGTACGCGGCGCTCGGGCTGTCAGCCAGCCGACAGCAGGTTCTCGAGGTCACCGTTATCAACTACCTCTGGCCCGGGCTAACGCTGGCATTCTCCGTCCCGCTCCTGAAGCACAGAGCGCGCCTGCCGTTCCTGCTCGTCGGCGTCCTGCTGTGCATGGTCGGGGTGACGCTGGCCGCAGGGATCACCAGGGCCGCGGGGGGCGGCGGCGCGGCGCCTTGGGCACACTACCTGCCCCCTCTCCTTGCCTTGGGCGCTGCGGTTTCGTGGCCGCTGTACTCGAACCTCAGTCGCGTCTGGGCAGGTGAGGCAGACGGGAACGGAGTGCCGCTGTTCCTCTTCGCTACCGGGGTCCTGCTCCTGGCGATGCGCTGCTTCCACCCGGAAGTGACGCACTGGACCGCCGCTTCGGCTGCCGAACTCGGCTACGCTGCCGTCTTCCCGATGTTGCTTGGCTACGTGTGTTGGGATGTCGCCATGCGCAAGGGCAACCTCCCCGTGGTCGCCGCGCTCAGCTACCTCACGCCAGTCCTCTCGCTCACCTTCTCCAGCCTCTACCTGCGGGTGCCGCTCACGACAACCCACTGGATCGCGTGCCTGCTCGTGGTAGTCGGCGCCGTTGCCTGCAAGCTCGGGATCATCGACGGGCTCCGCGCAGGTGACGACTCGGACTGATTGACGACCGCCCGAGCGCACCCGTCAATCCAGCGGGTCGAACTCGTCCTTCGACACATAGCAGATCGGGCAGCACCACTCGTCCGGCAGGTCCTCGAACGCCGTGCCCGGCGGGATGCCGTTCAGTGGGTCGCTCTTCTCGGGGTCATAGATGTAGCTGCAGTTGGTGCAGATGTACCTGCCCATGCCCACTCCATTCGCGCCTGCATGTCCCAGGGGACTCGGGTCACGCAAGGAGGCTACTCGAAGAGCCGTCCCACGGTCAACTCGAAGCCGGGGACTACCTCGTCGCCCGAAAGCGTGTCGCCTTCGCGCAGAATCCGCGCCTGGCCGTCCGGGCGATGTGTCACCACGATTCGCGTCCGGGGGTGGACGACCCACACCAGGGAGACACCAGCTCGCAGCCACTGGTCCACCTTGTCACTCACCTCTTCGGCGCGGTCATCGGGCGAGACGACCTCGACAACGAGGTCGGGGGTCGCCTCGACGTACCGCTTCGACAGGCGGTCCGGCGCGCGCGCGTTCGAGAGGAATGCGCAGTCCGGCGCCCGCACCGTGTCGGGATCGTGGGCGATGACAAACCCCGTCTCGGCGGCCACCACCCGACCGAGCCTGTGGGACTTGACATGGGCACCCAGTGCGACCAGTAGGTCGCCAGCAATCTCCCCGTGCTCACCACCCGCGGGAGGCATCTCACGCACCACTCCTCTCACGAGCTCTCGACGGGACCCGTTGCTCGGCATCAGCCAGAGGTCCTCGGCCGTGGGCAGCTTGGTTCTCTCCAGTAACGCAACGCTCATCGGGATCACCCGCACGGATTATAGCCCCAATGCCCACCGCTTTCACGCAGTCGCCAGCGGGCTGGCGGCCCAGGCACTCACACCGCAAAGTACTTCGCCTGCGGGTGGTGGGCAACAATCGCCGAAGTCGTCTGCTCCGGCACCATCTCCATGTTCTCCGTGAGCGTGACGCCGATGGTCTCCGGGCGCAGCAGGTCGAACACTGGCTTGTGGGCGTCGAGGTCGGGACAGGAGGGATACCCGAAGCCGTAGCGGGAACCCTGATAGTCCTGCACTGCATAGCCCAGCAGGTCGGCCGGCCGGTGCGCGTCGATGCCCAATTCGTGCCGCATGACCTCGTGCCAGTACTCGGCCAGGGCGTCGGTCACTTCGACGCTGAGCGCGTGCAGCATCAAATAGTCGTGGTACGCGTCGCCCTGATATAGCTCGTGGGTGGCTTCGGAGATCCGGTCGCCGATGGTGACCACGAAGAAGCCGACCACGTCGCCGCCTTCAGTCTGTGTCTTGTAGAAGTCCGCGATGCAGAAGTGCGGCGGCTCGGGCTGGCGAGGGAAGCCGAAGGCGTACGAGCGGTCACCGTCTCGCACGACGAGTGTGTCGCCCTCGGAGTGGCAGCGGAAGTACCCGTACGTCACCTTGGGCTGGACGAGTTGCTCGTCGAGGCAGCGCCGCTTCAAGTCCTCATACAGCGGGCGCACTTTGGCTGCAATCAAGTCGCGGTACTCGTCGGCGCTCAGCTTGCCGCGCCGGTAGCCCCAGCGGCCGCGGAATAGGGCTTGCTCGTTCACGTAGGGGAAGAGGACGGCCGGGTCGAGGTCGGTCACCTGCCTGGCGCCGAGGAACGGCGGCTCCGGCACCGGGTTGTCGCGCACAACTTCGACGTTCTTCATGCCGGGCTTCAGCTTCGCTGCCAGCCCAGTCCCGTCGTAGGTGGTCGGCTTCAGCGTGCCGGCTTCGTACTCCTGCATCGCCCGCAGCCCGGCAAACGCATCGTTGCAGTAGACGACTGGGGCCCCGTACCCCGGCACACACGATTCGGCGACGAACTTGGGGGTCAATGCGGCACCGCCGAGAAGCACCGGCTGCGTCAGCCCGGCTTCCCGAAACTGCGGCAGGTTCTGCTGCATGACGAGCGCCGACTTCACCAGCAGCCCGCTCAGCCCGATCACGTCGACCTCGTGCTCCCTCGCCTTCTGGAGGATCGTCTCGGCCGGCACCTTGATGCCGAGGTTGAAGACCTTGTAGCCGTTGTTGGACAGGATGATATCGACCAAATTCTTGCCGATGTCGTGCACATCGCCCTGCACGGTGGCCAGCAGCACTTTGACGCTGGACTCGATCTCGGCCTTGTCCATGTACGGCTCCAGGTAGTTGACGCTGGCCTTCATGACCTCGGCCGACTGGAGCACGAACGGCAGCAGCATCTCGCCGCGGCCGAACAGCTCGCCGACATGCCGCATGGCAGGGACCAGCACTTGGTTGATGATCCCCACGGGCGTCCGGCGCCGGAGCAGGATCGACAGGAGGTCTTCCAGCCCCTCCTTGTCGCCCTTGACGACCCGCTCCGACAGGGCGTCTTCCGCGAGCTTGGCGGAGTCGGCTTCCTCTTCTGTCGCGTTGTTCTTCTGCTTGCCGGCGAAGTGCTCGATGAATGCCGTGAGGGGCGGCCGGCTTGGGTCCTTCCAGACGTTGTAGATCACGTCGTGGCAGATCTCGTGGTCGCGTTCGTCGATCTGTGAGAGCGGAAGCACCTTGCCTGCGTGTAGGATGGCGGCATCCAGCCCCTGCTCGATGGCTTCGTGCAGGAAGACGGAGTTGAGGATCTGCCGCGAGCGCGCCTCCAGCCCGAACGAGATGTTGCTGACGCCCAAGACAGTGAAGCAGCCGGGCAGCTCTTCCTTCACTCGCCGGATGGCGTTCAGCGTCTCGAGACCCGCCTCGCGGAGGGTTTCGTCGCCCGAGCCGATGGTGAAGGTGAGTGTATCGAACAGGAGGTCCGAGGGACGCAGCCCGTACTTGTCGACGGCCAGTGCGTGGATCGCCTTCGCGGTCTCGACCTTCTCCTCGGTCGTCATCGCCATGCCCTTCTCGTTGATGGTCAGCGCCACGACGGCCGCGCCGTACTTCTTCGCCAGCTTGCAGACCCGTTCCAGATTCGCGCCGCCGTCTTCCAGGTTGATGGAGTTGATCAGACAGCGACCGGGGTAGCGCTTCAGGCAGGCTTCGATGCAATCGGGCGTTGTGGAGTCGATGACCAGCGGCGCCCTAACGGACTCCGCGAACATCCGCGCCAACGTCGTCAGGTCCGCCAGTTCGTCCCGGCCGGCGTAGGCAGTGCACAGGTCTGCGGCGTGCGCCCCTTCCCCTTCCTGGCTGACGCCGACCTTGAGGCAGCCCTCGTAGTCGTCCGCCAACAGCAACTCGCGGAATGCCTTTGAGCCGTTGGCATTGGCGCGCTCGCCGATGACAAACGGCGGGATATCCTGGGCGATCTCAACGGCTTGGTACGCGCTGGCGAGCGAGGGGCGCCATTGGGGGCGGCGCTCTGCAGCCTGCACGAAGGCGCTCGACGCAGGGGTCGAAGCCCCCGCGCCCAACGCCACCACCAACGCCCGGATATGCTCCGGCGTCGTCCCGCAACACCCGCCGACAACACTCACGCCGTCCCGCTCGACAAACGCCTTCATCTGGGCTGCATACGCGGCCGGTGTCAGGGGATAGACCGTCTTGCCGCCAACGACTTCGGGGATGCCCGCGTTCGGGATGCAGGAAATCCGCCCTGGCCAACACTCGCTCAGGTAGCGCAAGTGAGATCTCATCCCGTCGGGACCAGTGGCGCAGTTCAGCCCAAGCGAGAACAACCCGAAGGGCTCCAGCGTCGCAGCCGCCGCGGCAACCTCCGCGCCAACCAGCATGGTGCCGGTGTTCTCCACTGTGATCGACACCATGAGTGGAAGGTCACGCGAGAGTTCCTCCAGCACCTCTTGTGCGCCGATCACGGCAAGCTTCGCCTGCAGCAGATCCTGGCAGGTCTCCAGGATCAAGGCGTCCACGCCCGCCTCCACCAACGCCCGGACCTGCTCTCGAAGGGCGGCCCTCAGGTCGTCCGGCGAGATGTGCCCCAACGACGGCAGCTTCGTCGTCGGCCCCACCGACCCGGCGATCCACGCCGCTTCGCGCGTACCGATGGCTCGGCGCGCATTCTCGACGGCGGCACGGTTGATCTCAGCAACGCGCGACTCCAGTCCGTACTCTGCGAGCACGATCCGATTGGCACCAAACGTGTTGGTCTCCAACACCATGGCGCCAGCCTCGAGGAACGACTCGTGCAAGCCGACGATGACCTCAGGCGCCGACAGGTTCAGGTACTCGTTGCACCCTTCGTACTGAGCCCACGCGGAAGCCGGCAGGTCCACTTGCTGGAGGTTGCTGCCGCAGGCGCCGTCGAAGATGAGAAGGGGCTGATCTTGGAGATTCATGGGCGACACCACGCTTGTTGAGAGGTACCCGAACTCCTATTCTGACGCATGAGGAAGGAGCTGCGACGCCCACAAATCGCCGTCGGGCGGAAGGGAATGCCGGGCGACACGAGTATAGCATTGGCTGGAAGCACTGAAGGAGGATCAATCATGCGAAGCACCACTTGTGCCCTCTCTGCCCTCTGCCTTGCGGCAACGCTGGGCGGCTGCCGGCAGAAGGCCGAAACGCCGGCTGGTCCGCAGGGCCGCGCAGCACCACAGAAGCAGGCCGATGCGGCGTCCAGTGGCGACGTGGCGAAGCTGGTGGAAGCCGCGACGGCCGCGAAGCAGCGGAAGGACAACGCGGCCGCGCTGAAGCTGGTCGACGAGGCGCTCGCCGCGGACGCCGATAACATCGAAGCCAACTGGATCAAGGCGTGGCTGCTGGCCGCAACCGGTGAGATGCAACGGGCCGCCGAGCAGTTCGAGCGCGTGCAGAAGCTGCCGCTCGACGAAGCGCGCAAGCAACAGGCGCGGGAAGCCGTCACGCGACTTTCGAAGCCGGGAGGGCAGTCGGCTTCGGCAACCAAGCCCACCCCCAAACAGGCGCCGGCGGCGGGTTCCGCCTCGTGGCCCGGCTGGCTCGGCCCCAACCACAACGGCAAGTCGCCCGACACCGGGCTGCTCCAGGAATGGCCAGCGGGCGGCCCGAAGCTGGTGTGGTCGACCACTGGCGTCGGCAAGGGGTTCTCCAGTGTGGCGGTTTCGAATGGGATGGTCTACACCGCCGGCGATGTCGGCAACCAGATGATGGTCTTCGCCTTCGACATGAACGGCGAGCTCAAGTGGAAAGTCGCTCACGACGCCCCTTGGACGAAGAGCGTTCCCGGCGCGCGCTCCACGCCGACAATCGACGGCAGCCGGCTCTACCTGCTGTCGGGCAACGGGCTGATCGGCTGCTACGAGGCTTCGTCCGGAAAGAAGATCTGGACGCGCGCGACGAGTGCGTTCGGCGGCAGCCCCTCGGAGTGGGGGTATGCGGAGTCCGTGTTGATCCACGGCAACTTGGCGATTGTGACTCCCGGCGGAGAGCGCTGCATTGTGGCGCTGGACAAGGCGACCGGGAAGACGGTGTGGACCAGCTCCGGCTTCTCGGCCGGTGCGCAATACGGAAGCTGCATACCGGTCACGTATGGCGGCGGCACGATGATCGTCGCCGGCACCCACGACGGAATCGTGGGTGTCAACGCCAAGGACGGCCGCCTGCTGTGGCAGAACCGGTTCGCGGCCGGTAACACTGCCAACTGCCCGACGCCGGCCGCTGCCGAAAGATACGTGTTCTGGGCCGTGGGGTATGACAAGGGGGGCATTTGCCTCAAGCTGGGAGGGCTGCTGGGCCGCACGACGGCAAACCCGGCCTGGACCACCGGCGACATGGTGTGCCACCACGGGGGCTACGTTCTCGACAAGGGCTACATCTACGGCAACAACGGAGACGGCTGGGCGTGCCTCGACCTGAAGACCGGCAAGCCGCAGTGGCAGGCGCCGGGCGTCGGGAAGGGGTCGCTCTGCTACGCCGATGGCAGGCTCTATCTCTTCGGCGAGAACAACGGCGCCGCCGGTCTGGCAACCTGCTCGCCCGACGGACTGCAGATGAAAGGCACGTTCAGCGTGAAGGGAAGCGGCCCGAGTTGGGCACACCCCGTTGTCATCGGCGGGCGGCTGTACCTTAGATACGACGACAACCTGTACTGCTACAACGTCAAGGCTGGTTGAGGGAACGACCGTGCGTGTCGGGAGTTCCAGGTTTCTGGGCACAATCGTTGAAGTTTTGGTTCTCCGCGAAACGGCGGGATGGATCGTTGAGAGCGGCGCGGCGCCGGCTGACAGCCCCAGCCTTCGGCCCCCGCTTAGTACTCTAATAGGAATTTATGACGCGTTTTGAAGGTATGGAGAGCCATTTTGCCCTATTATACAAGGGTTGATTGTCGTGTTGAGTTGCGCAAGAAATGGCTTGAGATGAGCGTTTTGGCCAGC
>Ga0210016_1000612_pt1 | contig 31769 bp, 30 predicted proteins | sample CryGeyCG2014_300_FD_185454 | JGI IMG/M metagenome (GOLD analysis project Ga0210016, IMG submission 185454) | Groundwater microbial communities from aquifer - Crystal Geyser CG02_land_8/20/14_3.00 (SPAdes) (version 2) | ecosystem: Environmental > Aquatic > Deep subsurface > Groundwater | place...
TCTGTTTATTGGTCTATGCAGCCCTTGAGCACCGCATACGCAAAAGCCTTGCAGATACTGATACAACGTTTCCAAATCAAACCGGAAAAATGATCAATAATCCAACTGTCCGTTGGGTTTTTCAGTACTTTCAAAACATTCCGGTAATCTATATGAAGCAAACAAAGACCGCTGTGCTCAATATCAATAATCAACATGAGAAACTGTTGCGGTTAATGGGAAATTGCTATCTCAGGTTTTATTCCTGAAATTAAAAGTTATGGGTGCGGAATGTCGGACATATGATTTGCGACTCAACTCTGGACGACTTGATGTTATCCGCTCAGCTCAATGCTTGTCTGTTCGATATCGTACAAAGAAGATGAATGCCTGAACGTTGAAACAAAGCCCATTTATGAAGAGCTCAAAAAGGGTTGTTTTAGCAGTGAATATCTCAATGCTTTCAAGTCAAAAATATGATGGTTATTATCAGCGAATGAATCTTTCCCGAATCATACTGTCACGCCTTTTGCAGGCGATACCGACGATGCTTGGTGTTGCGACAATGGTGTTTTTTCTGCTGCATCTGGTGCCGGGTGATCCGGTTGATGCCTTGCTCGGCGAAACAGCCATGGCGGCAGACCGTGAAGCATTACGCCATGCCTTGCATTTGGATGAACCCTTGTTGCAGCAATATGTGCATTACCTGATGGGCCTTTTTACCGGAAACTGGGGGACGAGCCTGATTGATCATCGGGATGTGCTGGAGCGCATGCTGGAACGCATTCCGGCAACTGCCAGTCTGGCAGCTGTCAGTTTGTTGCTCGCAGTGATTCTGGCCCTGCCGCTGGGTTATTGGGCTGCTCGTCATGCCGGGAAATATCAGGATACGGTGGCGATGGGTGGTGCCTTGCTGGGCGTATCTGTACCCAACTTCTGGCTTGGGCCGGTGTTGATGCTGGTATTTGCGGTCGGACTGGGGTGGCTGCCGGTTTCTGGTATGCATCAGCCTGGCAGTATGGTGTTGCCAGCCATCACGTTGGGCACGGCGTTGGTGGCGGTGCTGTCGCGTATGGCCCGATCCAGTTGGCTGGAAGCGATGAGTATGGATGCGATGCGGACGGCGCGGGCATTTGGCGTGTCTGAAAGCACCATCTGGTGGCGACATGCCGGTCGAATCGCACTGGTGCCAGTGACTACGATGTTTGCCTTGCAGCTTGGTGCGGTGCTTGGTGGTGCGGTGATTACTGAAACCGTATTTGACTGGCCGGGTCTTGGGCTTTTAACGATTGAAGCGATTCAGCGACGGGATTATCCGCTGGTCCAGGGTTGCGTGTTAATCATTGCACTGTTTTACATTCTGGCGAATTTACTGGCTGACATTATCACTATCTGGCTCGACCCGCGCCAGCGTCAACAGCCGGCCTGAGACCCCGATGTCTCGCTCAAGTAAAATTCTTATCAGCGTGTTTTTGGCGGTACCGCTGCTGTTTATGCTATGGAGCATGCTCTGGCAGTTTATGTATGGCGTGGATGCGTATGCGGTGAATCTCGATGCGGTATTGGCTACGTCCAGTTGGATTCATCCTCTTGGCTGTGATGCTCTGGGCCGGGATGTGCTGATGCGCCTTGCCGGAGGTATTGAGCTGTCGTTGATGGTGGGGATCATCGTTATCATCTCCGGTGGCGCGATTGGTATCAGCATCGGTGTAATTGCCGCCTGGCATGGAGGTCTTGTTGATATTCTGCTGATGCGTTTGGCGGATATTGTGTTGTCATTTCCGGGGATACTACTGGCGATTGCGCTGGCGGCGATGCTGGGTCCTGCCATAGAAAATCTTGTGCTTGCTCTGGTTGCTGTTGGTTGGGTGGGTTTTGCTAGACTGACGCGGGTGCAGGTATTGTCGGTGAAAACCTTACCGTATATCGAAGCGGCCAGAGCCAATAGTATGAGCGCATCGTATATCGTTGTACGCCATATGCTGCCGAACATTGCCGCGCCTTTGCTGGTGGAAGCCAGCTTTGGCTTGGCTGCGGTTATTATCGGGGAAGCCGGCTTATCGTTTCTTGGAGTGGGTGTGCAACCGCCGGATACTTCATTGGGTACGATGATTCGGGAGGGAACACGTATGATGCTGGTGTCTCCGGCGCTGGTGATCTGGCCGGGTCTGGTGCTGTTCTCTCTGGTGATTGCGGTGAATCTGATGGGGGACGCATTACGCGATAAGCTCGATGTGCGGATGGCGCAATAAACAACTCCGTGGTATCAGAGAATGGCGGCGGAAATGCTGTCAGCCAGTACGATGCCTTGTTCACTCAACTGAATGCCAGCGTTATTGAGGCGAACATCGCCAGAGATCAGCCATGGCGTCAGGGCTGGCTGGATGAATTGTGCCAATGGCTGTTGAAAGCGATCTTCAAACCACTGCTTGTCGATGCCATCTTTTCGGCGTAATCCCAGCCAGATCGCTTCGGCTGCGGCCTGATTTAAATCCAGTGTTTCGCTTTGCCGGATAGCAAAACCGTTTTTTTGCACGCTGCGGATATATTTTTCCGGCGTTTTGATATTGGTGTAACGATGGCAACCGGCCGGTGCCTTATCATGCTCCCATTCATCCCATTTTCCTGATGCGCCAGCGCCGATGCCCAGGTAATCACGATACAACCAGTAACCATCATTATGACGGCAGTGGTAGCCGCTGCGGGAAAAATTGGAAATTTCGTAGGGCTGATAGCCGAACGCCCTAAGTGTATGACGGGTGTACTGAAAAAAAGCCAGTGAAGCCTCTTCTTGCGGCAAAGCATAGGGTGATTGGGCGTGCTGAGCCGCCAGTCTGGTGTGTGGTTCAACAGTGAGCTGATAACAGGAGAGATGCTCGGGATTTAACTGGATCAGCCGATGCAGGGTTTGCTGCCAGTGATCGAGTGTTTGGCCTGGCAGGCCATACATCGCGTCAAGATTGACGTTGGTGAAGCCTGCCGCACGTGCAGCTTGAAATGCTGCCAGCGCTTCATCGGGTGAATGAATACGTTCCAGCCAGCGAAGTTCCTCAGCATCCAGCGATTGCACGCCGATGGAAATGCGGTTGATGCCAGCGTTGCGGTAGTCGGAAAAATGATGCTGATCAGAAGAGCCGGGGTTGGCCTCAATGGTGATTTCAGCTTGTGGGTCTAATGAAAAGCAGGACTGAATCGTTGCGATTAACGACGCCAGCAGTGGCGGAGGCATCAGTGATGGCGTTCCGCCACCGATAAAAACAGATGAAACAGGCCTGCCCTTAAAGTTATGCTGCCCAGACCAGTGTATCAGCTCTTGCGCAAGCGCATCAGCATAGGATTGCCAGAGCGGTTCAGTGCGAACATGTGAATTGAAATCACAGTAATGGCATTTGTGTGCACAAAACGGAATGTGCACGTAAAGCATGAAGGGCTTCAATTTAAATGTTGCTGATGCAGTGAGGTTTACGAAAGTGCGACTTCGTATTGATCGCGGGAGAGTTTGTCATCACTGCGCAGGGAAATTTGCTTACCCAAAAATGCTTCGAGTTGAGAAACTTGCTCACTTTCTTCACCCAGCATCAGGTCAATGATGCTGGGGTTGGCGATAACGACCATTTTTTCACACGGGTAAGCTCGGGCTTCAGCCACGACATCACGGAAAATCTGATAGCAAATCGTGGTCGGACTTTTTGCCATGCCGGTGCCTTCGCAAGCCATACATGGCTGTAGCAACATCCGGCCCAGTGATTCGCGCGTACGTTTGCGAGTCATCTCCACCAGCCCCAGCGGAGAAAGCTGAGCTACATTGGTCTTGGTTTTGTCACGTTTCAGGGCTTCATCCAGAGTTTCCATCAAACGTGTTTTGTTTTCATAATCCTGCATATCGATGAAGTCAATAACGATAATGCCACCAAGGTTACGCAGTCTGAGCTGGTGAACTATTTCATTAATAGCTTCAAGGTTGGTCTTGAAGCTGGTTTCCTCCATGTTTCTGGAACTGACGAAGGAGCCGGAGTTTACATCAATAGCAATCAATGCTTCAGTCTGGTCGATGACGAGATGGCCACCGGATTTCAGGGGAACTCGTCTGTCCAGAGCTGAGTTGATGGATTCTTCGACGCCATACACATCGAAAATGGGGCGCTCACCGGGATAGTAAAAAAGACGTTTGTTCACTTCGGGCATAAAGCGCTTGGCGAACTTTTTCATGCTCTGGTACGCTTCGCGTGAATCGATGTGAATCTTCGATACATCATCATCCACATAATCGCGCATCACTCGGAGATACAGGTTCAGCTCTGTATGAATCATCGAACTGGCACGAGAATTTTTAGCGGTTTTCTCAATATCGGCCCATAAGCGCAACAGGAAATCCAGATCCTCTTTTAACTCTTCTTTAGAATGCCCTTCAGCCACAGTACGTACAATAAGACCACTGCCTTCGGGCTTGATGGCTTCAGAAATTTTCCTCAGGCGATCACGCTCATCAGGGTCTTCAAGTCGCCTTGCAATACCGATGTGATCCACATCCGGCAAATAAACAAGGAAGCGTCCGGCCAGACTCAGATGGCTGGTTAATCGCGGACCTTTAGAGGCAATGGGATCTTTGGAGACCTGCACCAGAATCTCCTGACCTTCACGCAGCAGTGTATTGATGGGTGGAATATCACGCTGACGAGGTTCATCCGAAAGTGAATCGGTAAGGATATCAGTGCTTTCCTCTTCACTGCCCGGTACTTCATCAAGCGTGTTATGTTCAGGGTAAGCGACATCGCCAGCGTACAGAAAACCAGACTTTATCATGCCGATATCTACAAAGGCAGCCTGAATGCCGGGTAAAACCCGTTGCACACGCCCTTTGTAGATGTTGCCTTTCAGGCCACGCTCACGTTCGCGTTCAATGTAGACTTCTTCGGCTTTGCCGTTTTCGATGCGCGCAATGCGCGTTTCAAAAGGTGCTACATTGACCAGCAGTTCAGCTTTCATGGCGCGTATCTCCAGGGGTGTTGATCAGTGTATTGAGCATACTAAGCGTATGCTGGACGGGTAAACCGATGACATTATCCAAAGGGCCATCAATACGCTGAATAAAACTTGATGCGCCGGATTGTACTGCATAAGCCCCCGCTTTATCCATGATATCATTACAATTCAGATAGATTTCAATTTCGGATCGATGGATTTTTCTGAAACTCACCGATGTTGTAACCAGGTCACTCAGAATAATCTCGCCCAGGCGTACACAGACAGCCGTGAAAACCTGATGCGTTCTGCCTGAAAGCTGCTGAATCATATGCGCTGCATGTTCACGTGATTCGGGTTGTCCAAAAGCATGATCATCAAGCGTCACCAGCGTATCGGCCGTGATAACAGGGCGATGCATGACCGGGCATGCCAGAGACTTCTCACGGCACAGTCTGGATGCGGCCTCACGGGCTGATTCTTCCGCCAGCACGGTTTCATCAATATGGGCGGGCATGACCTGTGGGTCGATGCCGGCTGAACGTAATAAAAACAAACGTCTAGGGGACTGGGAGGCGAGAATGACTTGCATGCATGGATAATAAAAGCGATGCTTATTTTGGCAAGGAAACGATTGAACAACATGGGGATAAGCTCTGGGGGATGTGATTTATTTCCTTTTTGTGCGGTCGTATATATCATTTAATCCGCGCCGTCGCATTTTGGTGGTAGCGAAATGAAATTTAACAAAGGAGAAGGGGAGTATATGAAAAAGCTCGGTTTTATCGCGGTTCTACTATGTATGGCAGCAATGCCGGCACATGCAAATAGTTTGTTTGCCAGTGTTGAGCAGCGCACGGCGCTCATGAAAGAGCAGTTGGCTGGCAATCAAAGTTATGATGCTTATCTGGCAAAAGAATTTGCCAGAATTGCGCTGGAAGAAAAGGACCAGCACGATATTGATGTGGCACGTTATTTTATGGGTTTGGCTGAAACACATGCCAGTAAAGCGGGAGGGAAATAATGAAAAGATTATTGATTGTTGCAGCCGTAGCTTCACTCTCAGCGTGTGCACATGCACCCTCAACTCAGATCAGTGAACTGGACGAAGCTCGTAGCTGGATCGAAAAAGCAAAATCTGCCGGGGCTGAAAAATGCGCACCGGCTCAGCAGGCCAAGGCGGTTGCATATTTGCATCATGCAGCACATGAATACACCGAAACCGGCATGCATCCCGATGAGAATGCTTATTTGGTGAAAACCGCTGTTGCTTCGGCAAAAGAAGCCTACGAAGTAGCTAAAAAAGGATGTAATAAGCCTGCGGTGATAGCGCTTGAGGGTGTTTTCTTTGAAACCAATAGTGCGACTTTAACTGCAGCTTCTGCTGCGATTCTTGATAAAGCTGCCGCTACGTTGAATGTGAATAAGCAAATCGAAGCTGAAGTAGCAGCGCATACCGATGATCGCGGCAAAGACACTTATAATCTGGATTTATCTAACCGTCGCGCAGCCAGTGTGATGGATTATCTGGTTTCTCATGGTGTTGATGCGGCCCGATTGACGTCCAAAGGTTACGGTGAAGCACAGCCGAAAGCAGATAATGCAACAGCTGCGGGACGTGCGCAAAACCGTCGCGTGGAATTGCGAGTAAAATAATAGCTCAGCAGATGCTGAGCTGTGAATAAAAAAGGCCTGCTGATGCAGGCCTTTTTTTGTTGGCTTGAATAAAATGTTCGTGTAACACTCGCCATATTTTTGAACTGGGAGAGAGCATAAAGCCGTAATGTCGAATCAACACCTTGTAAATGTTCACGTCAGATCTGAATTCAGGGCTGAAAGCTCCGAAGAGGGCCGATATGTCTTTGTCTACCACGTTACGATAAAAAATCAGGGTGCTGCATCGGTTCAATTGCTGCGCAGACGCTGGTTTATTATTGATGGTAATGAGCTTCTTGAGGAAGTGGCGGGTGATGGTGTGGTTGGCGATCAACCTGTGTTAGATCCCGGTGATTCTTATGCGTACAGTAGTTTCTGTGTGCTGGCAACACCGGTTGGCTGTATGCATGGCTTTTATACATTCGTTGATGATCATGGTGGCGAATTTTCAGCTGAGATTCCGATGTTTACATTGGCTGATAACATGTCGCTGCATTAACCCGGATTATTCATGAATCGTTGTGATGATTGATGCGGCGGGCTTACCCTTCGGGCGCACTGCGTGCGTCCAAACAGGCAAGTAAGGGTGCAACAGAATTTATGAATAATCCGGGTTAAAGCTGCCGCTGGAGAGTGCTGTGAGTTTACTGTTGGTTAAAGTGTGTTCGCAACTATTGTTGCCGCCCGGCATTTTTATGGTGACGGGTTTTCTTGGCGTTTTGCTATGGGCTAAGAAGCTCGGAAAGTGGTTGGTGATCTTATCATTCTCCGGCCTTTGGCTTATTTCTACCGAACCTGTTCGGGATGTACTGATGCAACCCTTGCAGCAAGCCTATCCGCCACTGACTGTTAGTCATATGAGTCAGTGGCAGCAGGCTCCGGGCACGGCGATTGTCCTGCTTGGTGGTGGCATCTATGAAAATGCGCCCGAATTCGATGGCATGGATGTCTCCCGCGATGCTGCGCTCCAGCGCCTGATCTTTGCAGCACAACTTCAGCAGAGCTCCGGACTTGTCGTATATGCCAGCGGTGGCACACCATTGAATGAAGGAGAGACGCCGGAAGGTGAGGTGATGCGGCAATGGCTGATGCGTCTGGGGGTGCCGGATGACAAGATTGAGGCAGAGAACTTTGCTAATACTACCTGGGATAATGCGCTGCTGGTCAAGGCCATGCTACAGCAGCGAGGTGTTCATCGCGTGCTGTTGGTAACCAATGCATGGCATATGCCACGTTCTGTCCGGTGTTTTGAAAAACAGGATTTGCAGGTTGTGCCTGTACCAGTTGATTATGCCGGTAATACGGGGGGCTATGATGTGCGTTCCTGGCTTCCTCAGGCTGCTGTGCTCAATGATTCATCCATTGCTTTGCATGAGTATCTGGGTTTGTTGTGGTACGAGGTGAAATATTCCGACTCGTAAGATTCGAGTTGTTTTTCATCGGGCTGCTTTTATCATTGAATTTTTACGGGAACGAGGAGCCTTAGTGACGGTATGCCGAATAACGATGTAATACGCGCACAGGAATTGTTCGCTGCCGGTGGCGCATGGGCAGAATCGCTCTATGAGCAGTGGCTTGAGCGGCCCGACTCGCTTGCTGATGCATGGAAGGCTGTATTTGAAGCGATATCGGATGAAGATGACGACGCGATGACGCATCGTCAGGTTCTCGAAGATATGCGTGTTCAGGCCCGACACCTGACACTAAATTGCGGTAGCGTACCTTCATGTGACGAATTTTCTTTTAATGTCGAATACCCGTCTCGGGCCATTTATCTGATTCATGCATGGCGAGCCCGTGGTCATTTGCAGGCACAACTTGATCCGCTTCATCTTCATACACCGCCATCCAGTCCTGATCTGGAGCTGGGATATTTCGGGCTTTCCGAGAATGATCTGCATGCAGTATTTCCAACCGGCGACTTTAACGGTTCCGCACCGATGACGCTGGCAGAAATTCTTTCGCGTTTAAAATGCACCTACGCCAAACACGTGGGTCCTGAGCTGATGCATATCTCCGATACAGCCCGACAGCACTGGTTGCGCAATATCCTTGAAAAGTCACAAAGTACGGCTTCATTTGATGCTCAGGCGCGGTTGAGAATCTACAAAGATATTCTATATGCGGAAGAGTTTGAACATTTCCTGCATAAACGTTACGTGGGCCAGAAACGTTTCTCTCTGGAAGGTGGGGAAAGTTTGATCCCGATGCTGAATGTGCTTATTCAGAAGGCGGGTGAAACCGGTGTTAAAGAGGTTATCCTTGGTATGGCACATCGGGGACGGCTGAATGTGCTGGCCAATGTGATGGGTAAATCACTAAGTGAAATTTTCGCCGATTTTGAAGGTGATGATGTCGTTGATACCGAAATTGGTGCGGGTGATGTGAAATATCACATGGGCTTTTCATCGGATATCGATACACGCAGCGACGCACGGGTGCATCTGTCACTGGCCTTTAATCCTTCTCATCTGGAGATTATTACGCCGGTTTTGTTGGGGAGTGTCCGGGCACGACAATGTCGCAGGCGTGATACCGCCAAACGTCAGGTGTTGCCGGTGCTGGTGCATGGCGATGCGGCTTTTGCCGGGCAGGGGGTTGTGGCGGAATCACTGAATTTAAGTGGTCTTTCAGGCTTCAGGACCGGCGGTAGTATTCATATCGTCGTGAACAATCAGATTGGCTTTACAACCAACCCGTTTGATTCCCGCTCGACATTGTATTGTACCGATATTGCTAAAATGGTTCAGGCACCGATTTTACACGTCAACGGTGATGATCCCGATGCATGCTGTATGGTGATGGAGCTGGCGATGGAATATCGTAACAGATTCCGCAGTGATATCGTCATAGATCTGGTGTGTTATCGTCGCCGGGGGCATAACGAGGCAGATGCGCCGGAAGTGACGCAACCGCTGATGTATCACAGGATTCAACAACATCCGACACTGAAAACGATTTACCGCCAGCAGCTGATTCAGGATGGTGTGATGACTGAAGCTGAAGCTGAAGCACTGTCCAGTGATTATCAGGTATGTCTCGACCGGCTGCGTCGCCAGAAGCATCACAAACCACCCCAATGGAACAGTTTGCAGGGCCGATGGCTGGGATATCAGCGATATGCTGACACAGAGCCGAAGACGGCAGTGGATGCTGTAACGCTGGCTTTACTTGCGGTGCGGGCGCATGCCATTCCTGAAGGTTTTCATCTGCATAAGCGAGTCGGGAAAATATATAACTCACGCTTGCAGATGATGCGTGGTGAGGAAGCGATTGACTGGGGTTGTGCTGAGGCGATGGCTTATGCGACGCTGGTTAATCAGGGCGGATGGGTTCGATTGTCGGGCCAGGATTCCGGTCGTAGTACTTTCTTTCATCGCCACGCTGTCGTCTACGATGAACTCACCGGCAAAAGCTTTGTACCACTCAAGCAGGTGGAGAATGGCGAGACCAGTCATTTCATCGTTGTTGACAGCATGCTCTCTGAACTGGCGGTGATGGGATTTGAATATGGCTATTCTGTGGCTGAGCCACGGGCGATGGTGATATGGGAAGCGCAATATGGCGATTTTGCCAATGGTGCACAGGTGGTGATCGATCAGTTTGTCGCTGCCGGTGAATCCAAGTGGAAACGTATGTCGGGTCTGGTGCTGTGGATGCCGCATGGTTATGAGGGGCAGGGCGCGGAACATTCTTCGGCAAGGCTGGAGCGTTTCCTGCAGTTGTGTGCCGAAGATAATATCCAGGTGGCTTATCCGACGACGCCGGCACAATTGTTTCATTTGTTGCGCCGGCAGTGGCTGATCAATAGCCGGAAACCACTGATTCTGATGGGGCCGAAAAGTCTGTTGCGGCTAAAAGCTTCTTATTCGCAGTTGACGGATTTTTCTGAAGGTCAATTTTATCCGGTGCTGGGTGAGGTGGATGCAACTATTGAGCCGGCGCTGTGCAGCAAGGTCCTGATCTGTTCGGGTAAGGTGTATTACGACTTGCTGGCTGGTCGGCAAGATAGAGAGAATTCGCAGGTTGCCATCATTCGTCTGGAGCGCCTGTATCCGTTCCCCAACGATGTCATGCTCGCGGAGTTGTCGAAATATGAGGCGGCCAGTCAGGTGGTTTGGGTTCAGGAAGAGCCGGAAAATCAGGGGGCATGGTTTCAGATTAAGCATTATCTGAAACGTGTATTATTGCCTCAGCAAAGATTGTCACATGTCAGTCGTCAGGCATTGGCGGCACCCGCTGTGGGTTCACATGAACGGCATGCGCGGGAACAGCAGGAAATTGTTGAATTGGCATTTTCAGAGGGTATGAAAGTTGCAGGGGAGAAGCATGGACATTGAAATTAAAGTCCCGAGTCTGGGTGAATCAGAAACTGAAGCAACTTTGGTGTCCTGGTTGAAGCAAGTGGGTGAGCCGGTGGCAGTTGATGATGTGATTGCTGAGATCGAAAGCGATAAAATCACCATGGAAATTACTGCGGCTGAGGCCGGTGTGCTCAAAGCAGCATATAAGGAAGCAGATAGTAAGGTGACACCGGGTGAAATCATTGGTCTGATTGATACATCGGTTGCGGTCCAATCCGCGTCTGGTGAAAACTCTCAGGCTGCCAAAGCCAAGGTGACAACAGAAAGTGAAGAATTGTCCGGGAAAACGCCTGTCGACAAGGCTGAAAAAACAACGCTAGAGCATGAAGCGCAACAGCGCAGTTCTGCTGCTGTTTCTGTTACGCCTGAAGTTGAAAAGCGTCTGCCTGCTACGCCGGTGGTGACTGGCGGGCATGAGCGGCTCGAAGAGCGTCTGCCGATGAGCGGCTTACGCAAACGAATCGCCACACGCCTGAAAGAAGCGCAAAACACGGCCGCGATGCTGACAACCTTTAATGAGGTGAATATGCAGCCGGTGATGGATTTGCGGTCAAAATATAAAGAAGCCTTCCAGAGCAAGCATCGGGTTGGCCTGGGATTTATGTCCTTTTTTATTAATGCCTGCAGCTATGCATCGTTAAAGCATCCGGTGATTAATGCCTGCATTGATGGGCAGGATGTCATTTACCACAATTATATGGACGTTGGCGTGGCGGTATCGACCGAAAAAGGTCTGGTGGTGCCGGTGCTGCGTGATGCTGGCATGATGGGTTTTGCGCAAATAGAATCCGGCATCGCTGAGTTGGCCCGCAAGGCCAGAGAGGGTGGTTTGATGCCCGATGACCTGAAAGGAGCAACCTTTTCGATCACTAACGGTGGTGTGTTTGGCTCGTTGTTATCCACGCCTATTTTGAATCCGCCGCAATCGGCCATTCTTGGTATGCATGCAATTCAGCGGCGGCCGGTTGCCGAAGGAGAACAGGTGGTGATTCGGCCGATGATGTATCTGGCGCTGACTTACGATCATCGCTTGATTGATGGTCGCGAAGCCGTGCAGTTTTTGGTGGACGTGAAGTCTTATCTCGAAAATCCGGGCTTGGTATTGCTTGATTTATAACTGAAACCGCTGGTGTAAACGCACCGTTCTAATACCGGATGGAGCATGTGAATAACTATTGCTGATTACACATTCGGTTCATTTTGGATTAGCTTTGCCGCATTGTTGAAATACGAATATGTTGACTGAAGGAATGGTCTTATGACTTCGAAAAAATATATGACTCGCTTGCTGGACTTGACGCAGCATGATACCGGTACCGGAGCACATCGTTCACGCAAGCCGGTATACATGGACTTTTTACCACCGTGTAACCATGCATGTCCGGCGGGTGAAGATATTCAGGCATGGCTGGCCCTGGCGCAGGCTGGAGAATATGAGGCCGCCTGGCAGAAGCTGCTGGAGAACAATCCGTTTCCGGCCATTCATGGGCGCGTTTGTTATCACCCGTGTGAAACGTCATGTAATCGCGCCTATACCGATCAGGAAGTCAGCATCCATGCGGTGGAACGCTTTCTGGGTGATCTGGCCATGGAGAAAGGCTGGAAGCCGCAGTATGAGCCTCGTTCAGGCGGCAAGCGTGTATTAATTATCGGTGCCGGACCGAGTGGTCTTTCGGCGGCCTATCATCTGATCCGACTGGGCCACGAAGTGGAAATCCGTGAGGCCGGGCCGGTGGCCGGTGGTATGATCCACTTCGGCATTCCTGCTTATCGGATGCCTCGCAATGAGTTGAATCAGGAAATTCAGCGCGTTATCGATATGGGCGCTAAACTTACGCTGGATCACCGTGTTGATGATGTTGAAAAAGAAAAAGCCGAAGGTGGCTTTGATGCGGTGTTTGTCGCGGTTGGTGCTCACCTGAGTAAAAATATTGAGATTCCGAGCCGTGATGCCCGTAAGATGCTTGATGCTGTGAGTTTTCTGAAAAGTGTCGAGAATGGCGAGGATTTACAACTGGGTCGACGGGTTGCTATCTATGGTGGCGGTAACACCGCGATGGACGCGGCGCGCACGGCTAAGCGACTGGGTGCTGAAGAAGCTGTGATTATTTACCGGCGTGATCGTGCCAGCATGCCAGCACATGATTTTGAAGCCGATGAAGCCATTGAAGAAGGCGTCAAAATCAACTGGTTGCGCACGATTAAAGAGATCGATTGTACCACTATGACGGTTGAAGTGATGGAGCTGGATGAGCATGGTCGTCCGCAACCGACCGGCCGAACCGAAACACTGGAAACCGATGCGCTGATCATGGCTGTGGGGCAGGATACCGATACCGGCTTTTTGAAGAAGGTGGCAGGTATCGAGTTCAACCGGGACGGCACGGTTGTTGTTGGGCCGAATATGATGACCGGTGCTGATGGTGTATTCGCTGGCGGTGATATGGTGCCATCTGAGCGTTCTGTGACCATTGCCACAGGACATGGCAAAAAGGCGGCACGTTATATCGATGCATGGTTGCGCGGGGAAACTTACGAGCCTGCGGCTAAACATCCCATTGTCGAACACGACAAATTACAGCTCTGGTACAGCACGGAAGCGCCTAAACGTAAACAGGGTGAGCTGTCACCGGAAGATCGTCTGGGTGGTTTTCAGGAGATTTTGCAGGGTTACAGTGAAAAGGAAGCGCTGTTTGAAGCCAAACGCTGCCTTTCATGCGGCAACTGTTTCGAATGCGATGGTTGCTATGGCTCATGTCCTGAAGATGCCATTATCAAGCTAGGCAAAGGCAAGCGTTACATTTATGACTACGACAAATGTACAGGCTGTGCATCCTGCTTCGAGCAATGCCCTTGTCATGCCATTGAAATGGTCAAGGAAGATGCTGCCAACGCGGCACAACAATAAGTCAGCTCAACGATAAGGCAGGCAAATAACATGACAGATAAAAACAAAGCTAAACAGGTTACCTTTGATGGCGGCACAGGCGTCGCATATATCGCCTACCGGGTCAGTGAACTTTGTTCGATTTATCCGATTACACCATCGTCAACGATGGCCGAGTTGTGTGATGAATGGTCAGCTCAGGGCGTGCCAAACATCTGGGGACAGATACCTGACGTGATCGAGATGCAGTCCGAAGGTGGTGCCGCTGGTACTGCGCATGGGGCTCTGCAAACCGGCGCGCTGACCACAACCTTTACTTCATCGCAGGGCCTGCTGCTGATGATTCCGAACATGTATAAAATAGCCGGTGAGTTGACCGCGACAGTATTCCATGTTGCCGCCCGTTCACTGGCGACGCAGGCACTTTCTATTTTTGGTGATCATCAGGACGTGATGGCCGCTCGCTCTACCGGGTTTGCTATGCTTGCATCGGCATCGGTGCAGCAGGCACACGATTTTGCCATGATCTCACATGCGGCGACGCTGAAAGCACGCATGCCATTCATGAATTTCTTCGATGGCTTTCGTACGTCGCATGAAATCAATAAAGTCAGCTTGATTTCGGATGAACATATACGGGCCATGATTGACGATGAATTGGTTTATGCCCATCGCAATCGAGCCCTTAATCCGGACAATCCGTTTATTCGCGGTACAGCGATGAATCCGGATGTTTATTTTCAGGCGCGCGAAAGTGCTAATCCTTTTTATGATGCGGTTCCTGGAATTGTTCAGGAGACGATGGATCATTTTGCTGAACTGACCGGGCGGGCATATCGTTTGTTTGACTATTTCGGAGCTGAGGATGCCGAGCATGTATTGATTATCATGGGTTCGGGTGCTGAAACTGTGGTCGAAACAGTCAAAGTGCTTAATGCTTCCGGAGCCAAGTTAGGCGTGATCATGGTTCACTTATTCCGGCCATTTTCACAGCAACACCTGCTGGCTGCTTTGCCTGCGACAGTGAAAAAGATTGCCGTGCTGGATCGCACCAAGGAGCCGGGCGCACGAGGTGAACCGCTCTATCAGGATGTTATCGCATCGCTGTCAGAAGCCGTTATATGTGGCGAAATGGCAAGCCTTCCGTATGCCATCGGCGGTCGCTATGGCCTTTCATCCAAGGAATTCACCCCGGCTATGGCCAAAGCCGTATTCGATGAGCTGGCAAAAGAGAAGCCCAAACACAGCTTTACCGTGGGTATTCATGATGACGTCAGTCATCTGAGTATCGATGTCGACAACAGCTTTAATATTGAACCGGGCAATGTGACACGCGCTTTGTTTTATGGTCTTGGTTCAGACGGAACCGTTTCGGCCAATAAGAACAGCATTAAGATTATCGGTGAAAATACCGACCTGAATTGCCAGGGCTATTTTGTTTATGACTCCAAAAAGGCCGGGTCACAGACGGTGTCACACTTGCGCTTTGGACCTGACCCGATTCGGGCGCCTTATCTGGTCGATTCAGCTAATTTTATCGCCTGCCATAAGGCTTCGTTTATTTCACAGGTCGACATGCTGAGTAAAGCGGCTCTAAATAGTGTGTTTTTATTGAATAGCCCGACATCGGCGGCTGAAGTGTGGGATGAGCTGCCCAAGCCGGTACAGCAGATCATCATCGATCGGCAAGTTGATTTCTATGTCATAGATGCATCCACTGTTGCCCGAGAAGCTGGTATGGGGCGTCGGATCAATACCATCATGCAGACCTGCTTTTTCGCTCTTTCCGGCGTTTTGCCAAGAGATGAAGCAATTGCCCAGATTAAAAAAGCGATTGAGAAAACCTACGCCAAGAAAGGTATGGAAGTAGTGCAGCAGAACTTTAAGGCCGTCGATGCAGCCCTTGATCATCTGCATAAGGTTAATGTGACCACAACGGTAACCAGCCATCGCGATATGGATTTGATGGTGCCGGTACGTGCGCCAGCGTTTATTCAGGACGTGATTGCACCGATGCTGGCGGGTAAAGGCGATGACTTGCCGGTATCAATGATTCCGGTGGATGGAACTTTCCCGTCCGGTTCTTCCCAATGGGAAAAACGCAATATCGCGGACTTTGTTCCCCAGTGGGAGTCCGATGTTTGTATTCAGTGCGGTAACTGCTCGTTTGTTTGTCCACACAGTGTGATTCGTGCCAAGTTTTATCACGAGGATCATCTTGATGAGGCGCCGGAACATTTTCCTTCGGCACCGGTATCAGCACGCGGCTTCCCGGAGACGCGTTATACTTTACAGATCTACCTTGAAGATTGTACCGGCTGCGAAATGTGCGTGCATGCCTGTCCGGCCTACGATCTGAATGATCCGGACAAGAAAAAGAAAGCCATCAATATGTTGCCGAAAGCACCGCAGATGGAGCATGGTCGGGAGAATGTCACTTTCTTTGAGACGTTGCCGGTGAATGATCGTGCTACCATCGACTATTCGTCGATTCGTGGTGCGCAGTTTCTCGAGCCCCTGTTTGAATTCTCCGGTGCCTGTGCCGGATGTGGTGAAACGCCCTATGTGCGCTTGTTAACTCAATTGTTTGGTCCGCGTTTGCTGGTGGCTAATGCCACGGGTTGTTCATCCATCTATGGTGGTAATTTACCAGCCACACCATGGACCAAGAATAAAGACGGTCGAGGCCCGGCATGGTCCAATTCTTTGTTCGAGGATAATGCCGAATTCGGTTTGGGGATGCGAATCGCCGCTGACCACCATATGCACATGGCCCAACAGGAAGTGCGAGAGCTGAGTCAGTATCTCGATGCACAATTTGTTGAAGATCTGATTCATGCTGATCAGTCCATTGGCTCTGAAATTACCCGTCAGCGTGAGCGCGTCGAAAAACTGAAGCTTGTATTGCAGGGGCTCGATGATCCACGCGCTAAAAATTTAATGACTGTCGTCAATCATCTGGTTCGACGCAGTGTCTGGCTGATTGGCGGTGACGGTTGGGCATACGATATCGGCTCAGCTGGTCTGGACCATGCACTGGCATCGGGGCGTAACATCAATGTATTGGTGCTGGATACAGAAGTGTACTCCAACACGGGTGGTCAGGCTTCCAAATCGACACCAATCGGCGCGACAGCGAAATTCGCTTCAGCCGGTAAACCTGTGGGTAAAAAGGATTTGGCATTACAGGCAATTTCTTATGGTAATGTGTATGTGGCGCGCGTCGCCATGGGCGCCAATCCGCAACAAACACTGCTGGCCATGCGTGAAGCAGAGGATTATCCCGGCCCGTCAATTATTCTGGCCTATAGCCATTGTATCGCTCATGGCATCGATATGACGCAGGGCTTACATCAGCAGGATATGGCGGTGGCATCCGGTTACTGGCCATTGATTCGCTACAATCCGATGCTGCGCAAGGCTGGTAAAAAGCCATTTGTATTGGATTCCCCGACGCCAACAATGCAGGTCAGGGATTATGCCTATACGGAAATGCGCTATAAGCTGTTACAGCGCAGTCACCCTGAAGAGGCCGAGCGTCTGATGCGGTTGGCGCAAGAGTCGGCGGATTTGCGCTGGGCAACCTACGAGCATATGGCTCAGCAGGACCCATCAGCATTTCAGCCGATGAAATAACGGGATGGATTATGATGTTCTGATCGTTGGCTCCGGGCCTGCCGGGCAACATGCGGCCTGGCAGGCAGCCAGCATGGGGAAAAAAGCGGCCATGATTGAGCGTAAGTCCAGTATTGGCGGCGCCGGTCTGCAAACCGGTACCATTCCCAGCAAAGCCCTGCGTGAGGCTGCTTATCTGGCCTCACGCACGGGTGATCAGGGTATGCGTGAAGGGCATACCAGTGCCCGCTACGGTGTACTTGCTGCAGCGATTCGGCGCAAGGACATGGTCGTCAGCCAGCAGGAATCGGTCATCGTCAAACGTTTGCTTAAATCCGGTGTAGCATTGATTCCTGGCGAAGCATCATTTATTGATGAACATACGCTGGAAGTGGTCGACACCAATGGCGGTTCACGGAATTTATCTGCGCATGTGATTGTGCTGGCCTCCGGCTCCAGACCGAGGCGACCGTCGGCTATTCCCTTTGATAAAAAAACTGTGCTCGATTCCACCTCGATTTTGAAGCTGAAACGCTTGCCGCGAAGTCTTGTGGTGGTTGGCGGTGGTGTTATTGCCTGTGAGTTTGTCTCGATTTTTGCAGCGCTGGGCGTTGAGGTCAGCGTAGTTGATTCGCACGAGCAATTGCTCGCCTATCTGAGTGAGGATGTGGTCGGTGTGCTGGCGGAGTCCTTCGAGAATATGGGCGTACAGCTGCATATGAAAGAGCAGGTGGTGGCGATCAGCAAAGAAGAAGGGCGGACGCTGACGCTGCTGGATTCCGGCAAAAAACTGTACAGCGATGCGGTGCTATATGCGCTTGGGCGAGAGCCGAATTCACAGAGCTTGAATACTGGCAAGGTTGGACTGGAGCTGGATCAGGGCTGGATTAAGGTTAATTCGTTCTTCCAGTCCAGTGTGCCGCATATTTATGCGGTGGGCGATTTGGTTGGACGTCCGGCTCTGGCTTCGACCGGCATGGAGCAGGGGCGAACTGCTATTTTGCATGCGTTTGGCGAAATAAGCCGCGCCATGCCAGAAAATTTGCCCATGGCGATTTATGCGATTCCCGAAATATCGTGGGTGGGTAAAACTGAAAAAGAAGCCAGACGTGAACAAATCAAGTATGTCGTCGGCCGTGGTTATTACAAAGAGAGTGCCCGTGGTCAGATTATTGGTGACACGATTGGTCTGGTAAAATTAATTGTTGATGCGCACAGTCATAAGTTGATCGGAGCGCATATTGTCGGCGAACATGCCAGTGAGTTGATTCACACAGGGCAGTTGCTGATGAATTTTGGTGGTACCGTTCACGATCTGGTCGCCAATGTATTCAATTACCCGACATTGGCGGAGTGTTATAAATTGGCCGCAATCGATTGCCTGCACAATTTGAAATCACTGAAATCAGTTTCCGAGATTCTGCCTGAGTAGCGCTTCGGCTTTTTGAAGATCGTCTGGCGTATCCACGCCGATGCAATGGAAATCGCCAACCGTCACAGCAATATTATAACCATGATACAGCACCCGTAATTGTTCCAGTTGCTCGCTCTGCTCAATGTCACAAGCTGTAAGGGTTGGATAAGTCTGTAAAAATTCCTGGCTGTAAGCGTACAAGCCGACATGCTGGAGCACGGGGGCAGCGATGCTTTGTCTGGGGTATGGAATGGCAGCGCGACTAAAATACATAGCCAGTTGCTGATGATTACAGACCACCTTAACAACATTGGGATCGGTCAAATCATCCTTATGCCGAATTGGGTGTGCCAGTGTTGCCATGGGCAGAGCAGGATTTTTTTCAAAAGGTAGAATAACACTGCGGATAGCATCCGGATCAATCAGTGGCTCATCGCCCTGTACGTTAATTACGATGTCGCAATCCACATCGAGCATGGCTTCAGCCAGTCGTTCAGTGCCGCTGCCATGACCTGCTGAGGTCATGCTGACACTGGCACCAAAATATCTGGCCACTTCGGCAATACGCTTATCATCGGTGGCAACAATGACAGGTCCAAGCTCAGTGCTTAGTGCGCGTTCGATAACATGGCCGAGCATGGGCTTGCCCGCAATGTCAGCAAGGGGTTTTCCGGGGAATCTTGTGGAGGCAAAACGTGCCGGAATGCCAATGGCGATTTTCATTGATGCGCCTCGATTTCTTTCCATGAAGCAGTGGCTGTGCCAACTTTTCCAACAACAACACCGGCCGCACGATTGGCGGTAATAGCGGCCTGTAATGGCGTGTCGCCGCGAGTCAAACAGGCTGTGAAAGCGGCAATAACCGTATCACCAGCTCCGGTCACGTCATAAACATCACGCGCCATGGTGGGGATGTGGTGACACTGCTTGCCATCAAACAAGGTCATGCCGCGTTCAGAACGGGTAATCAGTACATATTGCAGCGCCAGCTTATCACGTAGAATTTTAGCCATGGCTTCAACATGGTCATCTTCATTGCGTGCCTCCATCTCTGCCATGGCGGCCGCTTCGATCAGGTTGGGTGTAATAAATGAAGCACCTTTGTAGGCTGCTGTATGATTCGGTTTCGGGTCTACCGCCACAAGTTTGCCAGCCATCAAAGTAATGACGCGTTGTAAAAAGTCAGGCGTAAGCAGCCCCTTGTCGTAATCTGAAAGAATTAGTGCATCGCATATTTCGACCATGCCTTCAAGTTGCGTAAAGAGTTTTTGATGTGTGACGGGTTGAATGGCGGCATTCCATTCATGATCAAAACGGACAACTTGCTGGTGTCGCGCAATCACACGCGATTTTAGAGCTGTTGGTCGGCCGTTGACTTTGGTGATTACACCCCTGTCGTCAGAGCCGAGTTCACGCAAGCGGTGTTTCACCCAAACGCCGGGTTCATCGTCGCCGACAACGCCGAACATGGCTGACTGACACTCCAGAGCGTGCAGATTACGAATTACGTTAGCCGATCCGCCCAGTCTGCGGTCGATTTTTTCCACTTTCACGACAGGCACCGGAGCCTCAGGAGAGATGCGCGATACATCACCCCAGATAAACTCATCAACAATGATATCTCCAAGAACAATAATCATGATCGATTGAGTCTCGCTTCAAGTGCAGCAACGAATTTTTTCGCTTGCAGCAGTTCCTTGCTGTACGCCAATACTTTACGCACGCGTCTGTTTAAATAAGCAGGCCGTAAATGATAGCTCAGTGCATTAAATTGCCCGATGGCCTGTCTGACATGATCGGCTTCATCAGAGTTTATTAGCGCAGATTCAGGTACTGCAATTTTGCGGAATAATATTTCGATATCCGGATGGCGCTCATCTTTAAATGACCGCACAACTTCATAGCCGCACTTTTTAGCCAGAGCGACCAGCGTGTTGGGGGAGAAGTTGTAAATATGTGCGTAGTGGAACATCCGGTCAAAAGTGGCGAACGGCCCGGCAACATTGGGACATTCGATATAAAGGTAACCGTCATCCCTGATCAGATTGCGAATGGCCATAAGTGCACGCGTGGGTGAAACAAAATGTTCAATTACATGAATCAGTAGTACAACATCTTTGGATGCATCGCCATCAAGGTCATATAAATTTACATTTGCAACATCGGCATGTAACACATGACGCGTGTATTGATTGAAATCTTTATTGGGTTCGATGGCCGATGCAGAAAACCCGGCTTCTTCGAACGATTTGATATTACAGCCAATGCCTGCGCCGACTTCAAAGACCGCAGAGGCAGCAGGGATGTGGGGGCGAAGCTGTTTCAGGATTCGCTGGCCATTGTTCCAGGCTCGCATAATCCGACGGGGTGAAGGCAGACGCTCACCGTGATAATCACGCCGATACTGATTGGCATAGTAAGCTTCGATATCAGATTCATCGGGGACCGGCATGTGCATCACCAGCCCACAATTCAGGCACAATCCAGTATTCAGCGCCTGTTTTTTTCGATCCTGGCGGGAAATTAAATCAAACTTGTCGCCGCCGCAAAGGTCACAAGTCTGCATAGGTGAGATAGATGGCTCAGTCATTGGCGCATTGTGCCAGTATCAAAGCGTTGCGGCGAGTTTTTCTGAAGCGTAAAACATGTCTGGCAGGCCTCCGGTCAGCCTGGTGTAAGTGGGTGGAAACGAATTTACGCTGTGTTTCAGCCAGTGATTTTTCTTCGATGGATTACTTCTGTTTTTAATTGACCACAGGCTGCTGAAATATCGCGCCCGCGTGACTCTCTTACCACAGCAACAAAGCCGGCTTTACTGAGTTCAGTGCGAAAGGCAGTAACGCAAGCGTCGGAAGGGCGTTGCCACGGGCTGCCGGGAAATGCATTGAAAGGTAATAGATTGACCGTGCTGGCGATGCCGTCCAACGCTTGTATCAACTCCTTGGCATGGTGGGTTTGATCGTTAACACCTGCCAGCATGACATATTCAATCAGCACGCGTTTACGTCCGTGTTTATCAACATAAGCGCGCAGGGCTTCGAGTAGTGCGTGCATGGAATACTTGCGATTGATGGGCATGATCCGGCTGCGGGTTTCATCGTTGCTGGCGTTAAGTGAAACAGCCAGTGAGCAATCAAGGCCATCCTCCATCATGCGATAAATTTGAGGTACTAACCCGGCTGTGGATAGCGTGACGCGGCGAGGTGAGAATGCCATGCCTTTCGGATCAGTCACCAGACGAATAAATTTGGCAACTTCATCATAGTTATGCAGGGGTTCACCCATGCCCATCAGTACGATGTTGCGCACCGGTGAGCGGGTAAATTGACGGGCTGCCATGACCTCGGAAATCATTTCAGCACACGATAAATTTCGGGTGAGCCCTGCTGTGGCTGTCAGGCAAAACTCACAACCGATGGCGCAGCCGATTTGTGTGGAAATGCATTGGGTTAAACGTCCGGCACCGGGAATCAACACGCTTTCGACTTCTTTGCCATCCGGCATTTTAAGCAACAGTTTATGCGTGCCATCATCGGATTGCTGAAGGGCCGTCACTTCGGCAGTCAGTACAGATATGTGTGCTTGTAAGTGGGATTTTAGTGTTTGAGGTAATTCGTGCATGCTTTGCCAATCGGTAACACCATGACGAAACACGTAAGCTTTGAGGGTGTCTGCATGGCTGATTTTTGCACCGGCATCACGGCAAACTTGTTGCAGTGCAACATCATCCATGCCGTTGATATAACGGAATGTATCAGTCAGAGGTTCGGCTGCTGGTGGCTCTGAAATGATCATCGATGGCAGGGGAATAAAAACAGCCCGCATTTCATCAAAAGCTGAATCAACGCGGGCTGATAAATCGTCAAGTCGTTAAAGACTTCGACAGAATCAAAGACCGTATTTGGCTTTGTTATGCGCGACTTCTTCGGCGCTTGGAGGCGTATGGTCGGTCACTTCAGCTAAATCAAACGCATCACGGTCGGTATCGCATAATTCATTCAGAGCGATGTCGGATTCAAACACTTCCGGCACATCTTCTTCGGGATAAATTGCTTCCCAAGGGCATTCGGGTTCGCATACAGCACAATCAATGCATTCTTCAGGAGAAATGAAGAGCATATTGGGTGTTTCTGCAGTGATTTCTTTGGGTTGATAGAAACAATCTACAGGACATACCGCAACACATGCTGTATCAACACAATCTTTACAAAGCTGGGTGACAACAAAAGCCATTTCGCTAAACCTCCGAAAGTAATCGCGCAAGCCTAGCGACAACAAATGCTAAAATCACCTTTTCAAGTTGCTTTCGGGGTTGAGGCTTTGCATTGAGTGTCAGACAGCCTAAGCTTTCAGGCTATCTTAGCTTTGATCTGTCTGTGGATGACACATACCAGTGGGAGGGTTTGAGTTTATGCCGTTGGTAGCACATACATCGTTACCTGCTTTTGAGAAGCTGCGTCAGCGCGGCGAAAAAGTGCTGAGTTTGAAGCAGGCTGTGCATCAGGATATTCGTGAGTTACACGTGGGTTTACTCAATATGATGCCGGATGCGGCGCTGATTGCGACGGAAATGCAGTTCATGCGTCTGGTTGGCAGCTGCAATCAGATTGCGCAGTTTTTTGTCCACCCCTTCACCGTTGAAGGTCTTAGTCGAAGTGAGGAAAGCCGCGCTTATATCGAGCACTATTACCAGAGCTTTGATGAAATTCAGACGATGGGTCTGGATGCGCTGATTATCACCGGAGCTAATGTTTCCAATCCATCGCTGGATCAGGAGCCATTCTGGGAGCCGTTGCAGCGTGTTGTTAGCTGGGCTCAGCAGGAGGGTGTTCCCGTATTGTGTTCTTGTCTGGCGACACATGCGCTGGTTCAGCATCTTTACCATATCCGGCGTCAGCCGATGCCGCGCAAGTTATGGGGAGTATATTCTCATCATGTGGTGCATGTGGAGCATCCGTTATTGCGTGATATCAACACGCGCTTTGATGTGCCGCATTCGCGCTTTAATGCTGTACACCGGGAGCAACTGGAACAGGCCGGATTAACGGTGTTGAGCGAAAGCGAAGAGGCAGGGGTGCATCTGGCTGTTAGCCCTGATCAATTCAGTATCGTCTATTTTCAGGGGCATCCCGAATATGACACCAGTAGTTTGCTCAAGGAATACAAGCGGGAAGTGAATCGTTTTATTGCTGGTGAACGTCCAGATTATCCGCCACATCCTGAACATTACTTTGGCGAAGAGGCAGCTGTGATTGTCGAGTATTACCATCAGGAAGTGATCGCCGCCTTAAAGAATGGCAAAGAAGCTCCTGATTTTCCTGAAATGCATATTGAACCGCTGCTCGACAATACATGGCGGGATACGGCCAAGTCGATCGTCAACAACTGGTTGGGACTGGTGTACGAAAGCACAGATTATGAAAGTCCGCGCAATCAAAAACTTACGAAATAAGGCACATGAAACAACAAGGAGAGAGAGAATGAAGAAAGAAACCATTGCGATCCATGCGGGTTATACCACAGACCCGACGACTAAATCGGTGGCTGTACCGATTTATCAAACCGTCGCCTATGAATTTGACAATGCTCAGCATGGAGCGGATTTGTTTAATCTGGCTGTGCCGGGCAATATCTATACCCGCATCATGAATCCAACGTGCGACGTGCTGGAAAAACGTGTGGCTGAACTGGAAGGCGGTATCGCAGGACTGGCGGTAAGCGCAGGCAGTGCCGCGATTACTTATGCCATTCAGACAATTGCCCGGCAGGGCAACAATATCGTAACGATTCCAATGCTGTATGGCGGCACTTACACGCTGTTTGCGCATATGCTGCCCAGTCAGGGTATCGAAGTGCGATTTGCCGAGGATGACAGTGCCGAAGCACTGGAAAAGCTGATTGATGACAAAACTTCTGCGGTATATTGCGAGTCTATCGGCAATCCGGCGGGCAATATTGTTGATCTGAAAGCTATTTGTGACATGGCCAAGCGCAAGGGTGTGCCGGTGATTGTTGATAACACGGTAGCACCGACGCTGATTCGCCCGATTGATTACGGCGCATCAATTGTGGTGCATTCGCTGACCAAATATATGGGGGGGCACGGTAACTCGCTGGGTGGCATGATCGTTGATTCCGGCAAGTTCCCGTGGGCTGAGCATGCTGAGCGTTTCCCGATGTTGAATAATCCTGAACCATCGTATCACGGTGTGGTGTATACCGAGGCGCTGGGTCCTGCCGCCTTTATCGGTCGCGCACGTACAGTGCCACTGCGCAATACCGGTGCAGCGCTCAGTCCGTTTAATGCATTTCTGATTTTGCAGGGCATTGAAACACTACCGCTGCGCATGGAGCGTCACTGCGATAATGCCATCGCAGTAGCAAAACATTTGCAGGATCATCCTTCGGTTGCCTGGGTATCTTATGCAGGGCTGGAAAGTTCACCCTATTATGATCTGGCGCAAACCTATACCAACGGCAGGCCATCGGGCTTGCTCACTTTTGGCATCAAGGGCGGGTTCGAAGCGGCAGAGAAATTCTATGATGCGCTGAAATTGTTCAAACGGCTGGTGAATATTGGTGATGCCAAATCTCTGGCGGCACATCCGGCATCCACAACGCATCGTCAGTTGACAGAAGCTGAGCTGAAAGCAGCCGGTGTGACGCCGGACATGCTGCGTCTATGTGTTGGTATCGAGCATATCGATGATATTCTGGAAGATATTGATCAGGCCTTGGCTGCTGCCGGTTAAGGGAGCCTTGATTCAACTGAGGGAAAGGTCGCGAGCTGATGTCGCGGCCTTTTTCAGGCTTATTTTTTGTGAGGCAACACAGACCACTTCATAGTAGGATGACGCGATGACTAACAACAGTATTTTTAAGAAGATTTGTATTGCAAACAACCTGAAGCATTTCGAAATCAAGGATATTTTCAAATGCGGTGGTTTTGAGTTCAGCAGCAGCCTGATCAAGGCTTACATGGCTGGCTCACAAAATAAAAATTATGAAAAGCTATCCGATGAACATTTCGAGGGTTTTCTTAACGGGTTTATTATTTACTCACGAGGCCCTGTGGATGAGCCAACTGTGTTGCCGCGTACGATAGAGAATTTCATCATCGCTCAGGTTGAGTCGGGTAATAGTGCGGTTCTGGATGAAATTCGCAGTCTGATTGAGCGCGCGCCTGCTGATACGGAAAATTAGAGAAATCCGAACATAAAGGAGTACTGCATGTCTGATTTTGCATCTTACGATTACGATCCTGAAGAGGCGTTTTTAACTGATGTGGAGGCACGGGTTATAGGTAGTCTGATGGAAAAACAGATGACAACGCCGGATTATTATCCCTTGACGGCGAATGCCCTGATTGCTGCATGTAATCAGAAAAGCAGTCGTGATCCGGTGATGGACCTTACTCGCGATGAGATCGGACACACCTTACAGGCTTTGCGCGGGCGCGGGCTGGTGACGGCAAATACATTGTCGCGGGCAGACAGGTTTGAGCAGCAACTATCGAGAAAGTTTTCGCTTAAAACGAAAGAGCGTGCGGTATTATGTGTGATGTTGCTGCGTGGGGCGCAAACGTTGAATGAGATTCGCACGCGCACGGAACGCATGGTGAATTTTGAAGATAATGACGCTGTACATGAAGCCCTTCAAGGACTAATTCAATTGGAAGCACCGCTGGTGATGTTGATAGCCAAAGGTCCCGGCCAGCGAGAAGATCGCTACACCCATTTACTATCCGGGCAACCCGATATTGAGATGTGTGTGGCACGAAGTGCTGGTACATCAACGCGGATGGATATGGCTGAACGTATGGAACAGCTCGAACAGGAAGTGGCCTTACTGCGAGAGGAGCTTCAGTTGTTGTGGCTAAAAACGGGTTTGAATAAAGATGCAGTTGACGAGGATTAACCTGAATTAAGCTATTTCGGCAGGCTTTGTCGCTTTCCATGCAGTCAAAAGATAAGTCCGGAGAAGAGATGTCTATCCGAATCATCTGGATAGCTTACGCCTTATTATCGGCAGTCAGTTTTGCTGCAATGGCCGCATGTGTGCGTGTTGCCAGTGTTGCGCTACCACAAACTGAAGTGGTGTTTTTCCGCAACTTTATTGCTTTGCTGTTTCTGCTGCCGTTGTTGTTGCATCAGCGCATTTCATTAGCCACCCGATGTTTTCATTTGCATTTGCTGCGTGCTATTTCCGGTCTTGCCGCGATGTATTTATATTTTTATGCGGTCAACACATTACATCTGGCCGATGCGTTGCTGCTCAATTATACGTCACCTGTTTTTATCGCACTGTTTGCCGTTATATGGTTGAAGGAATCGTGGACCAGACAGCGCCGATTGGCTTTGGCTATCAGTATGGTCGGGCTGACTTTGTTGTTTCAGCCATCGGCACAGCTGTTTTCTTTGTCCGGCTTTCTGGGGCTGGCTTCCGGAGCTTTGGCTGGGTTGGCGCTTACCACAGTTAAACGACTATCCGACACCGATGATCCTGTAAGTATCGTGGTCTGGTTTGCTCTGATTTCATCGCTGATATCGGCGGTGCCATTACTGTGGAATTTCCAGTGGCCGACCGGCACGGCGTGGGGCTGGCTGCTTGCCGTGGGTTTATTTGGCAGTCTTGGTCAGTTGGCATTGACCCGAGCTTTTCAGCGAGCTCCGGTGACGCAGGTGTCACCGTTGGGTTACACGGGCCTGGTGTTCGCCGGATTGATCGGATTTTTCGTCTGGCATGAATTACCTGACTGGCTGGGGCTGGCTGGTATGCTTTGCATTGTAGCTGCGGGCGTTATCGTTGCCCGCGAGCGACCAACACCGGCCTTGCAGCCGCCGAGTGCCGTGCCGGTCCTGAATAACGAAGGCGGCAGCAAGAAACACGACGGCTGATGGACGATTTTTACGTCAGTTTAAGCAGGTGTTTCGGCGTTGTGATAGACTTTTTGTACATCATCACAATCATTCAGCGCATCAAGGAACTTATCCAGCGTTGCAACATCATCGCCGCTTACATTGCACAGAGTTTGTGGTTCATAAGAAATATCTTCAACTTCAAATTCTATGCTAGGCATAGCTTCGGTTAGTGCGGTTTTTATTTTGAAAAACTCGGTGTTAGGAGCCAGTACGGTGATCATGCCTTCATCCAGTTCAATATCGCTGACATCGACATCCGCCTGCATAAGTGTTTCCAGCACCGCTTCTTCATCATCACCTTTGAATACGAATACCGCCTGATGATCAAACATGTGTGCCACGGCCCCCGGCCCTCCAAGTTTGCCACTGTTTTTGGTAAAGCACTGGCGCACATCGTTGTAGGTGCGGTTGTTGTTATCCGTCAGACAATCAACAATCACCATGCAGCCACCTGGACCAAAGCCTTCGTAGCGTGCGCCAGAATAATCTTCACCGCCACCGCCTTTGGCTTTTTCAATAGCCCGGTCTATGACATGAGATGGCACTTGATCTTTTTTTGCGCTATCCATCAATCTGCGTAATGAAAGGTTGCCATTAGGGTCAATGCCACCATTTTTGGCGCACACATAGATTTCCCGACCGTACCTTGAGTATACCTTCGTCTTGGCTCCGGCTGTTTTAGCCATGGATTCCTTACGGTTTTGATACGCTCTGCCCATGTTGATATCCTCGTTGATGTATGAAATTGGCGAGAACTTTAACAAGACGGTGGAGCTTGTTCCAGATTCGCGAGCAATTTATCTGGGAATCATCTGATAATACACCTTGATTAAAGATTGAATTTTACAAGCGAGTGATTTGCATTGCTTTGGCCATGTGACTCAAGTCACAGACGAGATGCGTCACTTTGTTACATGTTCCAGAAGTTGATATCTGACTATAACAGCCTATTTTATGCGGGAGAGGATGCGAAGATGATAATTAGCAGAAGTCCGACAATGTCATTGAAGAAGCTGCCCGTAGCTCCGGTTGTGGCGCTCGGTGTTTTGTCGACATTACTTCTCGTGATTAGTTATTTCTCCTGGCGTCAAACAGTTTATGAGACAACTCCGATTCTTGATCAGATCATGGAGGTGAAGGTGAAGCTGATGAGCGGTCACCTTCTTTACGAGGAGATGGTGCGGGGGATTCGCAATATTCAGCTTGCAGATGTTCGTGATCAGGTTGAATCATCGCATGTGATGACAAAAGACTCGTTGGATGGACGTACGTACGTAGGGCAGGTCAAGGGTAAGGTTCCTAATGATCTGGAACTTAAGGGCGAGCTTCTTTCTTTGCAGTTGTCGATACATCAAATATTAGATCAATTGCAGGATTCACGGTTTCCGGATAAGGGTTTGGAGCTGGACCGTCTTCATGACGATTCATTTTCTCAAGCTATTATGCGAGCAGAAGCAGCGGATGCTCGTGTGCACGAATTGGTCAAGCAGAGTGTTGATCAGCAGAAGATGATGTTTGCTGCCGGGCTGTTGATATGGTTGTTTTCTATGGGTTTAACATATTTCAGGTGGCGCCAACTTGCCGAAAGATTTGATGAGAGCAATGCCAGAGTGATGAAGCTTTCTCACGCTGTTGAACATACGGGTGAATCAATGTTGATATCAAACCGTGATGGTGTGATTGAATATGTGAATGACGCATTTACGAATATCACCGGCTATGCCCCGGAAGAAGTGTTGGGGAAAAATCCATCAATTTTGAGTAGTGGTTTGCAAGGCAAGGGATTTTATAAGCTGATGTGGGATACAATTCTGGGGGGAGAGGTTTGGCGAGGTGAAGTGACTGACAAACGAAAAGATGGCTCGTGCTATCAAGCGATGATGTCGATTTCACCGATCCTTGATGATCAAGGTGAGCTTACGCACTTTGTTGCAGTGCAGAGAGATATTTCAGAGCTCAGAACGCTAGAAAAGAATTTGATTCAGGCAAAAAAGATGGATGCAGTAGGCACACTTTCCTGCGGCTTGGCACACGATTTGAATAATTCAATGACAGCCATTCTGGGCAGTATCGAATTAGCACGGATGGACAATGCTTCATATGAAGATATGAAAATGTATCTTTATAATGCAGAGAAAGCTGGTGCGATAGCAGTTGGTATCATTAAAGAGCTGATGTTATTTGCCCGGAAAGAAAACATTCATCTTACACATACGGATATAAATGAGGTTGTCTACCAGTCATTGACTGCAATGCAGTTGAAATGTGCGGGCGTCAAATTGGAATCATTTCTTCCAGAGTCACCATTATTTATTCAGGGAAACCATCTTCATTTGCATCGCATGATCACCAACCTGCTATCGAATGCTTGTGATGCGGTGGATGGCTCAGACGTGCCGAAAATCCTGGTGAGTTTGGCTATTTTGAGCCAAAAGGATGCGGGGAAGATTAATGAAAGAAAGGCCGCTAATAGTAGTAAATGGGTCAGACTTGCGGTTGGAGATAATGGTTGTGGAATTGAGAGCGAACTAATCGACAAAATTTTTGATCCTTTCTTTACAACCAAAGCCGTAGGTAAAGGAACTGGTTTAGGGCTTTCTTGCGTCTATGGCGTTGTTGAAGGGCACCATGGATTTATTCAGGTTGATAGTGAAAAGGGGAAAGGAACGACATTTAATCTTTATTTCCCATCAGTGTAATAGTTATCCCTGCCATGGATTGGTTACTGTAGATCAATAATGGAGTATTAACAAAATAGGAATGTTTGGGTCACGGTTACATAAAATTGCCTGAATCAAGTGAAAAAATAAAAGGCCCTGAAACCAAGGGCCTTTTACAGGTTAAACAGGAAACATTGATCTGGAGGAACAAAGGAGGGAGGGGAGGATGTTCGCTCCAGACACCTGAAACTATATAAGCTGTCGGTGATCCGGGAGTGAATGGCATGTTAATTCTCCTTAAGATATAAAGCAATATGTTTGTCGACGTTGCGCGGGCGTTTTGAGAGTTGCCTGAACACAGGGCTTTAGTATATAAATACACCTTTGCTGCACTCTATCTTATAACAGGGGCTATTCATGGCGCTTACTGAATTGGTTGAAACGTATAAATTTTGGGAAGTCGTTGGCATGTGGGCGAAGGAACTCGAAGCAGACGAGGAAATTGTCGCGCGAGTGCTGGCCAAGGCAGTGATCCGTGATGGGTTAATTCTTAATAGCATAGACCCTCAGCTGGTGGAAAATAAAAAAGAAACAAAGATGGAACTCAGAGGAGAACCATACATCGGCTACAGCGGTACCAATGGCGGAGGCATGATGGTGCTTAAAACAGACGCATTGGATCATTTATCAGCGATTGTCAGAAGAGCAGATAAACCAAAAAAAGAATTGTTGCAGAAAGAGTTTTTTAGTAAAGAAAACTTCAGAAGCTGGTTAAAGCAAGTCGATCAAGAGCCCCCGGTATTTTGGTTTGGAGCTAAAAAAACAAACGCTTGATTCTAAGAACGATTGGAAAGCCATTTGTGTTGCTAGCTGACAAATGTTGTAGGAAAATATAAACCCTGATTTAATGTGTTTGCTGGGCTTAATAACTATTATTAAAGTGCTGTATACGTTGCCTGTGGCGCTGTGGCTGCTTTGACTTGGTCAACATCATCAACACTGATAGTCGTGGCGAAATGTGAGGGTGACATCGTGTCGCCCCTGATTTTTTTGCGAAATAAACCAGGGTTGAATCAGAGTCTTTAGCGTATAATCGATCTCCGAGAATATGTGCGGCTTCAGCGGTGTAGGTGGCTCCAGCTGCATCAGTGTCTGCAATGATTGAAACCTTTGCTGACGAAGAACCGACATTCCGCACCCTTAAAAGCATGTTTTTTATTTATGGAAATAGGTCGAAATAATACTATTAAAATGATGTTAAACTACTGATATATATGATATATTTACTGTTTCTCAGGAGGTGGTAAATGG
>Ga0210016_1000626_pt1 | contig 31473 bp, 34 predicted proteins | sample CryGeyCG2014_300_FD_185454 | JGI IMG/M metagenome (GOLD analysis project Ga0210016, IMG submission 185454) | Groundwater microbial communities from aquifer - Crystal Geyser CG02_land_8/20/14_3.00 (SPAdes) (version 2) | ecosystem: Environmental > Aquatic > Deep subsurface > Groundwater | place...
ATTTTTTATTATCTATAAATGGTTTAAATACGGATGTGATCCAAAGTCAACGATCGGTGTGACAACAGCTTGGTTTGACCCGCCAAAAACACAGGATGGAAAAAGATTTTTGACTCCGGGAGAAGTGGGGACGCTGGGTGACGAAACTGTTGATATGAAAGATATTTCAGCCACGGTCGTTGATCTGGCCCGCCGGGGATATTTGGTAATTGAGGAAAAATCCAAAAATGACTATTACTTGATCCGCCTTCGTCCAGAAGAAATAGAGACTACGGCGAGACGAGGAAGAAAAAATGATGCCTTGTTAAGCTATGAAAAAACATTGCTTGATAAATTTTTTGGAAGTAAAAAAGAAATAAGGATAAAAGATCAGGAGCTATCTGCAGAAGTGGCACAGATCAAAAACGAAATGTACGAACAGGTGGTTAAAGATAAGCTATTTGATAAAAATCCGCAAACTACACGGACGAAATATTATGTCTTGGCAGGGATAGCTTTATTTACCAGCAATTTTTTCTTAACTATTGTGGTATTTTTATTTGGTCGGGTTATGCCAAGGAAAACTGTCTTTGGTGTTGAAGCCAAAAATATTGCTTTTTCTCTAAAAAACTTTTTAACAAGTCAAAAAAGACAGTTAGAATTTCAAGCAGATAAACAAATAATGTTTGAGAGGTTATTACCATTTGCAGTTGCTTTCGGGGTAGAAAAGACCTGGGCAAAAAGATTTGAAAGTTTAAATTTGACACAACCAAATTGGTATAGAAGTTATTCATCATCTCACTTTTCCAGCTATATGCTCGTAAACAGTCTAAATAACTCCTTCAGGTCTGTTACAACCGCAGCGACTCCAACAAGGTCTTCAACTGGTCATTCTTCAGGGTTTGGGGGAGGAGGGTTTAGTGGAGGTGGAGGTGGTGGAGGCGGAGGAGGGAGTTGGTGATAATTTGTGCTCCCGAGCAGAATTGAACTGCTATCCCGGGTTCCGCAAACCCGTATTCGATCCGTTGAACTACAGGAGCATGAATAATATTTTAACAGATTAAGAACGATCTTGACTTTGTAAAAATAAAACGATAATATTAAGTTATATGACACTTCCATACTCTTCAAGTCTGGTTAATGAAGCGTTAAGATTAAGAAAAAACGGTTACTCTTACGAAGAGATATCAAAAAAACTAAAAATTGCCAAAAGTAGTGCATACTTGTGGTGCAATCAAGTTGTATTGAATGAAAAAGCAAAAAAAAGAATATCTGGTAGGATGGCAATAGGAATAAAAAAAGCAAAAGAAGTATTAAAAACAAAAAAAGATAATATAATGAAAATAATATCTGATAATTCCAATAATTATGTATCAAAAATAGAATCTAACAAGGAATTTAATAAACTATTGTGCTCTTTCTTATATTGGGGTGAGGGATCGAAAAATACAAATTCTCTTATTTTTACTAATTCAAACCCAAAAATGATCCGTTCATATTTAAACTTGTTAAGGGAATCTTTTGAATTAGATGAAAGTAAATTTCGAGCTTTAGTACATGTTCATGAATATCATGAAGATATAGAAATAAAAAAATATTGGTCAAAAATAACAAATATTCCGCTAAGTCAATTTTCTAAAAGCTATCTTAAACCACATACTAGTAAAAATATTAGAGAAGGATATAAGGGAACAATAAGTATTCGATATTATAATTATAAAATTGCTTTAGAGCTTAGTTTTATTTATAATAGGTTTGCTGATAAGCTAATTAAATAGGGGGCGTAGTTCAACGGCAGAATATGGCTCTCCAAAAGCCTAGATGAGGGTTCAATTCCTTCCGCCCCTGCAAGGAGAATAAAATATGAAATTTACTTCAATACTGTTGGGTCTATTAGTAGGAACGACTTTTTTTATTCTTTTGCCTTATTTTTTTTTACTTTTAAGCATTTATCTATTCTTGCCGATTTATTCATTTTTTATTCTTAAAATATTTGGAATAATTTTAATTCTTTTCGGTCTATGTTTATTTAGCTATTGTTCGGGTCTGTTTTTTATTTTTGGTAAAGGAACACCGGCGCCGATAGAACCACCTAAAAAATTAGTTGTTGAGGGCTTATATAAATATACACGGAACCCAATTTATATAGGTTACTTTATGATCTTATTGGGGGAATTCTTATTTTTTGGACAATTTTTATTATTAATATATTTTTTCCTGGCAATAATTGGAATAAATATGTATGCCGTTTTTCATGAAGAACCTATTCTTAAAAAGAGATTTGGAAAAAGTTATAAAGAGTATTTTAAAAAAATTCCGAGATGGTTATAGAAAATTAAATGAAACTAACAACAAACATAAAACCCAAAATTGGCCTATGGAAGTTTTTGCCAAAAATCATATCTACTAAAACGGCTCAGTGTATTTACCCCTTTATTTTTTTACCAGAAGATATCTATAAAGATCTTATTTCTCTAACTCCAAAACCAGAATCAGTAGCAGTTCTTTTACACGAAAAAGTTCATCTTGAAAGGCAAAAGAGAAAAGGAATCATTTTATGGATTATTCTATATATTATTTCTCCAAAATTTCGCCTTAACGAAGAATTATTGGCTTTTAAAGAACAAATAAAATATTTAAAAAAACTTAATTTAACTTTAGATTTAGAATTGAGGGCGAAAAGATTATCATCATGGCTCTATTTATGGTGCATTTCTTATAAAAAAGCTCTTTTAGAATTAAAAAAGCTTTAATAGTTAAAAATTGTAGAAATCATTGTTTATGAAAATTTATTTCCTCGGTACCAATGGCTGGTATTCCAGTCCGACTGGGGACACTCCTTGTATTTTGATTGATAGCAAAGACCGTTATATTATTTTTGATGCCGGAAATGGGATTTATAAAATTGACAAATATATAAAAGAGGATAAGCCTATTCATCTTTATTTAAGTCACTTTCATATCGATCATATCTCAGGGCTTCACATTTTAGGTAAATTTAATTTTAAACAGGGGATTGATATTTATTTTGCCAAGGGAAGAAAAAAAGATTTTGAAACATTTGTCAATCCGCCCTACACGATCGGGATTGTTAATCTTAAAACAAAAATTAGACTTCATGAACTTGAAGAAGGGGATAACATGAGAAAACTTTTTCACGGCTTTGATAATCATGGGTTTAAAGTTATCTTGGAAGGAAAATCAGTCGTCTATTCCGGTGACACAAAAATAGTTCCCAATGGTCTGTTGCTTGCCAGCGGTGCCGACTTACTTATTCACGAGTGTTCTAATATTGTTTCACCTAATCCAGACGCTTGGGGGCATACCGATCCTATTCAAACAGCCCAATTTGCCAAAGACGCAAACGTCAAACAACTCGTTATGACACATTTTGGTGCCTCTCTTTACGATACTTTGGAAAAGAGAAAGGAAACAGAAAAAAAAGCCAGAAAAATTTTCCCAAATACAGTTGTTGCGACGGATGGGTTGGTATTGGAATTTTAAAATTGACATTCCATCCCTTTTGTCATACAATAGTTATGTGGAAAATTTTGAATGGAATGATGACAAGAATGAGAAGCTGAAAGAAGAAAGGGGTATCAGTTTTGAAATGGCAGTCAAAGCAATTTTAAATAGTAATTTAGTAAAAATAGAAAAAAATCCAAGCAAAAAACATTTAAATCAACTGATGCATATTATTAACATTAATAATTATTGTTACTTAGTACCATTTGTAAGAGAAAAAGATAAGATTTTTTTAAAAACTATTATTCCGAGTAGAAAAGCAACAAAAAAATACATTAAAAATTTATCAAACTAATATTTTTATGAAAAACTATAAATTGGATTCTGAAGAAAAACGAATACTTAAGGATTATGAAGAAGGTAAATACGTTTCTGTTGATAATTTAGATGAGGAAATCGCAAAAGCTCGTGAGGCGGCAAGAAACACCCTTTTGAAGACTAAAAATATTAATATTCGTCTACCATTTAAAGACATACAGAAACTAAAAGAAAAGGCGGCGGAAAATAATTTACCTTATCAGACTTTAATATCAATGTTGCTTAGACAATATACAAATGGAGATATAAGAATTACTTTATAAAAAAACCCTCACTTTCCTGGGAAGTCAGGGGTAATTAATAAATAGTAATAAGTTGTTAATAAGTCATGTCAGATTTGATGACGAAACCACTTTGTTCACAGGGAACCTTAATACTAATAGATTTTGCTGGTTTCCAATTAAATATACTCATAAATCCAGAATAATCAGACCTTTGATACTGAAGATCTACCCAGTAACTAGCATTTGGATATTGTTGATCTGGTTTACAGATATCAACGTTTGTCAGATCAATACTTCTACTTGAATTACTATAAAATGTTCCAATATCACTAAACATTGAATTAGTAAGCCGATTATTAAAAAATTTACTCAATGCAACGGTACGAGTTGAGTCTGTATATTTTGTAATCCATCCCCAAATTATCACCAAATTAAAGGAACTTGAATTTGTAAGTATAATTTTCTTCCCGGTGACAGTTGGCGTAGGAGAATATATAGGTGTAGGCGTAATACTGCATGTGTACTTTTTAGTACAGGTGGAATCAGTATAATATCCTAATATCTTTATTTGATCTTCATTTGGGTTATAATTTTCATTAATTTTTTGCCAGACGCTTGTATTTGCACAGGCTCCATAACCGTAAAATCCCAACTTACACGAATATGAACAATAATCGACAACGTTGGTTAGTCGTGAATTGTCATTACAATCATTATTAGTACCAATCACATCTCTATAATAATTAGTAATACCATTTACAATTTTTCTCTTGACAGTTTTTGTTGATCTTAAACCAAAGCCGAGATCATCATCATTACAATTGAACAATTGACAACCGGTATTTATGGTGATTGGTGGGGTAACCGGATCATTGGCTATTGGCGGATTATTGGAAGCATCGACGGAGACGGGGGTGACCGTTGGATTATTATTCTCTGAGCCATAGCCCAATCCCATTGCAATCGTCGGAGTCCCTATTTGTATACAAGTGTCTTTTTTAACATTTTTTAGAGTGCCGGTTGGCCAACCAAAGCAACATTGAGGACTACCATTGGAGCCACTATCAACATATGCTTTGCTAAAATTATTTCCGTTAAAACATTTTAAATCACCGCAAAAACATCCGCCTGCCCGGGAATTAAAAACGATTGAAGAATTAATTTTATAAACAAAGAGAGAAAGAAGAATAACTATGAAAAACAATACAATAAACGTAATCCAAGATTTCTGACCTACACTTTGTTTTCGTGTAAGCCTTTTTTTCTTCATAAATTAAATTTATCACATATAAAAAATAAATTCAATAGGATCTCAAGTAATTATACGTAAATAATCAGTACCAGCTGGACATAAAATGTTAAAATAATATTTATGAACGAACAAAATGTTGCTTCAATTAAAATGAACAATACCGAATTTAAATTCAATGCTATTCCAAAAATTGATCAACAAAAGTGGGTTGAGGCAATGGCTGGTAAGGAAGGTAAGCCAGGACTTCAGGGAGCTCTACTTTTAGCCCCAGATTTTGTTGCCAAAGGTAATGCAGAACAAATGATAAAGCAAAAACTTGATGCAACTGACATGAAAGTTCGTTGGAACTTTAGAGAATTAAATAAAGTGAGTCGCAGTGAGAGAAAAGGTACAGGTGTGGGTTTTGAACAATGGCAAAAGCAAATAAAAGATTATTTAAAATATTATAAAAATAATGAGTCTTTAGAAGCTAACGATCATTATAATATTTGGAAGGATTTGATTTGTAAAACATCAGGTATAAATCATCAGGATTTTGATAAGTTTATTTCCGGAGAGGTAGTTGACGGGACAAAAATGATGAGACGGATAGCTCTTGCCTTGTATAACAAAGATGGTAGTGGTACAGAAAAATTTATCAAGGCTACTTTAGATTCTGATAGGGTTGAGGATCCTAAATATCAAGTTCATATTCGTGAAGTTGCTAAAGTTATTTTTGGAGATAAATATACCGATAATATTTTACTTCAGATTCAAACTTTAGAAAAACAGATAGCTCAACCGACAATAAATAAAACAGATTTAGCAAAAAGAATATTAGATAAAACAAAAAAATTAACAGCGGAGGAAAAATATATTATTTCTGAGATTAAAAAATTTTTAAATAAAGATAGTGATTTTAAAAAAAATAATGAGCAATTAAATATTGGATCGAGGGAAATTGTTGTAAAACAAAATATTGGAGGCAAAGAGGAACAGGAAGATTATATTTTGACCAGAGATAGGAAAAATCCTGGAGGAGAGAAATTACCTGAAGGGGTTGAATCAATTGCGATTTTAGCAGATGGACACGGTATTGATGGAAAAATAGCCAGTCAAACCACGGCTCAGTTTTTTGAGGCATATTTTATTGAATACAAAAATAATAATCCTGCCATGTCAGTTGAAGATGCAATCTCAAGCGCTATAAAGGAGACAGAAGCTGAGGTTTGCAAGGTTGCGCCAGGCGGAGGATCAACTTTAACTGCAGCAATCAGATATAAGGGGAAAGTTTACATTGCTCACGTAGGAGATAGTAGAGCCACGATAATAGATAAGAATGGTGCGGCTCATATTTTGACAAAAGACCACACTTGGAAAGAAAGAGGAGAATCAAAATATAAATATAACATTCAATTATCAAGAACGATAGGGGATCCAAATAAAAAAATAGCTTCGGATGGCAAGATAACTAGTAAGCCTGATATTATTGTGGTTGACGAAAAAAATGTTTCAAAAATTATTCTTTGTTCAGATGGTTTATATAATAAAGTTGACTCAGAGCAAATACGAAAAGATATTCAGAGTAGTTATACTATGGAAGAAGCCTCGAGAAAGATAATGGAAAGAGTAAGAGACGTTACTGAAAAAGCGTTAGCAGATAAAAAAGAACCTGATAATACATCTCTGGTTCTTATACAAATATAAAAACTATCTTTATTATTTTGCAGGAAAATCGGGGATTGCAGGAGCATCGGCTGGTGGAACGACGGGGGCAGTCGAGTCGGTTGAATCGGTCATAGTCGGTTGAACCGGTGGAATAACAGTTGTTTCTGCTTTTGCTTGAAGGTCATCCATAACTGATTTTAGGGGGTCAGGAGGCGCAGTAGCTTGGTTATTGGTTACTTGGTTAGTTGGCTCAGGATTTGTTGGTTCGGAAATGGGTGTTTCTGCTGAAATTGGAGCGGGGGAAACAGAACCTGCTGAATCAGTTGAATCGGTCGAGTCAGTTGAACCTGTTAAATCAGTAATCGGTTGTTCAACAGCTGGTGTTGCTAAATCAGTTAAATCAGTGGGAACCGCAGGGGTTAGGTTTTCCGACCCGGTCGTTGTTGGCGCTGGCGTGGTGCCCGCCTCCGTCGTAGACTTCGGCGAGGCGAGGCCAAACGTCGTATCAAATTCCGCTTTGGTAAATCCTTTTAGAACGGCAATTGTTCCATCATCCTTTTCAACTCGAGTAACTGGTGTACCTGCAAAGTTATTGGAAATTGCCAGCATCTCTGTCAGAAAATCCTTATTAGTTTCAAGGTCTTTTTCTTCAAAAACAAGCTTGTTTGTATTTAAATATTCTTTTTCTTGTTTGGAAAATGCGCAGTCCTTAATTGTGTAAACGGTGATTTTCATATCTTTATCTTAGTATGTATGATATTTTGAAGTTTGTCAACAGGTAAAATAGTTAGAATCAGTTGAAATCGGTTGGAATCAGTTATAATCAGTTTTATATGGCAGGTGTAGAGGATTTAAGGATACATAAGAAGGCACTTGAATTAGTAAAGCAAATTTATTTATTGATAAAAGATAATCCAAAACTTTCTAGAGATTTTTCTTTGTGTGATCAGATAAAAAGAGCGTCGGTATCTGTTGTAACTAATATTGCCGAGGGTTATTTTAGAAGCAAAAAACAATCTCAAAATTATTTAGAAATTTCCTCAGGTTCATCTAATGAAGTTGTCAGCCTACTTAGAATTATTTATTTGGTTTATGAAATAAACACTTCCGAATTGATTCAGGAATATATAATATTGGGAAAACAAATAAACGCTTTTTCGAAAACTTTTAATTACTGATTTAAACTGGTTTTAACTGACTTTGACCGATTTTTAACCGATTCTAACTGATTTGACGCGAATGCGTCTAACTGTTTTAGTTTCCACATAAAAAGAGCGGTTTTATTCCTGGCATTAGCGTCAATGACAAATCTAAGTGCTTCCTCAAGGATGGCTCGGGGAATAGTTTTGGCGAGCTTCATATAGACGCCTTTCCGTCTGGTATCGCCAAGTTTTTCCGAAAGATGAATTCCAAAAGTTTGGAACTCACGTGAGACATATTTGTCTTTAACGGGATTAAATTTTTTTAAGATATCAGCAACGGATTGCATAGTTTTTTTAAAATTCGTCCTTGTTCATCTCTGGTTAATAATGTTAGTTCTTTTTGTGATTGTGGTGTAAAAACAATTTCATACATGGATATTTTTCATTATTTCATCAATGGAAATATAATCCGAGTTATTAGTTGTTGAGATTGTCAATCTCAGTTTATTTACAAAATCAGTATTTAGAGGTAATTTTTCCTCAATTACATCAATTAATTTTCCAGCCGGATTATCAAAATATTTTTTTGGATCAGTGACTTTCTTATCAAATTCATCATCAATATGCTCTAACATTGTGATAAAAGCATCTCTTCCAAACACAAAACCCAACGGAATCTTCTTTTCATCCACAATAACTGACGTCTCTGATAGATAGGGCATTGATTTAATTTTCGTAAATTTTGCTAAAGCAATTATTTTTGGTTTCATATACCAGAAAGTATAATCAATTAATTATTTGTTGTCAAAATTACCAACAAGCTTATTATACAATTTAATATATTCTCTCGCACTTTTGTCCCAGGTAAAATCCTTTTTCATTGCGTTTAATATCATTTCGTTAATTTTTTTCTTATCATTTTTCCAAATTTCAACGGCCTTTTTCATCGTTTTTTCTAATTCAAAAGAAGAATATTTTTTAAATAGAAATCCATTAATCTTATCATCTATAGAATTTTTTAATCCACCAGTGGCCCTGGCAATTGGCAAAGTACCATAACGCATCGCAATCATTTGGATCAAGCCACATGGTTCAAATTTTGAAGGGACCAAAAGAAAATCGGCACCGGCATATATTTGAGAAGCAATCCTTTTGTCGAAGACGGATATATAGGAAACATTTTTTTTGTAAAAACTGGCCAACCATAAGAATTGATCTTCCCATTCGACTTCACCCTGTCCCAAGATAACAAATTGAAATTTCTGCAAATTGACCCGGCGTATCATTTTATGCATGATATCTAATCCTTTTTGTTTTGATTCAAAACGTCCTATAAATCCAATTAAAGGAATTTCATCTGAGATGGTAAACCCAAGTTTTTCCTGAAGAAAGGTCTTGTTAAGTTTTTTTCCCTCAATTGCTTTATCAACCCCATAATTAAAACTAATATTTTTATCTTTAGCGGGATCGCGGGAATCATAATCAATTCCGTTTAAAATTCCGGAAATTTTTTGTCCTTCGTTACGAATAATTTCATCGAGTCCACAACCGTATTCTTCAGTCAAAATTTCTTTAGCATAAGTAGGCGAGACGGCGTTGACCAGATCGGCATGAATAATTCCTTCAAGTAAAAAATTTATCTGCTTTTTTTTCGCCTCCCATTGGATTACCCGGCATTTACTGTGATCTAATCCGGTTCTTTTTATTACGTTGATTGAATACTTTCCTTGGTGATTGAGATTATGTATTGTCAATAAGGTTTTAAACTTAAGATTGTTATGTTTTATTAATAAAGGGATTAGCCCAGCGTGATGATCGTGGCAATGAACAACTTCCGGAGTCCAAGAAAGATGGTTATTTTTTAAGATTTCATAAACACAAAGATCATAAAAGGCAAAAGTGTCACGGGAAGGAATATCTATCCATTTTTCATTTTTTAATATATAAACAGGAATATTTTCATCAAGAAAATGGATCTGATAAATAACTACTTCCTCTTTTTTCCCATCATAAATCACGGTAAATTTTTTTATTTCTTTTTTTTGGAGCTTATGAAGTTTTAAGGCTTTATAAAAAGGTAAAATTACTCTAACGTCAACTCGTAGTCGATGTAAACTTTTTGGAAGAGACTTAGCGACGTCTCCAAGTCCACCGACTTGAAAAAACGGCGCCAACTCCCAGACGGCAAACAAAACTTTCATAGGGCAAGTATAACAGTTTTATTTTTTATTTTTTATTTTTATCAATGATTTCCTGATAAAGTTTTTCGTAGTCGCTAACCATTCTTTCAATTGTAAAATTTTTTTCTACATGAGTCCGGCAATTTTGGCGCATTTTTTTATAATCTGCCTCAGGCATAGAATAAATTCTATTAATAGCCTCTTTAAGTCCTTCGATTCCGGTCTTATTAATAATAAAATTGCCTCTAATATCGGTGTCGGAAGAGTTAATAATAAAACCTGTCACTCCGTCTTTAATTATTTCTGGCACAGACCCTCGGGCAAAAGCGACTACCGGTGTACCACAAGCCATTGCTTCAAGCATTACGAGTCCAAAAGGCTCTTCCCATTTAATTGGAAATAATAATAATTTAGATTTTTTGTATTGATTAACTACGTCTCCACGTTGAGCATTGTATTGAATTTTGGCCAGTTCATGATTTTTCGTTAATAAATTGTTTAGCCAAATTTCCTGACTTTCACGGGGAGCCACGTAAAAATATGCAGGTTTTTTACAGTATTTTATTGCTTCAAACGCAACGTCCAATCCTTTTTCGGGTACGCCACGTCCAATCCAAAAAATTTCATCGCTTTGTACTTGGCTAAACTCAAATTCTTTCAGATCAATACCATGATAAATTGTATTAGTATAATTTAAGCTTGTTAAGCCTCTTTGTTGGTTGCTAATTGGAACAAAATAAATATTTCTATAAGGTTTAAAAAGCTCCATATATTTTTTTGTTTTGGAGTCGGCTAAATTGCTATGAAGTGTAACCAAAATTGGTTTTTTTACAAAATTGGCAAAAGGTAAGACCACTTCACCGTTGCCAATATTCACATGAAATAAATCAAACTCTTCTTGTCTAGAAAAAGCTTTTGATAAAAGAGCAAATTCATATAATTTATGCCATTTTTCGCCAATATTTTCGTCTTCAACCGATGAAAGATTTCCAATACTTTCAAGATTGGTTTTAATATCAGAGTCACCTGAAGCAAAAACCGTTAAATCAAAAACTTTTGAATCATTTATGAAATTTTTTACGAATGAATATACAAAAATTTCTGGACCAGAAGCCACATTTTGATTAATCCTTAATTTATTCGATCCCAAAATTGCAATTTTCATAATAAAGGTACTAGTTTTTCTTTAATAATAGTTTCTAAATTATAGTTCATTTTTACATCTTTGAATAATAGACCAGCCTTATTACTTTCAAAAAAATTGAATATCAACCTCGATGCATTTTCAGAATCATCCGTATCTAAATGAAAAATATTATCTTTGCCAATTTCTTTAAAAATAGCTATATCAGAAGTAAAAATTGGTGTTTTTGTTGCTCCTGCTTCAAGTATTGGGATGCCAAAATTTTCACTTTTTGAAAAATAAAAAATCACATCTGAAAGATCATATAGATCATGAAGTTCGCTATTAGCAAGTGAATGTTGAAATTTTTTTGACAAAAAGAGAATATTATCGTTAAGACCTAACTTATTAACCATTTCAAAAATACTTTCAAAATATGTTTGAGTATCCCTATGTTGAGAAGCTTTTCCAGAAATCATATAAAAGATATTTGGATAATATTTTTTTAATTTATTTATTAATTTGAGACTAAATTCAATATTTTTTCTTTCCAAAATATTTATTGGTGATAATATCAGTGGAAACTTATTTAATAAACCATAGTCCTTGACAATATTCCAAATAGAATCATCAATCTCTAAAAAACTTTTTATATTAATACCGTTTGGAATAACACGAAAGTTTGATTTATTTAGAGACATCACTTCAATTAAGTTTTTACCCAATGTCTCTGATATGGTTACATATTGAGCATTTTTTAAAGGAGTTGTTATTAATTTATATTCAAGATCAGAAGATTTAACTGTGCCAGTAACGATTTCGTTATTTTTTATATACATATGATCATGAACCCAAACGATAATCTTTTTACTTTTATTCCTTTTTGTATAGGCGTCGAAAGCATTAATGAATGGAAGATTTCTGGAAATAGTCAACATATTATGAATAATAATAGTATCGATGTCACTTAAATTATTATTTAATTTTTCTTCAATTAGGTAGGATAATCGATTAAACTCTTCATCAAAAATGCCTTTTTTAAACATTTTATTTTGTAGAGTGGGATTGAAATTCATTACTGACTGAAATTCTGGAATATTAACAACCTCAATCTTTTCGTTATTTCTTTTACCGTTTCCGGTAATAATTTTTACCTCGAATCCTAACCTTTCCAAAATATTCGCTTGGTCCTCAACTAATTTTTCAACTCCACCAATATTTGGTGAATAAGCAAAATGTAAGATGGCGATTTTTTTCATATTTTAATCTCTGAGGTTTTTTAATAAATATTTTGCTTCGCTGATACATTTCTCAAATAATTCCTTATTGGAAAATATCTCTAAAAATTTAAAATTATATTTTGCTTTCATATTTTTTTTCTGTTCATCAATTATTGGTTTTTTATCAATTATAAACTGCAAATTATTTTTTATGCCTTCAATAATTTGAAAATATCCGTCTTCAGGAAATTTTTCAAAATTAGTTTTAACGGCATTGATAAAATTTTTATCATCACTGGATAGGTCATATTTATATGCTAGTAGAAGTAAATCTTTGGCGATTCCCCATTCCGGATGGGGAACTCCACGGATAATTCCGCCTTCTGTGTCAAAAACGTGATGAACGATTATTTTTTCATCATAAGCTAAAGGGTAGCCCGCTCGCCAGTACCGAATTGAAAGGTCAGATCCTTCCCCCCGCATATTAAAAACCTGTTCATCATAACCCCCAACATCAAAAAAAACTTTTTTGTAGGTAGCAAAATATCTCGAATAAAGCGCTTCAATATATGTTACGCCGTCAACAGTCAACATTCTGTCTTCTTTTCTTGGCCGGTCGAGTGTACCGTTTTTTCCGCCATTTTTCCAGACGACCTGTCCACCTATTCCAGCCACATTTTTATTTTTATTTAACGAATTGACAGTATTTATAATTGTATCTGGTTCAACTTCCATATCTGAATCGCAAAAAATAAGGATTGGATAAGATGCAATTTTTGCTCCAGCATTTTTGTTGGCGGCAATTCCCGGTTTTTCTGGTTTTAAATATTTTATTTTATCAGCAAATTTTTCTTTGATGGCAATTTCCAATTTATTATTAGGTGAGCTGTCAGAGACGATAATTTCCAATAAAAATTCTTTATTCAAGCCATTGGAGTCCAAAATAAGATCAATAGTTTGAACCGTTTGTTCTATTCGGTTATAACACGGAAGAACTACAGAGACATTAACCATAAATTTTATTCTATATTATTTTTTACCGTTTAGGGGAGGTTTCTGTATACACTTATCGTAGAGATTATAAAATTTTGTCGTAATTTTATCCCAACTGAATTTTTCTGTAACTGTTTTGTAAGCTCTTTCTCCCATTTTTTCGGCCAGCTTTTTATCTTTCAGAAGTAGATTCACTTTTTCAATGATCAATTTTGGAGATCTTGATCTAATTAGGAATCCATTATACCCGTCTTTAACAAGAGTTGTAACTCCTCCCTTACGGGAAACGACGACTGGGGTTTTATTGACCATCGCCTCAAGTATCACTAACCCTAACGGTTCGTCCCAGACTGATGGCGCCACGTAGACATTAGCCCGTAAATAATAGTCATTTATAGTATCAAGTTTAGAAGAAAAATAGCCGACCATGTGAACATTGGTTAGTCTGAATTTTAAAATTAAACTTTCGAGATATTTTCTTTCCGGTCCGTCCCCCGCGATGACAATCTCAGCTTTAATTTGCCGGGCCGCTTTTATTAGATATTCAACACCCTTGTGATGAGTAAGACGACCGGTAAAAAGAACCATTTTGTCATATTGAAACTTCAATTTTTTATCAATCCAAGAGACATCACGATTAAAATCAACATTATTGGCAATTCCTGATGGGATGGTTATGGTTTTTTTAGAAAGATCATGGCCAAACATATCCAAGTACCATTGACGGGTAAAGTTACTATTAGCGGTGATATATTTAGCTCGAGTAGAAGCATCGCGAACCTGTGATTTCCAGCGTCCATCCTCTTTAAAATAATAAAGATCACTACCGTGAGTCATTATCATATAGGGAATTCTATAAAGATTGGAAAGCTGACGGGCGATTGGGGGCAGAAAGGCGGTATGGAAACAATGGATTAAATCGGGTTTGAATTTTTCAATCGCTTTAGCACTTCGAAGGAGATAATAATTATATACTTGTATCATTTCTTGGGCATTAAATTTAGAATATTTTTTTGCATTTGGTAATTCAGGGTTACCTACAAAGACACCGGTTATAGGTGGATGAAGCCGAAATAATCTTGCTTGTTTATGTTTTAAAAAACGGGAGTCTGGGGCAACAATAGCCGCCTGATAATCATCACCATATTTATCTTTTAAATTAGTGGTAAGGCGACGAAGCCAATTACCCGACCCATTGCCCCAAAGTGGGAACATATAGAGATAGAGGACTTTCATATTTTCGTCAATTATAGCATTTTTTTTGTAGTGGAATGATTCATCGTTCTGTAATATTCATATATGTATCAATCTATCGATAGATTGATACATTCGTAAAAAAAATAAAAGCAATGGATATCTGATGATTTTACTGATGAAAGTAAGGAAATTGAAAAAATGTTCTCAATAAAAAACTTAAGTCTCAATATAAGAAAATCATTGCCAATCCTGAGAATATAATTTTTGTTAGCATTGTCAGCGTCTGGGAGATAATTATAAAAACTAAACTGAAAAAAATTAAATTAAAAACTTCAATAGATAAAATAATTGAAAGATACAATCTTCAGGTTTTGGATATTAGGATTGATCACGTTTTAGAACTAAATAAATTAAAGGACAACCATAAAAATCCGTTTGATAGACTCCTCATTACTCAGTCAAAAGTGGAAGGAATGACTTTATTGACCGATGACAAGCTGATTAATCAGTATTTTTAGGGTTGATCACGGGCTTTTTTGCATTAAAGTAGATTTTAAATTATTAAGGATTGATTTTGCCTTTTTATAAGCATTTTTCTCAGTTGGGACAGGTGTTTGATTAATATCAAATTCAAGAAATGCACTATCTGGCGTATGACGAATCATACGAAAAAGATTGTTGTATCTAATTGCTTGCTCATTAGAAAAATTTTACTTCTTCTTCTTTTCAAGTCCAAATAATCAATTTAAATGGAATCAAGTGGAAATTTATTTACTTCGTAAAAATTGGAGGAACATTCCGGGAGTCATTATTTTAATATTACATTTTTCCTTAATGCCGTTTATTTTAAAATCTTTCAAATTATAGGTAATCAAATAATTAACTTGTGACTTCACAGCTCCAGCTACAATATGCGCGTCATTTATATCTTTTACATACAGCTTATATTTTAATTTTATCTGCTCCAATGTCTCTGAAAGATCCTCAACTTTTAATTGTTTTTTCACTAAAATATTTAATTCACTAACCTCAATCTTGAGTTTTTTGACAACAAGCAATAGTTCTCTATATGAAATATTTGAGATCATACATATGATTTTATCATTATTGATAAGCTGATGAGAGGCGCCAATACTTGAAATTAATGAAGAAATAACAACATCAGAATCAAGAAAAACTTTGATCATAAATTATAGACTTTTTCTTATTTCTTTAATCGATTTTTCTACCGAATCAATATTTTTATAGTCGTTTTTTTCAGCCAAATATAAATCATAGTCCATACCTGTCAAGGCAAAATAAACTGAAGTTACTGGAATCCTATATACTTTCCCAATTTTTTTGGCTACTATTTCTCCGCGACCAATCAGGTCATAAATGGTATTTTTAGTTAGTTGTAATATTGAAGCAACTTGTTCTGGAGTATAAGTTTGTGGAACTGTGATTTGGTTTAACATATCTATTTTATACCAAAGACTACAAAAGATGTCAATAGGCAACAATATTTAGCAGACTAAATGATTATTTTAAATTGATTCTTCAAGTAAAGTTTGAGTTGCTCAAAGATTTTCGGAAAGATTTCTGTTTCAAGTATCTTTTTTTCCTCGAGCAAAAAGTTTTGTAAAGAATATTTTTCACCTTCAACCCATTTTTGTTTATTATTATCTTGATCGTACGTACGAGAGAGATAATTTTTTGGACGGCGATTATCGACTCCAATTCTCACTCGCCAAAAGTCTTTAGTTTTTAGGTGTTGTTCGATCGACTCCAATCCGTTATGGAGCTGAGGACCCGAGGCAAATTGGATGTGAAATTTGCCGAGTGGGATGTCGAGGTCGTCGTGAATAACAATCAAGTGATTAGTGGTTAGTGAATAGTGGTTAGTAAGTTTTTTGACGAATATTCCTGAGACGTTCATATAACAGTTTGTTTTAAATAATTTGAAATTTGGATTTTGAGATTTGTTTGGAGCTTGGGATTTGGAACTTGGGATTTGAAGGCTTTTAATTAGATAGTCCATAAACAGATGCCCGACGTTGTGACGGTTGTTCTGATACTTTACTCCAGGATTTCCCAGGCCGACGATGATTAACATAGAAATATTTAGAAATAAATAGAAATTAATTGAAATATGTTGAAATTAATTGTATCGTTTATATTATAGTATAACAATGAATTTCATAATTTCTATAAATTTCCTAATTTCGATATGACTAACTACATTTTCGACTCAAGCAAAACCCGCTGGATGGTTTCAAATCCTGCCCGTAATGTTCGTACCGGAATGGATGGTAAAAAGTTTCGCTGTCCGTTTTGCTCAGGGAGCGAAGGTGATACTCCTCCGGAAGTTTACCGGGTAGGCGAGGGAGAAAAGGATAAAACAGGCTGGTCAATCAGGGTATTTGCCAATTTATTTCCTATCACAGAGCCCCACGAGGTGATTGTCCATTCACCGGATCACAGCAAAAATATTGAAGACTTTCCAATCGAACAGGTTGAAGATTTAATTAAAACCTACATTAACCGATACAACGCTCTAAAAGAAAAAGGGAAGGTTTTTATTTTTCATAATTATGGTTTAATTTCCGGGGCATCACTTCCACATCCTCATTCGCAGATTTCAGTCGTCCCAGAGGAGATTCCGACCAATACTTTGCCAATTCAACCGGTAGTCAACATAGTTGAACAAGTTGGGGAGTTTGTATCGTACTGCCCTGAGTATTCGGAATGGAGTTATGAGACGTGGATTACTCCAATTAAGAATGAAGAATTAAGAATTAAGAATTTTAAAAATCTTAATGAAAACCAAGTAAAAAATTTGGCGAGAATTTTACAATCGTCAATTAGGAAATTAAAAAAAATTTATGCGGGTAATTCTCATTATTCCAAAAAACCTTTCGGATATAATTATTACATTAGTGAAAAATTTGCATCAACCTCGTCTGTCCATTGGTATTTAAGAATAATACCTCGTTTTATGGAACGGGCGGGATTTGAACTCTCGACGGGGATTATGGTTAATAGCGTAGAGGCGAAGAGAGCGAGTGAAGAGTTAAGAAATATGTAGAAATATGTTGAGATTAAGTAGAAATTAGGTTGAAATTAAGAGAAATTTATTGGAATTATGGGAAGTCAATATATTCCAGTTAAGGATTTGGAAATATATAGTTTAGCGAGAGAATTATCAAAATTGGCTTGGGAATTTTATAGCAAATTGGATTGGCAAACTAAAAAAGTAATTGGAGACCAATTTATTGAATCTTCAGACTCAGTTGGAGCAAATATAGTAGAGGGATATAGTCGTTATCACTGTCTAGATAAAATTAAATTTTATTACAATTCTCGAGCATCACTTAGTGAAAGCAAAGACCATTGGCTTGAATTGCTCTTTGAACGAAAAATAATCAACGAAAATAAATACAAAAAGTTTAAAGAAATAGGAGAGAGGTTGGCGGTAAAAATAAACAATTTTATAAAATCAACATATAAACAGAAATTAGAAAATAAGTAGAGATTAAGTGGAAATTTATGGAAATTAAGCTGTTTTGGCAATTAATTTCAACATAATTTCGCTTGGGCTAATTTCTACATAATTTCATTATATTGTCAAAATATTGTATATTTAAACTATGAATAATTCCCAGAAACCAACCGCTAAAGATTTTATTCAAGCTGAAGAATTGCGTCAATTTATTGAAAAGGAAGTTTTGAAAGTAATTGATGAAATGACTAAACGGGAAGACACCACAAAAGAAAAAATTCAAGGAATAGCCAAGATAACAATTGAATTAATTAAACCGGGAATGAAACTGGATGAGCTTTATCAAAATGCCGTCAAACTTGATGATAACTGTTCTGAGTTGGGACCGATCGTTGTTTTGATAATGCGGGAATACGAAGAAAAATATGCTAAGAAAGCTTTAACTCAAGTGAGTCAATTAATAAAAAATAAAAAGTATGATGAAGCCCAAAATGTCGTGAAGAAAATATTACAATATAAAATTGCAAATTAGTTATTAATATATTTAAAAAATTATGAATGCAGGACAAGCAGTCGCAACAGAGGTGATAGCAGCACAGTCAATGGCAGAAACAGAAGCGGATGCTCCTAAACCAGGAGAAGTGAAGCCAAGTAACGCGGGAGACGCTCAATCAAGAATAGAGGTTCATAAAATAATCGGCGAAACTATTACAGGGCAAGTTTCCAGGGGTGAAGCGATGGCGCAACTGGTAGGTCATATCGTAACGGCTAGAACTTGTCGCGATATTGGACCTGTTCGTGAAACAGCATTAGTAATGCTTGCCAATAAAAAAATTCCAAAAGAAACACATGATTTTCTTCTCAAGCAGTTGCCGGTATTGGACTCGGTAATACAGGCGGTCGAAAAATCTGAATCTGGTTTAGATACATCAATGACTCCCAATGCCAGAATAGCTTTTGGCGAAGACGTTGACATACAAGTCTTAAAAAGACAGTTAAAAATATCCGCTGGAGAAATGTCAAAAAAAGAAGTTACTGATCTTAAGAAAGAAATTGCCAGCAAAGAAAAAATCCGGAGCGATTTAAAAAACGAAGATGGTTCAGAGATAAAAGACCAAGTTGAGGAATTTGCTGTGATGTTGGCTGATGGTGACAAAGCAAAACTTCAAGAAGACCCAATTGGATATATAGGAAAATTTTTTACCGAAGAGCTACCAAAAGTAATGACTTCTGAATTAGGACAAAATTCTTTAGCAAAAAGGATGGGTTTGACACAGGGACAGCTGCAATCTGTGGTGGGAGCATTTGCAGAAATGCAGGAATACCAGATGATATTCGACAAAGTCCACAAAATAACCTCCGATTATGAAATGGAAAATTCGCCGATAGGAAGAATTAATAAAATGAAAAAAACCGAACTGATGCTGTTAAAACTTGGACCCATTTTTATGGCGTTTCTTGTGTGGCAAGCAGCTAAAACATCAAAAGAAGTGCAACAGTAAATACAGTATTTTCAAATCAAGCGATGAGCCTGAAATTCTGTAACTACTCAGGAACTATAAGCTGGTAATATTTTGTTAAATAATTTATAACGTCTGTCTTGAACTTCTTTTGCAATCTCATTATCATTTTTTCTTTCGGCAATTTTATCTAACATCTCAATTGTTATTCCGGCTTTTAAATACAACTGATAATTAGGTAAAGACTTTAATTTCTCATATGGCGTCATATAGTCTTTCTCTTTATATACCTTCTTAATCTTACCTTTTTTATCTACAGTTTCTGTAGCAAAAGCACAAGGTCGATGAAAATTTAAATACTCATTGAAAATATCAAAGTAAAAATCATTTATTTCTGGTGCATGTTTTTGACCTATAAATCCGTACCCAATCCACTTTCTAATTATTGATCCATTTTTTGATTCAATCTGGGCGTTATCATTTGTCTGTCTGCTTCTGGATTTCGTCAACTTTATCAATAGTTTATTTAACATATTTACAACAACATGATTAACATACTCACTTCCATTATCTGAATGAAACTCAAAAACTCTGAATGGAAACTTATTTATCAGCTTTAAAAGTAATGGAGCAAGAAAAGCTTCACTTATCTTTTCTATTGCTCCCGCCATTTCAAATTGGGTGACTTCATCCGATATATTTATATGATAAACTCCTTTTAATTTTCCCATATCTCCTTGATGAACCGTATCAACTCGTAAATATCCGGGGACTCCGTTTGGAGTTGGCTTTCTTCGCTCTCCAATATTGACAACCCTCGGTTTTGTTTTTTCATATTTTTTAGTTAATCTCTGGTAATGAACTGATTTTCTTAAATTGTAAATATGACCAACTGAGATATTAGAAATATTTTTGTACAGAGGATTTCTGTATTCTTTAAACATTCTTCCTAATATTTTTTTGATCATGACTCCATTTGGGAAATCGTGCAATTCGTCAGTTGTTGCCAAAAGCCAGATATCTTTATCTGAATATTTCTTTGGAAATATACGATGATTAGATTTTTCAATGGCAACTCTCCCAGTTTTTCTTTGTTTGGTAATGAGTCTCGTTACCTGAGCTCTTGATAAACCTGTTATTTTTTCAAGGTACTGCTTTATTATTCCTTTATCTTTTTTTCCTAGAATATGATAGTCAAACTTAATAATTGTATCTTCAACCCATTCGTAAATCTCCGTCCTTTTCAATCCTTTAAAGACCAACAATGTTGAGGATTTGAGAAATTTTCTCAACTCCTCTATAGTTTTCAGTGGGGAGTCATTCATGGTAATAGTCATATATCGCCATTATGGCTCCTTTTTGTTACAGGCTCAAGTTGTATTTGAAACCGTACCTACTTTCAGGCTCATCTTGTATTGTACAAGACTACTCTTTGTTGCTTAACACCCGCTCTGATATTATTAGGAAAAAAATTAATAAATAGAAAACCAAAACACACATGGGATATAGATACAATACAAGGTTTAGAAGAGGCTAATTTTACACCGAGTGATATAAGGAAATTTCTTGGAAGCAATGGTGTTAGACCTGCTAAAAAACTACCAAAAATTCGTTCTTAGTTTTATATGTTTATTTATTTTTTTTCAATACTTCTTTAATTTTTTCCTCGACTGTTAAATTTTTAGGGAGTTTAGAGACTAATTTTTTTGCGTCATAAGATTTATAACCCAAAGAGACTAGGGCGCTGACGGCAGTTTGATCATCGTCGGACAAAATCATCTTGCCCATATCAAAATCACTTTTCAATTTACTTGATAATTCCAAAATAATTTTCATCGCCGTCTTTCGCCCAAGACCGGGGACTTTCAAACCATCAACGTCGTTGGAGGTGACTGATGTGACCAATGTATCCAATGGGACAAATGAGATGATATTAAATGCCGTCTTTGGACCGACTCCGGATACTGTCAAAAGAAGTTTAAAAAAATTATGATGCTTTTTAGTTTCAAAACCAAAAAGAACCAGGGCATCGTCACGAACTTGGAGATAGGTATATATTTCAATAGACGGTAGATGGTGGATGGTAAGAGATAGTGGTGGAGGTTGGAAGTTAGAAAGTAGATTTGTTGGTAAAAAAACCTGGTAGAAGACGCCACTGGACGTTTCGATCAAGCCGATGTTACCGTCCACTTCTACGAGTTTGCCTTTTAGTTTGCCAATCATAAGACGAGTTTATAAAGTTTTTAAAGTCTATAAAGTTTATAAAGTAATCAACAAAAAAAATCATATTTTTACTTTAAGGACTTTACGACTTTATGACTTTACTGACAATATTAACTTAATTTCAGTTCCTTCTCAATATCCAATAACCTATTATACTTGGTAACGTTTTCAGAATGGACAGGAGGACCAAATTTGATAAAATCGGCTTGAAGAGCGACGCTAAAATCAGCGATAAAATCATCATTAGTCTCGGCGTGACCGGTGGCAATAATATAATTCAATTTTTTATTTTTTAATTTAATCACCTCATTAAAAAATTCGGTCACGGTGCCAATTTCTCCAAACTTCAGAACTGCCGTCGTAACCTGATTCAATAAGGCGGGATTTTCAGTAGCCAAATAAAAATCCGTCTTAATTTCTTCTAAAAATTTTTTATTAGTTTGCATATCATTTTTTTCTAAAGGGTCAATAATGACTAAAAGCAAATATTTTTTTATAATTTCGGTGATAAATTTGGTGTAATCTTCTCTTGATAGAGATTGATCCTTATCTTTGACAGTGTAGCGTTGATTAAAATAATTGCCTGCTTGAAAATTAATGCTGGCAAAAATATCCTGACCATAGTGAAGATTCATCAATTCGACTGAATGTTTTATGGCATCGATTGCATCAAGATTGGTAAAAAATTTCATTTTAAAAAGTTGACGCAAATTATGATAAAGATCAACGCTGATTTGGTACGACTGATTATAGGGAAAAGCCGATGATGGGAAAATCAAAAATTCCTTAAAATCCAAATCAGTCTGACCACCTTTCCCGCCGGTAAGAAGAGTAAAGAGGGGAGTTGGTAATTTTTTCAGCTCAACAGTTAAATGTGAAGTTTGGATAAACTTTTCGTTAAGATATTGATATGGTTGCTGGTTTGAAATAAGTGCCCCAGCGTTAGCAACTAATTTTGAAATAAGGCTGATGGTATTAACTCCGAGCCTGCCTTTATCTTTTGTCCCGTCGGCTTTTAGTAACCAATTATCGATGTCAGTTTGCTTGAGTGGAGATATGCCAACAAGCTTTGGACCAATTAAATCGTTGATGTATGAGACCGCCTTCTTTGAACCAAGACCATTATAACGACCTTTATCATTATCTCTAAGCTCGGTCACTGGACATTCTAAATCAGGATCAAGAGAGGAAACATTGGAAATCACAGAACGACCGTCCTCTAAAAAAAGCTTACCCTGAAGGGTCGGGTAGCCTAAGGAATTGATGATTTCATTGGCGATGATTTTTTTGATGACAGACATATTTTTATTATCCCACAATTAATATTAAATTATTTCCTGGATTTTTCTTGGAAGATTTTTTTTTCAACGTCAAAGACTACTTGGCGGGTTCTGTCAATGACATCAGGTGTGACGGAGAGACTGGTGATACCGGCTTTGACCATCCGCTCAGCAATTTCCGGATAATCGGACGGCGCCTGTCCACACATCGAGCAGGTAATTCCAAATTTTTGGCAGGTCTTGACGATATATTCAAGAACATTCAAAACAACCAGAGTCCGCTCGTCATAAACTCGGGAAACTTCCTCACTATCTCTGTCAACGCCAAGCAACATCATTGTCAGATCGTTTGTTCCAATTGAAACTCCATCGATACCTATTTTAATAAACTCTTCTAAGTTTAAAGCGCAGGAAGGTACTTCGACCATTATCCAAAGTTTAAAATCAGGATAGCTTAGCAATCCACTTTTTTCAACCATTTGTTTAATTTTTATCAGCTCCCAAGGAACGCGGACAAAAGGAATCATCAGATGAAGATTGCGGTAACCTTTCTCCCAAATCTTTTTAATCGCTGAAAGCTCCATCTCAAAGACATCAGGATTGGCAATGTATCGATAGGCGCCTCTAAATCCCAACATCGGATTTTCCTCGTGAGGTTCAAATTCCTTACCGCCTTTTAAATTACGGTACTCATTGGTTTTAAAATCGGTGGCTCGGTAAATAACCGGCCTTGGTGAGAAAGGGGTGACAAATTTCATCAGTTCACGTGATAGGCGATTGATGAATATCTCCTGTTTATGCTCCTTAATAAATTGTTTTGGATGAACACCAATTTCTGCAATAATAAATTCGGCCCGAAGTAATCCAATACCGTCAACGTTCATTTTAGCAACTCTTTGGACCTCATCAGGTTGGGCTAAATTAGTATAAATGTTGGTGGCTGTATGAAGTTTCTTTTGGGTGATTGGGGTAATTGGGGAGATTCGGGAAGATATGGTTTTGCCTTTGAAAATCTCTCCGCTTAAGCCATTGACGGTAATAACCATTCCTTCTTTTAAAATCTTAGTGGCGCCTTCGGCGCCAACAACAGCCGGAATGCCAAGTTCTCTTGAAACTATGGCCGCGTGCGATGTACGGCCACCTTTTTCGGTAACGATGGCAGTCGCCTTTTTCATCGCCGGGACGTAATCAGGGTTGGTTTGTGGAGCCACTAAAATATCTCCGGGCTTAATTTTCCCTATCTCTTTTGGAGATTTGATTATCTTAACAACTCCAACACCAATCCCAGGCGAGGCGGGTGAACCGGATAAAATTAGTAGAGACGCAAAATTTTGCGTCTGTACATCAGAATCAGTTTTATTATGCGTCGTTGTAATTGGTCTTGCTTGAATAATATAAACGCGGTTATCCTTGATAGCCCATTCAATATCTTGAGGAAAATAATAATGATTTTCTATATCACGGACAAGCATCGCAATTTTAAGAATTTCCTGATCGGATAATTTTAACTTTGAGCCTTCCCTTCCTAATTTAACTTCCTTATTTGAAATATTAGATTTGACGAATTTGACATCCTGCTTGCCAATTTGCTTTTTGGTAATGACAAGCGACCTTTTATCAACTTCGTAATGGTCAGGGGTGACGGTACCTTGAACAATGTACTCACCTAAGCCTAAAATTGCTTCAATGACAATTCTGTTTTTATCATTGGTGACCGGGTCGATGGAAAAAGAAACTCCTGATTTATCCGACTCAATCATCCGCTGGACAACGACGGCCAGTCCGACTTTACTATGATCAAACTTCTGCTCGTGACGATAGTAAATCGCCCGTTGAGTAAAAAGTGATGCATAACATTCCTTAACTTTTTTAAGTAAATAGGCCTCACCTTTAACATTAAGATAAGTATCCTGCTGACCGGCAAAAGAGGCGGTCGGCAGATCCTCGGCTGTGGCTGAAGAGCGGATAGCTACGAGAGGTGAACGATAGAGAGATTTGATTCTTGATAACCCTGTCTTTAAAAAACTACCGTTATTTTTGAAATATTTATTTTCCTTAATTTCTAAATTTTCATAAAAAGTAACAATTTGTTTAGAAAGATTTTTTGGTAATTCTGAGGCAATAATGATTTCTCCAATATGCTTAGATGCCTGGGCTAATTCTTGGGAATTCTCATAGTTAAGTTTTTCGAGAAGGGACATTATCTTATTTTGAATGCCGGCTTGTTTGACAAAATCGAAGTAAGCTTGGGCGGTGATAATAAAACCATAAGGAATCGGTAGGGAGGCGTTGACCATCTCGCCCAAATTTGCGCCCTTGCCACCGACTAAACCGACGTCGCCTTTCCCGACCTCTTCAAACCAGACAATTGGTTTTTTTATAGACATAAATTCATGATAGCATAAATTTGAGAGGTCAATAGTAGAAGGTAAATTATGGTGTGATAAATCACACCACTACGAATTTTAATAGCGATGCATTTTTGTGCAATAAATTGCACCACTACAATATTTTGTATTATGATTGAACTGTAGTGGAACGATTCATCGTTCCATAATATTCATTATGTTTTTATGACAATCCCAGGAGGTTATAAAAATGTCCGTCTAAAACATTACGATTATCATACAGGTTGGTTTTTTGTCACCAACCAAACAGATCTTGGAAGAAATTATTTTACTGGAAATTTATATAAATTAGTCAAAGATGAATTAATAAAATTAGTTGAGAAAACAGAAGGAGTTGGTTTAGACTACTTCCAAATAATGCCAAATCATATTCATATAATCTTGGAATTTGATCAAACTGAAATTCCACTTTCAGAATTCTGGAGAAGATTTAAAGCAATAACAACTCTTATGGCAAAAAGGAGTGGATTTACTGCAAAAACATTATGGCAGAAAAATTATTTTGAGCACGTGATTAGAAATGAGATAGCTTTAGAGAAAATTAGAGAATATGTTAGAAACAATCCTTATATTAAAGATTTTCCGTTTAAGGAAGTTTATGGAGAGAACAAAATTGATATAAAAAGGTAAATTATGGTGCGATGAATCGCACCACTACTAAAAATATGTTTTAACTGTAGTGGAACGATTCATCGTTCCAAAAATAATTCATCAATAGTAAATTATGGCACAACAAATAAATTTCCATTTGACAAATGGTTTTTTAATTTGATAATATTTCTCATCCTTTTATGATCAAAAAATATATTTATTTTTTTGGTGGAGGACGCGCCGAGGGAAACGAAAGCATGAAGAATTTGCTAGGCGGTAAGGGAGCAAACCTCGCTGAAATGGCAGGTCGTAAAGATCTGCAACTGCCTGTCCCTCCTGGATTTACAATCTCAACTGAAGTCTGCACATATTTTTACTCCAATAGAAATTCTTATCCAAAGGGTCTGCGCAAAGACACAGAAAAATCAATCAAAAAAATTGAAGGATTGATGGAGAGAAAATTCGGTGATATTAACAATCCTTTACTGGTATCCGTCCGAAGTGGGGCAAGAAGGTCAATGCCCGGAATGATGGAGACGATTTTGAACGTCGGTTTGACGACAAAAACTATTCCGGGTCTGATAAAACAATCAGGAAATGAACGCTTTGCTTATGATTCATATAGAAGACTCATCACCATGTATTCTGACGTTGTTATGGAAAAAGCCGGAGGTATTGAGCCGGAAGAAAATTCGGGAATACGTAAACAGTTGGAGAAGATAATGGATAAAATAAAGGAAAACAGAGGTGTCACAAATGATACGGATTTAAATACCGAAGATTTAAAAAAACTATGCGTTCTTTTCAAAAAAAAGGTGAAAGAAGTTTTGAAAAAAGATTTTCCCGATGATCCTTATGAACAACTTTGGGGTGCAATCGGAGCCGTTTTTTCTTCTTGGAATGGAAAAAGAGCTGTTTCCTATCGAAAAATTGAGAATATCCCGCAAGATTGGGGAACGGCCGTCAACGTCCAGTCGATGGTCTTTGGAAATATGGGAACTGACAGTGCAACTGGTGTTGCTTTTACCAGAAATCCAGGCAATGGTGACAATAAATTTTATGGAGAATATTTGATTAATGCTCAAGGTGAGGACGTAGTTGCAGGTATTCGAACTCCGGCACCCGTGAATGAAGATTCAAAAAACGATCACAATAAAAATTTAATGAGTTTGGAAAAAGGAATGCCGGAACTTTATCAAGAACTTTTTAGTTATCAAAAAAGATTGGAGAAGCACTATCATGACATGCAGGATATAGAATTCACAATTGAAAAAGGCAAACTTTTTATGCTTCAGTGCCGAATTGGAAAAAGGAATGGACCGGCAGCAATAAAGATGGCGGTTGATATGGTTGAGAAAGGGTTAATTAATGCAAAGACTGCCGTTATGCGCGTCACTCCCGCACAGCTCGACGAACTTTTGCATCCAATTATCGACCCTAAAGAAGAGACGAAGATCAAACCGGTTGCCCATGGTCTTCCCGCAGGTCCTGGTGGAGCCAGTGGAATGATTGTATTTAGTGCGGGAGACGCCGTTGCTTGGGCAAAAACCGGAAAAAAAGTTATTTTAATTCGAGAAGAGACAAATCCGGAAGACGTCGAAGGAATGAGAGTTGCTCAAGCTATTTTGACAGCTCGAGGAGGAATGACTTCTCATGCGGCACTGGTTGCCCGTGGTTGGGGTAAATGTTGTGTAGTCGGATGTGGAAATATCGCAATTGATTATTCAAAAAAAACAATGACGATTGGAAAAAAGACTTATCATGAAGGAGATTGGTTTACCTTAAACGGAACCAAAGGAAATTTATATGAAGGCGATTTAAAAATGATTGACGCTTCATCAGAAAATAAAATACTTTTAAAATTTTTAAAACTTTGTGATAAAAGTCGACGATTAAAAATCCGTACAAACGCTGATACTCCGGAAGATTCTAAAAGAGCTCGAATGTACGGGGCTGAGGGAATTGGACTTTTCAGAATTGAGCATATGTTTTATGGGAAAGGCAGTGATAAAGCACTTTTTCTTCTTCGAAAAATGATTGTATCGAAAACTGTTGAGGAAAGAATTAACGCTTTAAAAGAATTATTCCCCCACATGAAAACGGATATTAAAGGGACACTTCGTGAGATGAAGGGCCTGCCCGTGACAATCCGCCTCATCGATCCGCCTCTTCATGAATTTGTTCCAAGAGAACATGCACAGCAAGAAAATCTTTCAAAAAGTCTAAAAATTAATTTAGAGGAATTTCAAAAAAGAGTCAACTCACTTCATGAAAATAATCCGATGATGGGTCATCGAGGAGTTCGACTTGGGATTACTTACCCGGAAATTACTGAGATGCAGGTGAGAGCGATTCTTGAGGCGACCGCAGAACTTTTGATTGAAAAAATAAAAGTTGAGCCAGAAATTATGATACCAGTTACCTGCGATGTTTCAGAACTGGCTCATCAATCGGTGATTATTAAAAGAGTTTATCAAGAAGTATTGAAAAAATTTAAGTTGAAAAAGATTGATTACATGATTGGAACAATGATTGAAATTCCTCGTGCTGCGCTGACTGCTGGAGCTATGGCTCGTGAGGCGGAATTCTTTTCATTCGGAACTAATGATCTAACTCAAATGGGTTTTGGTTTCTCCCGAGATGACATCGGAGGATTTTTACCTGACTATTTAACGCTCGGAATTTTGCCTAATGATCCTTTTCAAGCAATTGATCAGGAGGGGATTGGTGAACTGATTAAAATTGCGATTGAGCGAGGTAGAAAAACTCGTAAAAATCTTAAGGTTGGGATTTGTGGAGAACATGGCGGAGATCCAAAATCAATCACTTTTTGTCATAAAGTTGGTATGGACTACGTTTCTTGTTCTCCGTTTAGAGTTCCAATCGCTCGATTGGCCGCGGCCCAAGCAGCAATATGAATTTTTAGAAAAAATACCGGTTGACAAAAAAAAATATTTTGATATCATTTACCTTACCAATGATAAGACAACTTTCGTAAAGGCATTTTGGATGCACAACTTGCACTCCTATCAGCCTCCAAAGAAATATTAAATCTCAAAAATCAAATATCAAAAATCTTTTTGATGGATTTTTGTCGTTGGAAAAGTACTGGGCTTTTTAGAGATTGGGCCTATAGCTCAATTGGCTAGAGCGTCGGATTTGCATTCCGAAGGTTTGGGGTTCGAGTCCCCATAGGTCCACTGCACTTTAACATTCCGGCTGTAAGAAAGTAGGCAACATTAAGAATATTTTTTTGAATTTACTGATAAGAAAGATGGGAGAGATTTAACGCCAATGGTGGATGCCTTGGCAGTTTGAGCCGAAGAAAGACGCGTGTTTAAGCGCGAAAACAACGATGAGTCCTTTAATAGACGTTATCAATCGTTGGTTTCTGAATGGGGTAACCCCTTTCTGTGAAAACAGAGAGAACCTGCGTTACGCAAGTAGCGTAGGTGGGGCACTCGGGGAACTGAAACATCTCAGTACCCGAAGGAAAATAAAACAATAGTGATAGCCCTAGTAGCGGCGAGCGAACGGGCCACAGTCTAAACCTATGACGCAAGTTGTAGGTGTTGCGGGGCAGATAATATGGGATTTATCAAGAATAAAAAAACGCTTTGGAAAGAGCGGCCATAGAAAGTGATAGCCTTGTATTTAAAATCCAAGATAACCCTATTCTGTTCCCAAGTACTACGAGTCACGGCAAACCTTGTAGGAATCCGGGTCGGTCACGACCCAAGACTAAATACTCAAACTGACCGATAGTGAACTAGTACCGTGAGGGAAAGGTGAAAAGAACCCAGAAATGGGAGTGAAATAGAAACTGAAACCATTGGCTAACAAGCAGACAAAGCTCGTGTGTTGCACAAGGGTTATTAGTTAGTTGGTTATGAGTTACTTGGTATGTTTTGCTAAGTAACTAACTAACCCAGTACTAATTACTCTCGCGCAATGCGCGAGTGCTGTCGTGCCTATTGAAGAATGAGTCAGCGAGTTTACGTTTACGGTTTGTTTAACCCCGAAATATTTGGGGGAAGACGTAGGGAAACCGAGTCCTAATAGGGCGCTTTTATCGTAAACGTAAGACCCGAAACTGTGTGAGCTAACCATGGGCAGGATGAGTCTCTCTGAAAGGAGAGAGGAGGTCCGAACGCGTTGTTGGTGAAATAACATGCGATGACTTGTGGTTAGGGGTAATATGCCAATCGAACACAGAGATAGCTGGTTCTCCTCGAGATATATTTAGGTATAGCCTCTAGTTAACGTTACACGGGGTAGAGCTACTGGATGGTCCCGAAAGATTAATTTCGATCGGGATCAACCAAACTCCTAATACGTGTAACTCAAGTGCTAGGGAGTCAGTCGAGTCCGGATAAGCGGATTTCGGCGAAAGGGAAACAGCCCAGACTCTCGTCTAAGGTTCTAAAGTGGCTTTTAAGTGAAAAGGCCGTTTGATTTCCAATACAGCAGGTAGGTTGGCTCAGAAGCAGCCACCCTTTAAAGAGTGCGTAACAGCTCACCTGAATATTCCCTCACCATTTCTCGACACATCTATACTTAATATTGGTTATTAACAAAATAAAAATTTATTTAAGAAACCAAATTATGATGCGTAGAAAAATGGTGAGGGATGGAGATCTTGCGCCTAAAATGATCGGAGCTAAAGAGCCCACCGAAGACGGAGCCCGCCTCTCAGCCCGTAAGGGCAGTGAGGGCGGGGGTAGAGGAGCTTCCTATAAACAGTGAAGGTAGATTGTAAGATCTGCTGGAGATTATAGGAGTGAGAATGCTGACATAAGTAGTAAATCTTCCGATGAAAACTCGGAATGCCGTAAGTTCAAGGTTTCCTCGGTAATGTCAATCATCCGAGGGTAAGTCGAATCTAACCCCTCACCATCTGGTGAGGGGGATGTACAAGCAGTTAATATTCTGCTACTTGGTTTAATGAGTTATATTTTTTAGATGACGAGGTTTGATAGCCCGCCCTCTCTACATGGGAGGTTAAATAATAAGTTTTAGCGTAAGTTAAAATGAATTATAAATACAATTGGATCGTAAGATTCGAGAGGCGGGTGACTTAAGCCTCCGGGAAAAGTCTGAACAAGGATTATTAAATCAATTCGTACCACAAACCGACACAGGTGAACTGGTGGAGTACACTAAGGCATTCGGGAAAAGGTAGTTTAAGGAATTCGGCAAAAAAGCTGAGCGTAAGTTTTCGATATGCTCT
>Ga0210016_1000633_pt1 | contig 31326 bp, 29 predicted proteins | sample CryGeyCG2014_300_FD_185454 | JGI IMG/M metagenome (GOLD analysis project Ga0210016, IMG submission 185454) | Groundwater microbial communities from aquifer - Crystal Geyser CG02_land_8/20/14_3.00 (SPAdes) (version 2) | ecosystem: Environmental > Aquatic > Deep subsurface > Groundwater | place...
CTGCCGATCAGCCATGACGAGGTGGTGCATGGCAAGAAAAGCATGATCGACAAGATGCCGGGCCAGGGGCCTGAGAAATTCGCCAACCTGCGCGCCTATTACGGCTACATGTGGACCCATCCCGGCAAGAAGCTGATCTTCATGGGCTGCGAGTTTGCCCAGGGGCGCGAATGGAACCACGCCCAGAGCCTTGACTGGCACGAGCTTGAGGTGCCCGCGCACCTCGGCGTGCAAAGCCTGGTGCGCGATCTGAACGCGCTTTACCGCGACAATCCGGCGCTGCATGTCAATGACACGCGCCCCGAGGGTTTTGTCTGGCTGGAAGCCAACGACGCCGACGCCTCGGTGTTTGCCTATGTGCGCAAGGGGGCGCCGGGCGATCCGATGGTGGTGGTGGCGCTGAACATGACCCCGGTCGAGCGCAATTACCGGCTGGGTCTGCCCGCAGTGGGGCAATGGGACGAGGTGCTGAACACCGATGCGAGCGCCTATGGCGGCGGCAACCGCGGCAATCTTGGCGGAGTGCGGGCCGAGCCGGTGCCGTGGCACGGCCAGGCGCAATCGGCGCGCGTCACGCTGCCGCCGCTGGCGGCGGTGATCTTTCGACAGGCGAAGTGAGGCAGGCAAGGCGGGATCAGACCGCGCCCAAGGGAGGATGAAATGCACTCGAAACCCAATGCACGGCTGTCGTCGCAGGCGATGGCGTTCGTTCTGGCCGGGGGGCGCGGCAGCCGTCTGAAAGAGCTGACCGATACCCGCGCCAAGCCCGCAGTCTATTTCGGCGGCAAGGCCCGGATCATCGACTTTGCGCTGTCGAACGCGCTCAATTCCGGCATCCGCAAGATGGCGATCGCGACCCAGTACAAGGCCCACAGCCTGATCCGGCACTGTCAGCGCGGCTGGAGCTTCTTTCGTGCCGAGCGCAACGAATACCTCGACATCCTGCCCGCCAGCCAGCGCGTCTCGGAGAACAAGTGGTATCTTGGCACCGCCGACGCAGTAACCCAGAACATTGATATCGTTGACAGCTATGGCATCAAGTATGTCATCGTGCTGGCCGGGGACCATGTCTACAAGATGGATTACGAGATCATGCTGCACCAGCATGTCGAATCCGGGGCCGATGTCACCATCGGCTGTCTGACGGTGCCCCGGATGGAGGCCACGGCGTTTGGCGTGATGGCGGTGGACAAGGCGATGCGGATCACCCGGTTTCTGGAAAAGCCGGCCGATCCGCCGGCGATTCCGGGCGACCCTGATCATGCGCTGGCCTCGATGGGGATTTACGTCTTCAACTGGGATTTCCTGCGCGATCTGTTGATCCGCGATTCTGAGGACAGCAATTCCAGCCACGACTTCGGCAATGATCTGATCCCCGGCATCGTCAGGAACGGCAAGGCCATGGCGCACCGCTTTGCCGAGAGCTGTGTCACCTCGGGGCTTGAGACCGAGCCCTACTGGCGCGACGTGGGCACCATCGACGCCTTCTGGCAGGCCAATATCGACCTGACCGATTTCATCCCCAAGCTGGATCTTTACGACAATGCCTGGCCGATCTGGACCTATGCCGAGCTGGTGCCGCCGGCCAAGTTCGTGCACGATGTCGATGGGCGGCGCGGCATGGCGGTCAGCTCGCTGATCTCGGGCGACTGCATCGTGTCGGGGTCCGAGGTCCACAACTCGCTGCTGTTCACCGGCTGCCGCACCCACAGCTTTTCACGGCTTGAATATGTCGTGGCGTTGCCGCAGGTGATCGTCAACCGCAAGGCCGAGCTGAAGAATTGCGTGATCGACCACGGTGTGGTGATTCCCGATGGGCTGGTGGTGGGGCAGGATGCGGACGAGGATGCGCGCTGGTTCCGGCGCACCGAGGCCGGGGTGGTGCTGATCACCCAGGCAATGCTGGATGCACGGGCGCGCAAGATCGGCTGAGCGATTGCGGCAAGGCCGGGGGGGCTGTCTGCCCCCCGGACCCCCCGAGAATATTTGGGCAAAGGAGAAGACGATGGGCAAGGAACTGCGCGGGCGGGTGTTGTCGGTCGCGTCCGAGGCGGTGCCGCTGCTCAAGACCGGCGGGCTGGCGGATGTGGTGGGGGCGCTGCCGGGGGCGCTGGCGGCGGTGGGCTGGCAGATGCGGGTCTTGCTGCCGGCCTATCGCGGTTTGCGGGCGCGAATTGCCGACTGGCCGGTGGTGATGAGCGACGCCGATCTGTTTGGCGGACCTGCGGCAGTGCGGGCGGGCGCGGTGGGCGGGGTCGGGATGCTGCTGCTGGATGCGCCGCATCTTTATGACCGCGACGGCGGGCCTTATGCCGGGCCGGGCGGCGACTGGGGCGACAATCCGCAGCGCTTTGCAGCACTTGCCTGGATCGCGGCGCGGATCGCGCGCGAGGGGCTGGCGGAGGGCTGGCGCCCCGAGGTGCTGCATTGCCACGACTGGCAGGCAGGGCTGGCCCCAGCCTATCTGGCTTACGGCGGGGCGCGGGATGTGGCCTCGGTGATGACGATTCACAACATCGCGTTTCAGGGCTGGGCCGAGGCCTCGCAGTTAGGGGCTTTGCGCCTGCCGCAGGCCGAGTTTCATGCCGGGGCGCTGGAATATTTCGGCGGGCTATCGGCGCTGAAGGCCGGGCTGATCACGGCGGATGCGATCACCACGGTGTCGCCGACCTATGCCGCCGAGCTGGTGCGGCCCGCGTTCGGGATGGGGCTGGAAGGGGTGATCGCGGCACGGGCAGGCCAGGTGTCGGGCATTTTGAACGGGGTGGACGAGGCGGTGTGGTCGCCCGAGATCGAGCCGCTGCCCTATTCGCGGCGCAGGCTGAAAGGCAAGGCCGCCAACCGCGCCGCCCTTTGTGCCGAGTTCGGGCTGGAGGTGCCGGGGCCGCTGGCGATCGTGGTCAGCCGGATGAGCGATCAGAAGGGGATTGATCTGATCGCCGCCGTGCTGCCGGATTTCATCGAAGGCGGTGGCGGGTTGGTGGTGTTGGGCTCGGGTGATCCGGGCCTCGAGGCCATGATGCGAACGCTGGCGGCGCGCCATCCCGGCCGGGTGGCGGTGCAGATCGGTTATGACGAGGCGCTGTCGCATCGGATGTTCGCGGGTGGCGACGCGGTGCTGGTGCCGTCGCGCTTCGAGCCTTGCGGCCTGACGCAGATGTATGGCCTGCGCTATGGCACGCTGCCGGTGGTGGCGGCGGTGGGGGGGCTGGCCGACACCGTGATCACCGCCAATCCGGCGGCGATGGCGGCCGGGGTGGCGACCGGGATCACCTTTCAGCCGACCGATGCGGTGGCGTTTGGTCAGGCGCTGCGGCACCTGCTAACGCTGCATGCCGACCCCGCCTTGTGGGGCCGCGTGCAGCGCAATGCGATGCGTCAGCCGGTCGGCTGGCAGGCCTCGGCCGCTGCGTATGCGGCCCTTTATGAAAGCCTGCGTCGGCGATGATGACGGCGATGCATGACCTGCCGACCCGCCTGCCCGGCCACAGCATCGGGCCGGGGCGAGCGTGGCCGATGGGGGCGGTGTTCGACGGCGAGGGGGTGAATTTCGCCGTCTTCTCGGCCCATGCCGAGCGGGTGGAGCTGTGCCTGTTCACCCCTGACGGGCGCAAGGAAATGGCGCGGCTGCCGCTGGTCGAGCGCGACGGCGACATCTGGCACATCCACGTCGGCGGTCTGCTGCCGGGGGCGCTTTACGGCTTTCGCGTGCATGGGCCTTATGCCCCCGAGGGCGGCCACCGCTTCAACCCCAACAAGCTGCTGATCGACCCCTATGCGCGTCAACTGGCCGGGCGGCTGCGCTGGTCGGATGCGCTGATGGGCTACAAGGTCGGCAGTCCGCGCACTGATCTTTCCTATGATACCCGCGACAGCGCCTTTGCCATGCCGAAAGCGGTGGTGGTGGACCCCGCCTTCAACTGGTCGGGTGACGTGGCGCCACGGGTGGCCCCGGGTGACACGGTGATCTACGAGGCCCATGTCAAGGGTCTGACCGCCGCCCATCCGCAGGTCGAGCCGGGGCTGCGCGGCACCTACCTGGGCCTCGCGTCGGACGCGGTGCTGGAGCATCTGACCCGGCTTGGGGTGACCACGCTGGAACTGCTGCCGGTGCAGGCTTTTGTCGATGACCGCTTTCTGGTGACGCGGGGTTTGCGCAACTACTGGGGCTACCAGACCATCGGCTTTTTCGCGCCCGAGCCGCGCTACATGACGCAAGGGGCGCTGTGGGAATTCCAGTCGATGGTGCGCCGCTTTCACGGCGCGGGGATCGAGGTGATCCTTGATGTGGTCTATAACCACAGCGGCGAGGGCGACGAGCTGGGGCCGACGCTGGCGTTTCGCGGTCTGGACAATCGCAGCTACTACCGGCTGATCGAGGGCGGGCGACGCTATGTCAACGACACCGGCACCGGCAACACCCTGAACCTGACCCATCCGGCGGTGCTGCGGCTGGTGCTGGACAGCTTGCGCTACTGGGTCGAGGTCATGCATGTCGATGGCTTTCGCTTCGATCTGGCGGCGAGCCTCGGGCGCGAGGCGATGGGGTTTGACCCGAACGGGGGCTTTCTTGATGCGCTGCGTCAGGATCCGGTGCTGGCGCGGGTGAAACTGATCGCCGAACCGTGGGACATCGGGCCGGGCGGCTATCAGCTTGGCGCCTTTCCGCACCCGTTTCTGGAATGGAACGACCGGTTCCGCGACGGGGTGCGGCGGTTCTGGCGGGGTGATGCCGGGATGACGCCCGATCTCGCCAAGCGCCTGCTGGGTTCGGCCGAGCGTTTTGATCATGCCGGGCGGGCGGCAACCAGTTCGGTCAATTTCATCACCGCGCATGACGGCTTCACGCTGGAGGATCTGGTCTCGTTCAGCGTCAAGCGCAATCTGGCCAATGGCGAGGACAACCGCGATGGCGCCGACGCCAACCATTCCGACAATCTGGGGGTCGAAGGCCCCAGCACCGATCCCCTGATCCGCGCCGCGCGCGATCTCAGGAAGCGCAACCTCGCCGCGACGTTGATGCTGTCGCAAGGCACCCCGATGCTGCTGGCGGGCGACGAGATCGCCAACAGCCAGGCCGGCAACAACAATGCCTATGCCCAGGACAATGCCACCGGCTGGATCGACTGGGCCCATGGTGACACCGCCCTGACCGCGTTCGTGGCGCGCTTGGCTGCGTTGCGCCGGGCGCATCCGGTGCTGCGCCAGCGCCGCTTTCTGCATGCCCGGCCGCGCGCCGCCGACGGTCTGCCCGATGTGATCTGGCGCCGCGCCGACGGCACAACGCCGCGCCCGGAAGATTGGCACGATCCGGCCTTTCGCTGCCTGTGCGTCGAGCTGCGGATGGTCTCGGAAGGTGATCTGGTAGGCGATGCGGTGCTGTTTGCGGTGTTCAACGCAGGCGGTGAGGTGGCGATCACCCTGCCCGATACCGCGCCCGCGTGGCGGCTGATCCTTGATACCACCCGCCCGCTTGCCAAGCCGTCGCTGGCCGGGCAGGGCTTCGCCGCCCCGGCGCAATCCGTGCTGGTATTTCAACCGACCCTCGGGGGAGAGAAGTGATGACCGTCAGAACCGTTGCCACCCAACCGATAGCGGGCCAGAAGCCGGGCACCTCGGGCTTGCGCAAGAAGACCCGGGTGTTCATGCAGCCGGGGTATCTGGAAAACTTCGTGCAGGCGATCTTTGCCGCGACCGGCGGAGCGCGGGGCAAGACCCTGGTGCTGGGCGGCGACGGGCGCTATTTCAACGCCGCAGCGGCGCAGACCATCCTCAAGATGGCGGCGGCCAATGGCGCGGCACGGGTGATCGTGGGGCAGGGCGGGTTGCTTTCCACCCCCGCCGCCAGCCACCTGATCCGGCTCAACCGCACCGATGGTGGCATCATCCTGTCGGCCAGCCACAACCCCGGCGGCGAGGGCGGCGATTTCGGCATCAAGTTCAACATGGCCAACGGTGGCCCGGCCCCCGAGGCGGTGACCGAGGCGATGTATGCGGCCTCGACCACGATCACCGAGTATCTGATCTCGGATGCGCCCGACGTTGATCTCGGGCGGATCGGGCGCACCAGCCTTGACGCCATGGCGGTCGATGTGGTCGATCCGGTGACCGATTACGCCGCGCTGATGGCAAGCCTGTTCGATCTCGACGCGATCCGGGCGCTGTTCGCGGGCGGCTTCCGGATGCGGTTCGACGCGATGAACGCCATCACCGGGCCTTACGCGCGCGAGATTCTGGAGCGCCGTCTGGGGGCCGCCCCCGGCACGGTGGTCAACGCCACCCCGCTGCCTGATTTCGGGGGCCTGCACCCCGACCCCAACCCGACCTGGGCCAAGGCGCTGATGGCCGAGATGTTTGCGCCCGACGCGCCGGATTTCGGGGCCGCGTCGGACGGCGACGGCGACCGCAACATGGTGGTGGGGCGGGGGATTTATGTCAGCCCGTCCGACAGTCTGGCGGTGCTGGCGGCCAACGCGCAGCTTGCGCCGGCCTACAAGGGCGGCCTCAAGGGCGTGGCGCGCTCGATGCCGACCTCGGCCGCGGTGGACCGGGTGGCGCAGGCGCTGGGGATTGCCGCTTACGAGACCCCGACGGGGTGGAAATTCTTCGGCAACCTGCTCGACGCCGGGCGGGTGACACTGTGCGGCGAGGAAAGTTTCGGCACCGGCTCGGATCACGTGCGCGAAAAGGACGGGCTCTGGGCGGTGCTGCTGTGGCTCAACATTCTGGCGGTGCGCGGCGGCGCGGTGGCCGGGATCATGGCGCAGCACTGGGCGAAGTTCGGGCGCAACTACTATTCGCGCCATGATTTCGAGGCGATCGAGAGCACCCGCGCCGAGGCCATGATGGAAGGCTTGCGCGCCCGCCTGCCCGACCTGCCGGGGCAGCAAAGCCACGGCATGACGATCACGGCCGCCGACGATTTTGCCTATACCGACCCGGTCGATGGCTCGGTCAGCACCGGGCAGGGGGTGCGCATCCGGTTTGCCGACGGCAGCCGCATCGTGCTGCGCCTGTCGGGCACCGGCACCGAGGGCGCCACCCTGCGGCTTTACCTTGAACGCTTTGCCGCCGGGCCGGGCGGGCTTGACCTTGATCCGCAAGTGGCGCTGGCCCCGGTGATCGCGGCGGCGCATGATCTTGCGGGCATCAAAGGCCATACCGGGCGCACGGCCCCGGATGTAATCACCTGAGGCGGCACGGCGGTCGGGTTCGTGGCGCCCCCGGTTCGTGCTGCACGGCGGGCGGGCGCTGCGCCATGCCGCAGGGCTGACCCCGCTGCGCAGCGATTGCCGGGCGCGGGTGTTCGACCTTGATCACCTGGTGCCGACCGAGCGCCGGATGGTGGTGACGATGGCCGAGTTGGATCAGGACGGCGCGCCGCTGGCGATTTTGGCCTGCGGTCACATCATCAGAGCCGAGTTGCCGATCAATGCAGCAATGCCGATCAGGGATTACCTCTTGCATCGTTGATTGCCGATCTATATATATCGCGGATAGACGATACACGGAGCAATCGGAATGCGCGATCAGGATGATCAGGATACTGTGACGCTAGTGCCTTCGATCGCGGCGGAAGCGGTCGCGGCGATTGCCAAGGCGCTGGCGCATCCGGCGCGGGTGCGGATCATCGCGTTCCTGTTGTCAAAGCCCGGCTGCATCGGTGGCGACATCGTGGATCAGGTCGGCCTCGCGCAATCGACCGTCTCGGAACACCTGCGGATCCTCAAGGCGTCGGGGCTGGTGCAGGGGGAGATCGAATATCCAAGGATCTGCTATTCGCTGAACCCCGCGGCCCTGGCGCCATTACGGACCCTGATCGAGGCCATCGCCACGCGGCCGCCCGAAACCGAGGCCGCCTGCTGCGGCTGACGGCGGCGAGAAGCACGATCCAGAAGTGAAGCGACGCCCGCCTGCAACAGGCGGCGAAAGGAAATGCCATGCTGAACGATCTGCCGAAGTTCGTCTTCCTCACCGGCAAGGGTGGCGTCGGCAAGACCTCGCTGGCCTGCGCCACGGCGGCTAGTCTGGCCAATGCGGGCAAGCGGGTGCTGCTGGTCTCGACCGACCCGACCTCGGATGCAGGGGAGGTATTCGGGGTTGCGATCGGCAACAAGATCAGCCAGATTGCCGCCGTGCCGGGGCTCGAGGCGCTGGAGATCGACCCCGAGGCGGCGGCCAACTACCGCGAGCGGATCGTCGGGCCGATGCGCGGGGTGCTGCCGGAAAAGGCGCTGAAGGGCATCGAGGAACAGTTGTCGGGGGCCTGGGCCACCGAGATTGCAGCCTTCGACGAGTTCACCGTGTTGCTGACCGACGATGCGGTGACCGGCACCTACGATCATATCATTTTTGACACCGCCCCTACCGGCCACACCCGCCGGCTGTTGAAACTGCCCGGTGCCTGGAGCGGTTTTCTCGCAACCGGCAGAGATGCCTCTTGCCTTGGTCCGCTGGCGGGGCTGGAAAAGCAGCGCGCGCCACGGCGTGGCGGTGGAACTGGTGGCGTGCGGGCACGAGGCGGCTCTGACCACCACCGACCCCGCCGCGCATCTGACCGCGACGCTGATGGGCGACGTGCCGCACCTGACCGTCAGCCGGATCGACCCCGAGGTCGAGACGACCGCCTACCGCGCCCACATCCTTGCGACCAAGGGTGCCAGCCTTGACCGCCAGGGCCGCGCCATGCTGGAAGAAGACCTGCGCTCGCCCTGCACCGAGGAAATCGCCGTGTTCCAGGCGTTTTCCAAGGTGATCCGCGAGGCCGGGCGCAAGTTCGTGGTGATGGATACCGCGCTCACCGGGCACACCCTGCTGCTGCTCGATGCCTCCGGGTCTTACCACCGTGACGTGCTGCGGCACGCGGGCGACACGGCCAGCCACATGACCACCCCGATGATGCGGCTGCAAGACCCCGACAAGACGAAGATTCTGATCGTCACCCTGCCCGAAACCACGCCGGTGCTGGAAGCGGCGCGTCTGCAAGACGATCTGCGCCGGGCGGGGATAACGCCCTGGGCCTGGGTGGTGAACGCCAGCCTCGCCGCCACCGGCACCGCGCATCCGGTGCTGGCCGCCCGCGCCGCGAGCGAAGCCCCCGAGATCGCATCGGTCCGCGACGGCCTTGCAACCCGCCTTGCCGTGGTGCCGATGCAGGCCGAAGACCCGGTGGGGGCAGATCGTCTGAGCGCGCTGGCCGGTCGCGGCCTCGCCGCCGCCGCTGAATGAGAAAGGGACGGAACCGATGAACCTTTTTGAGCGTTACCTGACCCTCTGGGTTGCCCTCTGCATCGTGGCGGGCATTGCATTGGGGCAGATCTTCCATGGCCTCTTTCAGGCCATCGGCAGTATGGAGGTGGCCCGCGTCAACCTTCCGGTGGCGGTGCTGATCTGGCTGATGATCATCCCGATGCTGTTGAAGATCGACTTCGCCGCCCTTGGTCAGGTAGCAAAGCACTGGCGCGGCGTGGGTGTGACGCTGTTCATCAACTGGGGGGTCAAGCCGTTTTCCATGGCGGCTCTGGGCTGGCTGTTCCTGTCGGTGCTGTTCCGGCCCTGGCTTCCGGCCGAGCAGATCGACAGCTACATCGCCGGCGTGATCATCCTCGCCGCTGCCCCCTGCACCGCGATGGTCTTCGTGTGGTCGAACCTGTCGCAGGGCGAGCCGCATTTCACGTTAAGCCAGGTCGCGCTGAACGACGCCATCATGATCGTGGCTTTTGCCCCGGTGGTGGCGTTCCTGCTTGGTCTGTCGTCGATCACCGTGCCATGGGAAACGCTGCTCCTTTCGGTCGGGCTTTACATCGTGGTGCCGGTGATCATCTCGCAATTGATCCGCCGCAACCGGCTGGCGGTGGACGGCGAGGTGGCGCTGCGCGCGCTGCTGGCGCGGCTTGGCCCGACCTCGGTTCTGGCGCTGCTGGCTACACTGGTGCTGCTGTTCGGCTTTCAGGGCGAGCAGATCATCGCCCAGCCGCTGATCATCGCGCTGATTGCGGTGCCGATCCTGATCCAGGTCTATTTCAACGCGGGGCTGGCCTATATCCTCAACCGGGTCACCGGCGAGGCGCATTGCGTGGCCGGCCCGTCGGCGCTGATCGGGGCGTCGAACTTCTTCGAGCTGGCCGTCGCCACCGCGATCAGCCTCTTTGGCTTCACCTCGGGCGCGGCGCTGGCCACCGTTGTGGGCGTGCTGATCGAAGTTCCGGTGATGCTGTCGGTGGTGAAGATCGTGAACGCCACCAAGCCCTGGTATGAACGCGGCAGCGCCGTGCGGCGGGTGGCGGCGAAAGGCGCAAGACCATGACCCGTATCCTGTTCCTTTGCATCGCCAATTCCGCTCGTCGTTCATATTCATGTTGACGCATGTTTTCGACGAGCATATATGCGCATTAGTGCATAAGCGCAGGAGCACATCATGCCACTGGCCATTCTTTCCGCCCTGTCCGAAGCCACCCGCCTTGCCGCGATCCGGATCCTTGCCGACGGCGACGAGCACTGCGTCTGCGAATTGATGCAGCGGCTTGAGGTCACGCAAAGCCGGATGTCGCGGCACATGCAGACCTTGAAGCAGGCCGGGCTGGTGGTGGACCGGCGCGATGCGCAATGGGTGCGCTATCGGCTGAACCCCGATCTGGCCCCGGCCATAAGGGCCATTCTGGCGGCGGTGCTGGCCGCCGCCGCGATTGACGAAAGGATTGCCGCATGAGCGCGGATATCACCGCCCCATCCCGCCCGGCATCCGGCCCGGCCTGGCTATGGCACATCGGGCTGGTGGTCTTCGTGGCGCTCTGGTGGCTGGTTTACCACCAGTTGATCCCGGCGTCGGAATGGATCACCGCGCTGATCCCGGTTGATCGCCACAGCCACACCGGCGAAGCCTTCGCTTTTTTCTTTTATGACGTGCCCAAGGTGATGCTGCTGCTGACGCTGATCGTCTTTGCGATGGGCGTGGTGCGCAGCTACTTTTCGCCCGAACGCACCCGCGCCATGCTGGCGGGCAAGCGTGAAGGCGTGGGCAATGTCATGGCCGCCAGCCTGGGCGTGATGACGCCGTTCTGTTCATGCTCGGCGGTGCCGTTGTTCATCGGGCTGGTGTCGGCGGGGGTGCCGCTCGGGGTGACGTTTTCCTTCCTGATCGCGGCCCCGATGGTCAACGAGGTGGCGCTGGTGCTGCTGTTCGGGCTGGTCGGCTGGCAGGTGGCCGTGACCTACGCCGCCTTCGGTCTGATCATCGCGATCATTGCCGGCTGGGTGATCGGCAAGCTGCATCTTGAGGGCTGGTTGCAGGATTGGGTGCGCGACATCCATTCCGGGGCCACCGCCCCCGACGCCGCCGATGACGCGCCGCTGACCATGGTCGAGCGCTATCACCTTGGCATCGAGGCGGTGCGCGAAATCTTTGGCCGGGTCTGGGTCTGGATCATCCTCGGCATCGGCATGGGCGCGCTGATCCACGGCTATGTGCCCGAGGATCTGATGGTGCGGATCATGGGGGCCGAGGCGTGGTGGAGCGTTCCTGCCGCCGTGGTGATCGGCATCCCGATGTACACCAACGCTGCCGGCGTGATCCCGATTGTCGAGGCATTGCTGGGCAAAGGCGCCGCCCTTGGCACCGTGCTCGCGTTCATGATGAGCGTGATCGCGCTGTCGCTGCCCGAGATGATCATCCTCAAACAGGTGCTGACCCTGCGCCTGATCGCGGTCTTCATCGGCGTGGTCGGAACCGGCATCCTGGCCGTCGGCTATCTGTTCAACCTTCTGTTCTGAAAGGACAAACCATGGAAATCAAGGTTCTGGGCCCGGGCTGCGCCAAGTGCAAGGCCACCGCCGATCTGATCACCCGCGTGGCGGCTGAGACCGGAAAGTCAGTGAGCATCGAAAAGATCGAAGACATGCGCCAGATCGTCGGTTTCGGCGTGATGACCACGCCTGCCGTCGTGATCGGCGGCAAGGTGGTTCACAAAGGCTCGGTCCCGTCGCACGATCAGGTCCTGAGCTGGCTGAATTAAGGGAGATTGCGATGAACAAAACCGTGAAGAAAGACCTGGCCGAGGCGCGCGAGGTTTGCCCGACGACCTCGCAGCGTTTGCTGCGCGAAGGCGCGCTGCTGGTCGATGTGCGCGAGCCCGATGAAGTGGCGCAGGTCGGCTATGGCGGCTGCGATGTGGTCAACATCCCGCTGTCGCAGTTCGAGGACCGCTGGCAAGAGGTGCCGCGCGACCGCGACGTGATTCTGGCTTGTGCTATGGGCGAACGCAGCCTGAAGGCCACCTATTTCCTGATCTATCAGGGCTACACCCGTGTTGCGAACATGCGCCCCGGCATTGCCCGCTGGGTAGCGCGCGGCTTTCCGATCACCGGATCGGCCGACGCGGTGGCCAGTTCCGAAGCGGCGTCAAGCTGCTGCGGCGGGTCGGCCGCAGCGCCCGATGAACTGCTCTGAGAAAGGTCAAGCGATGCTGGAATACCACGTCTCTGCCCGTCGCATCGACAGCCACGGCGCGCAAGCCACCACCAAGGCGGCGGTGATCCCGCTCGACACCGACCTGGCCGGGCGGGCGGATGCCTTCAACCCGGCCGAGATGCTGCTCGCCAGCCTCGCCGCCTGCATCCTGAAAGGCTCCGAGCGGGTGGTGCCGATGCTGGCGTTCGGCCTGCGCGGCATCGCGGTATCCTTGCATGGGGTGCGGCAGGACAGCCCACCCAAGATGATCCGCATCGCCTACGAGATCGTGGTGGACACCGACGAGACCGATGCGCGGCTGAACCTGCTGCACAAGAACCTGCAAAAATACGGCACGATCTACAACACATTGGCGGGGGCTGTCGAACTTTCCGGCACCATCCGGCGGAAAGGCTGACCCTTGGCACATGATCACACCCACACCCCGCCCGCCGACCTTGGCCCCGCCTTTCGTTGGGCGGTGGGGCTGAACACCGGCTATGTCCTTGTCGAGGCGGGGTTCGGCTTTCTCACCGGCTCACTCGCGCTGCTGGCCGATGCCGCGCATAACCTGACCGACGTAGCGGGTCTGCTGATCGCCTGGGGCGCGGCGGTGCTGGCCAAACGCGCAGGGTCGGCCAGCTACACGTTCGGCTATGGCCGTGCCACGGTCCTTGCCGCCATGCTGAACGCGGTAGCGATTCTGATCGGCGTGGTCGTGGTGGTGTGGACGGCAGCGCAGCGTTTCCAAAGCCCGGTCGCGGTGCCGGGCCTGACGATCCTGCTGGTGGCGCTGGTCGGCATCGGCGTGAACACCGGATCGGCGCTGTTGTTCATGCGCGCGCAAAGGGACGACCTGAACGCCAAGGGTGCCTTCCTGCACATGGCCGCCGATGCGGCAGTGTCGGGCGCGGTGGTGCTGGCGGCGGCCGGGATCATGGCGACCGGCTGGACCTGGCTCGACCCGGCGGTGGCGATTGCGGTCAGCCTTGTGATTGCCTGGACCGCATGGGGCCTTCTGCGCGACTCACTTCGGTTAGGGCTCGATGGCGTCCCCGAGGCGATCGACCGGCAGGCGGTGGCCGACTGGCTGGGCGCGCAGGCGGGCGTCAGCAATGTGCATGACCTGCATATCTGGGCGCTTTCGACCACCCGCACGGCGCTGGCGGTGCATCTCGTGTGGGAGGGGGCCGATGCGGATTCCTTCCTCGATCATGTCACCGACGCGCTCGAGCACGATTTCGCCATTGCCCATGCCACCGTGCAACTGGAACGCGCACCCTGCGAGCGGGCGGGCACCTGCCTTGCCGCGTGACAGGGCAGAAAGGCGTATGCGCAAAGCGGGTCGGGCCAAAGCAGATGACTGTGAAACAAAGCCTCGCGAACGACCAACCAACGCCCCGTTATGGCTGGCCGCTCGCGCTGATACGGAACCTGGTCCTGATTGCCGCGATCTGGATCCTGTCGGATATGGGCTACTATTTCGCGCTGCCCGCCCTCAGCTATCAGCCAAATTACAATCACGATCCAATTGCCGCCGCGACCTATTACCTTTTCCGGGTCGGGGTCGCGGCGATCAGCTTTGCAAAGACCTATGCGTCATGGCGCAGTTAGCGGCTTTGCCGAAGACCAGATAAACCATGTTACGCGACCATATCGGGTGTGTTCAGGTTTTCATGCGACACGCCGCCTCTGCTTCTGCGGGTGGGGTGTTGCCGATCGGCTCAGGCAGTCGGCGGTTGTTGAACCCGTCGGCCCATTCGAAGGTTTCCCTGCGCACTCCGGCCGGTTCAGGGCCCGCCAGTGCCGCAACCGCCGCTTCAGAGTGCGCCTTGTGCGGTCGTCAGGGCAAGCCCGGGGGGCAGCTTTGGTTCAGAAGCGGGAAACCAGATAGGGCTGGCGCGCCACCGGCCCGGCCCGCCCGGCGATTTCAGCGGCGACCATCCGGGCGGTGATCGCGGCCAGCGTCAGCCCCAGATGGCCATGCCCGAAGGCGTAAACCACATCGGCGCAGCGCGGCGAGCGCCCGATCACCGGCAGCGAATCCGGCGTCGAGGGGCGATAGCCCATCCATTCCGTCACCGGCTCCACCGCCTGCAACGCAGGCAGAACCCGCCGCGCCGACGGCACCAGCGCCCTGATGCGGCGATAATCGGGCGGCGCCTTCAGGCCGGCCAGCTCGTCGCCGCTGACCAGCCGGATGCCGTCATGCATCGGCGAAAGCACCAGCGACAACGCCGGAAACACCACCGGCCCGCGCATCAGGACGCCCGTATCGCGCCCAAAACCGATGTGATAGCCACGTTCGGTATCCAGGCTGACCCGGTCGCCAAGCTGGCGCACCAGGGTCGCCGACCACGCCCCCGCCGCCACCACCAGACGCTCGAACGCCAGCGTGCCCGCGCCGGTGTGAACCGTCACGCCGCCGTCGCTGCCGGGGCTGATGGCGCGCACCTGCTGGCGCAGATGGTGCGCGCCATGGCGGGCGGCGGCATCGAAATAGGCCTGGGCAAGCCCCTGCGGAAACCGCACGAAACCGCTTTCGGGTTGATGCACCCCGAACCGGCACAGCGCCGGGTTTAGATTTGGCTCGAGGTCGGTCACCGCCCTTTGGTCGAGAAGGGCGTAGCGCACCCCGAAATGGTCCATCAGGTGGCGCTCGCGCGCGCCTTGGCCAAGCTGTTGTTCGCTGGCATAGACTTTCAGCCAGCCCTCATTGGTGATCATCGCCTCGGCCCTGCTGCCCCGTGCCAAAGCCCGATGCGCGGCCAGCGCCTGCGACACGATCGGGGAAAGTGCGGCGGCAATGCGCGCAACCTCGCCCGGCAAACCGGCGCGGATAAAGCGCGCAAGCCACGGCAGTGCACGCCAGGCGTGATGCAGCCGCAGCACCGCCGGGCCACCTCGATCAAGCAGATACGACGGCAGGGCGCGCAGAACCTCCGGCGTTGCGGTGGGGGTGACAGCACCCGTGACGATACCGCCGGCATTGCCCGACGAGGTTCCCGCGCCGGGGCTGTCGGGGTCGAAAACCGTGACGCGATGACCCTCGGCCGCCAGCGCAAGAGCGGTGGCACAGCCCACGATCCCCGCCCCGACAATGGCAATCGACAGGCTCTGGCTGCGGTTGCCGGGCTCATCCATGGCTTGATCCCTTCGTGACACCGCGATCAGTGCTGCAACACCTTGCCGAGAAATTCACGCGTGCGCTCGTTCTTGGCGGCGGTAAAGAAAGTCTCGGGCTCTGCCGTCTCGACGATGGCACCGTGATCCATGAAGATAACCCGGTCGGCCACCTTGCGGGCAAAGCCCATCTCGTGGGTGACCACCATCATCGTCATGCCTTCGCGCGCCAGCGCCACCATCACGTCCAGCACTTCGTTGATCATTTCGGGGTCCAGCGCCGAGGTCGGCTCGTCAAACAGCATGATCTTCGGTTGCATGCACAGCGACCGGGCGATCGCCACGCGCTGCTGCTGGCCGCCCGACAACTGGTGCGGATAGCTGTTGATCTTGTCGCCCAGGCCGACCTTTTCCAGCATGGCGATGCCACGGGCGCGGGCCTCGGCCACCGGCAGTTTGCGCACATGAACAGGGGCGAGGGTCGCGTTTTCAAGCGCAGTCTTGTGCGGGTAAAGATTGAACGACTGAAAGACGAAGCCGACCTCCATGCGCAGATGGCGCAACTTGGCGTCATCCTTGCCAAGGCTGACGCCATCGACCACCAGGCTGCCTTTCTGAAACGGCTCCAGCCCGTTGACGCACCGGATCAAGGTGCTTTTGCCCGAACCGCTGGGGCCGCAGACCACCACGACCTCGCCGGTCGCGACCTCAAGGTCGATGTCGATCAGCACATGCAATGTGCCAAACCACTTGTTGACCCCTGAATACTTGATCATCGCGTCTTGTCCCTGATGCCGCCGGATGGCGGGGCGCATGGTGCGCCAGCGTTACAGTATGGCCGCCTGACCGCGATCTTCCATGCGGCGCGACAGCCAGATCAGCGGATAACAGATGACGAAGTAGCCAAGGGCGATGATGGCAAAGACCAAAAGGCCATTGGGCACGCTTTGCACGATCACCCAGCCCGAGCGGGTCAGATCCAGCAGCCCGATGGCCGAAACCACCGAGGAATCCTTGATCAGCAGCACGAACTGGCCGACCAGCGATGGTGTCACGATCCGCACCGCCTGCGGCAGCACGACATGACGCAATTGCTGCGCCTTGGTCAGGCCCGAGGCGGCGGCCGCTTCGGTCTGACCGGTCGGCACCGCCGCGATCCCGGCGGCGACGATTTCGCCGATGAAGCAGGCGGCCATGTTGGAAAGCGCCACCACCCCGGCGGTGAAGGCATTCAACTCGATGCCGATCGCCGGCAGGATGAAGAAGATGATGAATAGCTGCACCAGAAACGGCGTGCCGCGAAAGAAGTCGATGTAAAGCCCGACCAGATAGCTTAGCGGGCGGTTGCGCCCGGCGCGCATGATGCCGAAGGCAAACCCCACCGCCACCCCGATCAAAAGCGCAATCAGCGACAGCGACACCGTGGTGGTGATGCCTTTCAGCAGCACCGGGTAATAACCCATCACGCGGTCAAGCTGGCTCCAAAACATCGCGCCCCCTCACGCCCTGCCGGGCAGTCGGTTCTGGCGTGACCACAGGCCGGCCAGAAGTTTCAGCAGATAATAAAGCACCAGATAGGCCAGCGCCGTGGCCACCAGCCCCTCGACCGGCATGAAGCGTTCAACCGCAATCCGCTGCCCGGCGCGGGTCAGCTCGACCACCGAGATCAGCGACAACAGCGACGAATCCTTGACCAGCACGATCGCCTGGCCGATCAGCGGCGAGATCGTCGGGCGCAGCGCCTGCGGCAGGATGATCAGCCGCATCCGCTGCAGGTAGGTCATCCCCGAACTGATCGAGGCCTCGACCTGGCCGCGCTGGATCGACAGAATGCCCGAGCGGATGATCTCGGCGATATAGGCGCCGGAATTCAGCGACAGAGCGATGACGCCGATCAGCATTTCGGGCAGCAGAATTCCCAGACGCGGCAGGCCGAAGTAGAGAAAGTAAAGCTGCGCCAGCAGCGGCGTGGCGCGAACCGCATCAATATAAACCACCGCCGGGGCGCGCAACAGCCGGGCGGGCTGGATGCTCAGGCCACAAGCGATGACGCCCAGCACCATCGCCCCGGCAAAACCGGCCGCCGACAGCATCAGCGTCGCCAGAAACCCCTGCCAGATTTCGGGCAGGAATTCGAGCATCACGCGGGTGTTGAGGTTCAGCAGCATGTCATGCCTTCAGCCCCGAGATATTCAAACAGGTTGGGGGATGCGGGCGGCTGACGCGCCGCCCGCACCGCCGGGCTGCGCCTTAGTGTGCGGCTTGCCAGGCGTCCGAATTCACCCAGTAGTCAAGGTTGGCCTGCAACCGGCCATCCAGCGCCGTGGTGTCGATGAACAGGTTGGCCCAGGACAGCAGGTCCATCGAATCGTAGCGCACCGCATAGGCCAGCGGCTCTTTCGACAGCATCTCGGGCATCACGGTGAAGGTGTCGGCATCATAGGCCGCCGACTGCGCCGCAACCGCCGAACTGTCGTTGACGCCGCAATTGGTCTGGCCGGTGTTGACGGCATCCAGCAGCAGCGTGCCGCCGCCCTTGTAGCTTTTGATTTCAGCCTCGGGGAAAACCGCGGCGGCAATCTTTTCGCCGGTCGAGCCGAACAGCACGGCAATCTTGGTGCCCGGTGCCTTGCACGCCGCGATGCTGTCAAAGCCGGTGCCGGCCTTGGCGAAAGCCACCGCGCCAACATAGATGAACGGCTTGGTGAAGGCGACCTTGGTGGCGCGCGCCAGGGTCGGCGTCATGTCGGCGGCCAGAATATCGGCCTTGCCCGACATCAGCGCCGGCAGCAAACCGTCCCAGTCGAAATCAAGATAGACGATCTTGACGCCCATTTCCGCGGCCATCAGCGTGGTCAGATCAATCGCGCTGCCGGTGCGGGTGCCGTTCTTGTCCATGAACGAGAACGGCGGGCCTTGGGTCTGCACCGCAACGCGCAGCTCGCCACGGGCCAGAATGTCATCCAGCGTGCCGGCCGCAACCGGGGTTGCCCCGCCGGCCTGCGTCATGACCGCAAGCAGTGCCGTCAGAACGAACGGATTCAGTTTATGCATCAGTCTTCTCCCATTGTTGTCATCATCTCCGGGTTGGCCCCGGCTGACGGTTGTGGTCCTGACCGACCGTCAGTTTCGGCCCACTCAAGCAGTCTTTTCCTCACTGCCGACGTCTTCCTCCCAGCAGCCATTCGGCAGGCTCATCCATTTGTTGTGCGATTGCATGACCACGAAAGTTTCGCTGCCACTGATCACGCCGGGCTCTGCCAGCCCCGGCAACAGTTCGCTGGTAACCTGGTAGAGCATTTCCATATCGCCCTCGAACAGCACCTCGGCGATGATATCATACCGGCCCGTCACGATGCTGACCGATGTAACAAAAGGCAGTTCCGACATCTTTTTGGCAATCGCATTCAGTTTGCCGCGCCCGTTGGCATGGATTCCCACGATTGCGGCGATCAGTTCGGGGCGCTTGGCCACGTCCAGCACACCGACAATCCTGAGCACATTGCGCTCGATCATCGCCCTGATCCGCGCCCGCACCGTTGGCGGGCTCAGCTTCAGCCGATCGGCAAGCGTGTTGCCACGATCGCGACCATCTTCCGACAGAAACTTGGCGACCCGGCGGTCCACCCGATCAAGCCGTTTGCGCACCGTCTTCCCCATCGCGGCAAAATTGCAATCGTCACGCCCAAGTCGCATCATAATTCCCTTTTCGAAAATTATGTCAATGTAGAATTGTCGTTTAGGAAAATAGTCAAATTGGCTCCCCGAGGTGTCCGGGGTCGCCTGGCGCCGGTGCCGGGCTGCCTTGCGACGGTGACTGCGCACCGATCCGGGCGAAATGGCAAGAAGGCGGGCGAGCGGCTCGGCCAGCCGCGACCAGAGCCCGCCCGTTCGGTGCGACGATTGAGCCTGGATCAATTGCCTGACGCGCGCACCCTGCGCCGAGGTCATGGCGATGATCGCAGCCACGCCAGATCACAACAAGGGGCTTGTCAGGGGGGCAGGTCGCAGCCCCGCTCAGGTCATCGGTGGGGCCAGGGGTTTGCGGCGCATCCCGGACAGGGCATTGCCCACCACCGCCGCGAGCAGAATCCCACCCCCCGCAAAGGTGCCGACGCTGGCCGTCTCGCCCAGCACGAGCCAGACCCAGATTGGGGCCAGCAGCACTTCGACCAGCGACAGCAGCGTCAGTTCGGCCGCCGGAATGACCCGGCTGCCCAGGGTGTAAAGCGCCATGCCGACCGCCAGTTGCACAGCCCCCATCGCCACCGCGATCACGATGTCGCGCGCAGGCACCAGCAGGGGCGCGCCGCTGATCCCCAGCACCACCGCCGCCACCGCCATCGAGAGCACCCCGCCCAGCACCACGGCGGGCATCATGTCCGTAAGCCGCCCCCAGCGCAGGGTGATGGTGAAGGCGGCAAAGCCCAGCGCCGACAGCAGCGCCGCCACGTTGCCCGAAGCCGCCCCGGCCGCCAGCCCTTCGCGCACCATGATGAACATTCCCACCCCGGCCACCGCGATCGCCACCAGGGTTGCCCGGCGCACCGACTCGTGCAAGATCAGCCAGCCCAGAATGGCGGTCAGAAAGGGCGAGGCGGCAAACAGGAAAACCGCGTTGGCCACGGTGGTGGCCTGAATCGCATAGATCGCCCCGGCAAAGGCGAACACCAGCCCCAGCCCGCCGATCACCCCCGCCACCCCGACCCGGCGCAACCGCGCCAAAGGATGCCCACCCGAGGTCAGCGCAATCACCACAAACAGCACCGGCACCATCCCGACCGAGCGCCAGAACAACACCGCCCAGGTGCCTGCGACCTCGATGTGGCGCAGCGCCAGCCCCATCGCCGACCACAGCACCCCCGCCAGCACCACCAGCGCCACACCTCTGCCGTAACTCATGTCTGACCCCTGCCGCCCGGCCCGACTGTCGGTGGCCCGGCGCGGCCCGTCTGGCCCATTCTCGACGCGCCACGCCGCAAACGTCGCCCTTCGGTTCAGTAACCCTGCGCCCGGTCCACCAGATGCAGCAGCGCCAGCCCGGACTCACCGCGCCGGATGTTTTCCGCCACCACCGCGGCGGCACTGGCCGCCCGGGTTGCCGCCGCCACATGCGGCGTCACGGTCACCCGCGGATGGGTCCAGAACGGATGCCCCGTGGGCAAGGGCTCGGTGCGAAACACATCAAGCGTGGCATGCCCCAGCCGCCCGGCATCAAGCGCCGCCAGCAGCGCTGCGTCGTCGATCAACCCGCCTCGCCCGGGATTGATGATCACCGCGCCCTCCGGCAGCCACCCCAGCCGCCGCGCATCGAGCAAGCCCTCGGTCGCGGGCGTCAGCGGCAACAGCGTCACCACGATCTGCGCCGCGCGCAGACATTGCTCCAACCCCACCTCGCCATGTCGGCAGGCAATGCCCGGCACCTCCCGGGCCGTCCGGCTCCACCCCGTCACCGCAAACCCCAGCCCCTGCAACGCTGCCGCCGAAGCCTGCCCCAGTTCGCCCATCCCCAGCATTGCGACCCGCCGCTCGCGCGCCAGTGGCACCGGCACCTGGCTCCAACCTGCCTGCTTCAGGATATGCCGGTCCATCCCGAGATGGTGGCGCAGCACGTGTCCCACGACATACTCAACCATGCCTGCGGTCAGTGCCGGATCGACCATCCGGCATAGCGGCTGCACCAGCGTCGGATTGCCGACGATCCGCTCGACCCCCGCCCACAGGTTCAGCACTGCCTTGGCCCGCACATAGGGCGCGAAATCGCTTATCACGCCGCCCGGCGCGAACACGATGTAATCGACCAGCTCCGGCGGCCCGACCGTGTCACTTAACGCCACATCCAGCCCGGCCGCCGCAAAAGCCTGCTTCAGCGGCGCGCGATACTCGGCCCAGAGCGCCGCCCCCGCGGCAAAGAAGACATTCACCACCATTGCCTGCCCCCCGGTTTCTTACTGGTCCAAATATCCATCCGTCCCCCGGCTCTAGCGCGGCCGATGGACATGGGCACTCTGCACCAGCCCGAACGAAGCCAGCAGCACCAGCATCGCCGATCCGCCATAGGAAACCAGCGGCAGCGGCACCCCCACCACCGGGGCCAGCCCCATCACCATCGCCATGTTGACCGCGAAGTAGAAAAAGAAGTTGGCCGCCACCCCGAGGATCAGCAGCGCCGAGAACCGATCCTTGTTCTGCAAGGCCGAAACCACGCAGAACCCCACGATCAGCACGTAAAGCACCAACAGCGACAGGCTGCCGACAAAGCCGAACTGCTCGGCCAGGGTGGTGAAGATGAAGTCGGTGTGCTTTTCGGGCAGAAAGTTCAACCGGCTCTGGGTGCCCTGCATGAACCCCTTGCCCGCCCAGCCGCCCGAGCCCAGCGCGATCTGCGCCTGGGTGATGTGATAGCCCGCCCCCAGCGGGTCCGAGCCGGGATCGAGAAAGGTGTCGATCCGGCGGAACTGATAGTCGTGCAGCAGTTGCCAGCTTGTCCCGCGCGAGCTCAGCACCGCCGCCACCAGCCCGACCCCGGCCCCGATCACGGCGGCAAAGTAAAGCCAGCTTACCCCGGCACAGAACATCACCACCGCGCCCCCCAGCACCAGCATCAGCGCGGTGCCAAGATCAGGCTGCATCAGCACCAGCCCGGCGGGCAACAGGATCAGCCCCACCGGGATCAGCACCCACAAGGGATGCGAGGTTTTCTTCACGTCAAGCCAGTCGTAATAGGCCGCCAGCAACATGATCAGGGCCACCTTCATCAGCTCGGAAGGTTGCACGATGATGAAGCCAAGGTTGATCCAGCGCGTCGCCCCCATCCCGGTGTGGCCGAAGAACGCGACCACCAGCAGCAGCGCCAGCGCGCCAAGGTAGGCCAGCGCCGACAGGTTGCGCCAGAACCAGATCGGCACAAAGGCGATGACAATCATCAGCCCCAGCCCGACCCCGAACCGCTTCATCTGCGGTGCCGCCCAGGTCGCGATATTTCCCCCCGCCACCGAATAAAGCATCAGCCAGCCGATCGCGGCCACCGCCGTCAGCAGCAGGATCAGCGGCCAGTTCAGGTGCAGAACCTTCTGCACTCCGGTCGGCACCATCTTGATGCGGTATTCGAGAAAACTCACCGCCGCCCCCTATGCCTGCGACTTGCCCGGCTGGGCCGGCGCAATGGTGCGCAGCTTCATCGCCCTGAACTGCGACTCGATCCGACTGCGCTGGCTGGCGGGGTAGGCGCTCAGCGGCGGCAGCCCGTCCGACAGGCAGCGCAGCAGGATGTCGCGCGCGATCGGGGCGGCCACGGTCGAGCCGCCGCCGCCATGTTCGACCACCACCGCCACCGCCACGCGCGGCGCGCCTCCCACGGCAACTGGTCGTTCGAGATCACCCCGCTGGCGCGCTCGGCGCTCGAGATGTTGCGGACCTGCGCGGTGCCGGTCTTGCCCGCCATCTGCAAGGCCGGATCCTCGATGCGCGCGCCGCGTGCGGTGCCGCGTGCGCCGTTCATCACCTCGAACATGCCGCGCTGCACGGCCGCCAGATCGGCGGCAGCAAGCCCAAGCGGCGCGGGCGGGGCAATCTCGACCGGCTTGCCGTCGATCATGTGGATCAGCCGCGGGGCCACCGCGCGCCCGGTCGCGATCCGCGCCGTCATCACCGCCAGTTGCAGCGGCGAGGTCAGCACGTAGCCCTGACCGATGGCGGCGTTGATGGTGTCGCCGATCCGCCACTCCTGGCCGTAGCGTTGCTGCTTCCACGCCTTGTCGGGCATCAGCCCTTCGGTGATCGCCGACATCGGCAGGTCATGGCGCTGGCCCAGGCCAAGCGCACGACCGATTTCCGCGATCTTGTCGATGCCGGCCTTTTGCGCCGCCGCGTAGAAAAACACATCGCAGCTTTCGGCCAGCGCCCGGTTCAGATTGACCACGCCATGCCCGCTGCGCTTCCAGCAGTGGAACTTGCGCCCGCCGACCTCGTAATAGCCGGGGCAGCGGATGGTGGTATCGCTGTCGATCACGCCTGCGTCCAGCGCCGCCAGCGCGGTGACCATCTTGAAGGTCGAACCCGGCGGATAGGCCCCCTGCACCGCCTTGTTGGCCAGCGGGCGGTGATCGTCTTCGGTCAGGCTGGAATAATCGGCCTGCGAGATGCCGCGCACGAACAGGTTGGGGTCGAACGACGGGGCCGAAGCGATCGCCAGCACGTCGCCGGTCACAAGGTCGATCGCCACCGCCGCCGCACTGTCGCTTCCCAGCCGGACCTGCGCGAAATTCTGGATCCCGGCGTCGATCGTCAGGCGGATATCGGCCCCCGGGGCGCTGTCGCGGTGTTCCAGTTCGCGCATCACCCGGCCCACCGCGTTGACCTCGATCCGCCGCGCCCCGGCATGGCCACGCAGGATGTCTTCGCGCCAGCGCTCGACTCCGATCTTGCCGATCTGGAAATCCGGCATCTGCAACAGCGGGTCGGGGTCTTGCAACTCGGCCAGGTCACGCTCGGACACCGGACCGACATAGCCCACGATATGGGCAAAGTCGGTATCAAGCGGGTAGATCCGGCTCAATCCCACTTCGGGCGAGACCCCGGGCAGCACCGGCGAGTTGAGCGCGACCTTGGAAAGATCATCCCACGACAGCCGGTCCGCCACGATCACCGGCACGAACGGGCTGTGGCGCTTCACCGTCTTGACAACGGTGCCGATCTCGCCTTCGGTCATCGGGATCAGGCTGGCCAGACGCTGCAATACCGCCGCGACATCGCCCGCATCTTCGCGCGTGATCACCACGCGATAGTTCTGCTCGTTGCCCGCGATCAGCCGCCCGTCGCGATCCTGGATCAGCCCGCGGGTCGGCGGAATCAGGCGGATGTTGATGCGGTTTTCCTCGGCCAGCAGGCGAAACTGATCGGCCTGATCAACTTGCAGATAGCGCATCCGGCCTGCCAGCACGGCAACCATCGCGGTCATCGCCCCGCCCAGCAGCAGGGCGCGGCGGTTGATCCGGCGGGCACTGTCGTCGCTATCCCGAGCGCTGCGTCTCATAGCCGCCGACCCCGTGCGTCCACTTCGCCCATCGCCGGTTTATGCACCCCGAGCACGATCCGTGAAAGCGCGACCACCACCGGATAGCTGAGAATTGATCCCAGCACCTGCACCATGGCGAAACCGAAACCCGGTTGCGGCAGAAACGCGATGGCGAACACCAGCCGGTAAGCGAGCAGCATCACGGTCATCAGGATGGCGATCAGCAACCATTCCATGGCAAAGCTGAGCTCGCGGGTCAGGGCGGCGCGGCCGCGCAGAAATTCGGTCGCCAGCACCACGATGGCGGTCCACAGGCCGGGCGGACGCAGCATCAGGAAATCCTCGGTCAGCACCACCAGGGCGATCAGAGGTGCCGGCAGATAGTCCGGGCGGCGCTGCACCCAGGCCAGGATCAGGCACAGCATCAGATCGGGGCCGGGCCAGCGCCCCGGCTCTGCCCCCAAGGGAAGCAGGCGAAGAAAGAACAGGGCCAGCGCAAGGGCGACAAAGATCGCACGATGCCGCCAGATCGTGCTGTGCAGCAGATCAACCATCGCTGGCCCCGGAACCCGCCAATCCGGCGGGGGCAAGCGGCAGCGGGCCGATCAGGCCGGGGTCGGGCAGCGGCGGTGCCACCAGCCCACCGGGATCGGCGATCGGCTCCAGATCATGGCTGCGCAGCACCCGCAGAAACTCCAGCCGCCCGTAATCGGCCGCCAGCCTGACCCGCAGCCGCCGGTCCGGCCCCATCACCACCTGCCCGACCAGCAGCCCGGCCGGCAGCACGCCGCCATCGCCCGAGGTCACCACCTGATCGCCGGGGCGCACGAGGTCGGCGTCTTCAACGAATTCCAGCGGCGGGGCAGGAAGGTTGTCGCCCGAAAGCAGCGCCTTTTGCCCCGACGGTTGCACCATCACCGGGATTCGGCTGTTGGCATCGGTCAGCAGGATCACCCGTGCGCTGCGCTGCCCGAGGCCGGCAATCCGACCCACCAGGCCGATGCCATCCATCGCCGCCCAGCCATCCCGGATGCCATCGCGCGCGCCCACGTTCAGCAGCACCGACTGGCGAAACGGCGAGCCGCTATCGGCCAGCACCACCCCGGTGACATGCGTGAGCTTGGGGTCGATGCGCACCTGATTGAGGTCAAGCAGCCGGGCGTTCTGCTGTTCCAGTTGAAGTGCTGCCTCTTTCCACGCCTTCATCTGCTGCAATTCCTCGCGCAGGCGCTGGTTCTGGTCGTAAAGGCTGGCATAGCTTTGAAAGCTGCCGATCATCCCGACCGCCTTGGTCACCGGCAGCAGGGCCCAGTCGAAATTCGGCACCAGGCGATCAATCAGGGCGGCGCGGAAACGCTCGACCCGCGGGCTGTCGATGCGCCACAGCACGAACAGCGCCAGCAGCACCAGCACCAGCCCGCCCACCAGAATCCGGCGGATCGGACGGGCAAAGTCTTCCGGCGATGTCCGGTCGCGTGCCACGGCTGCCTCTTTGTCGCTTTGGCCGCAGGGCGGCCCGATCAGCTATCGTAGTCGATCACATGGCGCAGTTGCTTTTCATATTCCAGCGCCTTGCCGGTGCCCAGCGCGACGCAGTTCAAAGGCTCGTTCGCCACCGAGATCGACAGCCCGGTCTGCTCGCGCAGCGCCAGGTCGAGATCGCCCAGCAACGCGCCGCCGCCGGTCAGCATCACGCCGCGGTCAACGATGTCGGCCGCCAGATCGGGCGGCGTGGTTTCCAGCGCCTGCATCACCGCGTCGCAGATCTGCTGCACCGGCTCGGCCAGGGCCTCGGCAATCTGGGCCTGATTGACCTCGGTTTCCTTGGGCACGCCGTTCAGCAGATCGCGCCCGCGGATCGTCATGCTGGCGCCGCGACCATCGTCGGGCATCCGCGCGGTGCCAATGCTGGTCTTGATGCGCTCGGCGGTCGATTCGCCCACCAGCAGGTTGTGGTGGCGACGCAGATAGCTGATCACCGCCTCGTCCATCCGGTCGCCGCCGACCCGCACCGAGCGGGCGTATACGATGTCACCAAGGCTCAGCACCGCCACTTCGGTGGTGCCGCCGCCGATATCGACCACCATGTTGCCGGTCGGATCGGTGATCGGCATCCCCGCCCCGATCGCCGCCGCAATCGGTTCCGCAATCAGCCCGGCCCGGCGCGCGCCCGCCGACAGCACCGACTGACGGATCGCGCGCTTTTCCACCGGGGTTGCCCCGTGCGGCACGCAGACGATGATCTTGGGCTTGCTGAAGGTGGTGCGCTTGTGCACCTTGCGGATGAAATACTTGATCATCTCTTCGGCGGAATCGAAATCGGCGATCACCCCGTCGCGCATCGGCCGGATCGCCTCGATGCTGCCCGGGGTGCGCCCCAGCATCAGCTTGGCGTCCTCGCCCACCGCCAGCACCATCTTCTTGCCGTCCTTGACGTGGTAGGCCACCACCGAAGGCTCGTTCAGCACGATGCCCTTGCCGCGGACATAGACCAGCGTGTTGGCGGTGCCGAGGTCGATCGCCATATCCGACGAGAAAAGACCCGAGAGTATCGACATGGCGTGGGGGATCCTGCTGCTGCACCAGTGAAAACCGCCCGACTCTGTCACCAGGCGGGCGGTTTGTTATAGGGACATGGCGCCCCGAGCGAAAGGCCCCCGTCCGCCGCCATGCGCGGATAAGCGCCCGCAGGCCGGTGGCGTGGGTCGCAGCAGGTGGGTTTTCAGGCGGCGCGGATTGCGGTCAATGTGGCAGAAATGCAAATTCCGGCACTCTACGCCACTATCATCTGCCGAAAATGTTCGAAATAGTCAAACCCCGGTATTTTTCCGGGGGCAACCACCCCCGAAAAAATTATCTTTGATCAGGCCCGTTTCAGGACGCATCCCGGTAGGTAACCGATTTCACGTTCTCGCCCGGCGCGGTCTTGGTGCGCCGCACGATCAGCCGGTTCAGGGCGTTGAGGTAGGCCTTGACCGAGGCCACCACGGTATCGGTATCGGCCGACTGGCCGGTGCCGATCCGCCCGTCCTCTTCCAGCCGCACCGAAACCGTGGCCTGGGCGTCGGTGCCTTCGGTCACGGCGTGGACCTGGAACAATTGCAGCCGCGCCTGGTGCGGATAAAGCATCCTGACCGCGTTGAAGGCCGCATCCACCGGCCCGTCGCCGGTGGCGTCGATGCTGTGATCGACCCCCTCGATGCTCAGCGTCAGCTCGGCTTCCTGCGGCCCGTCGGTGCCGCAGACCACCCGCAGGCGTTTCAGTTGCAGCGTGTCATGCGCGGCACTGGTGCCCTGATCCTGCATCAAGGCCACCAGATCGTCGTCGAACACTTCCTTCTTGCGGTCGGCCAGCGCCTTGAAGCGCACGAACACGTCGTTCAACTGGTTGTCGGCCAGATCGTAGCCCAGATCGCGCAGCTTGAGCCGCAGCGCCGCCCGCCCCGAGTGTTTGCCCATCACCAGGCTGGTGTCGGCCAGCCCGACATCCTGTGGCCGCATGATCTCGAAGGTTTCCGAGTTCTTGAGGATGCCGTCCTGATGGATGCCGGATTCGTGGGCGAAGGCGTTCTTGCCGACGATCGCCTTGTTGAACTGCACCGCAAAGCCCGAAACCGTGGCGACCTTGCGCGACAGGTTCATGATCCGGGTGGCATCGACCCCGGTGCGGTAGGGCATGATGTCGTTGCGCACCTTGAGCGCCATCACCACCTCTTCCAGCGCGGTGTTGCCCGCGCGTTCACCCAAGCCGTTGATGGTGCATTCGATCTGGCGCGCGCCCGCCTCCATCGCGGCCAGCGCGTTGGCGGTGGCCATGCCCAGATCGTTGTGGCAGTGGGTGGCGAAGATCACCTTGTCGGCCCCCGGCACCCGGTTGAGCAGCATGGCGATGATCGCGGCACTTTCGCGCGGCGCGGTGTAGCCCACGGTATCGGGAATGTTGATCGTGGTGGCCCCGGCCTTGATGGCAATCTCCACCGTGCGGCACAGGAAATCATGCTCGGTGCGGGTGGCGTCCATCGCCGACCACTGCACGTTGTCGCACAGGTTGCGGGCGTGGCTGACGGTGTCGTGGATGCGTTCTTCCATCTCGGTCATCGTCAGGTTCGGGATCGCGCGGTGGGTGGGCGAGGTGCCGATGAAGGTATGGATGCGCGGTTGACGGGCGGGACGCACCGCCTCCCAGCAGCGGTCGATATCCTTGGTGCTGGCCCGTGCCAGGCCGCAGATCACCGCATTCAGCCCCATCCCGGCAATCGCGTTGACCGCCTCGAAATCGCCGACCGAGGCAATCGGGAACCCGGCCTCGATGATATCGACCCCCATCTCGTCGAGCAGCCCGGCAATCTCGAGCTTTTCGTCATGGGTCATGGTGGCACCGGGCGACTGTTCGCCGTCGCGCAGCGTGGTATCGAAAATCAGGACGCGGGTTTGCGTTGCTTTGTCGGTCATTTGGATCTCACTTGTGTTGCTTGGGCTTCATCCTGTGGGCGCGCGTCACCTCCGAGCGGTCGCACCCAAGGGCACGCTCAGAGGCAGCTAAGGAGAAGCGCCGCACGGGAGTGCGTGGGGCCTGCGGCCCGAATGGTGTGGAGGTTGGCTTCCCGTGTCATGGGCCGGACTATACGGCGCGGCGCGCGAAAGAAAAGCGCAAAATATGCGGGCTGGCGCCGCCCCACGGTCGGGATTGCCTGCGGCGCGGATATTTGCGCAAAGGTGAATGGGGTGCTGCGGGCGGTTGACGCGCGGGTTGCGCTTCGCTAGCTGGCAGGCTTTCACAGCCAAGGGGTCGGATCATGGCGCGCAAACGCAAGGGCAGGGCGGTGTCGGGCTGGCTGGTGGTGGACAAGCCCGCAGGCCTGACCTCGAGCGCGGTGGTCAACAAGGTGAAATGGGCGTTTGATGCCGCCAAGGCCGGGCACGCGGGCACCCTTGATCCGGCGGCAACCGGGGTGCTGGCGGTGGCTTTGGGCGAGGCCACCAAGACCGTGCCCTATGTCACCGACGCGCTGAAATGCTACCGCTTTGTGGTGCGCTTTGGGGCTGCCACCACCACCGACGACGCCGAGGGCGAAGTGATCGCGACATCAGGCCTGCGCCCGACCGAGGCGCAGATCGAAGCGGCGCTGGCCGCATTCCGGGGCGACATCGTGCAGGTGCCGCCGCAGTATTCGGCGGTCAAGGTTGCGGGCGAGCGGGCTTACGCCCTGGCACGCGAGGGCGAGGTGCTCGATCTTGCCGCCCGCCCGCTGTGGGTGGAAAGTCTTGATCTGATCGCGCGGCCCGACCCCGATCACCTTGAGCTCGAGATGGTCTGCGGCAAAGGCGGTTACGTGCGCGCCATCGCGCGCGATCTGGGCGCGGCGCTGGGCTGCCTTGGCCATGTCGCCGCGCTGCGCCGGACCTGGGCAGGACCGTTCGATGCTGAACAGGGCATCACCCTGGCGCAGATTGAAGCGCTGGCCCGGACCGAGGCGCTGGACGCCTGGCTGCTGCCGCTGGAAACGGGTCTCGCCGATCTGCCCGAACTGCCTGCCACCGCCGAGGGCGCGGCCCGGCTTCGGCTGGGCAACCCCGGCATGGTGATCAGCGCCGATGTCGAATACGGCGACGAGGCCTGGGCCAGCTATCACGGCCATGCCGTGGCCGTGGGCATCTACAAGGCGGGCGAGTTGCACCCGAGCCGGGTGTTCAATACCTGACCCCCGGCCGAGGTTTCTTCTTTGCCTGAAACTCCGGGGGTCCGGGGGCAGAGCCCCCGGCGTCAGTCCTCGAACATATCGCTTTGGCCGCCGCGCAGCGGGTCGGGCAACCGCGGGGCTTCGAGCCCAAGATGCCGCCACGCCTTGGCCGCCAGCAGCCGCCCGCGCGGGGTGCGCTGGATCAGGCCCTGCTGCAACAGATAGGGCTCGATCACCTCTTCGATTGCGTCGCGGCTTTCCGACAGCGCCGCCGCGATGGTTTCCACCCCGACCGGCCCGCCGCCGTAGTTTTCAGCCAGCAGCGCCAGATAGCGCCGGTCGTTGCCATCGAGCCCCAGATGATCAACCCCCAGTCGCGTCAGCGCCCAATCGGCAATCGCTTGGGTCAGCCGCCCGTCGCCTTCGACCAGCACGAAATCGACCACCCGGCGCAACAGCCGCCCGGCGATGCGCGGGGTGCCACGGGCGCGGCGCGCAATCTCGCGGGTGCCGTCGGGGTCAGCCGGAATGGCCAGCAGGCGCGCGCCACGGGTCACGATCAGGTCAAGCTCGTCCTCGGTATAGAACTGCAACCGGGTCGGGATGCCGAAGCGGTCGCGCAGCGGCGTCGTCAGCAGGCCCAGCCGGGTGGTGGCCCCGACCAGGGTAAAGGGTTGCAGGTCAATCCGCACGGTGCGCGCCGCCGGGCCTTCGCCGATCACCAGATCGAGGGCGAAATCCTCGAGCGCCGGGTAAAGCACCTCTTCGACCACCGGCGACAGGCGGTGAATCTCGTCGATGAACAGCACATCGCGCGGCTCCAGATTGGTCAGAATCGCCGCCAGATCCCCCGCCCGCGCCAGCACCGGGCCTGAGGTCATGCGAAACCCCACCCCGAGCTCGCGTGCGATGATTTGCGCCAGCGTGGTCTTGCCCAGACCGGGGGGGCCGTGAAACAGGGTGTGGTCCATCGCCTCGCCGCGCATCTTCGCGCTGTCGATAAACACCCGCAGATTGGCCCGCGCCTCGGCCTGGCCCACGAATTCTTCCAGCGTCTGCGG
>Ga0210016_1000635_pt1 | contig 31314 bp, 16 predicted proteins | sample CryGeyCG2014_300_FD_185454 | JGI IMG/M metagenome (GOLD analysis project Ga0210016, IMG submission 185454) | Groundwater microbial communities from aquifer - Crystal Geyser CG02_land_8/20/14_3.00 (SPAdes) (version 2) | ecosystem: Environmental > Aquatic > Deep subsurface > Groundwater | place...
TAATACATTCTTTTCTATTTGCCTTATTCTTTCTCTGGTAAGCCCCAAAATCTTCCCAACCTCTTCAAGGGTATGAGGTTCCATACCATCCAGCCCAAATCTTAACTTTAGCGTCATTTTTTCCTTTTCTGGAAGCATATTAAGGATAACATCAATTTTTTCCTGAAGCATTCGTAGGAATGCAGTTTTTGCAGGGGAAAGGGTTTCTTTATCCTCAATTAAATCACCAAATTGACTTTCCCCATCAATGCCTACAGGTGAGTCAAGGGAAATAGGTTCTTGAGCAACATTGATTAACTCAATTACCTTTTGCACCGGCAGGTTCATCTTTTCTGCTATTTCTTTTAATTCCGGCTCTCTTCCTAATTGTTGAGAAAGCAACTGAATGGTTCGCATACATCGATTAATTATCTCTACCATATAGATTGGAACCCTGATAGTTCTTGACTGGTCAGAGATAGCTCTTAAGATAGATTGTTTTATCCACCAGATAGCATAGGTGTTGAACCGATAGCCCTCCATATAGTTATACCTGTCCACAGCCTTAACCAACCCCAGATTGCCTTCATTGATAATATCAAGCAGACTCATCACAGTGCCCTGTATATATCTTTTAGCAACTGTGACCACCAGCCGTAGGTTTGCCTCTATAAACCTTCTTTTTATATTTTCAATCTCTGCCTCAATCGTATCTACCTGATGAAACCTATCCTTAATCTCTTCTATGGAGAATTTTGCTAACGAGTGTGGAAGAGCATATTGTGTTTTTTCCTTTATTCCTGTATCTTGGTGCCTTTCTGTCTCCGTGCCTTGTTCCATCCATTTGCGAAACCTTTTTGCAGACATGCCAAGCTGTATCTCTATTTCCTTAAGTTTTATTCTTTTTTTTTCCATTTCCATGGCTAATTCTCTTTCTTCATCAGCATCTAAAAGAGAAATCTGGTTAATGTCCTTAAGATATGCTTTCATGGGTGAGTCAGATATATTATTTTTACCCTTTTTCTTTTTTTTAATCACAGGTTCTATCTCTTCTGGGAGTATCTCTTCATAATATTCCCCAAGATGCGAAAAGATGTCATCTAATTGTGTTGGATCAATACAATTATCATCAAGTATTTCATCAATATTATTATCTTGATAATTCTTCATCCTTCATCCCCTCTCGTAAAATGAAATCACAATATCCCCATATCTGCGTTGTTTTGTGTGAATTAATGGATCAGTCGCAGAAAGCCCTTCAGCCAGAGGCAATACCTCTTCCTTTTTATGGTGTTCTGCACCAACCAATCCGCCCGGAGAGATTAGATTGCTCTTAGCTATTGCCTCTATGGTTGACCAGACAAGTCCCTTTAAGAATGGTGGAGCTAAATAAATAATATCAAATCCTGTCATATTTTTATCTCTGGCCATTCTTTTATCCAGCATTTGGATTGCTTCAGAAACGGTTAATGTTATTATATCGGCATGTTCAAGAAATTTGACAATCATTAAATTTTCCTTAATAAGCCTTGCCTGTGCCACATTATTTTCAACAAAAATAACTCGTTTTGCCCCACGGCTTAAGGCTTCTATACCAATATTGCCTGTGCCAGAGTATAGATCCAGAATAACAGCATCCTTAACCCTATTAACCAACATATCAAATAAAGATGTTTTTACCCTGCTTAATGTTGGACGGGTAGACATGGTATCCAATGCCTTTATTTTTTTACCCTTAGCAATGCCGCCGCTGATTCTGATCATTGTATTACACCTCTTTTCTCTCTCTGCGTCCTCTGTGTCTCCGTGTGAGCCTCCTATCCCCCCCCCAGAATGTTAAAATTGCCTCTCTGATAATTTTAGCTGCAATAGCCGCTGTAATCTGCCCCGGGTCGTGAGATGGAAGAACCTCAACCATATCAAAACCAATAATATTTAATCCGCTTAAAGAATAAATAGCCTCAAATAATTCATGCGGAGAAACACCACAAGGCTCAGGAACACTTACCCCAGGTGCATAGGCTGGATCAAGAATATCAATGTCAATGGTTAGATAAATCGGTATTCCTTGCAGTTTTTTCAGAGTAACCTCATCAAGCCTTAATTGAGAAGAGAGATGGCACTGCTGCCTGCCAAGTTCAAACTCTTCCTTTTCCCCGGATCTTATCCCCAATTGATAAATCCTTTCCGGTCCAACTAGTTCCAAACAACGATGCATTACGCAGGCATGAGAGTATTTTTTACCCTCATATTCATTCCTCAGGTCTGCATGGGCATCCATCTGGATAATAACCAGTTCGGGATATTTTTCCTTTAATCCCTCAACAACACCCACTGTAACAGTATGCTCGCCGCCAATAACCACTACCTTTTTGTTGTTAATGGTTCCTACCTCTTCGGTAATAAGCCTCATGGATTCAATAATGTCCCGACCAAAGGTTACCCCTCCCAGATCACACAATTTCATTTCTTGTAAGCTACGATCCAATCTGGGGCTATAGCTTTCTAAGAGATGGGACATGTGTCTAATGTTCTGTGGACCATCAGCCAGACCTGTTCTTGGAACACTATATTCAAACGGTGCCCCAAGCAAGGCAACCGTAGCTTCGTCCAAATGTGCTTCAAAATCCAAAAATTTCTTAATATGCATAGCATACCTCCAAATCAGTTGACAGGGATCAGTTGACAATTAACAGGGACAGTAGCCAATATCTATTTTCCCCTGACAACTGATCCCTGCATTTTCAAACCGGGGCAGAAAATGAGAAAACGGGGAGAAAATGGGAAAATGGGGACAGCGCCCTATTTTCCCCCCATTTTCCCCACGACTTTTAATACAACAAAACAGCCGCTGCAATTACACTCCCTGTCTTTACCACTACATGTTGAGTACTCGTTACTTTAACATCATTCAGAACAATTCCTCTGGTAACAAATGCCTCTTCTACCATAGAGATAACCCGCTTGGAAGCTTCTTTTGCTGTACACTTTCCAGAATACTCCATAATAACCCCATAATGATCGGGTTTGTGAAAACCAGCAGCCACTGCGGCAGCAATCATCTCCCCGGGCACATCACTGGTAATAGTGGCATAAGCCATTGGGGTCAAAGAGCCGCCAGGGATATTGGGTAATTCTATAAGCTCAATACCCGGCGGCACAATGCTTGACACCTTAATCAGATTGATATTGCCTATGCCCGCAGCAAGCAAGGCATGGTCAAAGGCATTCAGCTTGGTTAAACCCTCTGCCCCTCCAGAAGTCATCGCCATCTTTGTTGGTATGGGAATCATTTCGTAACACCTCCAATTTTAATTTATGAAAATCAATGAATAACTGTAACTACTCAGGTAAAGTAATTCACCACGGAGAACACATAAGTTGATAGGTTGATAGGTTAAAGGAACACAGATTATAAACCTATAAACTCATCAACCTATCAACCTATCCCTTTCCAACCCATCAACTATTCAACTTATCAACTTTTTGTGTCTTCGTGCCTTTGTGGTGAGTAGTTACGAATAACTTAACAAAAGGGTTTTGTCCCTTCTCTATCTTCTCTGTGCCTCTGTGCCACAATTACCCTGTCCCTTTATGCCTCTTCAAAGCAACGCTTACCACCCTTGAAACCCCTGCCTCTTCCATAGTAATTCCGTACAAGGTATTTGCTGATTCAATGGTTCTTGGATTATGGGTAATCAAGAAAAATTGAGATCGTTTGGAATTAGCAATCAGAAACTTGTTTAATCTTAAAACATTTGGCTCATCCAACGCTGCATCAACCTCATCTAAAATAGAAAAAGGGCTCGGCTTAAAGTCAAATATTGCAAACAACAGGCAGATAGCCGTAAGGGATCGTTCCCCTCCAGAAAGGAGGGCAACGCTGGACAACCTTTTCCCTGGTGGTTGGGCTACAACCTCAATCCCTATTTCATCAAGGCTGTCTCCGCTACCCCCTATTTGTCTTAATTCTCCATATCCACCCTCAAATAACTGGCTGAAGAGAGTGGAAAAATTTTTATTAATTGCCTTAAATGCCTCCTTAAACATGGCAGCAGTTGTCTCATCAATCTGCCCAATAAGACCGGTTAAGTCTTGTTTGGCTGTTTGCAAATCATTTTGTTGCTCTACAAGAAAGTCATGTCGTGTCTTCAATTCCTCATATTCCTCAGGTGCAGTCAGATTTACTGTGCCAAGTGACTCAAGAGTTGCCTTTCTACGGTTAATATTCTCCATTAACTTTCCTCTTGCTTCCTGTGATAGGGGCGTGGTATCTGGTTTAATCTGATCAGGTGATTGCTTGTATTCAGAAATAAGACGGGACATAACCCCATCCATTTGTAATTTAATCTCTTGTTTATTCAGGTCTATTTTGTGTGTCTTCTCCCTCAGTTGTTCTACGCAATCCCTTTTTTGTTTAATTGTTTGTTCCTTTTCTTTTATCGTTTGTTCTTTTATCCGGCATGATTCCTTTAATTCATTTAACTTGGCATGTCCTTCTTCCCTTTGAATTTTGAGTACAGAGAGTTTATTTTTATCTTCCTCAGTTTGAGCATCTTGTTTTCCCTCTTCTTTCAGTCGAATAGATTCAGCCTCAAGTTTGCGTATCTTCCCCTCTAATTCCTGAACAGATTCCTTAAGCCTTTTTATCTGTAGCTTTAATCCCGCCTCGGTTTGAGATTTTTGAGCAGAGGAAACCCTCAAATCTGTCACCTCCTTCTGAACAAGATCAAGGTGAAGATTCATCTGCCCGAGTTTTTGAGAAATTTCAGTCACATTCTCCCGCTGTTGTTTATCCTCTGTTGAAAGGGCTAACTCCTCTTCGTTTAAGATAAGGATATTTTGATTTATTTCATCCCTTTCCTCTTCCATGCCTGAAAGCTCAGACTCAAGACTTGAAAGCATTTTTATGATGGAAGACTCCTCCCTATCCATCTCCGAGGCTTGTTTTTTCAGGTTAGAAATAGCAATCTCTAAGGAATATATTTCAACATTAGCCTTATTTATCCAATTAGTTAAAGAGGAAAGTTTTTTCTCATCCTCTGCCTTAACCATCAGGAGATTATTCAATTCCAAAGCCAGTTCCTGAGTTTTTTCCTCAAGCCGTATAATCTCACCCTTCCGTCCAATAATCTCAACTCCCTTATGTCTGGGACTCCCACCCCTGATCATAGCCGGTGTAACAAGTTGCCCATCAAGGGTTACAACCGACGATATACCCTCATGCCCTTTGATTATTCCTATCGCAGTGGGAAGGGTATCCACAAGAAGGGTATTTCCTATTAAATAATCAATGATCCCTTGATATTGGGTATCAACCGTAATCATATCTGCCAGCCACCCAATTGCCCCATCGGAAAAATGGGAAAAATGGGAATGGGAAAAATGGGGACAGCGCCCTATTTTTTCTTCTAAAAATAGGGCGCTGTCCCCATTTTTCCCATTCCCATTTTTCCCATTTTTCCCCCTGATGTGCTGAGACAGCAGGAGATTAACCCGTTCTGCTTTTTTAGACAAGAGGTAAGATACAACAGTTTCAGCATCAGCACAGCCCTCAACGACTACTGCTTGAAGGAATTCCCCAAGGCAAACCTCAACCGCTTTTTCATAGCCCTCTGGAATATTAAGTATGCCTGAGATAAGACCATGAACGCCCTTTAGTTTTGCCGTACAAACAGCCTTGACACCATCGGAGTATCCTTCAAATGATTCCTGAAGTTTTTTCAAGACTTGAATTCTGCCTGAGAAGGTATTCTGCTCCTTGTTTATCCTTGTTACCCCGGAAACTACTTCATTTAGCCTTTGAGTTGCCCCGGTCTTTTCCCTTTGCTTTTCCTCAAACTCCTGCTTTAGTGCTAAAACCCCTGTCTCCTTCTGTGCCATCTCCTCATTTCTTGTCTGTCTTAATTGGGACATTTCATTTTTTTTAATACTGTGCCTTTCTATATCTATCCCAATCCTTTCCTGACGGGCACCAAGGCTTTTATGTTCCACCCTTAAGCTGGTAATTTGATTTCGAATATGTGATAAATTATTTAATTTTTCAATAATTTCTGTTTTCAGGTGTTCAAGATGCTTTGTCGTCTTGTCGCGTTCTGAGCGATGGAGTTGATAAATATTCTCCTTTTCAATTAATTGCGCCCGTATCTCTTTTAATTCATATCCTACGGTATCCCTTTTGGATTCTTCAAGTATGGTTTCATCATGCAGCTGATGTTTTTTTTCTTGATTCTCTTTTGTTTGACGAGAAATATTCTCTAACTGCGAAGATATAAAGCCCTTCTTTTCCTGACGGCGAAACTGCTGGCTTGTTATTTCCTTGATCTGTAGCTCTAATTGATGAAGATCACCCTCAAGGCTAAGGAATTGTTGTTGAGCTCTCTTTAGTCCTTCCTTTTCAACATCTATTTCCTTTTCACTGTCAATTAATCCTGTGCGAGAAGACTCCATTTCGCTAACAAGGTGATCATACTCGTCAACACAAGTTTCATGAGCATTCATCATGGCAAAAAATTCAGCTATCAGAAGGGTAATCTCCTCGGATTCTATCTGTTTTTTTAGCTGTAGATAACGAGTAGCTTTGTTTGCCTGTCTTTTTAATGATTCTACCTGCTTGCCAATCTCATGAAGCAAGTCAGAAATTCGCACCATATTCTGTTCTGTATTCTCAAGTTTCCCTATTGCCTCATGTTTTCGTACCTTATACTTGCTGATACCCGCAGCCTCTTCAAACAACAACCTTCTGGTTGCAGGCTTACTGCTAAGGATAAAGTCAACCTTATTTTGCTCCATTAAAGAGTATGATTGTTTTCCAATACCTGTATCAAGAAACAACTCAACAATATCTTTGAGACGACAAGCCGTTTTATTGATATAATATTCACACTCACCTGAACGAAAGAGCCTTCGAGTAATGGTTATCTCTGCGAAATCTAATGGAAGCAGTCGGCTGCTATTATCAAATGTAACAGTTACCTCAGCCATTCCAAGGGACTTTCTGTGTTCTGAGCCATTAAAAATAACATCAGTCATGGAATTACACCTGAATACAGATGGGGATTGTTCACCAAGAACCCATTTCAATGCATCAGAAATATTACTCTTCCCACATCCATTTGGCCCAACAATGGCTGCAATACCCTTCTGAAACTCAAACTCTATCTTTTCTGCAAAGGACTTAAATCCAAGAATTGTTATTTTTTTAAGAAACATAAATACAACCTGCTTCCTTGTTACACATTCCTACCTAACATTTGTATATCATATCATATAATCATTGTTCTGTCAAACAGTTTTTGGTCACTCTCAGCAATTCTCATTATGGCAGAAATTGTGTAAAAAAGGAGAAAGGGAGAAGGTGATTAATTAGCCGTAACTACTAATTCACCACGGAGAACACATAAGTTGATAGGTTGATAGGTTGATGAGTTTATAGGTTAAAGGAACACAGATTCATACGCAGAAAGGGAAGAAATAAAGGGAAAACAAAAACCCCCCAATCTTCTTGTCGAAGGTTGGGGTTTTTTGTTTTTAAGGAAATACGAGAGATTGAATATTAAGGGTCTATCACAAAATAACTGTATTTGGTTGCCGCTTTATCTCGTCCAGCGTAGCCAGAGATCCTTGCGGCATAGCTTACTATGTCTTAAGTCGCGCGCCTTACTGGACGAGCGAATTAACAGACTCGATGTGACACATTTATTTTATGACAGACACTAAGTAGCATGAATTTCAAAAAAGTGCTAAAAAAGTACTTGACATTTCATTTTTATTGTGTTATACCTATAAAAATCGTAACACAAAGGAGGTTTTTGAGATGAAGGGAATGATGTTTTTTGGTTTGGTTATGGGATTTGTAGGGTCTGCCTTTGCAAACGGCACACCAACCATTACAGTCTATGGTGAAGAGCTCGAAGAGATTGTGGTTACAGCAACAAAGGGAGAGAAGAAGATTGAGGATGTGCCGGTGAGTGCTTCGGTGGTTACAAGTAATGAAATGGAAAAGAGAAAGGTTACATTCGTGGATGAAGCCCTTAAGTACGAGGCTGGGGCATGCCAGAAGCGAACAAAATTCGCTGATACAATGAGTAGGGTTACACTTCGTGGGTTTTCTGGCGGTCAAAGAACACTGGTACTCCTTGATGGACAACCATTGACAGACCCATATAATGGTGGTACATATTTGTGTAACTTAGGAATTGGAAATATCCAAAGGATAGAGGTAGTCAAGGGTCCATTTTCGAGCCTTTACGGCGGAGAGGCAATGGGTGGTGTGATAAATATTATCACTAAAACACCTGAAAAAGAGGGTTTTGAGGTTAAAAGCTCGGTCTCTTCGTTCAAGACCTATCACCATATCCTAAACTATGGGAATAAGATGGGCAGGCTATCATTTTCCCTCAACCTTGAAAAGATAACAAGCGAAGGTGCTCGGACAGGTTTGGTAACTAAATCTGTTAGCCCAGGCACGGCTACAACTAAGGTTTCTGGCTGGGAAAAAACACAAACCAATACAGGTAAATCTACTTACTTAATTGGAGACAAGGGTAAGAATTATTGGGACCAGACGCACACTGGCTGCAAATTTACCTATTGTATAAACCCTAACTCTGAATTTTCGTTATCTTATACCGGCAGCAAACGGGAATATGGCTATTCTGACCCACAAAGTAATCTTGTAGATTCAAACGGAAAACCTATTGATAGTGGCAAGGTGGAATTATCAGGCCAAGGGACAATGAGCATTACCCCAAAGAATTTCTTAAACAGCTGGGAAGGGAGTGAACCTGACATTTGGGGTCTTGGATTTAAGACCTTGATTGGAGAAGTAGCCTTAAAAGGAAAATTAAACCTTAACATCCGAAATAGTTTCTATGTTTCCCCGGAGACAGGGGCTACCTATCATGGGGGCCAAGGTAAATTAACAAAGACCATTGGCAGTACCGGTTATGCTGAACTTCAAGGTGATATTCCCATAAAAGATACCCTGATGAGTATTGGCTTAAACTATCGGCAAGATAAAGTTGAGGCTACAGATTCTAAGGTTAAAAACTGGAAGAATAAATCATCAGGAACAGAAACAACTTATAGAATAGAGGGTAACGGCGAGCTGATGGCTTTTTATATCCAAAGTGAGGTAGAACCAATTAAAAACCTAATACTATTCCCAGGTTTCCGATATGATACCTGGAGAAAATACGATGCATCAATGTCCGATAAAGGAACAACCACAAAATATCAAGAGCAGAAGAATTCTGAGATTTCCCCTAAGCTCGGGCTGCTCTATAAAGCAGGCAAAGAATATGGGATATACAGAATAGATAGCCTCCGTGCCTCCTGGGGCAAGGCATTCAGGCCACCAACAACCTATGAATTATATCGTACCTGGGTCTCATCATCCGGCTCATCCGGCAAAACTTATGCAGGTAATCCTGAGCTTAAGCCCGAAACAACTCAAAGTTGGGAGGTAGGTCTTGACCAGCATGTTGGTAAAATGGCACTTTCTGCTACCTATTTTGCCAGCAAGATAGATGACCTTATTTACTCTAAGTGGCTTACCCCTACTTATTCTATCAAGGAAAATGCCGGAGAGGGCAAAATCTCAGGGTTTGAAATTTCGGGCAAGCTCAAGATTACCGCAGAACTCGATGCCTTTGCCAATTGTACCATGCAGAATACAGAGATTACCTCAAATCCTGCTGACCCTAAAACTTGCGGGAAGCATTTTGAGTATGTGCCAAGAAAAATCTATAACCTTGGCCTATCTTTCCATAAAAATACATTAGATGCATCCTGTATCTGGCACTATACAGATAAGACATATGCTACTTCTGATAACATTGATATTGTTTCAGGGGTTTCTGGTGCGTATGATGCGGTAAATACTGTGGACTTAAAGATGGGGTATAATCTTAAGGAGACCATGAGGTTATCCTTGGCAGTAGATAATCTCTTTGACAAGGAATACTACCAGTATTACAAATCACCTGGCCGGACAGTTACCGTAGAGGCAAGGTATAAATACTAAGAAAAGGGAGTAGGGAGTAGGGAACAGAGGATAGGGTATCCTCACTGCTGACCCTAACAAAGAAAGATGATTAAGACAAAAGAGCTAACCAAACATTTTGGACAGATAAAGGCAGTGGATACCCTTAATTTGCACATCAAGCAAGGTGAGATATTTGGGTTGCTTGGGCCAAATGGGGCTGGCAAGACAACTACAGTGCGAATGCTCAATACCTTGACTCTACCCACCTCTGGCATGGCAGAGATTAATGGATTGGATGTGGTCAGAGAAGCAAATAAGGTTAAGCAGATAATCGGTGTCTGCCCGCAGGAGCTAAATCTTGACCGGGAACTTACTGCCTGTGAAAACCTTCGGATCCATGGGCTACTCTACCGGATGCAGGCAATAGAGGAGAGAATTACTGAATTGCTTGAGTGGTGCGGTCTATCCAGCAGAGCACATAACCTGCTGAATACATTCTCTGGCGGTATGCAGAGGAGATTACTTGTAACCCGTTCTATTATGCATCGGCCAAAGGTGCTGTTCTTAGATGAGCCTACGGTTGGGCTTGACCCGCAGGTCAGGCGGCAGATATGGAACCTCATCCGCGACCTCAAGCGGCAGGGGGTAACAATCTTACTTACCACCCACTATATTGAAGAGGCTGAGCTACTTTGTCAGCGGGTAGGAATACTTTCGTATGGTAAACTGATTGCCCTGGGCACACCTGAGGAACTCAAGTCTAAGGTAGGGCATTTTGTAGTCGAATCCATTGATGATGGAGTGACTAATTATAGATTGTTTGACAGCCGGGAAGAGGCTTACAAATTTGCTGAAGAAAGGACGGATGATGTGCTTATCCGAGAGTCGAATTTGGAGGATGTGTTCATTAAACTTACTGGTGAGAGGATTGAGAAATGAATTTTTACCCTATATTTTTACGAGAAATGCTCATCTTTAAGGGGCGGCTGTTGCGTGTCGGCTACCTCTTCTCAAACATGATAACACCTTTGTTGTACTTAATTACCTTTGGCCTGGGGCTTGGCCGGGGAATTAGTATTGAAGGAATATCCTATCTTATGTTTGTTGTGCCGGGTATCTGTGCCATGAGTTCCATGACCAATTCTTATACCTGGATTGCTACCTCTATTTCAGTGGGTAGGCTGCATTTCAAAACCTTTGATGAGTATCAGGTAAGTCCGGTAAGCGCAACAGACATAATGCTTGGTGAGGTTTTATCCGGAGTAGTTCGCGGGCTTTTTGCTTCAAGTTTAATCCTAATAGCTGGGGCTATCTTTGGGGTAGGATTTCCCCAAAGCCCTATCTTTTTGCTAATCTTAGTGCTGAATTGTTTGATTTTCGCCTGCTTTGGTGTTATCTCCGGGTTCTGGGCAAAATCGCATGAAGACACATCTACCTTCTCTAACTTCTTTATTATGCCTATGGCCTTTTTCTGCGGGACATTCTTCCCAATAGATAAATTGCCGGAATTCATCAAGGGTTTTCTCTATTTTCTGCCGCTAACCCATGCCAGTAACGCATTAAGGGCAAGCTTCTTAGGGCAGGAAGTCAATCTTATCTCTGTCGGTATCATGTTTGCCATTTTTGCAGTTTGTTTCTACTGGGGGGTAGTAACTATCAGGAGGTCGAATAGATGAAGTTAGGTGTCAGGTGTCAGGTATCAGGTATCAGGAGGGTTTTGGTCTGTGGACTATTGACTATGGTCTATGGACTTTTTCTTATCGGCTATGCCAATGGGACAGTTACTACTAAAGGGAAAATCACAGGCTATGATGATTTTGGCAGAAAGATAGTCCTGGCTAAGGCACCTGAGCGGATTGTTCTTACCAGCGGTACTCACATAGACGCTATATTTGAGTTGGGGGCAGGGAATAAAGTTGTTGGGATACCTAATTCTGTTATCCGTTCATCACAACCACCATTTAAAAGCTCATATCCTGAAACTGTCCGCAGGTATCCATCTTTGCTTAAAAAACCTACTGTTGGAGACTTCGGCAATCCCAACATCGAAAAGATTATATCCCTCAACCCTGACCTCATTATCATTTATGATTCCGCGGATAGTCAGGGGAAGTACTCTGAAGTATTTGAAAAAAGGGGATTGCCTTACGCAGCCTTTTGTACAGCGGAAAGTGTGGATTTTGGTCTTAAGCAGATAAAACGGTTGGGGATATTGCTGGGCAAAAAGAAGGAGGCAGAAAAGTTGGTCAATAGACTAAAGCTGGAAATTGATAAGATGGCTGTCCAAATTAGTTCAAAGGCAAAGAACCGTCCATTGGTCTACTACTGGTGGTATGGTTCAGGAAATGGCACCTATGGCAAGCGAGCAGTTCTTAACGAACTTATTAATGTGGCTGGTGGAATTAATTTAGCCGGTGAATTTGACAAACAATGGTTTGAGATTTCACCTGAATATGTAATCAGCAGGAATCCAGATGTGATTATAATCTCTTACTATCAGGAAGACCAAAGGGAGGAAAGTGTAAAGGAGATTAAAACCCGACCAGGATTTAGTCAAGTTAAGGCTGTAAAGAATAACCAGATATACACAATAAATGGTAGTTCTTTACATTCACCCTTGCTGTTTCCAGAGGCACTACGGAATTTAGCGGAGTTCATCCATCCGGAGGTATTTAGACACGGAGGCACAGAGAATGAAAAATAGACAAAAAAGAGAGGCTATTGTTCTGGGTGTCTTGCTTGCCGGGTTGATTACAGCCTGCCTGATAGCAATTATGATTGGCCCTGTTTTTATCCACCCGCTTCTGGTAATCAAGATATGGACTCATAACCTTTTGGCCGGCTTGATTCAGCCTGAGTGGAGTAGTATTCAGGAGACGATAGTTGTAGATATTCGCACACCACGGGTTATTCTCTCTATGCTGGTAGGTATGGGTCTGGCCATAGCCGGGGCAGGTATGCAAGGATTGTTTCGTAATCCTATGGCCGAACCTTATATCTTGGGTATGTCTTCTGGGGCGGCTGTTGGTGCGGCGTTGGCGATAGTGTTGGGTATAGGTAAGATATTTGGTGGATTTTCAATTCCTGCTATGGCTTTTATTGGGGCTACGGTAACTATATTTGTAGTTTATAATATTGCCCGAACTGAGGGGAAAGTTCCCACAGAAACCCTGCTTTTATCTGGTATTGCGGTGGGATTTTTCTTGCATGCAATAGTCTCGTTTCTGAAGATTATTGCCTCTCACGAGGCATTACGAAATGTAGTTTTATGGCTGATGGGCTCTTTTGCTATGGCTACATGGGCTGATGTCAAGATGGTTATTTTGCCCATACTTTTGGGAATCGGGGTGCTTTATTTCCTGTCCCGGGAACTGAATGTCCTTCAGTTTGGAGAAGAGACGGCTCTGCATCTGGGCATAGAGGTGGAGACGGTAAAGAGAATTCTGCTGGTTGCCTCTGCCCTGGTGACGGCTGTAGTAGTATCGGTAAGCGGGATAATAGGCTTTGTGGGACTGATTATTCCGCATGTAGTCAGGCTTATCATTGGTCCCAATCATCATATCCTGCTACCCGCCTCGGCGCTATGCGGGGGAATATTCCTCGTCTTATGTGATACCTTAGCCCGAACAGTTGCTCAGCCTTCAGAGATACCCGTTGGTATTATTACCGCGGCAATAGGTGCACCATACTTTATTTATCTGTTGAGGCGAAGAAAGAAGGCGATTAGTTGGTGGTAGGAAATTTTCACCACAGAGGCACGGAGGCACAGAGAATTAATTTCATTGCAAATTGCAAATTTAGCATTTAGCATTCCAAATTAAAAATGGATACTTTTGCAATGATAAATTAAATTTGAGTTTTCTTCGTCTCTCTGTGTCTCCGTGGTGAGTTGTCTCAAGGAGAACTATTATGCTCAAAGCACAAAATATATCCGCTTCATATCGTGAAACCCGGGTGCTTGATGGGATTAGATTTCAAGTTACCGAAGGCGAATTTCTGGGTATCATTGGTCCCAATGGGGCAGGCAAAACTACCTTGTTGAAGATAATGACAGGGGTAAAGTCTCCACTGGCTGGAGAGGTTATGCTGGATGGAAAAAATCTGGGCAGCCTCTGCCGAAAAGAGATAGCCCGAATAATGGCTGTTGTTCCCCAAAGCTCGTTTATTCCACCACTATTTACAGTAGAGGATGTGGTTTTAATGGGTAGATACCCTCATCAGAAGAACCGTTTTGTAACTACAGAAGAAGATATAAGGGTAGTGGAGGAATCGATGAGAAAGACCAATACCTTAGATTTTCGCCAGAGGTCGGTAAATGAACTAAGCGGTGGAGAAAGACAGGAGGTAATTATTGCCAGGGCTCTGGCCCAGGAGCCAAAAATGCTTATGCTGGACGAACCAACTGCCAGCTTAGATATAAAGCATCAGATGAGGATATTAGGTTTAGTCAGGAGTCTGATCAAAGAAGAAGGAATTACAGCCGTTATGGTCATTCACGACCTTAATTTGGCTGCCAGATTCTGCGATAGACTTGTCCTGTTGCATAATCGGAATATTTACGCAGAGGGGAAGCCTGAAGATGTACTTACCCCGCAGAATCTTAAAGTAGCCTATGAGGTAGAAGTGGAGATTGGCTACAAGCCTTCAATAGGTTCCCTGCAGGTAGTGGTAATTAACTGAAGTTTCGGTAATTTTACCTCACAAAAGATACAAAGCCTCAAAGGTTCATTTTTTATTCTTTATGTTCTTGGTGGCTTTGTGTGAAAATATATTTAGCTTTCTAAAAATCACGAAAATCCAGATTAATGGAGGTGTTAAATAATGCGAATAGTATCAATTATGTGGCAAAGTTATCTTAACATGCTTGTTCGCGCAAGCAGGAATGTAGGAGACCTTGTGGAGCTTAAGGCTTATTCCTCAAAAAGGTTAGAGGAAGAGCCGGAGAGGCTTGAATCAGTCCTTGAGGAAGCAGCCAGGGCTGACATCATCCTTCTGTATCGCTCGACCGAAGGATTTTGGGAGACGGTTGAAGGAAGGTTGCGGGAGTTGGGCAAGAAAGTCCCTATTGTCTGCCTCGGGCACGACCCTTCCTACTGGATGCTCTCAACCGTTAAGCCGGAGATAGTAGCTAAAGCCTATTCCTACCTCGTTATCAACGGTGAGGAAAACTTTACCAATATGCTGCGATATATCGTCCGTGAGGTGGCCGGGCTTGATGTGAAGGTAGAAGAGCCAAAGCCGGTTCCATGGGAAGGGCTGTATCATCCGGATGCGCCAAAGATATTTAGCAATGTTGAGGAGTATTTGGAGTGGTATAATCTTGAGGTATCAGGTGTTTTTAATCCAAAATTCGAAATTCGAAATTCGAAATTCGAAATTCCAATGGTTGGTATTCTCTTCTCCCGCCACTACTGGGTTAATGATAATCTGGAGGTAGAAGATGCCCTGATTCGTGAGTTAGAGGCATTGGGTTTGGGTGTCATCTCGGCATTTTCTTATTCAGTCAAGGATGAGGAGCGAGGGTGTAAAGGAAGTGGTGAGGTGGTCTGTGAGTATTTCCTCAACGACGATAAAACCCCCAGAATTGATGCCTTTATCAAGCTCCAAAACTTCTTCCTGAGCAATACTACCGGGAAAGATTTCGATAACAAAGAGGTGGCCTCTGGTGGTGTCCAGATACTAAAGAGACTTAATGTGCCGGTCTTCTCACCGGTGACATCTTACTATAGAACTATTGAGGAATGGAAGAATGACAAGGAGGGACTGGGGTCTGGTATTGGCTGGTCAATTGCTATGCCGGAATTTGAAGGGGTGATTGAGCCTTTCATCATTGGTGGGGCAAGCAATGTAGAAGGCGATTTGCAGCGTCGAATGCCGATTGAAGAGCGATGCCGTAAGGTTGCCCGAAGGATTGCCAATTGGATAAAGCTTCGACAAAAGCCAGTCGCCGAGCGTAAGGTGGGCTTTATCCTGCACAACAATCCCTGTGCCTCAGTGGAGGCCACAGTAGGAGGTGGCGCCCATCTGGATACCATTGAGAGTGTATCACGGATAATGCACAGGATGAAAGAGACCGGCTATAATGTTGACCCGCCGGCTGATGGTAAGGAGATGATTGAAACAATTATGTCCCGCAAGGCCATCAGCGAGTTTCGCTGGACAACCACCGATGAGATAGTCAAGAAAGGCGGTGTACTCAAACAAGTAACCAAAGAAGAATATTCAGAGTGGTTTGATACCCTTTCGCCTGCGGTCAAGGAACGGATGAATAATGCCTGGGGCAAGCCTCCGGGAGAAGAGCTTAATGGTGTGCCGGCGGCTATGGTCTATGACGGCAAGATATTAGTAACCGGTGTTCAGTATGGGAATGCGGTTGTCTGTGTTCAGCCAAAGCGGGGTTGTGCCGGGGCAAGATGTGATGGACAGGTATGCAAGATATTGCATGACCCTGACATCCCACCACCTCATCAATATATGGCTACATACCGCTATTTGGAACGAGATTTTCCTGTTGATGTCCTTGTACATGTCGGCACACACGGCAACCTGGAATTCTTGCCCGGTAAAGGTACTGCCTTGTCTGGTGATTGCTATCCGGATATTGCTATTGGCGATATCCCGCACCTTTACATCTACAATGCAGACAACCCGGCAGAGGGCACTATTGCCAAGCGTCGCAGTTATGCCACCCTGATTGACCATATGCAAACAGTAATGACTCAGGGCGGGCTTTATGAAGAGCTTGAGGAATTGGGGCGGTTCCTGGGTGAGTATGAGCAGTTGAAGGACTTAGACCCTGGACGGGCTCATGCACTCCAGCACTTGATTATGGAGGCAATCCGGAAGACCAATCTGGATAAAGAGATAAAGATTTGCCACAGAGGCACAGAGGACACAGAGAAGAGGATAAAGCTTTCGGACATTAGCGATGAGGAGGTTCATTCTCTCCCCTTTGATGAGATAGCCCATGGTGCTCACGGGGCATTGTCCAGAACACGAAATACCCAAATTCAGGATGGGATGCACATCTTTGGCCAGTTGCCAGAGGGAGAAAAGCGGGTGGATTTTATTAACTCCATCCTGTGTTACGATGCAGGTGAGGATGTTTCGCTGCGAAAGATAGTTGCGGCGATGATTGGCATGAATCTGGCTGATATGCTGGCAGACGGCGGCAAGGTTTGCCCCCATCATAAACAGAGCTACGGTGAGTTACTGGAAGAAGTGGGTGAACTAAGCAAGGGCTTTATCCGGTATTTCCTGACTGGTGATGGAATCCCGGTAGAGGAATTGGCCAGAGATATTGTCGGCGATAGGCTGAAGAATCCGGAATATGCCCACCATCTTGAGCAGGTCAAAGAAAGGCTCGCTGACCTGAACCGACGGATTGATGAGTCGCAGGAAATCCAGGCTTTGCTACACGGTTTTGACGGCGGATACATTCCCCCTGGTCCCTCGGGTTTGATTACCCGTGGTCGGGATGACATTTTACCTACAGGCAGAAACTTCTACTCCCTTGACCCACACCGAATTCCTACAAAGGCAGCTTGGAGGGTAGGGCAAAAATTGGCTGAGGCCGTGATTGAAAAGCATAAGCAGGAAGAGGGCAAGATGCCTGAGAATGTAGCTATCTACTGGCAATGCACGGATATTATGTGGGCTGATGGAGAGGGTATGGCACAGATATTTTATTTGCTGGGAGTTAAACCTGTCTGGCAGCCAAATGGTCGGGTAAAAGGGTTTGAGGTCATCCCATTGGCGGAATTAGGCCGGCCCAGGATTGATGTTACCATTCGTGTTTCCGGCATAACCCGGGACAACTTCCCTAACTGTATAGAACTTGTTGATGAAACCATTCAGGCTGTAGTCTCCCTGCCAGAGCCGATTGAGATGAACTTCGTCCGTAAGCATTCATTGGCTCAAATAGCAGAGGCAGGAGAGAGCGAAGAGAATAAAGGTGCATGGCGAAATGCCACTCTGCGTGTATTTGCCTCAAAACCCGGCACCTATCAGGCAGGAACACAATTGGCTGTCTATGCCTCTGCGTGGAAAGATGAGGCTGACCTTTCGGATGTCTTTGTTTTTTGGAACGGCTATGCCTATGGCAAGGGGATATTTGGTGAGGAGAAACACAAGCAGTTGACTGAAAATCTAAAGACAGTGGATATAACCTACAACAAGGTAGTTAGTGATGAATATGACCTGTTTGGCTGTTGCTGCTACTTTGGCACCCACGGCGGGATGACTGCGGCTGCGAGGCATATCTCCGGCAAGCCTGTCAAGACCTACTACGGTGATACCCGTGAGCCAGAGCATGTTGAGGTCAGGGACATGGCTGATGAAGTGCGTCGAGTAGTGCGGACAAAGCTGCTTAACCCCAAATGGATTGAGGGCATGAAAAGACACGGCTATAAGGGTGCCGGTGACATCTCCAAGCGTATCGGTCGGGTCTATGGGTGGGAGGCTACTACGCAGGAGGTAGATGACTGGATATTCGATGATATTACCTCTACATTTATTCTGGATGAAGAGAACAGAAAATTCTTTGAGAAGAATAACCCCTGGGCATTGGAAGAGATTGGCAGACGGCTACTTGAGGCACATCAGCGTGGCTTATGGAACGCTGACCCTGAAATACTGGAAGGGCTGAAGAATGCCTATCTTGAATGTGAGGGCTGGATTGAAGAGAAGATGGGTGATGTAACTGGTGACTTCCAGGGCGGTTCAATAGATATTCTAACGGCTGATGATGTGGCTGACTGGGGGGCCAAGATGCAGGAGATCAAAGAGAAATTAGGAGGATAAGGAATGAGTTGTCAAAGTATAATATTTCCATTTACCGCTATTGTGGGTCAGGAGCGGATGAAGAAAGGGCTGGTGTTGAATGCCATCAATCCCGGGCTTGGTGGTGTGCTTATTCGGGGAGAAAAAGGGACAGCTAAATCAACCGCGGCCAGGGCACTGGCAAGTCTTTTGCCGGAGATTGAGGTAGTCGCTAACTGCCCTTTTAGCTGTCATCCTGAGCGTGAGGAGTTGATGTGCGAGGAGTGCCGCCATCGAAAGGCACAGGGTGAAATCCTGCCTGTAATCAGGAGGAAGATGCGGGTGGTCAATCTGCCGGTCGGAGCAACCGAGGATCGAGTGGTGGGGACACTCGACATCGAGCATGCCTTAAAAACCGGTCAGAAAAAATTTGAGCCAGGGGTTCTGGCCGATGCCCATCGGGCAATACTTTATGTAGATGAGGTGAACCTGCTGGATGACCACATCGTTGATGTTCTCCTTGACTCTGCGGCCATGGGTGTCAATACCATTGAGCGGGAGGGTATCTCCTTTTCTCATCCGGCACATTTTATCCTGATTGGCACAATGAATCCAGAGGAAGGTGAACTTCGGCCCCAATTACTCGATAGATTTGGTCTCTGTGTTAATATTGAGGGAATCGATGACCCTAAGGCTCGGGTGGAGGTTATTAAAAGGAGGCAGGGCTTTGAGGAGAATCAAGCCCAATTTGTGGCTAAGTGGAATGAGGAAGAGAAGGCTCTAATCGAGTTGATTATTAAGGCACAAGGGCTTCTTCAAGAGGTGGTATTGTCTGATGATATGTTGGAGCTGATTGCCAAGATAGCTATTGATATGCAGGTAGATGGACATCGGGCGGATATATTTATGATGAAGGCAGGACGGACAATTGCCGCCTATCACGAACGGAGGCAGGTGACAGAAGAGGATGTCCGGGAAGCCGCAGAAATGGTTTTGCCGCATCGGATGAGAAGAAAACCTTTTCAGGAACAAAAGATGGAGCAAAAACAGATTGAGCAGACTATTCAGAAGCACAAAAAGCAAAAAAGCCCGCCTCAACAATCTGAGTCCAATCAAAGTCCTCCACCACAGGGTGAAGGTAAAGAGCAGGACAGCAAGGAGGATGATTGACCACCAGGAGCAGCCGGATTCAAGCACTGAGACTCATTTTGGAAGCGGAGCGTCCTTTGAGGTAAAAGATTTTCGCCTGCCCAAAGAAAAGGAAATAAAGGACGGTGCAGGAAGAAGAAGTAAGACTGTTTCTACTGACAAGAGGGGCAGATATACCAAAAGTGCCTTGCCAAAGGAAAAACCCAATGATATAGCCTTTGATGCCACATTTCGGGCAGCAGCACCGTATCAGATAAGCAGGGGTCAGGGGTCAGGGGTCAGAAGTCAGAAAATACTTATTGAGCCACAGGATATTCGTCAAAAGGTAAGGGAGAAAAAGGTTGGCAATCTGGTGCTGTTTGTAGTTGATTCGTCAGGCTCTATGGGGGCAAATCAGCGGATGGCCGCCGCCAAAGGGGCAATTCTTTCCCTTCTTGTTGATTCTTATCAGAAGAGGGACAAAGTAGGGATGATTGCCTTCAAGGGAGACAGGGCAGAGGTTCTACTTTCGCCTACCAACAGCGTAGAATTAGCTTCCGCAAGACTTGAAGAGTTACCTACTGGAGGCAAGACACCACTTGCTTCGGGTCTGCAATTGGGGTTTGAAACCATTGAGCGAGAATTAAGAAAGGACGAACGGCTGGCTACACTCTTAGTGCTATTGACCGACGGCAAGGCAAATGTCAGCATGCAAAAGAATGGAAAACCCTTTGAAGAAGCAAAAGCCATTGCTCATCACATAAAAGAAATAGGTGCAAAAGCTATTATCATCGATACAGAGACAGGATTTGTTCGATTAGGAAGGTTACAAGAGCTTTCGGAAGCTATGGAAGGCAGATATTATACACTTGAGGATATAAAGGCTGAGACTACTATCTCTAATTTGGTGAAGGAAGTTATAGGGTAGATTTAGATGTATTTGCACAGTAGAACCACAGCAATTCTCATTATGGTAAAATGAATAAGGGGGAGATATGGAGATTAATCGGTAGGACAGGCATTCTTGCCTGTCATCTGCAACAGGACAGGCAGAAATGCCTGTCCTGCCGACAATTCTGTTGATAATCGGAAAACCGGGGGAAAACCGGGGGAAAACCGGGGACAGCGCCCGTTTTTCTTGACAAGAGAAGATTTATATGGTAATATTTATTTATTATGGCAAGAATGGCAAGAATTATCGTACCAAACATACCGCATCATCTTACTCAGAGAGGTAATTATAGGCAAATAGTATTTGATACCAACAATGATCGGGTACAATATTTGTCATGGATAAAGGAATACAGTGAAAGATATGGGCTTAAGGTATGGGCATATTGTTTAATGGACAACCATGTACATTTTATTGTTATGCCAAGTGATACAGATTCATTGGCGAAGACATTTAATCAAGCACATATGCGGTATTCTCAACCCAAGTTCATGAGTTCAAAAAATAAGTTTAACTGTATCAATTGGTTACAGATTGCAAAATTTCATTTTGGCACTACAAATTTGATCAGCAAATGCGTAACTATATATCATTCACTGGGTTGCTAAAATTATGCGATATTATAATCAGGAGTTTTGATCAAGCATACAAACCCAAGATGTAACACAAGTCGTATCAATAGGTTGCAAATTGTAAGAATTTCATTTTGGCACTACAATCATGAACTTGGGTTAATCAACTGCGGCAGTTCATTGAGTTTTGTTTTGCGTAAAAATCTTCCAAAAGGAAGGATCCTTGGATCATTTTCTACTGTCAGCAGTCCAGCACCAATATTCGGACTGTTCTTAACCATTGATGAAAACTTAATGATTCCAAAAAGTTTGCCTCCCTTACCTGCCCGTTGTTGAATATAAAAAATCTCTCCCTCATCAGAGAGTTTTAATATAAGCATAATGGGAATACTAATTGGTAAAAACACCAATAACCCGATTAATGACAATATAATATCTAATACCCTTTTCATTTTTTTACATCCTTTGGTCAAGAGACTTATGTTTTTCTTCATGCTTAAATTCAGGCAGCATATACCTGAAAAGGTTAACAATTTCTTGTTTGTCCCATTTCCCTTTTTTTTCATATTTACAATGGACTGCTCAAAATATTGAAGTTTTTCATCTTCAACCAACACTTCATTTTTGATAATCCCAATATCCTTGAAGACACTTGCCCCTTTTCACCATTCAAAACTCTGAATTACTTCTACCCCTTTCTCTTTTGCATATTCAACTACTGTCTCTCTTGCATAATGTGTAACCAAAAGAAGAAATCTTTTTCCTTCACCAAATTTCTTCAATTTCGCCACAAGATCCAGAAAATCATCTATATCATCTTTTCCCAGCTGAGACTTTGCCTCACCAATAATTACTACCTCTGTTCCTTTATCCTCATACACACCATGACTAAAGATATTGATCTCACCTTCAGCCTTTATGCCAAGACTTCTTATGCTTCTACGCAAGAATTTTTCCTTTACCTCTATCCCATATTTACTTTTAAGCATATTGGGTAATACCCTGTAGGCTTCATTCTCTAACATATAACCTAATGTTGAGGTAATACCACCCAGATCCCTTCGGGTATAATTCATGGCCTGTGCCAGTATTTTAATCTCTTTCTGAGTCTCTTTCATCTCTTTCTGAGTCCCCTTCTGTGCCTCAGCCAACTCTTTAATCTCACTTGAGATCTCTTTAACCTCAATAGCCAACTCTTTAACAATATCTTTAAGTTCGGTAAAATCTTCTCTGGTTACATGCTTTTCTCGGATACGCTCATCTATCAAATCTCGAATCTCATATCTAAGCATAGGGGTTAAAACTGCCTGCATAATTTCCTCCTTATTTCTATTCCAATAATTTTCCACCGTGTGCAATCAGCAATTCTCATTATGGATTTTCAGATTCACCACAGAGACACGGAGGCACGGAGAATAACTTAAAAAAACAAGCTGACGGAATGCAAATTTTTATAAATTCACAGAATAATGCTTCAAATTTCCAAAAATCTGCATTCAGCCACATTCAAATAAGAGATTTGTCCTTCGATTTTCCTCTGTGTCTCCGTGTCTCCGTGGTGAGTTGTTATGTGTTTATGCGGTAAAAATGTCATAATTAGAATTGCTGGGGTGATGCAAAAACTTGTTGACAAACTATGGATGAAAGGGTATAATGATAAATGTGGAATGAAGATAGGGGCATATTGGTTGGCAGACAAATTAAAGAGGTGCTGTCCCCGGTTTACCTCCGGTTTACCAAGGAGATATTATTTATGGGGCTTGCGGTAAGAAAAAGAGAAGAAAGGTTCACTTATGGAGATTATTTAACCTGGCCAGAGGAAGAGCGGTGGGAACTGATAGATGGGGTAGCTTACGATATGAGCCCTGCACCATCAAGAAGGCATCAAGGGATTGTCGTGGAGCTTGTAAGTCAGTTCCATAATTACTTAAAGGATAAACCCTGCGAGGTGTATGTTGCTCCATTTGATGTCCGACTACCTGATTTTGATGAGGCGGATGAAGAAACAGAGACCGTGGTTCAGCCAGATATTGTTGTTGTTTGTGATAGTAATAAACTTGATGACAGGGGATGTAAGGGTGATCCTGATATAGTTATAGAAATCTTATCTCCCTGCACAACAAAAAAAGACCTTGTGATTAAATACCACTTGTATGAAAGACATAAGGTAAAACAATATTGGGTATTTGACCCGACAACAGAAGAGGTAGTTATATTTAAGCTTAAAAATGATAAGTATAATCTGCCTGAAGAATATAAGAAAGAGGATAAGATAAAAGTAGATATTTTTAAAGATTTGGAGATAGATTTGAGTACAATATTTAAGGAGAAATAGGGGATGTGTCCCCAATGGCAATAGATACAGGTTCGCAATAGTACACTATTGCGAACCTTCATGTCTTGGCTCTCGTTGATTAATCCTCACCGAAAAATTGCAATTTATGCCCCACTTGAGTATAATTTGGGGCAAGGAATTTCTCCAAGCATTGATTAGAGGTAACTACTCACCACAAAGGCACGAAGACACAAAAAGTTGATAAGTTGAATAGTTGATGGGTTGATAAGTGGATGAATTGATAGGAAATGGTTATGAATTATGGATCTGTGTTCCTTTAACCTATAAACTCATCAACCTATCAACCTATCAATTTATGTGTTCTCCGTGGTGAATTACTTTGCTTGAGTAGTTACGATTTTTCTTCTTTTCTATCCTTTGTGTTCTTTGTGTCTTTGTGTGATTAATTCCGATTGCACAGCTCGAAGTATTCTCTGCGTTACTCTGCGGTTAGTTATGAATATCTAGGGGTGTTAAAATCATGGCTAAGGGAAAAACAACATTTGTAATCCCTCAAATGAACTGGATGCAAAGGGCAGATTTAGGGATGTCTGTTTTCTTTTTGTGTGTGATTATTATGCTGGTTATGCCCATGCATCCTGTGATTATGGATATGGCCATAGCCCTTAATCTTACCATAGCTGTAATGGCTATTCTGACTGTCACCTATGTTGTCAAGGCAACAGAATTTTCAGTATTTCCGTCCCTTTTATTGATAACAACCCTCTTTCGTCTGGCAATTGAGGTAGCTACATGTAAGCTTATCCTTGGTGGACATGGGGAAGAGATAGGGATTGTTAAGACCTTTGGAACATTTGTGGTTGGCGGTAATATTGTCGTGGGGATTATTGTCTTTATTATCTTAACCATTATCCAGCTTTTGGTTATTGTTCGTGGAACTATTCGTGTATCAGAGGTAGCCGCAAGGTTTACCTTAGATGCCATGCCCGGTAGACAGATGGCTATTGATGCTGATTTGAATGCTGGATATATTACTGAAAAGGAGGCATCTGACAAAAGGGTTGAGATAAGAAAAGAGGCGGATTTTTATGGCTCCATGGACGGTGCGACTAAGTTTGTTCAGGGAGATGTTATTGCCGGCATTGTTATTACGGTGGTAAATATTGTGGCAGGGATTGGGATTGGCGTAGGAATTCGGGGCGAACAGATTGGGACTGCCTTTGCAACATATACTGTATTTACTGTTGGGGCAGCATTAGCCGCTCAGATTCCAGCATTTCTCGTCTCAGTTTCAACCGGTTTGCTTGTTTCAAGAACAGCATCAGACCATAATCTGGGTGTGGATATGGCACACCAGATGACAGCATCACCAAGGATATTATGGATGGCAACAGGACTGCTTGCCTTCTTTTTGCTTACACCCATACCAAAGATTCCATTGCTTATCATGATATTTGGCATGGGGTCTTTAGCCTTTGTCATGACTGGTGCCCTTAAAATCAGTCAGCAAAAGGCAGGTGAGGAAAAGAAACATGATGAAAGGGAGAGATTGAAAAAGCCTGAGAGTGTTGCAGAATTACTACAAATGGATCAAATGGAATTAGAGGTTGGCTATGGCTTAATTCCATTGATTGACCCTGAACAGGGCGGGGATTTACTTGATAGAGTAACTATTGTCCGTCGGCAATTAGCCCTTGAAATTGGAATTATTGTCCCACCCATAAGGATCAGGGATAATATTCAATTAAGACCAAACAATTATATTGTAAAGATACGGGGGCTTGAGGTAGGCAAGGGTGAGTTGAAATTGGATAAGTTTCTGGTTATGGGTGCAGCAGACAATCTGCTTGAATCCATAAAGGGTGAGGAAACAAAGGAACCTATATTTGGTGTCCCAGCCTATTGGATAGGCACAGATGAACGAGAAAGGGCAGAGGCAGCAGGGTATACAGTGGCTGATTCGCTTTCCATAATATCTACACACATAACTGAGTTGATAAAGAAAAATGCCTGTGATTTACTTGGTCGTCAAGAGGTGCAAACCCTGGTTGATACCCTAAAACAAAATTATCCAGCTGTGGTTAATGAATTAATACCAGCAGTACTTTCTATTGGTGAATTGCAAAAGGTCATGCACTGCCTTCTCATAGAAGGTGTCCCTATCAGGGATTTGTTAACCATATTTGAAACCCTGGCTGATTGGGCACCAAGAACAAAGGATACTATCTTTTTAACTGAAAAGGTTCGCCATAGCCTTGCCAGACATATCAGTAGACAGTATCAATCAGAAGACGGGTTTATTTTTGTCATTACCATTGACCCTCAACTTGAAGAAAAGATAGCCGGTAGTATCAAGACTGGGGCTGAAGGGGAACAGCTTGTTCTTGAGCCTGATCTATCACAAAAGATACTGACCTCTATTCAGGAAATAGTTAAGTCTACAGCAAAACAACGCCCTGTTATCTTATGTTCAGCCAGAATACGAAGGCATATGAAGATGTTGGTGTTGCGAGTATTGCCTGCTATGGGCGTGATTTCATATAATGAGATTGGACCTGATGCTCAAGTTCGATCCGTGGGCACGGTTTCAGAGGGTTAATTTTCGGGGGATAGACCTTGATTCCAGAATTCACTGCCAGTAACAAGTTCAGCAATTCTAATTATGACATTTTTACCGCATAAACACATAACAACTCACCACGGAGACACGGAGACACAGAGGAAAATCGAAGGACAAATCTCTTATTTGAATGTGGCTGAACGCAGATTTTTGGAAATTTGAAGCATTATTCTGTGAATTTATAAAAATTTGCATTCCGTCAGCTTGTTTTTTTAAATTATTCTCCGTGCCTCCGTGTCTCTGTGGTGAATCTGAAAATCCATAATGAGAATTGCTGCAACAAGTTTTTTATTTGTTGACAATCCATTTAAGATATGATAAAATATGGTAACTACTCAGGTATCCAGTAGTCAGAATTCAGAATAAACGGAGAACTATTTTATATGGCAAAAAATGCCTACACTAATAATGCCATACGGGTTGTCATGGCTTATGTTAGCGTTATCTTATATCTGGTGTTACCATGTCTGACCCTTCATGCAGCGGAAATGCCCTACCTTCAGCAGAATAGTCAGCATACTGGCAGGAGTACTTTTTTGGGGCCAGATACCTTGCCACTAATAAAGTGGGGTAAGCATATCCATGGTTATATAAGTAGTCAGCCTGTTGTTGACCAATCTGGTCGGGTTTATTTTGGCAGCACAAAGGGGATGTTTTTTGCCATTGCACCTGATGGTAAAGAATATTCTGTAAATTTTGGCAGTGGTATAGATTCTACGGCAGTCATAGGTCAATCAGGTACAATTTATGTCCTGTGTAATGATGGCAGCCTTTGTGCCTTAGACAAGGAAACACTGAGTATTAAATGGAAATACCCCACCAAGTCTCCTGTAAAATGGGCATCTCCTGTTGTTGGCAAGGATGAGACAATATATTTTGGCACAGGTGATGGTATTTTATATGCTTTAGACAAGGATGGTAAACTACTCTGGAATATTGCACTTGATAGCCCGATTCAATCAACACCAGCCATAGATACAGGAATAATCTATATCTCATCCATAAATGGCAGCCTGTATGCCCTGACCCCTGATGGTAAGATAAAATGGGAAAAAGGGCTACGGGTATCGCCATTTTCCTCCCCGGTTATCTCTCCAGATGATGGATATATATACATTGCCACTATTGATAATACCCTTCTTGCCATTGCCTCAGATGGTAATACCATGAATATTATGGAGATAAATTCCCCTATCTATTCCCTGCCTGCCTTTGGGTCTAATCAGGAGATATATCTGGGGGTAGAGGATGGTCTCTGTATCATTACCAAAGAGGGTATGCAGCTTGTTCCCACTGGAGCTATCTTTCGTTCTTATCCAATAGTTGATGTAAAGGGTGTGGTTTATATTGCCTCCAGATCGGGGAATATTTATGCTATCCTTCCTGATGGTAAGATAAAATGGAATTATAAGATTGGGTTAATACCCTGCCCCATATCACTTGGCCCGGGCAATACACTCTATGTTGGAGACAGGAATGGTGATATTTATGGATTTGTCAGTGCCTCTAAGTCTTTGCCTCAAAAAGGTGTTAAATTACCTGATAGCCCTAAAGACCTGCAAGCTATCCTGAAAGGGTTTGAAAATACCCTTGTATGGAAGGATGCAGGAGACAAGGAGGATGGCTTTATTATCGAAAGAAAAACCATGAGCACGGATTATACAGAAGTAGGTAGGGTAAACAAAAATATCACCGGCTTTAAGGATACCAATCTTGTCCCGGCTATGGGTTATTCATATCGGGTCTGTGCTTATAATACTATTGGTATCTCTAAGTATAGCAATGAGGTTGCTATTGCTACCCCTCAGATACCACCAACAACACCTCTGAATCTTCAGGTGAATGTAAAAGGGACGCAAATAAACCTTTCGTGGCAGGATACAGCATCCAATGAATCAGGCTTTCTGTTGGAACGGTTAATTGATGGTACATACACAGAGTTATGCAAGCTCGCACCAGATACGGTCAAATATCAGGACAATAATGTTACCCCTGCCACAGACTATTCTTATCGGATTCTGGCATTTAATGAGGTTGGATATTCAGATTGTTCAAATGAGGTGTTTATCCGTACGCCTGATATTCCGCCATTTCCCCCTGACATGCTTGTCTTGACAAGATTTAACAGGCAGGAGATTGTTGTATCATGGCATGATAATTCCCAAAATGAGCAGGGCTTTATCCTTGAGCGAAGGATCGACAAAGGGACATTTACAGCTATATCTATCGCTGGAGGTGCTACCTTCTTGCCGTTTAATTCTTTACAATTTACAGATAAACAGGTCAAGCTGAACAGCATATATTACTATCGAATTTGTAGCTATAATTCTGCTGGTAGATCAGAATACAGCAATATCCTTGAGGTGAATACTGCCCCAAAATTGCCCAATCTACCCGGTGATTTTAAGGCAGCATCTGTATCTTCTACTAAGGGTGTTTTTCTTACATGGTTAGATACCTCTAAAAATGAGGATGGTTTTAAGATAGTCAAGTCAGAAAAGGGTCAAAAGGAGTATAAACTTGTTTGTACCCTTGAGCCAAACACAACAAGCTATAATGACATAAGGGTAAAATATGGAATAACATATTATTACCGTATAGTTTCTTTTAATAGCTTTGGAAGATTAGAATATACTAAACCAATATTGGTTACAATTCCCTTATCCCCACCCTCTGAACCAGTGGATGTGCAGGCTTTGCTTATTGAACCAACACAAATAAAGATTGCATGGAAGGATACGGCAGTAAATGAAACAGGGTTTAAGGTACAAAGAAAAGCTCCTGGAGAGGATGGGTTTACACCCATTGTCAGGCTTGGTTCAAATAGTACTCAATATATTGATGCCTCACTTTTACCTGATACAAACTATTCATATCAAGTGGTTAGCTACAATAAAAGCGGTGAGGGAATATCTGAAGTAGTCAGTATTAAAACCTCAAGGGGATTGCCACAGCAGCCATCAGGATTGAGGGTGGCTAATGTTTCAAACATGAATATCTGCCTTGTATGGACAATTCATGGTGATCGGATGGGCTTTAGATTGGAAAGAAGAAAAGAGAATGCTGCTTATGATGAGATTGCCACTATGGGTCCAAATATAACAACCTATAGAGACACAGAAGTGTTTCCAAATACCGTTTATTTTTATCGAATTTGCAGTTATGGTATGAGCGGAAATTCAAAATACTCTGAGGAAATAAAAGCGATCACCAGAGACACACAGCCATTCTTCCCAACAGAGCTTCGGGCTATGGCCGGAGAAGAAGGAATAGAACTTTCATGGCAGGATAATTCATCAAACGAGGCAGGATTCAGGATTGAACGAAAGCAGGATACAACCCAGTTTGAAGAAATATATCATGTCCCAGCCAACATAAACCATTATGAAGATAAAAATATTGGCATTAAAACAACCTATATCTATCGTGTCAGAGCCTATAATGATATTGGTCAATCTCTTTATAGTAATGAGATAAAAATATCTACACCCGGACCACCCCTTGCACCCTTTGGATTAAATGGGATTGCCGTTGATCCATTCCAGATAAACCTTTCATGGGGTGATAATTCCAATGATGAGGAAGGGTTTATCATTGAAAAAAAGATTCGTGAAAAATTCTATGAGGTAGGAAGAATATCAAAAAATAATACCATATTTACAGAGATAAACCTTACACCAAAAACAGCTTATTCGTATCGAGTGCGTAGCTACAACAAATTTGGCTCATCTGATTATTCTCAAGTTGTAACAATTACTACCCTTCAGCCGCCACTTACCCCACCGGGCTCCCTCAAAGCATCTGCACCACAGGATGGCTGTATTCATCTTACATGGCAGACAAACCCTGATGATGAAGCAGGGTTTGTCTTAGAAAGGGCATCTTCAGATACAGATTTTCAGGAAATAGCAAGCATTGCTCAAGGGGCGTCCTCTTATATGGATATAAAACTTGTATCTAACAGCATCTATCATTATCGAATGAGGGCTGTTAAAGGGGATGAGTATTCAATTTATTCAAATACTGTTGCGGTAAAAACACCCAATACTATCCCGAAACCACCTGATAATCTAATTTTAGTCGCTGCTTCCAGAGAGGCAATTTCTATCTGTTGGCAGGATAATTCCTCAAATGAGACAGGCTTTCGTATTGAACGGGCAGAAGGAACCGACAACGAGTATAAGGTTATAGCTACGGTTGAGGGAAATATATGCACTCTTGAGGATAAGGATGTCCTTGGCAGGATGAGTTATCAATATCAGGTAATTGCTTATAATGACATTGGCGAGTCCCAACCATCGAATTTATTGGTTGCTGTTGCACTTGGACAGGGTGAGATTAATCTGTTGCAAAAATCTATTCAGCACTCTCTTGGACAGGAAGAATTTGCACCACAATTAAGATGGAGTTTTCAAACAGGGCAGGGGATAAGGAATTCATCTGCCATTCTTTCTAATGATAAAAAACTATTCTTTGGCTCTACGGATGGGAAAATTTATTGTCTTAAATCAGATACAGGGGAGCAATTATGGGCTTATGAAACCCTGAAATCCATTGTCTCCTCACCGGTAATAGATCCGGATAACGATACTATCTATGCTGGATCTCGGGATGGGTATCTTTATAGCCTGACGATAGATGGCAATTTAAGATGGAAATATTATATCGGGGACTCCGTTGAATCTTCTCCAATCATTCATAATGGAATAATATACATTATTTCTGTTTCTGGAGAGCTTTACGCCTTTTTGACAAATGGTAATGTAAAATGGAGTATACGATTAAAGGGTCAAGGATTTTCATCTCCTGTGGTTGGGCTTGACGGCAGTGTATATATTGGCGTAAATGGGAATGAAGAAAACAGTGCTATTTATGCCATTTCTGAAATAGGAAAGATTCGTTGGAAATACCCTGTTACTTATGGGATTCGGGCAGCAGCCGGGGTAGGGTATGATAACTCTATCTATATCGGAATTAAGGATAAAAATGGCGACAATCTTTATGCCTTTTCAGAGGCAG